>JAESGR010000161.1_pt1 | contig 103178 bp, 93 predicted proteins | sample 9269771 | NCBI WGS metagenome assembly JAESGR01 (sample SAMN15739572, study PRJNA653492) | algae metagenome | isolation source: Chroococcus sp. CMT-3BRIN-NPC107 and co-occurring heterotrophs from well... | place: USA: Clark Mountains Wilderness, California | collected 2010-04-18
GACTACGGCGCCGTGCTCGATGCCACCTGCCAGGCCTGGAATAGGCTCCTCGCTGAGACCGGCCGGCTCGCCAGCCTCACCGCCTACCCCTACCTGCTCAAGTCAAAACTTCTATGAGCCGGTATTATTCCCTCCATCGCCCCCTATCTCCTGCCCAAGGCCCTGCCGGCGATCCAGGCGGCCTATCCCGAGCTCGACCTGCAGCTGCGGGAAACCCAGACGCAGGGCCTGGTGGCCGAACTGCGCAAGGGGATGCTCGACCTGTTGCTGCTGGCCCTGCCGGTGCACGAGCGGGACGTGGAGACGATCCGGCTGTTCGACGACCGCTTCCTCGTCGCACGCAGCGCCACGGGCAAACCCGGCGGCGGTGGACGCATCGACCCGGCGGCCCTCGACCGGGAGCGTCTGCTGCTCCTGGAAGAAGGCCACTGCCTGCGCGACCAGGCGCTCGCCTACTGCACGCGGCCGGCACATCACGGCCGGCTGTCCGGCTTTGGCGCCTCCAGCCTCGCCACCATCATCCAGATGGTCGCGAACGGCTATGGCATCACGCTCTTGCCGGAGATCGCGGCCAGGACCGAGGTGACGGACGGGCGGATCGAGCTGGTCCGGTTCACCGACCCGGAGCCCTTTCGCGTGGTCGGCCTCGCCTGGCGGCGCACCTCGCCACGCAAGCGCGACTTCGTCGAGATCGGCCAGCTGCTCACCGACTGCCGCGCGGGAATCTGACCGTCAGCCGCCCGCCAGTGCCGCATCCAGCAGCGGTGTCGGATGATGCGGCGCATGCTCGCGCGAGAGCGCGATCAGTCCGCCGAAGCGACGCTCCTTCTTCGCCTGGTGGTTCTGCGCGATGTCCGCCAGCCGGTGGCGCAGATAGGGATTGGAGAAGCGTTCCATCGTGGTCCGCCGGTATTCCTCCGCCTCCTCGCCGAGACCGATCGCGACGAAAACCGGCAGCACCTCGTCGTCATAGACCCGGTCGAGGCTGGCCAGCATGTCGACGTCCTGCAGGGTCTGCAGCACGGTCTCATCAGCCGGCCGCCCCTCGATCAGCCAGCGCTCGGCGAGCCAGGTGTGGCCGAGGTTCAGGATGAACAGCTTGAGGCGGGCGTAGCGCTCCAGATCGGGCGTCACCACCAGGTCGCGGTGTTTGAGCGGCACGAACAGGCCCGGCATGTCCCGGATCGCCCAGAGCGCATAGGGCTCCGCCACGGCACCCACCGGCTCGATCGGCTCGCTGACGATCCTGTCCACCAGGCTGTCGGCGAACACGACCTCGTTGTCCAGCCAGGCGAGGAAGCCGTCCGAGGCGCCCCATCTGCCTGCAAGCTGGCTGACGATCCGGCGCAGCACCTTGCCGTTGTCGGTGACCAGCTCGAGCGGGAACACCGACAAGGGAGCGCCGCCTTCCTCGAAGCGTGCCTGCAGGAGCTTGAGGAGCTTGCCGGGGAACGACCGCGGCACGGGCGTGCCGGCATGGTCCTCGTCGTGCAGCTCGTAGCCGCGGTCGGCGGTGTTGCTGATCCAGGCGCGGATGCGCGGGTCCACCGCCTCGGCGCGGACATCGTCCCAGTGGGTCACGGCATCCAGCGCCTTGATGACGCTGGTCACCTGGATCTGCCGGTCGACCGGCTCGCCGTGGACCAGCCCGCGGATGTGGATCGGGAAGCCGGCGCCATAGGCCAGCGCCTGTGCCCGCCTGGCCGCTTCCGGGGTCCCGCTCGTGGTCACCGCGATCACCGGTCCGGCCGCCTCGCCGGCGGCCAGGGCCTCGTCGATCATCAGGTCGGCATGAGCCTGGAGAAGGCGGCCGGTGCCGATCTGCAGGATGGCAGGATGCATCAGGTCCTCACGCCAGCTCGATCATCGCCTTGACCACGCCCGCCTCCGGGGTGGTCCAGGCGGGGAAGCGCCCCACCGCCTCCTCCAGCGGTGCGCGGTGCGTGATCAGCTTGTCGACCTGCACGGCGCCGGAGCGGACCGCCGAGAGCACCTCCACGAAGTCGACATCGGTCGCGTTGCGGCTGGCATAGACCGTCAGCTCGCGCTTGTGCAGCTCGGGGTCGGAGAAGGTGAGGTCGGTACGCACCACCCCGGCGAAGATCAGCGCCCCGCCATGGGCGACCAGGCCGAAGCTCGCCTCCATCGCCTTGGGGTTGCCGGTGGCGTCGATCACCCGGTCGTAGAGGTCGCCGTCCGTCCGCTTCTTCGCCCGCTCGACCAGATCCGGCCCGGCCCGTTCGGCCTGCTCGAAGCCCAGCTCGCGCGCCGCGAAATCGAGCCGGTCGTCGCGCCCGTCAACCAGGGTGACCTCGGCCCCTCGCGACCGGGCGAAGATCGCGCAGGCAAGACCGATCGGTCCCGACCCCACCACCAGCGTCCGCTCGCCCCCTTCGAAGTCGCCCCGCCGCGCCGCATGGGCACCGATCGCCAGGAACTCGATCAGGGCCGCCTGGTCGAGCGGGATGCCCTCGGCGGGAAACACGACCCGGCGCGGCAGGACCAGGTAGTCGGTCATGCCACCGTCGCAATGCACGCCCAGCACTTGCATCGAGGTGCAGCAATTGGTCTTGCCCTTGCGGCAGGCCACGCAGTGTCCGCAGGTGAGGTAGGGCATGATGTAGACGGGCGTGCCGACGCTCAGCTCGACCCCGGCACCTGCCTCGGCCACCTCGCCGGAAAGCTCGTGCCCCATGATCCGGGGATATTCGAGGAACGGGTGCTTGCCGTTGAAGATGTGCAGGTCGGTCCCGCAGACGCCCATGCGCCGGATCCGTACCAGCACCTCGTCGCGGCCCGGCCGCGGCACGGGCTTCTCCACGATCGTGAGCACGCCAGGCGTCTCGCAAACCACCGCACGCATATCGCCATCGCCTCCCGCCATCCTGCGCGCGGACCCTAGGATCAGATGCGTGCAGCGGCCAGCTTTTGTGACCGGCCATGGCCCTTGGCGGCCAGGCCCTTCCGGCGGAACTTCATTCCGGCGCGGTGTGTTCCATGACACGAACGACAGGAGCAACGCATGGCCTATTCACCGACAACCACGCATCAGGAACGCTCGCTCTCCCAAGGGGGCTTCCTCTCACCCGGCCAGCGCAGCGCCTATGTCCTGGGCGGCCTCGCACTCGCGGCAATGGGCATGAAGCCGCGCCCGAACATGCTGCTCAACCTGCTCACCCTGGGTGCCGGCGCCTATCTGGCTTATCGAGGCTCGACGGGCTACTGCCCGGTCAAGGCGCTCATCAAGGGCTGATGCAGCCGGACATGAAACGGCCAGACCGGATGGCCTGGCCGTTTCATGGATTGTCCGGCGCAGGCGTCAGGCCCGCGAGCGGCGTCCTGCGATCGCGCCATAGATCGCCAGCACGATGATCGCGCCGACGACCGCGCCGATGAAGCCTGCACCTTCGCCAGCACGATACCAGCCGACGGCCTGGCCCAGGTAGGAAGCGAGGAACGCCCCGACGATGCCGAGAATGGTCGTCAGGATGAATCCGCTCGGCTCGTTGCGGCCAGGCATGATCCACTTGGCCACGAGGCCTGCAAGAAACCCGATGATGATCGTCCAGATGATGCCCATGGCGCGTTCCTCAACTTGAACTTGTTCTACACAACACGGTCTGTACCAAAACGCGCCTCAACGCCACGTCGTCAGCAGTCGCACGAGGATCCTGACCCGCCGAGCGTAGACGTGACCGACCTGCGTGATGCGGCCGGCATCGGTCGTCCTGGTTGTTCCACCATGCAGGAAAGCGGCGTGCAGACCTGTGGTTTCCTGAAAGGCGCTCAATTCTCATGCATGGCTGCCTCGCGCTGCATCGTCCCCATGCAAGCGATGCCTTCCCGCGGCCGTCGTGAGCCGTCATGCTGGCCCGGCACGACGCTTGCTGCCCGATCTTGACGGGTACCTTCGTAAAGAGGCTCCGCGATGGCGATCCACGTCGCCCTGCACCACCGCACCAGCTACCGCTACGATCGCCGCGTCGCGCTCGGGCCGCAGATCGTCCGGCTCCGCCCGGCCCCACATACGCGCGGCCGCGTTCTGGGATATTCGCTGAAGGTCCAGCCCGAAGAGCACTTCATCAACTGGCAGCAGGACCCGTTCGGCAACTGGCAGGCACGCTTCGTCTTCCCAGAAAAGACTGACCACTTCATCGTCGAGGTGGACCTCGTCGCCGAGATGGCGGTGTTCAATCCCTTCGAGTTCTTCGTGGAGGATTCCGCGCAGGAATGGCCGTTCACCTATAGCCAGGAGCTGAAGAAGGAGCTCCTGCCCTACCTGGAGACCGAGGAGCCCGGCCCCCAATTGCGGGCCTTTCTGGCGGGGATCCCGCGGGCGCCCATCAACACGATCGACTTCGTCGTCGACCTGAACCGGCGCCTCCAGCAGGCGATCGGCTACGTGATCCGCCTGGAGCCCGGCATCCAGACGCCGGAGGAATCGCTTGCCCTGCGCACCGGATCGTGCCGCGACAGCTCCTGGCTGCTCGTGCAGGTCATGCGCAACCTCGGCATCGCCGCCCGCTTCGTGTCAGGCTACCTGATCCAGCTCGCCCCGGACGTGAAGTCGCTGGACGGCCCGTCCGGCACCGAGGTCGACTTCACCGACCTCCATGCCTGGTGCGAGGTGTTCATCCCCGGTGCCGGCTGGATCGGCCTGGACCCGACCTCCGGCCTGCTCGCCGGCGAGGGGCATGTCCCGCTGGCCGCCACCGCCGAGCCGCAGAACGCGGCGCCCATCAGCGGCGGCGTTGAGCCGGCCGAGGTTGAATTCGGCTTCGAGATGAAGGTCACCCGCATCCGCGAGACCCCGCGGGTGACCAAGCCCTATGCCGACGAGCAGTGGCAGGCGATCCTGGCGCAGGGTCGCAGGGTCGACGAGCGACTGAAGGCCGGCGACGTGCGGCTGACCACCGGCGGCGAGCCCACCTTCGTATCGATCGACGACATGGAGGGGGCGGAGTGGAACACGGCCGCGGTCGGCCCCACCAAGCGCGTGCTCGCCGAGAACCTGATCCGCCGCCTGCGCGACCGCTTCGCGCCGGGTGGCCTGCTCCATTTCGGCCAGGGCAAGTGGTATCCGGGCGAGCAGCTGCCTCGCTGGGCGCTGGGCCTCTACTGGCGCAAGGACGGCGAGCAGCTCTGGCACGACCCGGACCTGATCGCCGATGCCGGTACCAGGGGCTCCGCCAACCCCGCCGATGCCGAGCGCTTCATCCACCGCCTGTGCGAGCATCTCAGGCTGGAAGGCGACTATGTCCTGCCGGCCTACGAGGACCCGGCCGTCTACCTGCTCAAGGAGGCGTCGCTCCCCGAGAACGTCACGGCCGCGGACAACAGGCTGGCAGACCCGGAGGAGCGCGCACGGGTGGCCCGCGTGTTCGATCGGGGCCTCGGTACGCCGGTCGGCTACGTCCTGCCGATCCAGCCCTGGAACAGCCGCAATTTCGGACGCTGGGACAGCGAGCGCTGGTCGCTGCGACGCGAGAAGATGTTCCTGATCCCCGGCGATTCGCCGCTGGGATTGCGCCTGCCGCTCCAGTCGCTGCCCTGGATTCCGACCGTCGACTATCCCTACTATATTCCGGCCGATCCGTTCGCCGCCCATGCCGCCCTGCCGGGCGTGGACCCGCGCCTGCAGCGGCGCCTGGAGCGCCGGCCGACCCCGGAGAGGCAGGAGCGCCCGGCCACGAGCCGGCCGGTGCGCACGGCGCTGGCGGTGGAGCCGCGCGAGGGCACGCTGCACGTCTTCATGCCGCCCACGCCGTCCGCCGTGGAATATGTCGAGCTGGTTGCCGCCCTGGAGGAGAGCGCGCGCGATCTGGGTCAGCCCATCGTCATGGAGGGCTACACTCCTGCCTATGATCCGCGCATCGGCGTGATCAAGGTCACGCCCGACCCCGGCGTGATCGAGGTGAACGTCCATCCCGCCGAATCGTGGGACGAGGCGGTGGCGATCACCGAGGGCGTGTATGACGACGCGCACCACAGCCGGCTCGGCACCGACAAGTTCATGATCGACGGCCGCCACACCGGGACGGGCGGCGGCAACCACATCGTGGTGGGTGGCGCCACCCCGCCCGACAGCCCGTTCCTGCGCCGCCCGGACCTGCTCGCCAGCCTGATCGGCTGCTGGCAGAATCACCCATCCCTGTCGTTCCTGTTCAGCGGCCTGTTCATCGGGCCGACCAGCCAGGCGCCGCGCATCGACGAGGCGCGCAACGACCAGCTCTACGAGATGGAGATCGCCCTTTCGCAGGTGCCCAGGCCCGGCGACGATGCGCCGGACGTGCCGCCCTGGCTGGTCGACCGGATCTTCCGCAACCTCCTGATCGACGTGTCCGGCAACACCCACCGTGCCGAGATCTGCATCGACAAGCTTTATTCGCCGGACGGTCCCACGGGTCGCCTGGGCCTGGTCGAATTCCGCGCCTTCGAGATGCCGCCGCACCCGCGCATGAGCCTGGCCCAGCAGCTTCTGCTGCGGTCGCTCATCTGCCGGTTCTGGGAGAAGCCCTGGCAGGGCAGGCTGGTCCGCTGGGGCACCTCGCTCCACGACCGGTTCATGCTGCCGGCCTTCCTGCAGAAGGACTTCGCCGACCTCCTGGCAGAATTGCGTGCGGACGGCTTCGACCTGAAGGAGGAATGGTTCGCGCCGCACCTGGAATTCCGCTTCCCGACCTGCGGCGACGCCCAGTTCGAGGACGTCCAGTTCGAGTTGCGCCAGGCCCTGGAGCCCTGGCACGTGATGGGCGAGGAGGGAGCGATCGGCGGCACGGTCCGCTATGTCGACAGCTCGCTGGAGCGCCTGCAGGTGAAGATCCAGGGTGCCACGCCTGGCCGCCACGTCGTCACCTGCAACCGTGTCGCCATCCCGATGACCTCGACCGGCACGCATGGCGAGTTCGTGGGCGGGGTGCGCTTTCGCGCCTGGCAGCCTGCTGCCTGCCTCCACCCCACGATCGGCGTCCATTCGCCCTTGGTCTTCGACCTCTACGACAGCTGGTCCGGTCGCTCGATCGGCGGCTGCACCTACCATGTCATGCACCCGGCCGGCCGCAACTACGAGAGCTTCCCGATCAACTCCTACGAGGCGGAAGCCCGCCGCCTCGCCCGGTTCGAACGCATCGGCCACAGCCAGGGCTCGTTCACCCCGCTGACCCCGACACCCAACCCCGACTTCCCGATGACCCTGGACCTGCGGCGCGTAGGAGGGAGGGGTGCATGGTGATCCGCGATGCATCATCCGCCGACCTGCAGGCATGCCAGGCGATCTACGCCTATTGGGTCGATCACGGTACCGGCAGCTTCGAGCTGGAACCGCCGGACCTGGCGGAACTGCAGCGGCGCCATGCCGAGGTGGTCGGCCGCGGGCTTCCCTGGCTCGTGGCGCTCGACCAGGAGGGAGCCGTCTGGGGTTATGCCTATGCGAACTGGTTCCGCCCGCGCCCGGCCTATCGCTTCGCGGCCGAGACCTCGATCTACGTGGACCCTGAAAAGGCCGGGCAGGGCATCGGCCGGGCCCTGCTGGCGACGCTGCTGCAACGCTGTGAGGCTAAGGGCATCCGGCAGGCGATCGCCGTCATCGGCGATTCGGAAAATGCCGGGTCGATCGGGCTGCATGCGGCCCTGGGCTTCGAGCATACCGGGGCGATGCGCTCGACCGGATGGAAGTTCGGCCGGTGGCTGGATGTGGTGATCATGCAGAAGGAACTCGGCGCGGGTGCGGCCACACCGCCCGGCTGATGGCCCCTGGGGGCGTCGGCGGCGTTGCCCCGGCTCGTGGCACGCTGATATCCATCGGCGGGCGGGCGACACTCGCGGGCAAAGGGCGGTGATTTCGACGTGGAAGCCGGAGACCAGCATAACGATGCGGTGATCGCCGGCACCCTGGCGCCGCCAAGATCGGCGCCCGTGCGCACAGCCCTGTTCGCGGGCTACGCCCCCAGGCCGGGCACGTTCGACGAGATGCTGGGCAGCGACGGTCGGCCGCGCCCGGCCTGGCGGCGGTTCGTCCAACTGATGAGCTCGATGAACACCGCGGAGCGCGAGGCATCCCGGGCCAGTGCCACGCAACTGGTGCGGGACGATGGTGCCGCCTTCAACGTGTACGCGGACCCTGACGACCGGGCCTTCGCGTGGCGGCTGCACACCATGCCCATGCTGCTGGCCGAGAGCGAGTGGCGCTCGATCGAGGCCGCGGTCTGCCAGCGGGCCCGTGCCGTCTCGGCCGTCTTGGCCGACCTCTACGGTCCCCGCCGCCTGCTCCTGGACGGCCACCTGCCGCCCGATGCGATCCTCGGCAACGAGCAGTTCGTCCATGCGATGGCCGGTGGCCCGCGGCTCGAGGGGCAGCCGTTGACGAACTATGCGGTGGATCTCGCGCGGGACGCTACCGGCCGCTGGGTGGTCCTGGCCGATCAGACCGAGGCACCGTCCGGCATCGGCTACGCGCTGGCCAACCGGGTGGCCATGACCCACGGGTTCGCCGACCTGTTCCGCCGCTGCGGCACGCAGCGGCTGGTGGGCTACTTCCATCAGCTGCGCGACGACCTGGCGGCCGCGACGGGCAAGGAAGACGGTCGGATCGCCATGCTCGCCCACGAGCCGGAACATGCCGCCTATTTCGGCCATGCCTATCTCGCCCGCTATCTCGGCTACACCCTGGCGCAGACGGCCGATCTCACCGTCCGCGATGAACGGGTCTTCCTGAAGACCCTGGACGGGCTGCAGCGGGTCGACCTCGTGCTGCGGCAGATCGACAGCTTCGCCTGCGATCCGCTGGAGATCCCTGGCACGCACGGCCTGGGGATCGCGGGCCTGGTGCGCGCGGTGCGCAGCGGTGCCGTGCAGGTGGTGAACCGGCTCGGCACGGCCGTCGTCCAGAACCGCGTCCTGGCGCCGTTCATGGCAGCGCTCGCCCGCCAGCTGGATGGAAGCGACCTGCTGATCGAGGACGCGCCGGCGCTCTGGCTGGGCGACCCGGCTGCCCGCGCCCGGCTGTTCTGCGAGCCGGACCGCTGGCGGGTGGAACTGGCAACCGCGCGCAACGATCCGGGCGAGGCCGCGACCAGCATCGACCTGACAAGGCTGGGTGGCGCGCAGCTGGCGGAGCTGGGCGCGCGGCTGGAGCGGTACGGCCATCGCTACGTCGCCGTGTCCCCCGTCACGCTCGCGACGACGCCGGCCTTCGCCGAGACCGGCGACGGTCAGCCGGCGCTGGTGCCCATGCCGGTGGCGATGCGGGTGTTCGCCAGCTGCAGCCCGGGCGGCGATTGGCGCGTGATGCCGGGAGCGCTGCTCCGTTTCGCCGGCCAGCCCGATACGGTGGGCCTGCCCAACGGTTTCGGTGCCGGCGACCTGTGGGTGCTGACCGACAAGGCCGAGGTCGTCCAGGGCAGCATCCTGCAGCCGACCCTCAGCGCCGCGCATCTGCGCCGGACCGGGCGCGACCTGCTGAGCCGGACCGCCGACAACCTGTTCTGGCTCGGCCGCTACGCGGAGCGCTCCGAATCGGTGATCCGGTCCCTGCGTGCGGTGCTCGTCCGCCGCATCGACGACACGCGTCCCGGCAGCGACCCGGCCCTGCTGGGCCGGCTGCTCAACGTGCTGGAGAGCCGTGGACGGGTCGAACGGTTCAAGCCGGTGGTGCAGCCGGACGAGACCGAGATCGACGAGCGGCTGGCGATGCTGATCTTCGACAGCTCGCACAGCTACGGCCTGCGGGAGACCTTCTCCCAGGTCCATCGCACGGCGACCCTCGTGCGCGACCAGATCAGCCATGACGCCTGGCGGCTCCTGTCCGCGCTCCATGTCGACCGTGCCTGGCGGTCGCGCCCGGCTCGGGTGGCCGAATGGCAGACGGCCGACCTGCTCGAGGTGGGACTGCGCCAGCTCACCGCGTTCGCCGGCACCGAAGCCGAGAACATGACCCGCAACTATGCGTGGCGGTTCATCGAGATGGGGCGGCGGATCGAGCGCGCCATCAACCTCGTGGACCTTCTTCGCGGCCTCGTCGTGGGCAGCGGCGAGATTGCCGCAAGCGGCACGCTGCCCCTCCTGCTGGAGCTTGGCGACAGCTCGATGACCTACCGGTCGCGCTACCTGACCCGGCCGCTGCTCCTGCCGGTCCTGGACCTTCTCCTGCTGGATGACACCAACCCGCGTTCGATCTCCTGGCAGCTCGAGCGGGTCGCCGCCCATGTCGAGCGCCTGCCCAGTGCCGAGGATTCCTCCCAGCGCGGGCCGGACCGCCGGCTGGCCCTCAAGCTGGTCAGCATGATGCGCATCGCCGAGATCGAATCGCTCGCGGATTCCGAGCACCCGCTCCCGGCGCTGGACCGGCTGCTGGAGGAGCTGGACCACGGCCTGCCCGACCTGTCCGACCTGATCGGGCGGGCCTATTTCGCGCATACCGAGCGGGTCCTCACGACGGCGGCGCGCAGCCGAAGGCAGGCAGGGTGATCCTCGAGGTTAGCCATCGGACCATGTATCGCTACGGCCAGCCGGTCTCGATCGCGCATCATGTCGTTCACCTGGCACCCCGCACGACCGACCGCCAGGACGTGCTCGGGTTCCAGCTGGACATCCAGCCGAAGCCGACCCTGATCCGCCAAGTCCCGGATTTCTTCGGCAACGCGATGAGCGTGGTGACCCTGGAGCAGGAGCACGGCTCGTTCGTCGTCACCGCACGCAGCACGGTCGCCATCCGCCCGCAGCCCTCGTTCGAGTCGGCGGCGAGCCATCCGGTCGGCACGCTGGCGGACGGTCCCGCCACGGCCGAGCTGGGTGTGCGCGAGTTCCTGTTCGAATCGCCGGCCGTGCGCTGCCCGGACGAACTCCATGCCTGGTCGGCGTCGATGCTGGCCGCAGACCGCCCGGTCCTGGCCGCGGCACTGGACCTCAACCGCGCCATCCACCGTTCCTTCGCCTACGACTCGCAAGCCACCAATGTCGGGACCTCGGTCGCCGAATGCTTTGCCTTGCGCCGGGGTGTCTGTCAGGACTTCGCGCATCTGATGCTCGCCGCTCTGCGCGCGCACCGCATCCCGGCGCGCTATGTCAGCGGCTATCTCATGACGCGTGCGCCGGCCGGCCGGGCCCGGCTGGTAGGGGCGGACGCCTCGCATGCCTGGGTACAAGTCTGGGCACCACCGGTCGGCTGGGTCGATCTCGATCCGACCAACGACGTCGTCCCCGGCGAGGAGCACGTGACGCTGGCCTTCGGCCGGGATTTCGCGGACGTCAGCCCGATCAACGGGGTCATCTTTGGCGGCGGCGCCCATGTGGTCGAGGTCGAGGTCGACGTCGTGCCGAAGGACCATGGCCCGCCCCAGGTCTCGGTGCGCCAAGCCGGCTGATATGGTTTTGAAGGCCGGGAGCCTCACCGGCGAGCGTCCTGTTCCTGCTTGGCTAGCTCCACGGCGGCCCTGACCTCGATCTCCCGCAGGATGCCGTCCAACTCGTCATCGCCTGCGCGGGCGTCATCGGCCATCAAGGCGCGGATCCTGGCCAGGGGCTGAACCGGCAGGTCGCCCGACAGCAGGCTCATCTGCATGTCCTCCAGGGCGGCCAACAACTGCTCGCCGCGCCGGATCGCCCGGCGTCGCCGCTCCGGGCCCGCCGGCTCCACCTGCTGCACGGCCAGCAGCGTGCCGAGCGACGTCAGGGCCGCCGTCGAGCCGGGTCCATGACCGGCCCCGCCCGGTCTGGTGCGGTCGAGCGCCTGGAAGCGCGGTCCGGACGTGTGACCAACCTCCCGCAGGCGGTGGATCGAGAGCGAGGGGAGTGTCTGGACGAGCATGGTGCGGCTGCCGCGCCTCCTTCACGGCTCATCCTGCACCCAAGAGGCTAAGAAACCGTTAACTGGACGGGGAAAGTCCCGGCAGCGGGCCAGATCGCGGATCGGCGAAAAGGTCGGCCGTGCGCTCGCGCCGCTTCTCCGTCCGAGAGCGCATCTCTTCGTCGACAAAGCGCCAGTGGCCGCGGCCATCACGCTTGGCCCGATAAAGGGCTATGTCCGCATGCTTGAGGAGGCCGGATGCCGATCCTCCGCCATCGGTCGGATAGATCGCGATGCCGATGCTGGCCTGCGGCCGCACCTCGTTCCCCTCGAACCGGAAGGGGTGCTGCAACATCGTCAGGATCTGGGTGGCGATCTCGGCGGCGTCGGCGGGCTGCCTCACCGCTTCCAGGATCACCGCGAACTCGTCGCCACCCAGCCGCGCCACCAGGTCGGTCACGCGCCGCCCCGTCTTCAGGCGGCTGGCGACCTCGACCAGGAGCGCGTCGCCGCCGTCATGGCCGATCGTGTCGTTGACCTCCTTGAAGCCGTCCAGGTCCAAGAGCAGCAGCGCCGAGGTGTAGCCTTGCCGATGGCTGCGGCTCACGGTCTCGGTGAGGCGCTCGTGGAACAGGCGCCGGTTGGCCAGCCCTGTGACCGGGTCGTGGTGGGCCAGGTGGGCAAGCCGCTGCTCGGCCAGCTTGCGCTCGGTGATGTCGACGTTCACGCCCACCAGGCCGATGATCCGGTTGTCCATCTCCACCGGCGCCATGATGACGTCGACATGACGCGGCTGGTCTGGCGTACCGTAGGTCGCCTCGTGGCGCAGCCGCTTGCCGGACAGGGCCAGCCGGTTCTTCTCCAGCCAGTGCGCCTTGATCTCCGGATCAAGATCGAGGTTCGCGGGATTCTTGCCCTGCACGTCGCCCCAGTGCTCTCGTGCGGTACTGTTGATCATCAGGTAGGTGCCGTCGGGACCGCAGGTCCAGAAGTCGAAGGGCAGGGCTTCCACCGCTGCCTTCAGCCGGGCATCGCTCTCGCGCCGGGCGGTCTCCGCCCGCTTGCGCTCGCTGATGTCGATGCTGACACCGACCACGCCCTCGACGCGGCTGTCCTCGTCGCGCAGCGGCGAGATGATCTCCTCCAGCTGCAGCCGGCGCCCGCCGGCCTCGTAGCAGAACTCGCCGCGGATCGTTTCTCCGGCCAGCACGCGCCGGTTCGTGTCCGTCCACTGGACCGCGATCTCGGGGGGAATGCCGATTTCCGAGGGCCGCTTCCCCAGGTTCGAGCCCCACAGCTCGCGGCCGACCTTGTTCTGCAGGATGTAGCGACCGTCGATGTCGGACAGCCAGAGATCGAACGGCAGGCTGTCGATGATGCGGCCGAGGCGGCCTCGCTCGGCCTCGACCTGGGCTTCCAGTTCCGCCTGGGCGCAAGCCTGGCGCTGCAGTTCCAGGTTGCGCACGACCAGCGCCGCGAAGTCCTCGAGTGCGGCCAGCTGTTCGTCTGACACGACCTGGCTGCGGCGGTCGTGGATGCCGAGCGACCCGATCAACTCGCCATTGTGGAGAACGAGCGGCACGCCGGCATAGAAGAACAGAGGATCGTCGCGGTCGATCAGGGGGTGGCAGGCATGGCGTGGGTCGTGGCGGGCATCGGCGATCACCACAGGTCGCCCCTCGTGGATGACCCTGCCACAGAAGGAGGCCGAACGATCGACGCTGAACTGGCCTGCATCGCCGTGGAACCAGGCGGTCCAGGCATAGTCGCTGTCCACCAGCACCACCGTTGCTTGGGGCACGTCGAAGGCGAAGGTGACCAGGCGGATTACCTGCTGGATGTTCTTGCCCAACGCCTCGCCGAGACCGGCATAGCGCTGGTGGGCCGACCTACTTGCCGGCTCTGCCTCCGCTTCCGCCTCCATGCGTTGCTCCCTCGTTCCCTGAACGATATGGTGAAATGGAAAAGCTTGACTTGCAACTGCTGCGTGCTTAACCGCGACGTCGCACCCCCGTGGCACGCATGGACAATGGAATCGCGCATGGGCTGACGAGCAGCCCGTTTCACCGCTATGGTCTCCGCCTGAACAGACCGATGGTGAGCGCCTTGTCCGACATCCGCCCGCACGCCCTGGAAACCGATCTCGCCATGCCGACCGAGGGCGACGCGACGCTGGAGGGCTTCCGCAGCGCGGATGGGGTGCTGTCCACGGGCACCTGGGCTCACGCGCCGGGGATTCTACATATTCAGGGCGACTATGACGAGGTCTGCGTCCTCCTGGCCGGGCATGTCCGCCTGACCGCCTCGTCGGGCTACACGGCCGAGTTCAAGGCGGGCGAGACCTTCGTGATCCCCAAGGGGTTCCGGGGCACCTGGGAAACGATCGAGCCGGTGCGCAAGCACTACGTGATCTTCGACCCGTCCGCCGCGGATCGCTGAGCACCGGCATCCCGATCCTTCGGCCGTGGAAGGTAGCGGTCGCTCAGCGTGTGGTAGAGCGCGTCCGGGCTGACCAGCCTGGACGCGGCCAGGGCCAGGATCGCGGTCGCCATCAGGGGAAGGGTCATCGAGGTCGCCCCGGTCATCTCCACGATGATCACCACCGCCGTGATGGGTGCCTGGACGACGCCGGTGAAATAGCCGGCCATGCCCAGGAGCACAACGGCGCCCACCGCGACATGCGGGAGCAGCCAGCTCAGCCCGTGCCCGATCCCGGCGCCTGCCGCCAGCGAAGGCGAGAAGATCCCGCCCGGGATGCCGCTCACCGTGGACAGCAGGGTCGTACCGAGCTTGGCCAGCCCGAACCACGGGTCCGCGTGCGACGTCCCCTCCAGGAGACCGCGAGCCTGCTCATAGCCGGTGCCGTAGGTGTCACCGCCGGTCACGAGGCCGATCAGCGCGACCAGCAAGCCACAACCCGCCGCGAACGGCACCTTGTGGCGGACGATCGGCGCCAGCAGGGGCTGCCGCTCGGCGAAGGCCAGCAGGATGACGATCCGGCCGAACACTCCTCCCAGAAGCCCGCCCACGACCCCGCACAGCAGCACCGCCAGCCAGATCGACCCGCCGAAGGGATGGCCGGCGAACGTGCCGAAATAGGTGTAGTCGCCGACAAGCCCCAGCGACACGAGCCCGGCCAGGATGACGCTGGAGAAGACCAGGCGGCTGTTGCGCTGCTCGAACGACCGGCTCAACTCCTCCACCGCAAACACGATGCCGGCAATCGGCGTGTTGAAGGCCGCGGCCAAGGCAGCGGCACCGCCGGCGAGAATAAGACCGTCATAGTGGCGCCCGCCCAGCCGGCCCAGCTCGTGCATGATCGAAGCACCGACCTGGACGGTCGGCCCCTCGCGCCCGACCGAGGCGCCGAACAACAGCGCCAGCGTGGTCATGACAACCTTGCCGGCCGCCACCCTCAGCGACAGGAGCGCCCGCCGGGCCCAGGGACTGTCGATCTCGCGCGCAGCGATCGTCTGCGGGATCCCGCTGCCCTGCGCGCCCTGGAAGTAGCGGCCGGTCAGGTAGGCGAGCAAAGCGAAGCCGGCTGGGGAGACCAGCAGCATCACATAGGGCGACCAGGCGATGATCAGCCGGAGCCAGCCATAGGCCAGGTCGGCCACGGCCGCGAATCCCACTGCCACCAGGCCGATCAGGGCGCCGCCGCCCCAGAAGACAGCCTGCTGCCGCCATCGGGCTTCCGAAAGAAGCAGGCGCCGCTGCCGCCTCAGCCACCACCGGACGCTTGCCGCCATGCGCCGACTGTCTCCCGCACGTCCGACCCGGGCCGGGATGGCATGATCCGGCTCGAACGGCGAGGACTTTGGTGAGCGGCTGGCGGCTTCGGATCAGCCGGTCGCGCCGGTGGTGCCTTCCTGGGCGACGCGCAGATTGTTGACGACATAGGCCACGCCGGGCGTGCCGGTCGCGATCGATTCCGCCTGGTCGCGGATCTTGGCGCTCACCACCGTCCCGGCCAGCGTCACCTGGTCGCCGACGACGTCCACCTGCACCTGGGGCGCATCGCCCTCCAGGTTCTGGGAGAGCCGGCTCGCGATGTCGTCTCGGATTCTGTCTTCGTCCGCCATTATTCGCTTCCCCATCTGTGACGCTGGTATAACGCGGCGGCGTGTGACGCGTTCCCGTCAAGCCGGTTCGCCTGTGCTTGTTCGGCTTCCGGAATAGGCTTGTCGGCCCGCCAAACGCCCTCCTAGACTGCTAATTGTCGGACAAAATAAGGGGAGCCCGCCACGCTCATGAGCTGGGCCCCCGAGGGAGGTTGGAACATGCGACGCAGGCTGCTGCCCGCCGTGCTGGTGGCTGGTATCCTGGGGCTGGCGGGCATTCCCGCGTTCGCCCAGGAGAAGTACACCGTCGGCTATTCCCAGTTCTGGGGGACCAACCCGTTCCTCGTCACCATGGCCAACGGCGCCCGCAAGGCCGCCGCGGAGTGGAAGGAGAAGGGGGTCGAGGTCGATCTCATCTTCACCAATGGTGGCGACACCGACACGACCAGGCAGGTGGCCGACCTGGAGGATCTCTACGCGCAGGGGATCGAGGGACTGATCCTGTTCCCTGGCGACAGCATCGTCGTCGCCGAGCCGGTGAAGAACATCTACAACCCGCAGAACATCCCCGTCGTCATCACCGATATCGGCCTGCAGTCCGGCAGCTGGGATACGTTCATCATCACCGACAATTACGCCGGCGGCGAATCGGCGGCCGAGTACATGGCCAAGAACGTCCCGGCCGGGGCCAAGGTGATCACGTTCGACCACGCGCCCGGCAACGACAACGCCCAGAACCGCCAGCGCGGCTTCGAGGACAAGGCGAAGGCACTGGGACTGGACGTGCAGCCCGAGAAGTTCCTGAAGCTGTCCCTCGAGGAGGGCCGCAAGCTCATGGAGGACACGCTGGTCGCGGTTCCCGACATCAAGGGCGTGTTCTTCTTCAACCAGGTCGTGGCGCAAGGTGCGGCCGCGGCCCTGGAAGCGGCCGGCCGTACCGACGTGAAGCTGGTCTCCTTCGACCTCGACCCCGTGTCCTACCAGGCGGTCAAGGACGGCAAGATCCTGGCCCTGGTCGTCCAGGACCCGTTCAAGATGGGCTACGAGGGCGTGAATGCCATGGTGACCAAGCTGCAGGGCGGCAAGCCGGTCGAGCGCATGGACATCCCGACCCGGCTGCTCACCAAGGACAATGCCGCCGAGTTCGCGAACGATCCGCAGATCACCGGGGGGCAGTGAGCAGCCCAACCAAGAAAGTGACCCCCCTTCTGGCCTGCGAAGGCATCGTCAAGAACTTCGGCGGGGTCAGGGCCTTGCGCGGCGTGGACTTCTCCGTTCGCGCCGGCCGGGTGCATGCCCTGGTCGGCGAGAACGGGGCGGGCAAGTCGACGCTCGCCAAGATCATCGCCGGCCTCTATCCGCCTGATGCAGGCCGTCTCCTCCTGGACGGCCAGCCGCTGGCATTGTCGGGGACGCGCGAGGCGCTCAAGCGCGGCATCGTCACCGTCCACCAGGACATCAACCTGATTCCAAGCCAGACGGTCGCGGAGAACATCTTCCTCGCGAACGAGCCGGCCTCGAGGCTGTTCGGGGTCATCCGGCAGGGCGAGCTGCATGCGCGCACGGCAGCACTGCTGGAGCGCTACGGCATCGGCTGCCGGCCCGGCACGCTGGTGGCCGATCTGCCCAACGACCAGAAGAAGATGGTGCAGATCCTCAAGGCGATCAGCCGCGAGGCCCGGATCCTGCTCCTGGACGAGCCCACCTCCTCCTTGACCGATGCGGAGCTGCGCCTGGTCCTGCGCCTGATCCGCGAGCTGGCGGAGCAGGGCGTCGGCATCGTGTTCATCTCGCACTATCTGGGCGAGGTGTTCGAGGTCGCCAACGACATCACGGTACTGCGCGACGGCGCCATGGCCCTGTCGGCCAACCGGCAGGCGACCTCGATCGGCGACGTCGTGGCGGCCATGATCGGACGCGAGCTGGCGCCCGAAGCGCAGGGGCGCCGGGAGGCGGCACCGGGCAAGCCGCTCCTGGAAGTGCGGGACCTCTCCGTGCGCAACGGCCCAGCCGGTGTCAGCTTCACCCTGCACGAGGGCGAGGTGCTGGGCATCACCGGCCTGACCGGATCGGGGCTCACCGAACTGGCCAAGGCGATCTTCGCCAGCCCCGACGTGCGGCGCGACGGCGGCGAGATCCGCCTGCACGGCGAGCCGCTCCACGCCCGCACGCCCAGGGATTCGCTTGCCGCCGGCATCGCGCTACTCACCAACGACCGGCTGCGCGAGGGCATCCTGCCCGAGAGCCCGATCTACGAGAACGTGGCGCTGCCGGTCCTGGGCCGGTTCGGCAACCGCTTCGGCGTCCTGGATCTCGCTGCCATGCGGGACGCCGGCGCGAGGGCGATCCAGCGGCTGCGCATCCGGGCACCCGGCCCCGCCAGCCCCGCCAAGTCCCTGTCCGGCGGCAACCAGCAGAAGGTCCTGCTCGCCAAGTGGCTGGGCACCCACCCGCGCGTCTTCATCATGGACGAGCCCACCATCGGCATCGATGTCGGCTCGAAGGCGGAGATCCGCGAGCAGGTCCGCCAGATCGCCAGGCGCGGCGTCGGCGTCATCCTGATCACCGCGGAAATCGACGAGCTCACCACGCTCTGCGACCGCGTCCTGATCATGTTCCGCGGCCGGGTCGTGGCCGAGCTCGCGGGCGGCGCCATCAACCGCCAGACCATCCTGCAAACCTCGGTCAGCGGGGAGCTTGCCGCTTGAGCACCGTCGTCACTTCGCCATCCCGCACCCGGGACGCGCTGCGCCAGTCCTATGGCCTGATCCAGGCGCTGGCGGTGCTGGCCATCCTGGTCGCGGTCATGTCGATCCTCTCGCCGCGCTTCCTCACCTGGATCAACATCGCCAACCTGATGGGCCAGATGGCGGTGCCCCTGATCGTCGCCGCCGGCATGACCATCGTCATGATCTCCGGCGAGTTCGACATCTCCGTGGGCTCGGTCGTGGCCTTGTGCGCCGCCGTCACGGCCGCGCTGATGCCCACGACCGGCCTCCTGCCCGCCCTTGCCATCTCCCTGGCGATCGGCCCCGCGATCGGCTGGGTGAACGGCATGGTCACCACCAAGGGCCGCATCCCGTCCTTCATCGTGACGCTCGGCACCATGATGATGGCGCGCAGCCTGGCCTTCGTCGTGACCGGCGGCCAGGTCGTCTCCAACACCTCCGACGCGATCAAGGCGATCGGCCAGGGGCGCCTGCTCAACATCCCCGTCCCGTTCCTGATCGCCCTTCTCTGCTACGCGATCGGCTGGTTCCTGTTGACCCGCACCGCGTTCGGCAAGCGCGTCTACGCCGTGGGCGCCAACAAGATGGTCGCCACCCTGTCCGGCATCCGCGCCGACCGGGTGAAGATCCAGTGCATGATGATCGTGGGCTTCGCCGCCGCGTTCGCCGGCAACGTCCTGCTCGCCCGCATCGGCGCCATCCAGGCCGATACTGGCCGCGGCCTGGAGTTCGAGGTCATCGCCGCGGTCGTCATCGGCGGCACCAGCCTCTATGGCGGCCAGGGCAACATCCTGCGCACGATCATCGGCGTCATCATCATCGCCCTGATCCGCAACTTCCTGAACCTGAGCCGGATCGACATCTTCTGGCAGGACTTCGCCACCGGCGCGATCATCATCGGCGCGGTGTTGCTGGACGCATTGCAGAAGCGGGTGGGGCAGCGGTAGCGAGAAACGGCTTTCACGATCCAGCCAGAACCCAGATGCTGAAGTGCTGAAAGCCGACAGCTTTCACTGTCCGGTGGTTCGCTGGACAAGCTTAGCTTCGTCCGAACATTCAGCGTGGCTTCCCCACCGCCATCGCCACCAGAAAAGCCTCGTCCTCGTCCACGAACGCTGCCTCCGGCCCCGCTCCCACCGCGTCACCAGCTGCTTGGCATAGACATGAGAGCAGTAGGTGGCGGCACCTGCTTGGCGGCAAGCGGCGTGATCAGCCGCCATGCGCTCATCCCCCGCGAGAAGCCATCGCCGATCGCCTGCAGGAACATCCGGCCCTCCATTGGCAGGCGATGCCGCCCTTTGCAGCAGCGCTGCGCCCACGCGGCAGCACCGCACTCCCTACGGCCACGTCGACGCCCAACGCTCCATGGTCTATCCGAAGGGCCACGCGCCTCGCCATCCAACGGCGGCAACGAACAACAGGGAGGATCCATGGACCCGCTGGCCAAACGCACCCTCGGCAAGTCCGGCGTGCAGCTCAACCAGATGGGCTTCGGCGGCGCTCCGTTGGGCGAGCTGTTCACCAAGGTTTCCGATGCGGATGCGGAAGCCACGCTCCAGTCGGCCTGGGACCAGGGCATCCGCTATTACGACACAGCACCCTGGTATGGCCGTGGCCAGTCCGAGCACCGTTTCGGCCGCTTTTTGTACCGACAGCCGCGCGGCGAGTTCATCCTCTCGACCAAGATCGGCCGCGTGCTGAAGGCACCGCGCAACCCGGAGCGCTTCGACACCGGCTTTTGGAAGGGCGGTCTGCATTTCGACCACGTCTTCGACTATTCCTACGACGCGGTGATGCGCGCCTTCGAGGACAGCCTGCAGCGTCTCGGCATGAACAGCATCGACCTCCTGATCATCCACGACCTCGACTACTGGCACCATACGACCGAGCCCAAGGTCGCGGCCTTCTTGGCCCAGCTCTCGACCGGGGGCTTCCGGGCGCTGGAAGAGCTGCGCTCCGCCGGCGTCATCAAGGCGATAGGTGCCGGCATCAACGAGCTGGGCTTCATGCCCCGCTTCCTCGACCTGTTCGACATGGACTTCTTCCTGTGCGCGCTGCGCTACTCCCTGATGGAGCACGACGTGCTCGACACGGAGTTCCCCTATTGCGAGCGCCGCAATGTCGGCATCGTGATCGGCGGCGTGTTCTCGTCCGGCATCACCGCCACCGGCCCCGTTCCCGGCGCCAAGTACAACTATGCGGATGCCACCCCGGAGGTGATGGACAAGGTCCGCCGCATCCAGGCGGTCTGCGAGCGGCACGGGGTGCCGATGCCGGCCGCAGCACTGCAGTTCCCGCTGGGCCACAAGATCGTCACCTCGGTCATCCCCGGCGGCTTCACGCCGGAGCATGTCGCCCAGAACATGGAGCACATGCGCCGGTCCATCCCGGCCGATCTGTGGGCCGAACTGAAACAGGAAAAGCTCATCCGCGCCGACGCGCCGGTGCCGACAGCCTGAGGAAGCGGACATGGCAAAGATCACCCGCGTCGAACTGACCTCGTTCCGCTACGAGGTCGAGGGCCTGAGCCTGCCGCGCCACGGCGCTGCCGGCGTCGGCAACCTAATGGCATTGAAGGGCGGCAGCATGCCGGCCGTGCGCTGGGCCGTCCGGCTGCGCTGCGATGACGGCTCCGAGGGCGCCTATGTCACCCATTGGGTCGGCACGCCGTCTTCCTATGGGCAGGCGCAGATGCTGGCCCCCCACCTGATCGGCCGCGACCCCGACACGCGCGAGAAGATCTGGGACGACATGAAGCGCGAGGTGCGCGCCTACGATCATATGGGCCATGGCCCCCTGGACATCGCGCTTTGGGACCTGGCCGGCAAGCGCTCCAACCTGTCGGTCGCCCGCCTGCTCGGCGGCTGGCGCACGCACCTGCCGACCTATGCCAGCTCCTATCATGGCCAGGACGAGCCGGGCGGCCTCGATACGCCGGAAGCGTTTGCCGACTATGCCCAGGCCTGCAAGGAGAAGGGCTTCGCCGGCTTCAAGATCCATGGCTGGCATGACGGTGACGTCCGCCGCGAAGTCCGCGCCGTTCATGCGGTCCGCGCGGCCGTGGGTGACGACTTCCCGCTGATGCTGGACCCGGCCTGCCAGCTGCGCACCTGGATGGACGCGCTGACCGTGGGCAAGGCCTGTGACGAGGCCGGCTTCTTCTGGTTCGAGGATCCCTATCGCGACAGCGGCATCTCGGCCGAGGGCCACAAGCGCCTGCGCGAGAAGCTGAAGACCCCGCTGCTCACCTGCGAGCATGTCCGCGGTATCGAGCTGAAGATCGCCTTCATCCTTGCCGGCGGCGGCGACCTGATCCACGCCGATCCGGAATACGACATGGGCATCACCGGTGCGATGAAGATCGCCCATGCTTGCGAGGCGCTGGGCCTGGACCTGCAGTACCATGCCTGCGGACCGGCCCATCGTGCGGTCATGGCCGCCACCCGCAACACCCATTTCTACGAAATGGCGCTGGTTGGCCCCGCGATGAAGAATGCCGTCCCGCCGGTCTATACCTGCGGCTATTCCGACGACGAGGCCGACCTGCCGGCGTCGGGCGGCGTGCCCGTGCCGGACGGCCCTGGCCTGGGCGTCTCCTACGATTGGGACTTCATCGAGCGGAACAAGGTGGCCGAGCACGTGTTCGGTACGTGAAGTTCACCAGTTCCGGTTCCGAGCCTCCGCCCATGGCCGCCGGCACGCCTCGTGCCATGCTGATCCTCGCCGACGACCTGACCGGGGCGGCCGATTGCGGTGCCGTCTGCAGGCACCACGGCCTGTCCGCCTTCGTCGCGATCGACCCTATGGCCTCGGCCGAGGCGGACGTGCTCTCGCTCGACGCGGATACCCGCTCGCTCGATGCCAGGGATGCGGCCGACCGGACCCGGCGCTTGGTCGAGCTGACCGCCGCCACGCCGGCCAGGCTGTTCTTCAAGAAGGTCGATTCGACCCTGCGCGGCCATCTGGGCGTCGAACTCGCAGCCACGCTGCAGGCCCGCCGCAAGATCACGGACCGGCGGACGCTGGCCGTGCTGGCCCCGGCTTTCCCGGCCGCCGACCGGGTGACGCTGGGTGGGCGGCAGTTCGTGAAGGGCGTGCCCCTGGAGGAGACCGAGATCTGGCGGCGCGAAGGCTCGGGCCCGGACGCGGCGATCGCCCGCCTGCTGGAGCCGGCCGGCCTGCGGCACGCCCACCTCCCGCTGGCCGACCTTCGCAGCGGCACCCTTGCGGCACGACTGGCCGGCCTGAATGACGTTCCGGACGTCCTCGTCTGTGACGCCGAGACCGATGCCGACCTCGCGGCGCTGGCCCGGGCAGCACTGGCGCTCGGCGACGACATCGTCTGGAGCGGCTCGGCCGGCCTGGCCGGCCATCTGATTGATGCAGCCGGCCTTCGTCCCGGTCCGGCACCGGCAACCCCGATCCTCGAGCCTGGCCCCCTCCTGTTCGTGGTCGGCAGCATGTCGACAGTCTCCCGCGAGCAGGCCGCAACGCTGGCGGCCGAGGCCGACCTGTCCCTGCTCCCGGTGCCGGTCTCGGCCCTGCTCGGCGACCATGCCGTCCTTGCCCGAAGCGAGTGGCCCGTCCGCCTGCATCAGGCGATCGCCGCCTGCCGTGACGTCGTGCTGCTGCCCCGAGCCGACGTGCCGGACGACCCGCACCATGCCCTGGCCCTGCGCCATGCCCTGGCCGCGCTCGTCGCCCCAATCAGCCAGCATCTCGGCGGCCTGTTCGTCACCGGCGGCGAGACTGCCCGTGCCGTGCTCTCGGCCCTGCAGGTCCGGGGCCTTTATCTGCACCGCGAACTGGAGCCGGGCATCCCGTTGGCGACCGCCCAGGCACCGCGCCCCTTCGCCGTCGTCACCAAGGCTGGCGCCTTCGGCCAGCCACGCACCATGATCGACGTCCGGCACGCTTTGTCGGATCTGCTTGCCGGCTCGCCGGTTTCCTCCCTTAGCACGAAACGGAACTCCGCCATGAACCGCCCCCTCATCGCGATCACCATGGGCGACGCCGCCGGCATCGGTGCGGAAGTGATCATGAAGAGCCTGGCGCATGCCGACCTCTACGGCCGCTGCCGCCCGCTCGTGGTGGGTGACGCCGGGCGATTGGAGGCGGCCGGCAGGATCGTGGGCACGCAGCTTTCGGTGCGCCCGCTGACGGAGGACCAGGTCGCCGACGGCACCTACCGGCACGGCACCGTCGACTGCGTGGACCTGAAGCTGATCCCGGCCGATCTTCCCTGGGGCAGGATCTCGCCGGTCGCCGGCGACGCCTCGTTCCGCTTCATCGAGACCGCCACCCGCCTAGCGATGCAGGGCAAAGTCGACGCCATCTGCACGGCACCCATCAACAAGGAGGCGCTCCATGCCGGTGGCCACCGCTATCCCGGCCATACCGAGCTCCTGGCCGAACTGACCGGTACCGAGGAGGTGTCGATGATGCTGACCGCACCCGGCCTGCGCGTCATCCACGTCACCGTCCATATCGGCCTGATCGACGCCGTCGCGAAGATCGAGCCCGGCCTGGTCGAGCGCACCATCACCCGCGGCTATCAGGTGCTGGAGCGGGCAGGGGTGCCGCGCAAGAAGATCGGCGTGTGCGGCATCAATCCCCATGCCGGCGAGAACGGCCTGTTCGGCTACCGCGAGGAGGAAACCAAGATCGTCCCGGCCGTGGAAGCCTGCCGCGCCAAGGGCATGGACGTCGAAGGACCGCTCCCTGCCGACACCCTGTTCTTCCGCGCCGGCCGCGGCGACTTCGACATGGTCGTCGCCATGTACCACGACCAGGGCCACACCCCGGTCAAGGTGCTGGGCATTGAATCCGGCGTGAACATCACGGTAGGCCTGCCCGTCATCCGCACCTCCGTCGACCACGGCACCGCCTTCGACGTCGCGGGCAAGGGCATCGCCGACGAGCGGAGCCTGCTGGAAGCGCTCAGGCAGGCCATCGCCCTGACGGCGGCCCCGGCACCGCAGTGAGCGGCAGAGCAGGTACCGGACCTTAGCTTGTGCCCTTATCACCCACCCGCCGGTCGGCAGGTTCCAGGCTGTCGCCCCCGTCGGTCGGCCTGCTCCTTCGGACATGGCCCGTGCTGGCCGCCCTCGCTGTTATGCCCGGATGCACCGGTGCCGAGCCGCCCTCTGGGTCCATGGAACAGGACACCGACATGGTCGAGTGTCCTGCGGCCGCCGACAGGCTGAAGGCCTGCTTCGACAAGGCGCTGAGCGCATGCAGGAACGGGTTCATGGTCGTCATGCCAGCCGACGCCCTGGAGCCGGATGGCGGCATCGACACTGAGGCGCGCATGGTCGCCAGGTGCGCGCCGTGAGCTGACGCCATCCGGGCAGGCCGGTGCCGGGCGGCAAATGGCTCGGCAATTCCCCGGCCTGCCCCTCGGTCGTCAGCCGACGAAGTCGCCCGCGGTAAGACGCGTGACCCCGAACAGCGTCAGGGTGCCGTCCTCGGAGTAGCGGGATATGCTGCTCGCATCCACCGCATCAATGACAAGGGAGCTGCGGGCTGCACCGTCCAGCGTGACTGTCTCAAGGTCGACATGGGCATCGTCGCCGTCGACCCGGCCGTTCTTGTCGCTGTCCAGCTGGGCAAACTCGACTTGATCCCGGACAGGAATGGGCCCCTCGTAGTCCGGACTATCATTGAAGTAGTCGAACTTGATGTCGAGCTTGTCCTCGCCACGCACGAAGTCCGCCACAATATCATCGCCCGGGCTGACGAACCCTTCCCCGTAGATGTCGGGATCGCCCTCCATCGCGATGCCCGTGTAGCCGACGGTGTCCTTGCCGGCATTCAGCCGCAACAGGTCGTCGCCGCTCCAGCCGTTGACATTGTCGTCGCCCGTACCGCCTCGCAGCTGGTCGTTCCCCTGCCAGCCGTTCAGGTTGTCGTTGCCGCTGCCACCGTCGAGCAGGTCGTCACCGAGATGGCCCGCCAGAAGGTCGTTCCCGTCGCCGCCTTCCAGCCAATCGCCGCCATCGACCCCACGCGGATAGTCACCCATGAAGACAAGGCTGACGTCCTTGATCAGCCCGTAGAGCATATCGTCGCCGCGGCCACCGATCAGGTGGTCGGTGCCATAGTCTCCTTCCATGACGTCATTGCCATCGTCGCCCTTCAGCACATCGTCGCCGTAGCCGCCGAAGAGCTTGTCCTGACCTTCGTCGCCCCGAAGAACGTCGTTCCCGTTGGCGCCGTACAGCAGGTCGTTGCCCTCGTTGCCGTTCAGGTCGTCGTTGCCGTTGCCGCCGCGCAGCGTGTCGTTGCCGAGCTGCCCGTACAGCCGGTCGTCGCCCTCCTGGCCCCAAAGCGTGTCGTTGCCGGCCTCGCCATACATGGCATCGTTGTTGCCCCCGCCGATCAACGTATCGTTGCCGGCCCGGCCGAAGATCGTGTCCTTCGAGGCTGTCCCGGTCAGCTGCTCGCTGCGCGGTGTTCCGACGATGGTTGGCATGGCGCTGCTCCTTCGCGTTGGTAGCCAGCCAAGGTAAGGGGACAATGAGAGAGCAGGCATTGACTTGGATCAAGAATGAAAGCCATGCGCCATATTTTCAGGAATGCTCAAGCTGGCCTCTATCACATCTACAATAATGGAAATGCCGAAGAACAGCACTCCATTGTTCGTTGAATGGCTGTGCGAATCCCACTACCGCTCCGGTGCGGTCCGTGGCGTCGGCCCCAGCTCCGACGCGACCTGCGCATAATTGACCAGGGCCAGGCGGCCGACGCTGGCCAGGTCGCGGTAGTAGAGCACCGGCAGCATCGCCGTGAGCGTGCTCTCCGAGAAGAGCTGCTGGCGGCCCAGGATGATGATCAGGAAGCCCAGGCTGTAGCCGAAGCTGGTGAGCAGCGGGCTCCATGCCTTATCCGGCAGCCCCGCGCGCAGCAGGTCCTTGGCCACCATCGAGAACCCCATCGACAGTCCCGCCGCCAGCCCCGATCAGACCAGCTCAGCGACCACGCGGTTCCACCAAGAGGAGGCGGCCAGGGAGAAGGCGACCTTGCGGCTACGAAACGTCGTAACTGCGGGCAAAAAGTGGCTGCGCCTTGGCAAAATCCTGCATGGTACGCAAAGTCACCTGAAGGTTGCCGGTCCCACAATGACCAATATTGGTGACATCACGGGCAAAGCCTTCTTCCAGTGTGATGGATTTAGGATCTATCTTCAGATAAACGATCACGACTTTCGCTTGAGGATAAACTTCAACGCATGCAAAGTTCTTGATGCGCTTGAAGGCAATGTAATACTGAAGCTCTTTGACCTGAACGTCGCTTCCCAGGTTGATGAGGTGGGAGTGGACCGCCTCGTAGAGGTCGCTGAGGGCAGCATCGGCATTTGCTAGACGGTACAAGATTCGGCTCGATTGATAGGGATCGTTTACGCCGCTGCTCACCACAGAAGGCGTCACCTGGTTCTTGTCGCTGCCCGCCGGCTGCATGGTGATCCTGGCCTGCTTGGGCGCATGCACCAGTTCCAGCATCAACAGGTCGCCGAACCGGCGATACCGCAGAAGCTCGATGTTGCGGGCGATCTGCTTGACCGCATGCTCGTCGTAGCGCGTGAAGTCGCCCGCGATGCACAAGAGGCGCGGACCGGACCAGTCCACGTTTTTCGCTGCTTCCGCGCCGAGCTTCTCCATGACGAGCCATTGGAACTCCTTGCGGTGGTCCAGCAGCCAGTCGAGATAATAGAGCCCCTGGCTGACGACGTTCTCGTTGATCGCGCGCTTGTACTCGATGATGACCGGGCTGCCGTCCTCATCAAGTCCAAGTGTATCGATCCGCCCGCCATGGGCAGGTCCGGTGGAGTATTCGCTCGCGAGGAACTGCAGACCCAGCAGAACCTCGAGGTTGGCTTCGAAGAGCAGTTGAAGGGACTTCTCGACCTGCACCGCAGCGCCGGGAATTTCCTTCACCTGCCCATTGGTCACGTCGAACAGCTTGATGTCGCTCACGCCGGTCTCTCGCAGCAGCCCTTGTCGTCAACAGGCCGGTCTCGCAGACGGCTTCCACATCCGACGGACCATTCAGCCGGCGGAAGCACCAGCCGCCTGATAGTCCGCCTCGCTCACCTGCTCCAGCCAGTTCGTCTCGCCGGCGTCGCCGCCTTCCTGGATGGCGATGTGCACCATGGTCGTTGTCGGCCCGGCCCCGTGCCAGTGCTTCTCGCCCGGCGGGATCCAGATCGTGTCGCCCGGACGGATCACGATGGCGCCCTGGCCCTCCGTCTGGAACAGGCCACAGCCCGTGAGCACGTGCAGCGTCTGGCCCAAGGGATGGGTGTGCCAAGCGGTCCTGGCGCCCGGCTCGAAGCTCACCCGGAGTGCTCGAACCCGTGCCGGGGCCGGTGCCTGGACGATGCGGTCCAGCCAGACCGACCCTGTGAAATAGGCGCTGTTCCCGCGCATGCTCTCCTGCGCGCCCGCCCGTGTCAGCTCCATCGGCGTCTCCTGCTCGTCGGCCCCGCCGGTTCGGCGAGGCGCAGTCATAGGAATATGGACCTTGATACGCTAGAATGTCCCGCTTCTGCCGCGCAAGGGAAGGCCGACATGGCGACCATGGACCTAATTGGATTTTGCATGAACGAACCCAAGCCTCCCCCGATCCTTCGCGATCTCCGGTGCACGAACGAACCCGAGCCGGCGCCTGTGCCGGCTTGTCTTCACTCGATCCCGTTGGTCTTGGCGATGATGTCCGACAGCATGGGCACGTAGTCGTCGCCATGCCCGGTCCCCACCGCCAGCGCGAAGCTGTTGCGCACCGCCGCACCTACCGGGTTGGCGAGGCCCACCGCGTTCGCGAAGGCCGAGAGGTAGGACATGTCCTTGAAGCCGTTGCGGATCGTGAACTTGTGGGCGTTGCGGTCGCGCTCGATCACGTAGCGGAAGAAGGTCTGGTAGAAGCCGCAGTCCATCCGTCCGCCGCGGACGACGTTGTCGAAGACTTGCGACGTCAGGCCGGCCTTCGCGCCCAGCGCCAGCGCCTCGGAATAAAGGGCCGCATAGCCCATGGAGAGAAAGTTGTTCAGCAGCTTCATGGTGTGACCGGTGCCGGTGGGCCCCGTCTCGATGATCCGGCTGGAAAAGGCTTCCAGGACTGGCCTTGCCCGCTTCACCATCTCGGGCGCGCCGCCCACCATGACGTCGAGCGTGCCGGCTGCCGCATCCGCCGGTGTCCGGCCGAGCGGCGCGTCGATCAGGGTGATGCCCTGCGGGGCCAGCTCCTCGGCGAGCCTGGTGGTGACCGAGGGCTCCGAGGTCGAGCAGTCGATGACCAGCAGCTCCTTGCCGGCCGCAGCCAGCCCGTCCGGCCCCTGCATGACCGCCTGCACCTGCGGCGAGCCCGTCACGCACAGGATGACGATGTCGGACTGCTCCGCCAGTTCCTTCGGGGTGTGCGCCTCCTGGGCACCCCGACTCTTCAGGTCCTCGACCGGCTCCCGGTTGCGGTGGCCCATGACGGTCAGCGGCCAGCCCTTCTCGACGATGTTCTTCGCCATGCCGTGGCCCATCAGCCCGACACCGATGAAGCCGATCCGTTCCTTGGTCATCTGCTGGCACCTCCTCTTGCCCCGCCGCCGCCCCGTCATGCGCAGCGATCGTGCCGCGCGGACCCTAAGCCGCACCACCCGCCTGTCCACAGGCGATTGCCGGCACGCGGTCCCGAGGCCGCAAACTCGCAGACGGTCCTGGCAGACCAGGATCGGTCGCGTAGTCGCTCATGACCTGCCAGATCCTGGATACACCTGCAGTTGCACGCTTCGACTGCATGACCAAGCTGGCGGCGCGCTGGCAACGAGACCCCGCGCGCAGGAGCCCCTCCTGGTCGAGGACGCCACCCGGGGTCCGCGGTCTCCGACAATCCACTCGTCACCAAGCCGGGCGGGATCCGGTCCCATGCAGGCGTGCCGCTGCCGGACCATCACGCCCGAATCCTCGGCACCCCGTGCACCATCGGCTGCATGCCGCCGGCAAGGCGAAGTTCATGTTTCCAGCCAGGATGAACCACGAGATCCGCACGCCCGTGACCGCCGTGCCCAGCCTGCTCGCCGAGGAGCCCCTCGATGAAAGGCAGCAAGGTCCTGTCCATGCGATCAGGACATCCGGGCGGCACCTGCTGAGCCTCATCAACGACGTTCTCGACCTCTCCCGCATCGAGGCGGACGGGCTTGCGCTGGAAGAGATCGCCTACTCGATGGGCGAGCCACTGCAGGACTCGCCGCCGGTACTGCGCGACGACCCGGCCCGGCTGCGGAAGGTCCTGGTAAACCTGGTCGGCAACAGACCGAAGTTCGCCAGCAAGGGCGGGGTGCGGGTCGATGTCGGCTGGCAGGGCCTGCCGGCGGACGAGGTCCGGTTCCGATTGGAAGCAGAGGGCAGCGGCATCGGCATTCCGGAGGATCGACAGGCCGGTCCATCTACCACCCGCCGCTACGGCGGCCTCGGCTTAACCATCTGCCGCCGGCTGGCCGCTGCAATGAACGGCACGATCGGCGTCGAGAGCAATCTTGGCCAGGGCAGCACCTTCTGGTTCGAGGTGTCCTTCAAGCTGGGGTCAACGTCATGGAGAGCGAGCGGCGCGCTGTCTGGCAGCTGGCATGCATGAAGTCCTCACCAAGCCGATCGGATGGACCGAGCTGTTCGATGCGCTGGGCAAGGTCACGTCCGGGCGGGTGGGCGGCCGCAGCAGCGTGGCCCCTGTTCCTGTGGAATGCCGTGAAGGCTTCAGGCAGCCTTCAAGGGGAGATGCTGGACAACCGCCGGGACCCGGCCATCGCCATGCGCCGTGCGCACCAGCCGGCCGGCACCTTCCTCAGCCCTGGCCTCGTCCGGATCGGAACGCCGGCCCCTGGGACCGGGGGAGGATCAAACGGTGCCGCATCGACCCGACAGGACAGCCATCCGCAGCACCGCGGATCCACCGAAACCGGTCCAGACGCCGTCGTCAGATGCTGCCGTGGACCTTCAAACAGTCTGCTCGCCGTAATAGAGCGTCATCATGTGCTTCGCCTCGGCGAAGAACAGCCAGCGCTCGACCAGCGTCCCTGCAACCGCGGCCAGGGCGGCCAGCAGGGTGAGGAACACCGCGAAGGCAGGGCTCGGCGTGAAAAGGGCCACTGCCAGCAGCAGCCAGGGAACGGCCGCCCCCAGGACCACGGCGATCCGGCGCAGCTTCGCCGCATGCTTGCGGCCGACCCGATAGCCCATCTCGTTCAGGAGATAGTTCGAGCCAGTGTGCGGCGACTCCAGCAGGCTGACACGGCCGAGCTTGCCGAGCCCGGTGGCGCTGCCGATCGTCGCCGTCGGCATCCCGGCATCGGTGCGCTGCCACCACTGCCATTTCACCAGCCAGGCGACCGGGAGGGCCAGGAGTGCCGCGACATGCGGCCAGGGCAGGCTGGGCGTCAGCCAGCTTCCGGTCAGCAGTGCTGCCAGGACGAGGCCCGTGGCCAGCGACAGGCAGAGATAGACCGGCGTGGTGAGCGGATGATGCCATCGGGGGATGGGCGCCAGGGACTGGTAGATCATGCCGGTGCACAGCACGGTCACCACGGCCCCGATCGCAGCCAGGAGGCCCAGCGGCCAGGGTGCCGCGCCGGCGGCTACCCAGAATACCGTCAGCAGACCGGCGGGGATGAAGGTCAGGACGGCGGCGACACCTTCCCGCGACAGCCAGGAGGAGCGCCACTGGCTGAAGGCCCGCCACGCCCGTTCCGGCCGGCGCAGATGGCCCAGCGAACAGAGAAGCCCCGCCGTGATCATCACGAGCGTAGCACCCATGGCGATGAGCCCGAGCCGCGGGTCGGTCGGCAGGAGGCCGAGAAGAAGGCCGACGCACAGGACGAACAGGAGGCCGTATCCGGTCCCTGCCAGCGTGGTGAACAGGAGGATCGAGAAGGTGGGGTGCATCTCAGCCCACCGCCCCGCCTACAAGCGGCATCAGGAGAGCACCTTGTCGAGCCAGCCGAGGAAGCCGCCCTTCGGCGACGCGTCCTCCAGCGCCACTGGGGCCGCCCCGCAACCGGACCTGCCCGGGCGGGGCGGCAGGTACTTGTTGGTCGGCCGGTAGCCCATCTCGGCCATCAGGTCGAAGCCGCCACGATCGGCCACGAGCCTGCTGACCGGGCTGTTGGGGTCGGCCAGGTCGCCGAAATGGCGGGCATGGGTCGGGCAGGTCCGGACGCAGGCAGGCTCGCGCTCTCCCTCCGGCAGGTCTTCCGCATAGATGCGGTCCACGCAGAGCGTGCATTTCTTCATCACGCCGGCCAGCGGATCGAGCTCGCGGGCGCCATAGGGACAGGCCCAGGCGCACAGGCCGCAGCCGATGCACTTGTCCTCGTCCACCAGCACGATCCCGTCGTCGGCCCGCTTGTAGGAGGCGCCGGTCGGGCAGACCGTGACGCAGGCGGCGTTGTCGCAGTGCAGGCAGGACTTGGGAAAATGGACCGTACGCCCGTTCGCACCCTCGCCAGCCTCGAACCCGTGCACGCGGTTCAGCCAGGAGCCGATCGGGTCGGCACCATAGGCACGCTGGTCAGCGAGTGGCGCGCCATAGCCGCCGGTGTTCCACTCCTTGCAGGCGACGACGCAGGCCTGACAGCCCACGCAGGTATCGAGGTCGATGACCAGGCCCAGCCGCTTGGGCGGGGTGGCCGCGGGCAGCATCGTCATCGTTCAGCTTTCCAGGCGCCGAAGCGGCCGCCATAGGCGACGTGCGGCGGCGAAGGTGCCTGGCCGGGCGGTGGCTGGAGCGGGGCGAAGGCCGGCTGGCTCCGTTCATCGTGTCGTGCGATCTTCTCGATCCGCACGGTCAGGTCGTACCAGGCTGCCTGGCCGGTGACCGGGTCGGCATTGGCATAGCGCATGCCCTCTCCCCGGTCCGGCAACAGGTCGTCGATCAGGTGGTTCAGGAGAAAGCCCCGCGTGGCCTCGCCGGCATCGTGGGCAAGGCCCCAGGTGCCGGCCCGCTTGCCGATCGCGTTCCAGGTCCACACGGTATGCTCGTTCACGCCTTCCATCACCTTGACCTGCACCTCGATGGCACCGTGCCGGCTCTCCAGCCGGACCCAGTCGTCGTCGCGCAGGCCGTTGCGGTCCGCCAGCGCCGTGGCAATGTACAGCCGGTTCTCTCCCAGGATCTGCCGCAGCCAGACGTTCTGCGAGTGCCAGGCGTGGTACATCGACATGGGCCGCTGGGTCACCGCGTGCAGCGGGAACGCGTCCCGGTCATGCGCCGCATCGAAGGGCGCGTACCAGAACGGCACGGGATCGAAATAGGTGGCGACTCGCTGACGATGGCGCTCGGGCGGCTGGATGGGACCATGTCCCTGGGCGGCCAGGCGGAACTTCTGCAGGATCTCGCTGTAGAGCTGGATCGTGAGCGGTCCAACCGACGGCATCATGCCCTTGCCGACCGCGAACGTCTGGTAGTCCCGGTTGGCGTGCTTCATGAAGCGCGTCGATTCCGGGATCTCCTCCTGGAAGAAGCAGCCGTTCTCGATATAGCGCTCCAGCTGGTGCGGGTTGGGCGCGCCCTTGCCGGTGGCCGTCCCGTCGGCTCCCCGCCAGCCCGCGAGAGGCCCGATCCCCGGCGTCCGCTCGTGGCGCACGATGTAGTCCGCATAGGAGCTGTAGCGCGCCTGGCCGGCTTCGTCGGTGAAGGCCGAAAGGCCCAGGCGCCAACCGAGTTCGATCAGCACGTCCTGGAACGGGCGAACGTCACGATCCAGCGGGATGACCGGCTGGCGGATCGAGTCCTGGATGGCATCGGCCGAGCCGATCGGCCGGTCCAGCAGCGAGATGCAGTCGTGGCGCTCGAGATAGGTTGTGTCGGGCAGAACGAGGTCGGCATAGGCGACCGTCTCGGAATGGAAGGCATCGGCATAGATGATCCTGGGGATCACGTAGTCGCCGGTGGCCGGATCGAGCTCGGTGAGCCAGCCGATCGTCTCGGCCGTGTTCATGGCCGAGTTCCAGGCCATGTTCGCCATGTACATGAACAGCGTGTCGATCCGGTAGGGATCGCCGCGCCGGGCATTGCCGATCACGAGGTGCATCAGCCCATGGGCGGAAAGCGGTGCTTCCCATGAGAACGCCTTGTCGATCCGGACAGGCTCGCCCTCCGCATCGACCAGCAGGTCCTCCGGCCCCAGCGGGTAGCCGAGCGGCATGCCCGGCAAGGGCCGGCCCGGCACGATGTGCTCGGGCTTGCCAGCGGGCTTGGGGCCCGGCGGGATCGATTTCGGGTAGGGGGTCTCGAAGCGATGGCTGCCGGGCGTGTCGATGGCGCCCAGCAGCGCCTGCAGCAGGTGGATCGCCCGGCAGGTCTGGAATCCATTCGCGTGGGCGCTGATTCCGCGCATCGCATGCATGGCGACCGGTCGGCCGACAAAGCGCTCGTGGCGCCGCCCCCAGACATCGGTCCAGGGCGTCTCCACCACCACGGGCTGATCGAACGCGGCCTGCGCCAGTTCCAGGGCGATCCGGCGGATGGTCGTGGCGTCGATGCCGCACCGCAGTGCAACCTGGTCCGGACTGTACGCCGGGTCAGCGTAGCGCTCCGCCAGGAGCTGGAAGGCGGGCCTCGCGAACCGGCCGTCCGGCAGCTCCACGCGGCCAGCCAGCATGGGATCGACCTCGGCGGCCTCGGCCGGCTGGAGCGATCGCGTGCGCAGGTCCATGCAGAGGGCGCGACCGTCCTCGTCGCGGGCGAACAGGCCGTCCGTGCCTTCGCCGGGCGCATCGACCACGAGCCAGCCGGCATTGGTGAAGCGCTGCAGGTAGGGGATGTCGACCTTGCCGGCGCGGAGCAGCTCGTGGATCAGCGCCATCACGAACAGGCCGTCCGTGCCGGGCGTGATCGGCAGCCATTCGTCGGCGATGGCGGAATAGCCGGTGCGAACCGGGTTGACCGAGACGAACTTGGCACCCCGCTCCTTCAGCTGGGCGAGGCCGATCTTGATCGGGTTGCTGTCATGATCCTCGGCGACGCCGAACATCAGGAAGTACCGGGTGCGCGGGAAATCGACCTCGCCGAACTCCCAGAACGCGCCACCATAGGTGTACATGCCGGCGGTCGCCATGTTCACCGAGCAGAAGCCGCCATGGGCTGCGAAGTTGGGCGTGCCGAATTCCTTGGCCCAGAAGCCGGTGAGCGCCTGCGACTGGTCGCGCCCGGTGAAGAAGGCGAGCTTCTTTGGGTCGTCGTAGCGGATGTTCGACAGCCAGCCCGTCGCGATCGACAGGGCCTCGTCCCACTCGATCTCGCGGAACTGGCCGCTGCCCCTGGGACCGGTACGCAGAAGCGGTTTACGCAGCTTGGCAGGCGAGTGCTGCTGCATGATGCCGGCCGCGCCCTTGGCGCAGACGACGCCGCGGTTCACCGGATGGTCGGGATTGCCGTCGATGAAGCGAAGCTCGCCACCCTCCAGATGCACACGGATACCGCAGCGGCAAGCGCACATGTAGCAGGTGGTCGTTTTCACCTCGTCGGCAGCGACGTTCCCCTTAGCACGAATCTTGCTCGGTCCTTCCAAAGCCCTGGAACCGGTATACCGGCTGCTGGTTAAGCAGGTGTTAAGCGACACCGACGTTTTGTGCGAGGGTGCATAATCCCTTATCTTGGTCCAGTCCTTTCGAGGATTTGGTCCAAGAGAACATCAGCCGCCTCTCCTGCGGTGCGGCGATGATCCGGTTGGTTGTATCCGTCCCTTGCACATCACGTCTGCGGTTTTGTGCATTGCAGCATAGGTCGACCCGTGATTTCAATGTGACTGTCGTCACCATGGCTCGACGTCGACCCTGAACCGCAGGCCGGTGCAGGAAGATTGCTACGCTGCGATCTCCTGCCGGCCCCGCCGGCTGCGCCTGGAGACGAGCCAACATGACAATCGCTGCCCTTGCCGTTCCTGAATCCCGACCTGTCACTGGATCCGCCGACAGTCGTGCGACCTGGCGCTGGATGATCGGGTTCCGCTTCCTGCTGATCAATGCCGTGGGCCTCGCCCTGGTCGGGGCCGGCTGGGCGGCGGGTGTTCTCGATCCGATCTTCGCGACCGACACGACGCATCTCGTCAAGCTGATCGTGGCGGTGTTCGTCCTGGGGGTTGTCTGGTCGGCCCAACGGGCCTTCATGCTGGCCCGCGAGCTCAATGCCCTGGACCAAGCTCGTCCGTCCACCACGACCCGGGTTGGCGACTGGCTGCAACGTACGGCGGGCAGCGACGCCGGCATGCGGGCGAACCTGGCTGCTGCGCTGAAGCTCAAGATCGCGCACCGGATCGCCGCGGTTCGCCACGTGGCGGGTGCCCTGGTGCTGCTCGGCCTGATCGGGACCGTGGTCGGATTTATCCAGGCGCTCTCCGGCGTGCAGCCGGACACGGTCGGCGACGTCGCTGCCATCCCCGGCATGGTCTCCAAGCTGCTCGAAGGCATGGCCACGGCCCTCTACACGACGCTGGTCGGCTCCGCCCTGAACATCTGGCTGATGCTCAACTATCGCCTCCTCGAATCCGGCGGCGTCCACCTCCTCGCTCGCCTCGTGGAAAGGGGTGAGAGCCATGGACGGCTTTGACGATCGCGAGGAAGAGGCCGCCGATACGGTCTTCCGCGACACCATCATGCTGGCATTGGCCGGGTTCGTGACCGTCGTCATGATCGTCCTGGCCCATGTCCGGCCGGAAGCCCAGGCGTCGGCCAGCCAGGAAGCTGCCTCCATGCCCGGCAGCGTCATGATCGAGGCGCACTGGGACGGCGTGCTCGATGCCGACGTGGACCTGTGGGTGCAGGGTCCGGGCGACGTGCCGGTCGGCTATTCCAACAAGGGCGGCGGCCTGTTCAACCTCCTGCGCGACGACCTCGGCAAGCAGATGGACCTGTCCGGGGAGAATTACGAGGTCAGCTACAGCCGCGGCCTGATGGACGGCGAGTACACCGTCAACCTTCACCTCTACCGCAACCGGTCGACCGTCCAGGCAATCCCGGTCAAGGTTGTTGCCAGCGTCAAGCGCGGCCCGAACAAGGTTTCCAAGCAGATCCTGGTCAGCGACACCGAGATGGACCGCGAAGGCCAGGAGCGTACCGTGTTCCGCTTCAAGCTCGATCAGGATGGTGCCCTGGACCAGGACAGCGTCACCACCCTGTTCCGCCCGCTTCGCTCGGGATCCAAGACATGAGCACCCTTACTCTCCTCTTCGTGGCGTCGGTCCTCCTCGCGGCGGCGCTGGCCTCCGCCGTCCTGTGGTCGCGCCACCGCACGATCGTGAAGCTGGCAGCCCTTGCCGGCCTCCTCTGCTTCCTCCCGCTGGGCTACGCCGCCTATGCGGATCTGTTGAGCCGGCCGAAGCCGATCAGCCTCGAGTGGTGGCACCGCAACGCCGAGGAGGCGACGGTGATCGGCCAGCAGATGCGTGAAGGCGAGGGCATGTTCCTCTGGCTGCAGTTCTCCGGCGACCCGGAGCCCCGAGCCTACGTGCTGCCCTGGGACCAGAAGCTGGCCGAGCAGCTGCAGATGGCATGGGAGGAGGCGCAGAAGAACGGCACCGGCGTGCGCATGAAGCTGCCGTTCGAGCCGACGCTCGACGGGCGCGAGCCCAAGTTCTACGCGATGCCGCAGCCGCAGCTTCCCTCCAAGGACATGCAGGCCTCGCCCGCCATGCGCGTCCAGCCGCCTGGCGAGGATGCCTGAACGCTAAGATGCCGGATTGCGGGCAGCGCGCCGCCGCGGTACCCGCCCACGGCATGACGAGCCCATTTCCACGCGACGGGTGGCTGTTGCTCTTCCCGCCCTTGTTCTGGGCCATCAACACGGTGGTGGGCCGCGCTCTGGCCGGTCACTTCCCGCCGGTCGCCCTTTCCCTGGGCAGATGGGCGCTGGCCTTCCTGATCTTCCTGCCGTTCGCCTGGAAGCCGTTCCGCCAGCACCTGCCCGCCCTGCGCAGCTACTGGCGCGCGATCCTCTTCCTGTCCCTGCTGGGCGTCGGCCTTTACACCTCGCTGCTCTACCTGGCGCTGATCACCTCGAGCCCGGTTAACGTCCTCCTGATCGGAGCCTGCGCCCCCAGCTTCGTCCTGCTCGCCCGCGCAATGATCGAGCGCACCCTGCCCAGCCGACGCGCCCTGCTTGCGGCTGCCCTCTCGGTGCTGGGAGTCCTGCTGGTGAGCAGCCGGGGCGACCTGAGCCAGTTGTTCGGCCTCCGGTTCACCCAGGGCGACCTGGTGATGATCGTGGCGACGCTCGTCTGGGTCGCCTACACACTTGTTTTGCAAAGTGGCCGGCCGCCCGTGCCGGTGGCGCCCCTGGTGCTCACCCAGTTCGGAGCGGGAGCGCTGTTCCTCCTGCCCTGTGCCCTTCTCGAATGGCTGGTGTTCGCGCCGGTCATGGAGTTCGACGGAAAGGTCTGGCTGAGCCTGCTCTATGTCGCGATCTTTCCCTCGATCCTCGCCTATTTGTGCTGGGACCGGGGCGTGGCGGCGGCCGGGGCCGAGATCGCGACCGTCCTGGCCAATCTGGCGCCGGTGATCGCGGCGGTGCTGGCCTGGGCGGTGCTGGGCGAGGCCATCGGCTGGCATCACCTGCTGGCGGCCGTTCTGATCTTCACTGCGATCCGACTGTCCACGCACAAGCCAGCCTGATCGCCTGCGACCGCCACCCGGTCCCGTCCCCGCAGCGCCGCCCGGCGGCACGGTGGTGCGGTTTTTTGCTGGAAAATGCAGCAAACGAGCATGCAGTACTCGCACTGTCACGGATCATGTGGCAGGAGAGCGCCGGGCGGGCAGGCGTACGCCGACGGCAAGCCGAACCGGCCGCAAGGGTCGGGTCGTAGCGGCCGAGGCGGCGGTTTCTCGGGCGATTCATGTCAAGCAGCGGAGATGTGATCATGGCCAGCAACCGGCTGGAGGAGAAGCTCGAACGGATCCGCAAGGATTCGACGGTGAAGGACTTCGCGATCTGCGACGCCAAGGACGGCGACATGGGCGGCGGCATCCCGATGCCGGGCCCGGTGCGTGGCGCCGACGGCAAGCCCACCGGCAAGTTCAAGACCCGCGAGGCGCATCTCCAGCAGATCCGCGACATCGTCCGCCAGGACATCGTCGACCTCATGCTGCTCTCGGTCTCCACGCTCGAGATCCTGAAGGATGAGGGCCTGTTCGAGGGCAGCCGGGTCGGCACCGCGATCCGTGCCAACGACACGACCGAGATCAAGGGCCCGCGCAACAGCCAGTACCGCAAGACCGCGTCGCTGCCGTTCCGCACCGCCGAGATCCCGCACGCCATGTACGGCCGGCTCGACGCCGAGCCCGGCACCCCGCCGACGCTGACCGACCTCGGCCTCTACTCGGTCACCTTCGTCGGTGACGCCGAGCAGGACCGCGAGGCGCTCAACCACTATCGCGACTTCCGTGCGGAAGCCGAGGAGTGGGGCTTCAAGCACTTCCTCGAGGTGTTCAACCCGAACGTCAACTTCGAGAACAACTCGATCGAAGAGATCGGCGACTTCGTCAACGACAGCATCCTGCATGCGATCGCCGGCGTGCCGAGGATCTCCCAGCCCCTGTTCCTGAAGATGCCGTTCAACGGCCCGAAGGCCTGCTCGGAGCTGGCCGAGTACGACCCGCGCCTGATCGTGGGCATCCTGGGCGGCGGTGCCGGTACCACGCGCGACACGCTGGAGCTCTTGGCTGCCTCGCAGAAGTACGGCGCTCGTCTGGTGCTGTTCGGCCGCAAGATCAACCTGGCCGAGCACCCGCTCGCGATCGTCAAGCTGATGAAGGAAGTCGTGGACGGCAACATTACCCCGGCGGAGGGCGTGAAGGCCTACCATGGCGAGCTGGAGAAGGCCGGCATCCGGCCAGCGCGCGACCTGCAGGCCGACTCGGAGATCACCGAGGCCGTCCTGAAGATGTGAGCTGGCGGCATCGCCGGAGATGGGGAAAGGCCACCGCGAGGTGGCCTTTTTTCGTTGCCCCGCCGCTTTCAGCGGAGCCCGCGCATCGCTTCCTCCACCTCCAGGCGCGAAGGCATGCCGTCCCAGCCCCGGCCGGCCTGGCATTTGAGCGCTGCCGCAGCGCTGGCGAAGCGGATCGCCCGCTCCATCGGCATGCCTTCGGCGATGCCCCCGGCAAAGGCGCCGTGGAACACGTCGCCGGCCCCGGTCGTGTCCTCGCAGGTCACGGCCAGGGCTGGCACATGCAGCAGATGACCGTTCAACCACCAGAGCGAGCCCCGCTCGCCCATCGTGACACCGATGTCCCGCCCAAGCTGTTCGCTCAAGGCCTGCAGGCTCTGGGCGTCCGGCGCCGCGCCGCCTGTGACCTGCACGAAGGCACCCTCGCAGAACACCGGGTAGCGGGCGAGCCGCGCCAGCCGCAGCAGGAGCGACGTATGCCGGTTGTCCTCCGCGTCCAGCACGCTCGGCACGCCCATTGCCTCGGCCGCTTCCAGAAGCGCCAGGGAACCATCGATCCAGGCCGTGTCCGCCAGCACCGCTCCCGCCCCCGCCAGCCGGTCGAGGGGCAGTCGGCCAGCCGGCCGCTCGAAGATCTCCGCCCCGTGCGCCACGATCAGGCGCTCGCCGTTGCGGTCGACCATCACGATGGCCAGCACGGTCGGCACGCCATCCAGCACGGTCAGCCCGGCGACATCGACCCCATGCCGGATCAGGGCGTCCCGCGTCTGCACGCCATGGGCGTCGTTGCCGACATTGCCCCAGAAGGCAGCGGGAATGCCGAGGTTGCCGCACGCGACGGCCGCCGTTCCGGCCGGCCCGCCATTGCGCAGCGTCCGGCTCTTCGCCAGGATCTTGGTGGGCTCGCGCGGGATCGTGTCCAGCTGGAAGACGAGATCGACCACCGCGGCACCCAGGCACACGACTGGTCCACGTGCACTACCCATCGCTGCACCCCGCCCGACCCATGCTCGCCTCCCTGGCTTGTTCGTTCCTTGGGTGCGTCCAGCATGCCTGCCTGACGGCGTCGGCACCACCCGGCTCGAATGGCGCATGACGATCCCGGATGCGCTGCTGCGCGAGGGGCTGATGCGCTGGCGGGCGGCGCCTTGGCGGCTTTATCCCACGCGCAGCCTGCCACCACTGACGCTGGTGGGCACGGGCCAGTCGCTCGACTACGTCGCCCGGCAACTCGGGCGGGACCCCGCCCAGGCCACAGCCGCACGGCCAGTGCCGGCCTGGCGGCTGGGTCCGGCTCTGCAGCGCCATCTCGAGCAGGACGGGATCGTGCTGGCGCGACTGCCGTGTCCGCTGGCGACAAGGCTCTGCCCGATGGGGTTGCTCATGCCGGAGCTGGTGGACAGCGTGATCGATGTGGCGGAGGAGCGATGGCTCCGGTCCCGTTCTGCCCGCAGCAACCTCCAACGCATCGCCGACCACCGTCTCACCTGGCGCCTTTCCACCGGATCCGCCGCCGTCGAGCGGTTCTACACGCACTGCTACCTGCCCTACCTGCAGGCTCGCCACGGCTCAGGTGCCGCCTTGCGTTCCAGGCGCTCGCTCGCCCGCGACGCAGCGCACGGCGGCATCCAGGAGGTCTGCCTGGATGGCGAGACGGTGGCGGCCCAGCTGGTGGGATTTGGGCCGGACGAACTGCAATGCATCGCGGTCGGTGTGCCCGGTGATGGCGAACTGGCGCGGGAAAGCGGAGCCATCGCTGCGACCACGGCATTTGCGATTGAGCTGGCCAGGCAGCGCGGCCTGGCTTTCGTGAACCTGGGCGGAAGCCTGCCGCTGCGCCGCAATCCGGTCCTCTTGAGCAAGAGCTACTGGGGCGCCCGCGTCACGTTGCGGCCGCGCGCCGACCACGACCTCCTGCTGGCCTGGCGGGTCTGGTCGCCTTCGGTGGCCAGGATCCTCACGACCCTCGTCCCGATCCTGCGCAGTCCACATGGCTTGGTCAGTGTCGAGGTACCGGGCCTGCGGCCGTTGCACGGGCTCTCGGCGTCCTTGCAGATCCCGCCTGGCGCCTCGTCGCGCGACCTTGCCCAAATGCTCATGCGCGACCAGCGTGGTCTGTCAGATTAGCTCCGACCAGCCGATTCCTGCTCGCCTGCAGGCCCGCAGCGCCTCCGCCCAGACACGTGGCTGCCAAGACCGGTCCAACTCCAACTTGCCGGCCGGGTGAGCGAGGAACCAAGTCTGTGCGTCCTTCCCGACCGCTCCAGGCCGGACGGACGGATCCGGCCCGCAGCGCCATTCTCCCGATGCCTGCGCTAGCCATCCCAGGTCACGTAGCCGTGGCCGCGGGAAGGCGACCAGGCCACCGAGCATGGCAGTCCGCGCAGCACAGCGCTCGATCGGCCAGTCCGGCTGAAACACAAGGCCCGCATCGGCCGGTCCCACCTTGCGGGCTCGTGTGGTCGGTGACGTGGCCGGCTGCGGAGCCGCCACGGCCGTTCTGTCGATCACCTGGTCCAGGCAGTCCAGCAGCAGCCTGCCGCCCTCCCGAGCCACCTGGAGCGCCAGATCGGCGTGCCGTGCGCCGCTTTGTACCGGCACTTCCCCCTGCAGCAGGATGGGGCCGTCGTCCTCGCCGGCCTGCAGGCGGTGCACCGTCACGCCGATGCTGCCGCGCCCCGTCAGGAGCTGCCAGAATATCGGGAAAGGTCCACGCCATTCCGGCAGCTTCGCCGGATGCACGTTGAGAAAGCCCAGGCGCGGATGGCCAAGGAGGTCCGCCGGCAGGAGGCAGGTCATGCTGGCGACGCAGACGATCTCGGCACCATGCCGATCGCACAAGGTCCGCACGATCTCCAGCTGGCTCCGGTCGGCCTGGGCGAAGGGAATCCCGTGCCGCTTGGCGAAGCTTCCCAGCGTCGATGGCCCGAACCGGTTCATCAGGCCTGCCAGCCCGTGCGAGCGGCGGACGCTTCGCAGGATCGCCACCACGTCGTGACGTGGCGCCAGGACCTGGAGGTGACCCAGCGAAAAGATGCTGTTTGTGCCGATGAACAGGACGCGCAGCCGGACAGGCGACGCCATCGCCTCAGCCCGCGGCGGCGGCGACAATCCCGTCGCGCCAGAAGAATTGCCCGGGCTCGGCCTGGACTTCCCGTTCCAGGAGCGTGGCCATGGACAGGCCGGCTTCCTGCATGCCCGATGGCCCCGTTCCCGGCTCGATGGCCGGCATCAGCCGGGTGACGAAACAGCCATCCGGGTCGCGGGTCGTCACGGCCGGAATCAGGGCGGCGCCGGTCTGCCGGGCAAGCTTGATGGCGCCGTTGGCGAGCCGCAGCCGCCCGGCCATGAACGGCAGCTCGATCCTGCCCGCCCCTTCGGCGGCGACCGTGATCGTCACGATCCCGTTCGCCTTCAGGCGCGTCGCCAGCCGGCGGGCTGCCGCCACCCCGGCGTCGCCCTGTCCGATCACCACCCGCTCATCCAGGAACATGTTCTCGGCACGGAGCTGGTAGGCATTCAGCACCTGCATCCCCAGGCGCGAGCGGGCGGTGCCATGCGACCACCGGCTCAGATGGGCGACCGGCAGGCCCATGCGGTGGCAGGTCAGCTTGGTCATCAGCGCCGAATAGACGAAGGGCGGCGCCCAGAGGATCGCGCCCCGCCCTTGCGAGAGCGCCTGGTCGACTTGGACGCGGCCGTCCAGGCGAATGGGTGGCTGCCAGTTTCCTGGCCGCAACGCGCGCATGAACTGGAGCTGGCGGACGCGGAACGCCCGGATGAGGTCGATCACTGCCTGGCGGGCCGCCGCCTCGTCCAGGCGATCGCCTGCCACCTTCCGGATCCAGGCCGCCTCGGTCGCCACCCAGGCTGACCGGTGCCTCGACCGCCACTGGGCGATCGCGTGGCCCATGCGGTCCCAGGCCGGCTCGCCCGCGAACCAGGCGAGAGCGAATCCGACAGGGAGGCGCGCGAGCGCAACCAGATCCTGTCGGCTCCACCAGTGCAAACCCGGCTGCTCCCGCGTGATCACCCGTCGCCCACCCATGGACCATCCGCCGCATGTCACGGTTAGCATGGACGATGGCTACAGGGGCAGCGCGCACAGTGACCGGCCGGAACGCCAGTGCCGGCCGGCGGTTTGGGCAAGACCTCCGCCCGGACCTACGAGCAAGACCCTGATGCTCTCTGCCGATTCGACCGCCCCCGCCGGGATCCAGCACGATCCGTCCAATGCCGGACGGGACGGACCCGAAATGGCCGTAGCGGCGGCCAACCTCCGCTACGTCACCGACGACATCCCGGGCATCACGCGGCGGCGGGCCGGCAAGGGCTTCGCCTATCGCGACCCGTCCGGTCGCCCGGTGAAGGATCCCGCGGTCCTCAAGTGGATCCGCTCCCTGGCGATCCCGCCCGCCTGGACCGATGTCTGGATCTCGCCCTTCCCCGACTCCCACCTCCTGGCGGTGGGCCGCGACCAGAAGGGCCGCAAGCAGTACCGCTACCATCCGGACTGGCGGGCGACCCAGGACACCCACAAGTTCGAGCGGATGCTGGCCTTCGGCCGGGCTCTGCCGGCCATCCGCCAGGCGGTCGAGGCGGACCTGCGCAAGCCGGGTCTCTCCAAGCGTCGCGTCCTGGCCCTGGTCGTGCGCCTCCTGGAGGTCACCCATATCCGCGTCGGCAACGAGGAATACGCCAAGACCAACAAGAGCTACGGCCTGACCACGCTCAAGGACCGCCACCTGAAGGTCGACGGGGCCACCATGCGCTTCCGATTCAAGGGCAAGAGCGGCAAGGAGCACCAGATCACGCTGAAGGACCGGCGCCTCGCCCGCCTGGTCGGCCAATGCCAGGACCTGCCCGGCCAGCAGCTCTTTCAGTACATCGACGATGACGGCCATCGCGAGACGATCGATTCGGCCGACGTGAACGAGTACCTGCGCGAGATCTCCGGCGACCATTTCACCGCCAAGGACTTCCGCACCTGGTCCGCCACCGTGCTCTGCGCCTGGTCGCTCCACGCCTTCCACGCCGCCGAGGAGGGCCATGCTCCCACCAAGAAGAACCTGAAGCAGGCCATCACCGAGGTCGCCCGCTGCCTGGGCCACACGCCCACCATCTGCCGCAAGAGCTATGTCCACCCCCAGATCGTCGACGACTACCTGGCCGGCACCCTGCCGGACGCGCTCAAGGTCGAGATCGACGGCGAGCTGTCGCCGGACCCGGCCAACCTGGAGCCCTACGAATCGGCTGTTCTGACCTATCTCGGCAGCCGGCTGCAGGCAGCCGAGGCCGGCTGAACGAGCCTGAGGCATTGCCCGATCAGGAGGTCCAAGATGCAGGCGGTTCGACTGGGGAAGAAGCTGGCCACCTTCGACGAGCACTGGTCGCCCAGGATCGTGAGCCAGTTCAACGGCCACGACGTCATGGTGGTGAAGGCCAGGGGCGAATTCGTCTGGCACGCCCACCCCGATACGGACGACTTCTTCCTGGTCCTGAAGGGCAGGCTGACGATCCAGCTCCGCGATGGCCAGGTCGATCTGGGTCCGGGCGATCTCTATGTGGTGCCCAAGGGCGTCGAGCACCGGCCGGTCGCGGACGAGGAGGTGCACCTTCTTCTGATCGAGCCGAAAGGCACACCCAACACAGGCGACCAAGCGACCGCCGCCAAGAAGACCGCGATCTGAACTGGCCAAATGGTGGCAGCAGGCAGGCATTGCGCCTGCCTGCGCCTGCACCAACAGGACGGGAGGGCCTTGAAGCTGGCCTAGGCCAGTGCCGCCCTGATCCGGTCCAGCAGTGCTGTCCGCTCGGCCCGCGCCGCCAGCGCCTCCTCCATCCCGACCTCGATGAACTGCACCGGCTTGTGCGGCTGCAGTTGTGCTATCAGGTCCATGTCGGCGGAGATCACGGTGCCCAGCATGAAATAGCCGCCGCCCGACACGGCGTCCCGGTGCAGCACGATCGGCTCGGTGCCGCCCGGCACCTGGATCGAGCCGTAGGGATAGCAGGCATCCACGATGTTGGACGGATCGGAGCCTGCCCCGAACGGGGGCTCGCGCGGCACGAACTCGAGCGGCGTGCCGCCCTTGAACCGGTAGCCGATCCGGTCCGCCTCGGGCGCCACCTTCCAGGTGTCGGCGAAGAACTTCTGTCCGGCCGCCTCGGTGATCCGGTGCCAGTACAGGCCCGGCAGCATGCGCAGCCTGGCCGGCTCTGCATCCGTGCGGCGCAGTTCTGGCGACAGGCTGCGTCCCGCCGCGGTGCTGGACCCGGCGGATCCCGTCTGCACGACGTCACCCTCGGCAAGCTTGCGCCCCTCGAAGCCGCCCAGCGCCCCCAACGCATAGGTCGACCGGCTGCCCAGCACGACCGGCACGTCGATCCCGCCGGCGATCGCCAGATAGGCCCGCGCACCCTTGCGCAGATAGTCGAACGAGAGCGTCTGCCCGGCCTTTACCGTGAACGCCTTCCAGGTCGATTGCGGCTCGCCGTCCACCTTGGGCGGCATCTCAGCACCGGTGATCGCCACCACCGCGTCGTCCCGGAACAGGAGCTCCGGCCCCATGAACACGAGCTCGAGCCCGGCCGCTCCAGCCTCGTTGCCGACCAGCAGGTTCGCCGCGATCAGCGCCGCCTGGTCCATGGCACCCGAGAGCGGGATGCCCAGGTGGTAGTAGCCCGGCCGGCCCAAATCCTGCACGGTCGTCGCCAGGCCGGGCTTCTTGACCTCAAGCGCCATGGAGCAAGCCCTCCAGCTTCTTGGTATAGGCCCCAGGGTCGGCCTTGAACTCGTCCAGCGCGAAGCGGGTATCCCGCATCGTCGGGGTGAACTGGTGGTTCGCGACCTGCTCGATCGCGGTGTCGTAGGCCGCACGGTCGATCGGCTTGTACTTCACGATGTCGCCCGGCCGGAACAGCGCCATGAAGTCCCGAAGATACGGCGTTTCCTGCCTGGGATCGTAGATCGGCATCGGCGTGATCCCGAACATCTGGTAGCCGCCGGCACCGCGCACCGAGTAGATCGCGCCGAAGCAGCCGCCATGGCCCACGGTCAGCTTGGGCGTATCCGTGCGCGGGCGCAGGTACTTTGGCGATTCGATCTGCTTCGCGCGCTCGACCATCTGGTAGAGGAACGGCAGCCCCGCGACGAAACCCACCATCGACACGAACCAGGGCGCGCCAGAGTGCGCCTGGATGAACTCGGCATTGGAGGCGTAGCCGTTGATCCTGGCGGTATAGGCGATGTCGGTGGAAGTCGGGTCCTGGTGCCGCTCGCGGAAACGCATCAGCGTCTCGTGCGTCCAGGGATCCTCGTAGAAGACCGGCACCTCGATGATCCGGGTGTCGATCGTCGAATCCGAGTGCTCGGCCTCGGATTCGAGCCTCTTCAGCTCGGCAAGGAGGTCGGCCGGCTTGATCACATCCGGATCGTACTTGATCTGGAACGAGGCATTGGCCGGGCAGATCTCGGTCACACCCTTGATCTGGCTTTCCCGCACCGCCGTCGTGATCGACAGGCTCTTGAAGAAGGCGTCGAGCGACATCGCCTCGTCGACCTCGACGAAGATGTGCTCGTCCCCGCCGAACGAATAACGCGCCTCCATCATCGACCTCCGTTCATCGAATGCCCGAGCGTCGCCGCCCCCGTTTCGAGCCAGCGCTCGAGAAAGTTCGTGTCGAACCGCCCGGCCCGCACGTCCGAGTCCCGCACCAGCGCCTGGTGAAGCGCGCGGGTCGTCGGCACGCCCTGCACATCCAGGGCCGCCAGGGCATCTTCCAGCCGCGCCATCGCCTGCTCCCTGTCAGGGCCATGCACGATCAGCTTGCCAAGGAGCGAATCGTAGAAGGGCGGGACCATGTAGCCCTCGAACAGGTGGCTGTCGAAGCGCACTCCTTCGCCCGCCGGCACGGCGAGGCCGCTGATGACGCCGGGCCCCGGCATGAAGTTGCGCGCGGGGTCCTCGGCATTGATCCGGCACTCGATCGCGTGGCCCTGCAGATGGACGTCGCTCTGCTGGATCGACAAGGGCTTGCCCCGCGCGATCTCGATCATCATCGCCACCAGGTCCAGGCCGGTCACCATCTCGGTCACGGGGTGCTCGACCTGGATCCTTGTATTCATCTCGATGAAGTAGAAGGCCTGCCGCTGCTCGTCGTACAGGTACTCCAGCGTGCCCGCCCCACGGTAGCCGACATGCTCGGCCAGCCGCACGGCCGACATGCACAGTTCCTGACGCGTCGCGTCGTCCAGGGAGGGCGAGGGTGCCTCCTCCCAGACCTTCTGCCGCCGCCGCTGCAGCGAGCATTCCCGCTCGAAGGCGTGGATCGCGCGGCTGCCGTCGCCCAGGACCTGCACCTCGACATGGCGGGCACGCTCGATGAACGCTTCGAGGTAGACGCCGCCGTCGCCGAACGCCGCCTTGGCCTCCCCCTGCGCGGTCGCCAGCTGCTGGGCAAGCTCCGCCTCGTCGCGCACGATCCGGATGCCGCGCCCGCCGCCACCGGCCGAGGCCTTGATCAGCAGGGGATAGCCGATCGCCGTGGCCGCCGCCTGCGCCGCTTCCAGCCCCTCGACCCGGCCATCACTGCCGGGGACACAAGGGACGCCCGCCTTCATCGCTGCTTCGCGGGCCCTCACCTTGTCGCCCATGGTGGCGATCGTCTCAGGTCTCGGCCCGACAAACACCATCCCGGCCTCTTCCACGGCCGAGGCGAACGCCGCGTTCTCCGCAAGGAAGCCGTAGCCCGGATGCACCGCGCCAGCGCCTTTGGCCTTGGCGGCCTCCAGGATGTTCGGGATCGACAGGTAGGACTTGGACGCCTGGGGCGGCCCGATCTCGACCGCCTCGTCCGCGAGCCGGACCGGCAGCGAGTCCGCGTCCGCCTTGCTGTAGGCCTGGATGACCTTGAGCCCGAGCCCCTTGGCCGCGCGGTTGATGCGAAGCGCGATCTCGCCGCGGTTGGCGATCAGGATGGAGTCGAAGCTCATGCCAGGTCGACGAGCGGCTGGCCGGGCATGACCGCATCCTCGTCCTCGGCCAGGAATGCCGTGATCGTGCCGGCCACGTCGGACGTCACCTGGTTGAAGCTCTTCATCACCTCCACGATGCCCACCACGTCACCCACCGCGACGGTGTCGCCGACGTCCTTGAAGGGCGGCTGGTCGGGGGCGGGCTTGCGATAGAACGTGCCGGGCAACGGGGAGAGGATCTGCGCCATGACGTGCTCTTTCCTGGATCTGTTCAGACGGAGGCCATGACCTCGGAGAACGGGACGACCTTGATCCCCACTTGCTCCAGGCCGGCACGGATCGCCTTGATGATGTCGAGCGAGCCGGGCGTGTCGGAATGGAAGCAGATCGATTCGAACGGGATCTCGATGGTCTCGCCGTCCACCGTCTCGACCGTGCCTTCCTGGCAGGCCTTCACCACGCGCGCCGCCAGCGCTTCGGGATCCGGCCGGGTCACTTGGCGGGCGAACACGATCCGCCCCGATTTGTCGTAGCCGCGGTCGGCGTAGAACTCGCGGACATAAGGCTGGCCCTTCTCGTTCGCGATCCGGCAGGTGACCGCCGCATGCATGCCGAGTGCCGGCAGGTCCGGCTCATATGTGCGCAGCAGCTCGATGAACGCCTCCGACAGCGCCTCGTCGACCGCGGCATCCACGGCCAGCGCGCCATGCAGCTTCACGTGCCGGACCGGCACGCCATAGCGCCGCCCGAACTCGCGCACCGCACCCATCTGGTAGACGACGTCATTCATCAGCTCGGCCGGCGGCGCCTTGATCGTGCGCCGGCCGAAGCCCTGCAGGTCCCCATAGCCGGGATGGGAGCCCAGGCCCACGCCATGCTGCCTGGCAAGTTGCACCGAGCGGTCGATGTGGTTGGGGTCGCCGGCATGGAAGCCGGCCGCGACGTTGGCGCTGGTGATGAGCGGGAACAGGTCGGCATCGTCGACCCCGCCGAGCCGCCAGGGCCCGAACGCCTCGCCCATGTCGCAATTGATGTCGATCAGTCTGCGATAGGTCATGGCGCCCCCCATGCACGGCCCGTGCCGGACAGGCCTTCTCCCGCCGAAATGATCCCGCCGGCGCGCCGGACGCAAGCATCTGCATCTGGTTCCGCGCGGGCTGCCGAACCTGTGATCACGATGCGCATCGGTCAAGCATGGTCAAGACGAAGGTAAAACGTCGCTTCATCGGCGGATCGATGGGGACGGCCGAAGTGCAGTCCGGCCTGGCCCTGGTGCCCGCCGGCGCCTTTGCGCTTGGGGCCGCACCCGAGGCGCTCCGGATCGCGCCCGGCGCAGCCAGGAGCAGGATGGCCGTCGAGCGTCGCCTGAACCTGCTGGCGACCGTCCTGTCCCACCTCCCGCACGCGCTGTCCTCGGTCGTCTGATCGACGCCCGCCGGAAGAAGGCCGCTGCGCCAGCCCCTGGCGGCCCCAGCCTCCTTCGTGCAGGTTCCGGTTGCCCCTGATGCCCGGAGCCGTTCCTTGACCCTGCGCCCGCTGTTTCCCGATCGTGCCTTCGCCGCCTTCCTGTTCGACATGGACGGCACCATCCTGAGTTCGATTGCCGCTGCCGAGCGGGTCTGGAGCCGGTGGGCGCGCCGGCACGGGCTGGACGTCGAGGCCTTCTTGCCGACCATGCACGGCAAGCGCGGGGTCGACACGATCAGCCAGCTGAACCTCCCGGGCATCGACGTTCAGGCCGAGGCCGACTGGGTCACCCAGGCCGAGATCGAGGACGTCGCCGGCATCCGTCCGATCGCCCATGCGGCGGCATTCCTGGCGTCCCTCCCGCCCGAGCGCTGGACGATCGTCACCTCCTCCCCCCTGCCGCTCGCAAAGCGCCGGCTCGAAGTGGCCGGCCTGCCCATTCCGTCACGAATCGTGACCGCCGAGGATATTACCCGTGGCAAGCCTGCCCCCGACGGGTTCCTGCTCGCTGCCGAGCGTCTTGGGTTTGCCCCCAGAGAATGCTTGGTCTTCGAGGACGCCCCGGCCGGCATCGCCGCCGGCGAGGCTGCTGGGGCGAACGTGGTCGTCATCACCGCGACCCACACCCACCCGATCGACACGCGCCACTCGACGGTCCCGAGCTTCGAAGGGCTGAGCGTGCAGGTGAATGCCTCCGGGCTGCTGGAATTGCTCACCGCCGGGTAAAGGGCGCAGTCAGGCTGGCAGGTGCAAGCGCGTGGCAGCGATGGAAGGATCGATCCAGCCGAGGAGGTCCCGCCTGCCATGAGTCCACCGTCGGTCCGGTCGGTGAACAGGCGTCCCGCGGCAGCACTGATCCCGTCTGCAACTGCCTGGCGAAACAGGCTGCTCCACCTGGCGTCACCTGCGGGCGGGAACAGCTTTCCGCCGGCCAGATGGTCGAGGTAATCGCAGATCACCGTGGACTCGAGCCAGGGCGCCCAAGGAGGCTGGCATCACAGCATCCCGGCGACGGCGCCCTTTCATCCAGGGACAGCATGCCCGCAGCGTCGGTACAACCGGCTGCGCTTAGGTGATCACCGATCCATGCCGAGTAGGGCCTTTGTCTCGCCCGCAGCATCCTCAGGCGGTTCCCGGGGATGAAGCTCCACCTCTCCATGAGGTCGGTGTAACGGCCACCATCCTGTCCCGCACGGCCACCCGGACCCTGTCCATCACGCTGCACAGCCTTTAGGCATCCTGTTCAAGCTGTGATCACGCCACGCATCGTTCTAGCTTGGCCCCGCCGCCATCGACGGTGGCACGATGATTGCCGCCTTCGGTGTGCCGCCAAGTGGGAGGGATTTGGACACGATGACGACCGGCCAGGGCTTGAGGATCGCCGTCGATATCGGGGGGACGTTCACCGACATCTGCATCCTGAACGAGACGACCAAGGAACTGCGCGTCTTCAAGACCGCATCGACGCCGGACCCGATCGACGGGGTGATGAAGGGCGTGGCGGATGCCCGGATCGACCTGTCCGAGGTGACGCTGTTCTCGCATGGCACCACGGTCGCCACCAACGCGCTGATCACCCGTCGCCTGCCACCTACCGCCATGGTGTGCACGGCCGGCTTCCGCGACGTGCTGGAGATCCGGCGGGCCAACAAGGAAGATTTGTGGGACGCGTACAAGGACGTGGCCCCGCCCTATATCCGCCGCCGCGACCGGCTGACCGTGCCGGAGCGCATCGACGCCGACGGCAACGTAGTCCTTCCCCTGGACGAGCCGGCTGCCCGCGAGGTCGCCCGGGTCCTGCGCGCCCGGGGCGTGGCCGCTGTCGCCGTCTGCTTCATCAATTCCTTCATCAACGGCGCCCATGAGGCGCGCATGAAGGAGATCCTGGAGGAGGAGCTGCCGGGGGTTGCCATCTCGACGTCCTCGGAAGTCCTCCCGGAGATCTTCGAGCACGAGCGCTTCTCGACCACCGTCGTCAACGCAATCCTGCGCCCCGTGGCCGGCGACTATATCGGCCGCCTGAGCGACCGCCTGGCCGAGGGCGGCCTGAAGAGCGACCTCCTCCTGCTCCACTCGGGCGGCGGTGTCATGACCGCCAAGACCGCCAAGGATTTCGCCGGGCGCCTGGCCGGCTCCGGCATCGCCGCAGGGGCCATCGCCAGCCGCCACATCGCCATGCTCTGCGGCTACCCGAACTCGATCGGCGTCGACATGGGCGGCACCAGCGCTGACGTGTCGCTCGTCTGGGACGGTGTCAGCCGTGTCACCAAGGACTGGCACATCCAGTTCGGCTACCCCATCCGCTTCCCTTCGATCGAGGTGCTGACCATCGGGGCCGGCGGCGGCTCGCTCGCCTGGATCGACAGCGCCGGCGGCCTCCATAACGGTCCGCAGTCGGCCGGCGCCAACCCCGGCCCCTGCTGCTACGGCAACGGCAACACCGTGCCGACCAATACCGACGCCAACGTGGCCCTTGGCCGTCTCGGCACCGATCTGGCCGGCGGCGAGATCCACCTCCAGTACGACCTGGCCGCCACCGCGGTGAAGACGGGCGTGGCCGAGCCTTTGAAGATGCAGCCGAACGAGGCAGCCAAGGCGATCCTGAGCGTCGCCAACGCCAACATGGCCGACGCCGTCCGCCTGATCTCGATCACCCGCGGCTACGACCCGCGCGACTTCGCGCTGGTGGCCTTCGGCGGTGCCGGTGCGCTCCATGGCGCGGCGCTGGCCAAGGAACTGTCGATCCCGACCGTGATCGTGCCGCCGAACCCCGGCGTCACCTCCGCTCTCGGCTGCCTCCTGGTCGACATCCGCCACGACCTGGCGCAGAGCTATCTGGCCCCGGCCGCCAAGGCCGACACCGCCGAGGTCGAGGCGCGCTTTGCCGCCATGGAACAGGAAGCGCGCGAGCGCCTTGGCAAGGACGGCGTGCCGCCCGACGGCATGAGCCTGACCCGTTCGATCGACATGATGTACCAGGGCCAGTGGCGTTCGCTCAGCGTGCCGGTCCCGGCACCGCTGACCTCCATGGAGGACGCGGTCGCTGCCTTCCACGAGCTGCACCAGCGCGAGTACAACTTCCGCCGCGACGATGCGCCGGTGGGCCTGTTCCGCCTGAACCTGGTCGCGGTCGGCACCACGCCCAAGGCCGATCTCGCCGAGCACGACGCGGGCCAGTCCCTGCCGCAGCCGAAGTCCCGCCGTCCCGTCGACTTCGACGAGACCGAGCAACCGGTCGACACGCCGGTCTATTGGCGTTCCGACCTGCCGGCCGGTGTGGCCATCGAAGGCCCCGCCATCGTTGACCAGCTCGATTCGACCACGGTGATCCCGCCCGGGGTCACCGCCACGGTCGACAAGTGGCTGAACCTCATCCTGAAGATCTCGGAGGCCTGATCATGAGCGAGTTCGGCTCTCTCCATCCCGTGACCTTCGAGGTCCTCAAGAACGCCTACATCACCGCGGTCGACCAGATGGGCGAGCAGGTGCTGCGCACCTGCTATTCCTTCGTCATCTACAACCGCGACTTCTCCAACGCGCTGAACGACGTCAACGGCGATTCGATCGCCCAGGGCAACTTCGACATCGCCGTCCATGTCGGCACGCTGCACTACACGGCCAAGGACGCGATCCGGGTCTTCAAGGACGAGATGAAGCCCGGCGACGTCTACATGGTGAACGACCCCTATGCGGGCGGCACTCATTTCCCGGACGTCCGCATCATCCGGCCGATCTTCGTGGGCGACGAGGTGATCGCGTTCTCGCAGGCCAACGGCCACTGGTCGGACGTCGGCGGCAGCGTGCCCGGCTCCTTCGACGTGTCCGCAAAGGACATGTTCAAGGAAGGCATCCGCATCACGCCGGTCCGCATCTACGATGGCGGCCGCTTCTGCCACGACGTCGCCAACCTGATCGCCGCGAACACCCGCGACCCCGCCTCGATCATCGGCGACATGCACGCCCAGACCGAGGCCACCAGGGTCGCCGAGCGCGAGATCCTGCGGCTGGTCGACAAGTACGGCAAGGACACCGTGCTGGAGGGCTTCCGCGAGGTGCAGAACTACGTGGAGCGGGCCACCCGCCAGCGCATCGCGGCGCTGCCCGACGGCACCTGGGAAACGGTCGACTATATCGACCGGGATCCTGCCGGCGGCGAGGGCATGATCCCGATCAAGGTCAAGCTTACGATCAAGGGCGACGAGGTCATCTACGACTTCACGGGCTCGCATCCCTGCATCGGCACGCTCTACAACTCGGCCTTCGGCACGACCTTCTCGGCGGTCGTGGCCGGCATGAAGACCTTCTTCCCCGACCTGCCGCTGAACTCGGGCTTCTATCGCCCCATCAAGATCATCGCGCCCGAGGACACCATCGTGAACGCCAAGTGGCCGATCGCGGTCACCGGCTTTTTGATGCCGTTCGAGAAGATCATGAACTCGATCTACGAAATGTGGTCCGAGATCATGCCCGAGCGCGCCATCGCCTGCGCCTTCAACCTCGAATACTTGCTGACCGGCGGCCGCGACCGTCGCCATGACGCCAAGAACATCTTCATGTTCTATGACTGGCTGCCGGGCGGCTGGGGAGGGCGCAACGGCAAGGACGGCTCCAACGTCACCACGGCCTGCTTCGGCACCGGCCTGATGGCGCAGCCCGTCGAGGGCCAGGAGCGCACCAGCCCGATCCTGTGCCACGAGATGGAGATGCTGACCGACTCCGCCGGCCCGGGCCAGTGGCGCGGCGGTGTCGGCCTGCGCAAGACCAGCACGATCGGCGAGGCCGACCAAGTCGTCATCTCCTATATCTGCGACCGCGAGCGCGCGATCGTCTGGGGCATCAATGGCGGGCTTCCCGGCTACCCGCATGGCCTGGCGCTGCATCGCGGCGGCAAGGAAGCCCCGGAGGAATGGCTCGGCACCATCTTCTCCGACGTGCCGATCCAGAAAGGTGACCTGTTCACCCGCCCGACCTCCGGTGGCGGCGGCTTCGGCGACCCGCTCACCCGCGATCCCGCCCTGGTGGTGGAGGACGTCGCCGACGATCTCGTCTCGATCGAGCGTGCCGCCAAGGATTATGGCGTCGTCATCCGCACGATCGACGAGGACAAGGCCCTCTACGAAGCCGACCTTCCGGCCACCGAGAAGCTGCGCGCCGAGATCCGCTCGCAGCGCCGCGCCTGGCTGCAGGAGGCCCCGGAAACCGTGGTCCAGCTCTACCGTGACGGCAAGGTGGACCAGCTCGACCTGGTCCGCCGCTACGGCGTCATCCTGGACTGGGCCACCGGCGAGTTGATGCCCAACTCGACCGAGCAGTTCCGCGAGATGATGCAGAAGCGCTCGGCGTCACACTGGGCAGACTGAAGCCAATTGCCCCTGGAGCGACCGCGGTCGCTCCAGGGGCCGGCTCTGCTCCAAGGCCAGCGCGGCGCGGCCTGTTACGCCATGCCCTGTACCGATGCCGCGATGGCGCGCAGGTCGCCGGCGACGTCAGGGTGCCGTGCCGCGAGTTGATCGAGATCGCCGACCTCCACATCGGCCGGCACCACGCCCGGCCATTCCGTGCTGGCACCCAGGAACCAGTCACCGCTCCCGACCAGCCTCGCGGTATGGAACGTGCCGCCCGGGATGAGCAGTTGCACCACCTGGCCTGAGCGCAGGTCCGGCCCGACGACGATGCGCTCGCTCCGGCCGTCCGCATGGAGCAGGAAGACCTCCAGCGGATCGCCCAGATAGTAGTGGTAGAGCTGGTCGTTGCGGATCCGGTGCAGTCGAACCGGCGCATGTTGCGTGACCATGAAGTAGAGCGCGGACCCCAGCGGCCGCCCGTCCACGAACGGTGCCGGCAGGCAACCTGCGCCGATCGCCTGGCCGCTCACGAAGCCGACCCGGACGAAGCCGCAAGTGGCGTTCGGCTCCAGCTTCAGCAGTTCCACGACCTCGTCGGCGCTCAACATCTCAGGCATGGCCGTCCCCTCCCGATGGAGCTTCAGCCTGGACCATCCCGCCAATGCTGCCCAGGCAGATCATCACCAGGGCGATCGGACGGCTCCTCGTTCGGCGACGGCGAGGGTGAGCCTGCCATATCTGGTAGCCGCCAAAGGTCAGCATGAGCGGGCGAGCACGGCAAATATGATACCCGTACAATCACTCACCCACGGACGCGGGGTGGCCGCCTATAGGACAGGCCAATCATGTGATGTCGATCACATGCCGAAACTAGGCATGTGTTAAAACAAGCCCGCCAGTTTTTCTAGCATCCATGCGGCGATTACTGGCCGACCGCGCGGATGCGCGGCTACGACTTCGACCTCCGAGCGGAAGGCTTGTCCAACGCTGCCGGCGACGGCACGACCTATGATGCTGGATCCGTGAAGAACAGTCCGCACCGCACCTTCCGCAAGGTTCCTGAACCTGAAGGGAGACCCATATGCTGCGTACAAAACTTGCCTTGGTCGCTGCAGCGATCTGCGCCGTTGTGACCATGGCGGCCGCTGCGCCCGCCAAGGCGGAAACGATCGCCATCTCCGCCATGGGCTTCGTCACGCACTGCCCCTGTCCGACCACCAACGGCTATCAGGAAGAGGAGCAGAACGGCACGCTCAAGACGATCCAGCCCAGCTCCCGCTTCTTCGCGCCCGTCTCGTTCCCGAGCGGCGTGAAAGTGTGCAGGCTGAGCCTCGTCTATCGCGACTTCAACGGGAGCGACGCCATCCGGGCCCGGCTGGTGCGGAAGACCTATGCGACCGGCAGCAATGCCTTCGCTTCCCCGGTGATCATGGCCACGGCCACGAGTGCATCGGGCGCCATCGATACGGTACGGACCGCCTCGACCACGAGCATCAGCCAGGCGACCATCAGCAACACCAACTCGTTCTATTACGTGCTGGTGGAATCGGTGACCTTCAACCTGGATTTCCTGGGCGTGAAGATCGACACGAAGCCCAGCTCACAGTCCTGTAGCTAGAGCGACGCCACCTCGGACGTCGCCGTATCTCCGGGAGGACCATGCCGACCGGTGCTCAGCCAAGCCAGGCCAGTCCACGCCCTGTGGACTGGCCTGGCGAGCGCTGAACCACAAGCCTGGAATGCCGTCCGTTGGTCAGACCGCCACCGGATAGTCCGCCATCTCCGGCAGCATCGCCTCGATCACGAAGTCCACGAACGCGGTCGGCGCATCCAGGTAGAACTCCTTGGGCGAGAAGCTGCCGACGCTGGCCTCGATCCCGTGTGCCCCGAGCCAGGCCGCGAGATCCTCCAGCGCTGCCTTCGGCGTGTCGCTCAGGAAGGCTACCTGCGACAGCCTGCGGTCCTCGGCACGCGCCGTGGAATCGCTCCGGCAGAACTGCAGGTCGATATTGAAGCCCGGCTGGCGCAGCCAGATCGCCCGCTCGGTCCGGCGCAACTCGACGAAGCCGAGCTTGTCCTTGAACATCGTGACGATCGTCTCGAAGAACTGCATGTCCACGCGGTTGGCGACATGGTTCAACTGCATGGCGGTCAGCTCCCGGCCGGTAGTTCGCGAGCGGTCAGGGCGGCGGGGACAGGCCTGCCCTTGGACCGCGGCAGCTTCAGTTCCTTCGACCTTGTCAGTCCCTGCGGCATGAAGATCAGGATCAGCGCCATGCCGACGCCGAGTGCGATCTCCTGCGAGCCCTCGGGCAGGCCAAAGACGGATTCACCGACGGTCACGCCGGCTTCCAGGTAGCGGAAGAACTCGACGAACACCGTAACGGCGAACACGCCGACGACCGCGCCGGTGATGCTGCCCATGCCGCCGATGATCAGCATCGCCAGCGTCACGAAGGTGAGCTGCAGATAGAACATGTCGACGGTGACCACGCCCAGGAACTGCGCATAGAGCGTGCCGCCCAGGCCTACCACGAAGGCGGACAGGACGAAGGCGGCAAGGCGCACCCGCACGATGCTCACGCCGGACGCGCGCGCGGCCACCGGGTCGTCGCGGGTCGCGCGCAGCATCAGGCCCATGCGCGAGTTCTTGAACCAGAAGGCCAGCACGATCGCGATCAGGGCGAAGGCCAGGCCGATCCATGGGTCGACCACGGTCGGGATGCCGATGATCGAGGAGACGCCGGCCGTCACCGTGTCCCAGTTCGAGTAGACGTTGTTGACGATCGCCAGGAAGGCGAAGGTCGCAATCGAGGCGGCGATGCCGGACAGGCGCAGGATGACGGCGCCGAACACCAGCGCCACGGCGGCCGCCAGCACCGCACCCCCGCCGACTGCGGCCAGGAACGGGTACTGGTTCTCCTGCAGGAACATCGGCAGGCCCGTCAGCATCAGCTGCTTCCACATGGGATTGCAGGTGGCCCAGGCGGCTGCATAGGCGGCGATGCACATGAAGCCGATATGGCCGAACGAGACCACGCCTGAGTTCCCGATGAAGATCGAGATGCCGACCACGACTGTCAGGCGGATCAGGGCCTCGGTCACGGTCAGCTGGGCCTCGTCCCCGCCGACCAGGGTGACGAGCGCGGCCACCGCGGCCACCACGGCCAGCAGCAGGAGGAGGGGCAGGATGCGGCGGATGGGCGTCTCGGTCATACCCGCTCCACGAGGGCTTTGGTGGGGATGAGGCCGCTCGGGCGGACGAGCAGCATCAGGATCACGATCCCGAACACGAAGGAGTCCCGGAACGGCCGGAGCTCGTCCGGAAGGTAGGCCTGGAGGAACACGGACGCGAACGCGACCGCGAACCCGCCCGTGGCCGCCCCGACCAGGCTGCCCATGCCGCCGACCACCGTCGCGATGAACGCGAACAGCATGAGCGGCACGCCCATGGTCTGGCTGAGCGTGCCGACCTGGGACAGGAGCAGGAGGGAGGCCACCGCGGCCAGCACGCCCGAGAGCGCGAAGGCCAGACCAATCACGAGGTTGCCGCGCACGCCGAGATAGCGCGCCATCCGGAAGTCCTCGGCAGCCGCGCGCATCTGGATGCCGAGCGAGGTCCGCTTGAGCAGGAGCGTCAGCCCGCCCATCAGGACCAGCGTCGCCAGGATCGTCACGATCTGCAGGAGCGGGATCCGCACCTCGCCCATCTGCAGCTGGTAGTTCAGGTTCGACCAGAGATCGACGCTCTTGGGCCTGGAGCCGTAGAACATCAGGATGACGTTCTGGATCACGAAGCTCACTGCGAAGGACGCGATCATGAGCGTCGACGGGTCGGCCCGGCGCACGTGGCGGAACACGAGGAAGTCCGAGGCCAGCGCCGCCACGACGACGACCACTGCCACGGCGGCGATCACCAGGAACCAGGGCCAGTTGCCGATGAACAGCGTTGCCACCGCTTCGGTGGAGGGGATGATCAGCGCGTAGGCGCCAAGCGTGATCAGGTCGCCATAGGCGAAGTTGATCAGCCGCAGGATGCCGAACAGGAGGCCGATGCCGAGGGCTGCCAGCGCGTAGAGGCTGCCGAGCGACAAGGCGTCGATGAAGGTCTGGGCAAAATTGATCATCACATGGCCTCGCTCAGGGCCGGTGCCGGATGGTCGTCGAAACCGAAATAGGCGCGCGTGATCGCTTCGCCGTCCTGCAGCTCGCCCGTGGGGCCTTCCAGCTGGATCCGGCCGTTGCGCAGGACGTAGATGCGGTCGCTGAACTTGAGCATCCGGTCGGAGCTCTGCTCGTTGATGAGCATGGTGAGTCCGCGTTCGCGCCGAAGTCCCAGGAGCGCGTCGTACACCGTGTCGACGATCTTCGGCGCCAGGCCCAAAGACGGCTCGTCGACCATCACCAGCCTTGGCCGCGTCATCAGCGCCCGCGCGATCACCAGCATCTGCTGCTCGCCGCCAGACAGTCGGCCGGCCGGCTGGCGCCAGCGCTCCTTTAGCCGCGGAAAGTAGCCGAGAAGCAGCTCGCTATCCTTGGATACGTGCCGCCGGTCGCCCATGGCATAGGTACCGATCAGCAGGTTCTCCTCCACGGTCAGCGTGCCGAACACGTGGCGGCCTTCGGGCACCATCGAGATGCCGAGCCGCGCGATGTTCTCGGGGGCCACGCCGACAAGGTCCTTGCCGTCGAAGGTGATGCGCCCGCGCCTGGGGGGCACGCCCCCGGCGACGGCCGCCATCAGGGTCGACTTGCCGGCTCCGTTGGGGCCGACCACGCAGACCGCCTCGCTCTCCCGGACGTTCAGCGAGACGCCGGCCAATGCGGTGGTGCCGCCGTAGGAGACGGCCAGGTCCTGGATCTCCAGCATCACGCGTGGTGCTCCGCCATTTCGAGCTGCTTTTCGCCTTCGCTGCCGAGATAGGCGGCGAGCACCGCCTTGTTGCGCTGGATCTCGGCGGGCGTGCCCTCCGCGATGGTCCGGCCGCTGTCCAGCACGTGGATCAGGTCGCAGGCCCCCATGACCATGCGCATGTTGTGCTCGATCAGGAGGATGCCGCAGGCGAAGGTCTTGGGGATGGCCGTGACGATCCGGAGCAGCTCGTCGCATTCCGCATCCGACATGCCGGCCGCCGGCTCGTCGAGCAGGAGGAAGGCCGGCCCCAGCAGGAGGGCGCGGGCGATGCCGACCCGGCGCTCGTCCGTGTAGGGCAAGGCACCCGCCACCGTGTCCGCCCGGTCGGACAGGCCCAGCCAGTCGACCATCTCCAGCGCCAGCTTGTGGGCCTGCCGGCGGCTGAGCCCCATGCCCGTGCCGGTCACCTCGACATTCTCCAGCACGGTCAGCCCCTTGAACAGCCGGCCGGCCTGGAAGGTGCGGGCGACCCCCTGGTGCCGGAAATGCTCGGCCGTCCATCCGGCGGTGCTGCTGCCGCCCAGCAGGATCCGGCCTTCCGTGGGTGCCTGGAACCCGGTCATGCAGTTGACGAGCGTGGTCTTGCCCGCACCGTTCGGGCCGATCAGCCCCAGGATCTTGCTCCGTTCCAGCGACAGGGTGACGTCGCCGATGGCGGTGAGGCCGCCGAACCGCACGGAGACGCCCTCGGCGGCGAGCACGGCAGCCTGCGGCTGGTCCACACCGGGCGCGATCGGGGTAGGTCTGCTGATCATTTTGGCATCAGCCCGCATCTCTTGTGATCACAGTTGATAAGCCCTGGATGGCGCGCCTGTGAAGCCCAGCCTAGGCAGCCGCTTCTCCCGATGCAGCAAGATCCATGCAAATCCCGAGATTGGGGCATCGGCCGGAGGGGCTGGTATGCCTCTTGCTACCTGTCTGCTGGCGTCCTTTGATCGGAGCGCCCTCATACGGGGTGGGAGATAGGCATGATCGGTTCGAGATTTCTGGGAGCGGTCGCGTTCGGCGCCGCCCTGACATTGGGTGCGCCGGCGCCGCAGGCGGCCGATGAGATCGTTCTGGGCTTCGCCGTGGCCGATTCCGGCATGATGAATGCCTATGACAGCGATTCGAAGAAGATGGCGCTGTTGTGGATGGACGAGCAGAACGCCAAGGGCGGCCTGCTCGGCAAGCAGATGAAGGCCGTCTCGGCCGATACGAAGTCGGATCGCGTCGAGGGAGCGAAGGCCGGCCAGCGGGTCCTGCGCGATGGTGCCGTGCTCGTCTTCGCCACCTGCGACTACGACTATGGCGCGCCGGCAGCGCTCCAGGCCCAGCAGGCCGGCGTGATCTCCGTGTTCCTGTGCGCCGGCGACCCGAAGGCGGGCGTCATGGGCGTCGGTCCCTTCTCCTTCACCTCGTCGAATGCCGCCCAGGTCGAGGGTGCCACCCTCGCCGAGTGGGGCGCAAAGAAGAAGAACTACAAGACCGCCTACGTCCTGCTCGACGAATCGCTGGAATACAACAAGTCGGCCTGTGCCGGCTTTGACTGGGCCTTCCCCAAGGTCGGCGGCGAGATCGTCGGTCACGACGTGTTCAAGGGCAGCGACCCTTCCATTGCCTCGCAGATCACCCGCTTCCGCTCGATCACGGCCGAGAAGCCGGTCGACGTGTTCGTGCTGTGCTCGTCCATGCCGGGCGCGGGCAGCGCGCTCCGGCAGATCCGCGGTGCCGGCATCGACCTGCCGGTGTTCGGCTCGCAGTCGATGGACGGCCTGTATTGGCAGGATGCCGTGCCTGGCCTGAAGGACTTCTACGTCCCGATCCAGGCCTCCTCCTACGGCGACGACCCGCGGCCCGAGGTGAACGAGTTGGCTGAGCGCTTCGCCGCCAAGTTCGGCGCGCGGCCGGCCAGCCAGTACGCCTTCCCGATCTGGGCCTTCATGGAGCTGTGGGGCAAGGCGGTCGAGAAGGCCGGCACCACCGACGCCAAGGCCGTGGTGGACGTGATGAACACCTATAAGGACGAGCCCACCCTGCTCGGCCCCAGGACCTTCACGCCCATGCTCCACATCCAGGACCAGCCGCTCGAGCTGATCGCCGAGGTCGGCGGCGGCCAGGGCAAGGTCATCGACCAGTGGCGCATCTCCGAGCCGGTCCCGCAGGAAGTGCTGTACCGTCTGAAGAAGTGACCTCTCCGACGCGTTCGTGACACGAGGCGTCCCTGCCGCAAGGCAGGGGCGCCTTTTCTTTGCAGCTGCAGCAGACGGCCATCAGGAACGTAGGTTCTTGCCGACCCGTCCCGTTCGGCCTAGCTCGCCGTCACGTACATTGCCTTGATCTTGGCCAGCGAGGGCACGCCCTGCTTGTCCAGCACGAACAGCATGTAGAAGCCGGGCGTGGCGATCGTGTTCTTGGTGGGCGCCTTGACGCTCAGCACGTTGCCGTCGCGGGTGAACGGCAGCTCCATGAAGCGCTGGTCCATGTTGAAGCTGTGGGTGACCGAGCCTGTCTTCACCAGGGTCACGCGGCCGACCTTTGCGCCGTCGTCGACGGTGAGCGTGAAGTCCGTCCCGACCTTCAGGCTGCTGGGCGAGGCCAGGATGCGTGGGCGACGCAGGCGCTGGCCATCGGCGCGGAACATGTAGGGCGGGTAGTAGAGTTCCACGTTGGTGTTGGTCTGCGGGCCCGGCGCCCCGCCGCCGCCGACCAGTACCGAGCCGTCGTAGAGCAGGATCGCCGTCGAGTGGTAGAGCCGCGCTTTGCCCGAACTGGTGGAAGCGCCCTGGGTCCAGCGCTCCGTGGCCGGGTCCCAGATCAGCGCCTTGCTGTTGACGCCGGTGAGCTTGTTGGACGCGAGCGAGCCGCCGGTCACCACCACCTTGCCGTCCGGCAGGATCGTGGCCGTGCTCCAGTGAAGGCCATAGGGCAGCTTCTCGACGGACTTCACCACCGGGCTGGAACCATTGATGTCGATCGTCGCCAAGTTGGCGCTGGCCACGCTGCTCGTCGGCCCGCCGCCGACCCGCAGGATCTTGCCCGGCGCGTACATGGCCTCGGTCGACTTGGTGCCGAACGAGCCCGGCATGGTGCCGGCCGAGGTGAACTTTCCTGTCCCCCGCCAGTCGACATAGTACATGGCATTGTTCGAGACGCCGAAGATCCGGCCGTCCGGCGCCACCCAGTTGCGCGGGTAGGACCAGTGCACGCTGCTTGTGGCCGCACCGGTCAGGAGCCGGAACTTGCCGCCGCGCGAGCGGACCTCCGGGAAGTCGCCGCCCTGGTCGCCGCCTTGGATGTAGACCTCGCCGTTGGGCAGGCTGGTCGTCGTTGCGTACCAGCGCACCCGGTTCATGTCCGCACCTTTGACCAGGGTCTTGTCGGCGTTCCGCAGGACCGTGGAGCTGGCGACGCCGATATTGTCCACGTCGTCGCCGACACCGGAATCACCGCCGGCGATCAGGATGTCTCCACTTTGGGGCATCAGGACCTGGGCGCTGCAGAAGATGTTGGTATTGGTGCCGTTCGGCAGGGTCAGGTGGTCACCGTTCAGCCCGTCCGAGGGCTTCCAGATGTCGTAGATGAAGTAGCCCGATGAGCGACCGGCAGCATTGGTGCCATAGCTCATGATCCGGCCGTCGCGGGTCATCACCATGTGGATCGGAATGAGAGGCCATGGGGCCAGTGCCGACCAGGCGCCGACCGTGCTGCGAGGGTCGGGCACGGTAGCGGCCGGAGCCTCCGTGCTGAGCCCAGCGATCGTGATACTAAGTCCCAGAATTTGAGCGAGCGACTGGAGGCGGCCGATCAGCGGCCAGCGGAAATCTGGCGGTAGCATGTTCATAGCAATCTAGAAGTCGAAAATGACGTTCGAAATATACACCTAAGAGGTGAACATTTGCCGCGGGATTAGTCAATCGCCGATGTGGCACAAACCAGATGCAAAGCATGGCATTCGGGTGTTTTTAGATAAGAGTGGTTCTGCCAAAAGAACAGAAATCAATCCTGATATATTTATGGGCTCTCGGAGATGGCAGAATTGCATTTTAGTTCTGCGAGACTTCTTTATCATTTTGCTGAACATTTTTCCGTGCCAGCAAATGAAACCGAAAAGAACGCGCAGCCATCACGCGTAGAAATGCCAATAAGAATATCTTCCTTTAAATGCGCTACGTATCCTGCTATGCTGACAGCCTCAGCCCTTTGCCGTGCAGGTCGCCGTGATGCCCAGTCGCTCCCCAGCCCAGATCGAAGCCTCCCGTCGCAACGGCGCGAAGAGCCGGGGACCAGTGACCGAGGAGGGCAAGGCGCGCTCGGCGCAGAACGCCCGCTCCTACGGCTTCCGCTCCTCCAGCGTCGGCCTGTTCGACTTGGACGACGAAGAACGGTTCCGGCAGCTCGAAGCCGGGATCCAGGAGCGCTACCAGCCCACCTGCCCGGTCGAGGCTGCCATCTGCGCGCGCATGACCTTGGCGCTCTGGCGGGCCGAGCGGGCCGATGCGCTCGAGGCGGAGTACTGGTGCCTTCTGCCGTACGGTGCTTCGAGCGGGACGCCGCTGCGCAGGGCGCGGGTGCTGCATGCCGAGGAAGCGAACCGTCGTCACGGCCTGCAGACGATCCTGCGCTATCAGGCGGAGGCCATGAACGCGTTCACGCGCGCGGTGCGTGCGCTCACGCTCCTGCGCAAGGAGAAGGCTGAGCCTGCACCCGAGCCGGCCAACGAGAACCAGCCGGCGGAGCTGCCATCCGCTTGCACGAACGAACCCGAGCCCGCTGAGCCCGAGCCGGCGCCGGCAGGGGCCGAGCCTCCGGCCGAAGGTCCACCCGCAGCCGCAAAGCCAGAGGCGCCTGCCTCACTCGGCTGGAGTGCCGCAGAGTTTCATGCCTGGAGCGAGCGCTGTCGCGCCAGGATCGAGCAGTTCGTGGCAGGTCCCGAACTGCCCGATGACACGGACGAACCCGGGCTCAGCCAGCCCAGCCATAGGCGGAGCGTGCCGCCGTCTCGCTGACATAGCCCTCCGCCACGTCCTCCTGCACGAGCTCGCGGTCGCGCTCCTGCGGGCTGCCATAGCCGCCGCCACCGGGCGTGATCAGCAGGACTCGGTCCCCCGGCTCGAACACGACGTTGGCGTACTTGCTGGTCGACATCTTGTTGTGCAGCTCGCGCACCGTCGACCAGTCGTCGTGGCCGGCCTTCTTGACGCGCGTGCCGCCATTGCCGCCGAGCCCGCCGCCGAACAGCCCGTAGGGCTTCAGCTCGTGCCGGTCGCTGCATTGGCTGCCGGTGATTGGCACCGTGCGGATCAGGAGCGTGCGCTGGTAGCCGAGGCCACCCCGCCACTCGCCGGCCCCGCCCGAATCCTGGATGAGCTCGCAGTTCTCCACCATGAGCGGGAAGCGCGTCTCGAACACCTCGGTCGGGTTGAAGCGGCAGTTGCCGTTGATGGCGTTCACGCAGTCGTTGCCGTCATGGCCGAACCTTCCGCCCCAGCCGCCCGACATGATGTCGTAGCAGGCGAAGTACTCGTCATGGTCGGGATGGTCGCCGCCGAACACGAAGTTGGTGCTGGTCCCCGATTCCGAGGCCATCACCCGCTCCGGCACGCATCCACCCATGGCCGCGATCACGATGTTGGCAAGGCGCGGATGGGTCTCGGTGTTCCCCGCCACCAGCGGCCCCGGATAGTCGACGTTCACGACCTTGGCCGGTGGTGCGACCACCCGGATCGGGCGGAACGCGCCCGAGTTCTTCGGGATCGAGGCATCGGTGACGTGGAGGATGCCGTTATAGGTGGCACCCGTGGTCACGCCGAGCGTCGCGTTGATCGGCCCCTTGGCCTGCTCCGACGAGCGCGAGAAGTCGGCCACGACCTCGTCGCCCTGGACGTGGACGTCGACCGCCAGCGTGAAGCCCTTGCGCTGGATGCCGTCGTTCTCGACGATGTCCTCGAAGGAATAGGTGCCGTCCGCGAAGCTCGCAAGCTCCGCGCGCATCCGCCGCTCGGCATAGTCCATCAGGTCTTCGCAGGTCTGCTTGAAGACGTCCTTGCCGTACTTGCGCACGATCTGGACGATGCGGTCCACGCCCAGGTTCACCGAGCCGATCATGGCGCGCAGGTCGCCATAGCTTTGCCGCGGCGTGCGGGTGTTGGCGAGGATCAGCTTCCAGACTTCCTCGACGTCCTTGCCGGCCTTCATGATCTTCACGGGCGGCACGCGCATGCCCTCATGGAAAATCTCGGTCGCCTCGCCGCAGAACGCTCCCGGCACCATGCCGCCGATCTCGGCGATATGCCCGATGCAGACCGCAAAGCCGAGCAGCTCGCCGTCCACGAAGAACGGCTTGAAGAAGGTGTGCTCCGGGCAATGGAGGCCGCCCCGGTAGGGGTCGTTGTGCAGGAGGATGTCACCCTCCTCCAGCGTGTCGAACGGGATCTCCTGGGCGCAGGTCTTGATGAGCAGCGGCATGCCGCCGATCATGGTCGGGCAGAACTCGGCGCAGGCGATCATGTCGCCCTTGGCGTCGGCAAGGGCGCAGGTGAAGTCGAGCCCCTCGTTGAAGATCGTCGAGTACGACGTCTTCATGAGCAGGATGCCCATCTCCCGGCAGATCGACACCATGGTCGAATCCAGGATGTTCATGTTGACCATGTCGAGGGGCGCCAGCCGCTCGCCCTTGGCCGGATAGGCCGCCTCGAACGGGAGCTTCGGCTGCACGATCGGCAGCCTGGGGTTCTCCACCCCCTTGGCCTTCATCTCCGCCCACTCGACGCACCAGGGCGAGCAGAACAGGCCGGAAGCTTTCGGTCCCTTGCGGATCCCCTCGCCATAGACGAGCAGGCCGCAGTTCGCGCACTTGTTGTACTTTTCGACGTAGAAGCCGTTCTCGGACATCCGCATGGTGGCAGCTCCCGCTCAGCCCTGGATCGTGTCGATGAGAAGGTGGCCGTAATCGTCCACCGTCAGACGCTGGCCGGGGCAGACCACGCTGACCGAGGCCGGCTCCTCCACGATGAGCGGCCCGTCCACCACATGCCCCGCCCGGAGCATGGCCCGGTCATAGACCGGCACGTCGAAGCGGCCCTGCACATAGCCCACGCTGCGCCGGCTGGTCGGCACGGGCGGGCCCATCGCCTTGTCCAGTTTCGGCATCTCCGGCACGGCCGCGGCCGAGACGGCGGTCACCACAAAGTTCACGATCTCGATGATCTCGCCCTTGGTGGAAAAACCGAAGCGGGCCTTGTGGGTGTCGTGGAACTTCTGCCAGAGCTGCTCGATGTCGGCTTCGGGTGCGAGATCACTCTCGTCCACGGACAGTTCCAGCTCATAGTTCTGGCCGAGATAGCGCATCTCCAGGCTCCTCGAGATGGAGAGATCACCGGTGAACCCCTGGTCGGTCAGCTGCTGCTTCGCCTCGTCGACCAGCGAGGCCATGATCGACGCCGCCTTGGCCTTGTCGAACCGGTTGCTGGTCAGCTGCGCGGTGCGCTGCCGGTCGACCCGGGCCTGGGTCATGATGAAGCCGAACGCCGAGAACTGGCCCGGATGGTTCGGCACGATGCCGCGCGGAATGCCCATGTCGATCATCAGCTCGCCGACATGGAGCGGCCCGGCGCCACCGAACGTGCAGAGCGTGAAGTCGCGCGGATCGAGGCCACCCTCGATCAGCACCGAGCGCAGGGCGCCTACCATGTTGCTGTTGGCGATGCGCACGATCGAGATCGCGGTCTGCTCGATGTCCTGGCCCAGCGCCTCGGCCACGCCGGCCACCGCAGCACGCGCCCGCTCCGCGTCGAGCTTCATCCGCCCGCCCAGGAAGTTGTTCGGGTCGATCCGCCCGAGCAGCACGTTGGCATCCGTGACGGTCGGGATGTCGCCCTTGCCGTAGCAGGCAGGGCCAGGATTGGCGCCGGCACTCTGCGGCCCCACCCGCAGCATCCCACCCTTGTCGATCCAGGCGATCGAGCCGCCACCCGCACCGATCGTGCGGATGTCGATGATCGGGATCTGGATGGGCACGCCCCACTCGATCTCGAATGCTGTCGTGAAGCGCTCCTGCCCGTCCAGGATCACCGAGACATCGGTGGACGTGCCGCCCATGTCGAGCGTGACCAGATGCTCGATGCCGGTGAGCCGCGCCACGTGCCGGCTGGCGATCACGCCACCGGTCGGCCCCGACACCACCAGGTTCACCGGTGCCGCCGCCGCCGCGTCCAAAGTCATCTCGCCGCCGTTCGACTTGATGACGACCGTCGGCGCGGTCAGCCCCGCCTCGTTCAGCCGCTGCCGCATCGAGCCCATCTGCTTGCTGACGATCGGCTTCAGGTACGCGTCTGCCAGCGTGGTCGAGGCCCGCTCGTACTCCTTCCACTTCGGCAGGACGTCGTAGGAGATCGAGATCGGCATGTCCGGCAAGGCCTCGGACAGGATCTCCTTGATCCGCAGTTCGTGCGCCGGATTGAGATAGGAGAACAGGGTGCAGACCGCGACCGCACCGATCTCCGGCGTCGCCTTGATCGTCGCCGCCAGTGCTCGGACTTCCGCCTCGTCCAGCGGCTTCAGTACCGCACCATAGGCATCGATGCGCTCGTCCAGCTCGAAGCAGTGCCGGCGCTTGGCGAGCGGCTTCGGCTTCACCCAAGACATGTCGTAGTGATACTTGCGATTGCCGCGCTGGATGAAGATGACGTCCTTGAACCCCTTGGTCGTCACATAGGCGACCGTGGCACCCTTGCGCTCCAGGATGGCGTTGGTGGCGACGGTGGTGCCCAGGCGCATGTGCTCGACCGCCCCGTCGCTCTCCCGGTAACGCCCAAGTCCGCCCACGATACCGACCACCGGATCAGTCGGCGTCGACAGCTCCTTCCAGACCTCGATCTTCTGCTTCTCCCGGTCGTACGCGACGAAGTCCGTGAACGTGCCGCCGACGTCGATGCCCAGCGCGTGGGTCATGGATCTTGTTCTCCTTGGGCCTCAGGGCTTTGCTGCATAGTCGATCGGCGTCGCGTGCCACCCCTGACGCCGCTTCTCCCAGAATGTCTCGCGCAGCCTGGCGGAGATCGGTCCTGGCCGGTCGTTGCCGAGGATGCGCGTGCCCAGCCGGCTGGCCGGCATCACGCCGCCCGCCGTGGTCGAGAAGAAGATCTCGTCGGCCTCTTCCAGCTCGGCCCGCGAAATCGGCCGGATGGCGTGCGGGATGCCGAGATCCTCGCACAACTCCTTCACCGACAGCCGCGTGATCCCCTCCAGCGCCCCCTTGGGCGGGCTGACGACGGTGCCGTCGATCACCGCGAACACGTTGTAGCCCGGCCCCTCCGTGAGGTTGCCTTCCTGGTCGAGCAGCACGGCCGTTTCGAACCCGGCATCGTGCGCCTCGAACAGGGCCTGTGTCAGGTCGCCCCAGTGGAAGTTCTTCACGGTCGGGTCGACCGATTCCGGCGGGATGCGCGGCGTCTTCGCAATCATGGCATGGACGCCGCGCGCCTGCTGCTCCTCCGAGAACAGCCAGACCCACGGGATCGCGAAGCAGACTAGGTAGGCCCGCCCATAGGCCGGATGATAGGGCAGGCCCGGCGCCGGCTTGCCGCGCACGCAGTCCATGGCGACATAGGCTTCGCGCAAGCCCGTGCGCCGCACGAGGTCGGTCAGGATGCGCTTGATGTCCTCGTCGCTTTCCTCCGGCTTCAGCCGGAGCTTCTCCATCGAGCGGCGGAAGCGCTTGACGTGGTCGTCCAGCCGGAAGAACGCCCCGAAATATACGCCGACCACGTCGTAGGTGACATCCGAGCGCCGGTAGCCCCAGTCGGTGATGGGGATCTTCGCCTGCTTGATCGGCGTCACCACCCCGTCGACATAGGCCGCACCGGCCGACCAGTCGGCCACTTCCGAACCCTGCATGATGTCGTTCCCCCCGGCGGCTCAGGCCGCCATTGCTGCCCGGCGCGCCGCCGTCGCCGCCTCATCCACGGCCAGGTCCTGCCCCTCGCCCGACACCACCACGCCATAGACGTCCCGCGCCCGCTCGACCGTCACCCAGCCTTCCCGCACGTCATGCAGCACCCGCTCCGGCGCCCTATTGCAGGGCAGCCCATAGCCACCGCCGCCCGACGACCGCGACACGACATACTCGCCCGGCCGCAGCGTCACGCCGTAACAGGCCGGCAGCTTGGTGAGCGACCCGTCCAACTCGCGCTTGAGGGCCTGCGACAGGGCACCCGGCCCGCCGCCCTGCGCACCCAGCGCCGGGTTGATCGTCCCATCGGCCGTGTAGAGCACGTCCATGGTGCAGCCCTCGACCGGCCCGAACTCGGCATAGGCCGAGGGCGCGCCCCGGAACTCCCCTGCACCCTCGGTATCGGCCAGGATCTCGCGCCGCTTCACGAAGACGGGGTGGTGCAGCTCGTCGACCTCGATGCTGTCCTGCCGGCACAGGCCGGCATTGCCGACATGGATGATCGACAGGAAGCCGTCAGTGACCGGCGTGCCCGCCCCGCCGGTGCAGCCCAGGAAGATCTGGTTCACGAACGGCGCATCGTCGTGGCGCGGGTCCTTGCCCGAGATCACGCCCATGGCCGGCGGCATGATCGGTCCCGTCTCGGCCATGCCGAAGCCGGGGGCGATCTCCGCCATGGCCCGCTGCACGGGATTGGCCACCCGGTCCGCAAGGTTGGTCGTCGCCACCGAGCAGGAATGCGGATGCCGCGGGATGCCGACCACGCAGTTCTCCCGCAAGAGCACCTCGACCCGCCGGAAGCTCCCGGCATTGGCCGGCACGCTATGGTCGAGGATGCCGTTGTAGATCCCGACCATGGCCGCGGTGCGGGCACAGCCTTCCGACAGGTTCAGGCCGCAGGGCTGGCAGTCGATATTGTCGCGCAGGTCCACCACGATCTTGCCGGCGGCGGCATCGATCTCGACATCGACCTTGACCGGGATCCCGTCCGGTACGCCCGGGAACGGATCGTGCGCAGAATGGACCGTCACCTTGCCCGATGGCAGCCGGCCGATCGCGTCGATCATCTTCTTTTCGGAATAGTCGAACCAGGCCGCGGAATACTGGTCCAGCGTTTCCCAGCCGACCTCCGCGCCAAGGCCCAGCAACTCCCGCTCGCCGATCCGAACGGCCCCCAGCGTCGCCAGGTAGTCGCCCCACCATTGTTCCGGCACACGGATGCGCGACCGGCACATGCGGATCAGGTCCTCGTTGTTCTTGTACTCCGACTGGATCTTCGCCGCGGAGAAGATCAGCGCCCCCTCTTCGTACACGTCCACCGCATGGCCCATATACGTGGTCGGCCGCGAGTTGCCGCAGTCCGCCTGGTGCGCCTTGGCCAGCACGAAGAAGCGCAGCGTGCCGCCCTCGTCCACCACCGGAACGATCAGGCAGTGGTCGGCCGGATGCGAATCGCCTTCGTACGGGCTGTTATGGAGGAAGCAGTCGCCCGCCTTCAGCGTCGGGTGATACTTCTTCACGGTCTCGCACATGATGTCCGGCCCGATCAGCGTATGGATCGGCAGGCTCTCCGCGCTGGCCAGGAGCTGGCAGTCGGCGGTCAGGACCACGCAGGAAAAGTCGTGAGCCGTGTTCAGCACGCCTGACCGCGCCGTGCGGAACAGGGTGTTCTGCATCTTGCGGGCGATGCTCTCCAGTCGGTTGGAGATGATCGCCATCCGGACACCTTCGCGGGCCCAGCCGGCACGCTGTTCGGAGGCAGCTTCGGGAACGGCCATCGGTTCTTGCCCTGCAGGTTGCGTGGACGCATTGCGGTGCGCTTGCGGGGAGGTGGACATGGGCAGGCGGCCTCCTCAGAAGCCGACCCGCAGCCCGCCGCCCGGGGTGCGCACCGCCACGGCACCCGGATCGACGACCACGGTCGTGAACGACGATTCGATGATGGCCGGACCTGCCACCGGCTCGCCGGCCTCCATGGCCTCGAACCGGGCAACCGGCGCATCGACCCAGCCGGTGCTCGCGAAGTAGATCGGGCGCCGGGACATGATCGCGCCCGTGTCCTTGACGACCGGCAACCGGCCGGTGCCGCCCTCGCGCAGCCGGCACTGCACCTTCGCACGCCAAGTCACGAACTCGACCTCCGAGTTCGGGTCGCTGATCTCGAAGATGCTCTTGTGCGTCGCGTGGAAGGCCTGCTTCAGGGCATCCAGTTCTGCCGCATTGTTGATCCGGCCCGACGCCATCGGCACCTCGATCTCCCAGATCTGGTGGGGATAGCGGGCCTCCACCGAAAACTCGGTGACGGTTTCGAGCGCACCTTCGCCCGGTCCGGCGGCGAATGCGGCACAGCGCTCCGCGAGCCTGGCCAGCACCTCGTTCACCTTGTCGAACGAGAAGCGGGCGCTGGTGGCAAACAGCATCTGTGCATAGTCGGACGAGAGCTCGGACATGAGCGCACCCGCCGCACTGAGCACGGCGCCCGCTTCCGGGATGAGCACGCTGGCACAACCCAGCCGCCTGCCGACCGCCACGGCGTTCAGGCCCGCCGCTCCACCGCCACCGACCAGCACGGCCGAGGTGGGATCGATCCCCTGGTTGACCGTGATCTCGTCGATGGCACCCACCATCTTCTCGGTCGCAAGCGCCAGCACGGATGCGGCCGCCTCCTCGACCGACAGGCCGAGCTTCGACGCGACCTTCTCCTTCAGTGCCGCCACGGCCGCATCCCGGTCGAGTGCCATGGCCCCGCCCAGGAAGAAGTCCGGATCGATATAGCCCAGGATCAGGGAGCAGTCGGTGACGGTCGGCTCGGTGCCGCCCTTGCCGTAGGCGACCGGACCGGGCGTGGAGCCGGCGCTCTTCGGCCCCACCCGCAAGAGGCCGCCCGAATCCACCCAGGCGATCGAGCCGCCGCCCGCCCCGATGCTCTTCACGTCCACGGACGGAAAGCCGGTCATGTGGCCACGGAAGCGCTGGCCGAGCCACGTCTCGCGCGTCCACGGGATGCGTCCGTCGCGGACCAGGCTGACGTCGTAGGAGGTGCCGCCCGTATCGGCGACGATCGCCACCGCGTTGCCGACGTCGCGCTCGGCATAGAACCGGCCGGCGACCGGGGCCATGGCGGGGCCGGAGTTGATCGAGTGGATGGGTGCCCGCGCCACCGCCTCGGCATCCATGATCCCGCCACCGGAGGTCACCATCAGCGTCCGTCCGGTGAAACCTGCTTCCCGGAGCCGGTTGGTCAGCCCGTTCAGGTACTTGAACATCAAGGGCTTCAAGGACGCGTCGATCACTGTCGCCGAGGCGCGCCGGTATTCGCGCAAGGTCGGGTTCAGGACATGCGACAGCGTCACCGACACGTTCGGCAGGTGCTGCGCCAGCAATTCGCCGATCCGCCGCTCGTGCGCACTGTTCAGCACCGACCAGAGCAGGCAGACGCCGACCGCCTCGACATCCAGCGCGCGCAGCCGCTCGATGATCCCTAGCACCGCCGCCTCGTCGAGCGGCTTCACGACGCGGCCTTCGGCGTCGATCCGCTCCGGCACCTCGAAGGTGAGGCGGCGCGGCACATACGGCTCAGGGTAGGGCACGGTGAAGTTGAACGGCTCGATCCGTCCGCCCTCGCGCATGACCAGGACGTCGGGATGACCCTCGGTCGTGAGAAAAGCGGTCCTGGCCGTGTTGCCGGTCAGGATCGCATTGATCGCCCGGGTCGTGCCGTGGACGAACATGCTGGCACGGGAAAGGAAGGTGCTGCGGTCCACGCCGTCATGTTGCGCAGCAAGTGCCAGCGCATCGAGCACACCGCGCACCGGATCGTCCGGAGTCGTGGATGCCTTGAACAGGCGGATCTCGTCGCCGTCCTCTACCACCAGGTCGGTGAAGGTACCGCCGGTATCACACGCCAGCCGCATCATCGCTGTTCCTCCTCCCCGTTTCGTGGAAGGGTAGTAGCCCTGTGATCACAGAGGCAAGTCCCACCACAGGGCAGCAAGACCTGTGCCATGATCAACGGCTCATTCCATGGCATGTACTGTGCAACGGCTGGGCCGGGATGTTGTTGGAGAGGGTGACGATGGCCGCCAAGATCGTTCGCACCGGAGAAGCGGCCAGCGCGGCCCTGGCGCGTGGCGTCGACGTGGCGGCCGACATCGTCGGAACGACCATCGGTCCGGCCGGGCGGACCGTGCTGATCGGCCGCGAGCACGTGTCGCCTCTCCTGGTGCGCCAAGGCTACGCGATCATGCAGCAGCTCGACCTGGACGATCCTGGCGAGCAGATGGGTGTGCAGGCCATGCGGGAGCTGGCCTGGCGCACCAGCGACCAGGTCGGTGACGGCACCAGCAGCGCCATCGTCATGGCGCGAGCGCTCCTGCGCGCCGGCATGGCCGCCGTGGCGGCGGGGGTTGCGCCCGCTGATCTGCAGGACGGGCTCGACGCCCACTGCCGCGCTGTCGTGGCTGAACTGGAAGCCCGAGCGGACACTGCTCCCTCTCCCGAGCAACTGGAGGCCGTCGCCGCCCAGGCGGCCTCCGGCGACCGGGTGATCGGCCGGCTTCTGGTCGAAGCGCATACGGAGGTTGGGCCGAGCGGGGTCGTCCAGGTCCTGGAGGGGCATGGCAGCCGCGATGAGGTGCAGGTGGATCCCGGCCTGCATTTCGACCAGGGCTGGATTTCCCCCTACTTCGTGGACGACCAGCCGACGCAGAGCGTCGAGATCGACAAGCCGCTGGTCATTCTCCACTTGGGCGCGGTCAACGACCTTGGGCCGATCGTGCCCGTGCTCGAAATGATTGCAAAGGCCGATCGCGGGCTCGTGCTGATTGCGGAGAATGTCGGCGGCGATGCCTTGTCCACCCTGGTCGTGAACAAGCAGCGTGCCGGCTTCAAGGTCGCTGCCGTCAAGGCGCCGGGTGCCGGTCGGTGGCGTGAACTGATGCTGGAAGATCTGGCAATCGCAACCGGTGGCGTCGTGATCGGCGGTCCACTTGGCACGAGCCTGGAGCAGCTGCGGCCATCCATGGCCGGCCGGGCCCAGAAGGTCCGGATCACGCGGACAGGCACGACGATGGTCGGCGGCGGCGGCGATCCCGCCTTGGTCGCGCGACGCACGGACGAGATTCGTGATGCCATCCGACGGGAGAAACATCTGAGCTTCGACCGCGACCAGCACCGCAAGCGGCTGGCGCGCTTGGAAGCCGCTGTCGCGACCGTCCGGATCGGAGGCGCCACCACGACCGCCATCGCCGAACGCCACGCAAGGGCACTTGCGGCGTCGGCGGCGGTCAGGGCAGCGATGGCGGAAGGGATCGTGCCGGGCGGCAGCAGCAGCCTCGTCCATATGGGCCTGCTCCTCCGCTCGAGGTTGCCGGGCGATCTTGCCGGGCAGATGATCCATCGGACGATGTCGGCCTGCCTTCAAGCACCGCTGCAGGCGATCGCGGCGAACGGCGGGCTGGACGGTCGCTCGGTCTGCCATCACCTGGAGGCTGCCGGCGACCGATCCTGCTTCGACATGACCGCTCGCACGCTCGTCGCCGCGGATGCCATAGGCGACCCTCTGCCTGTTCTCCGGGCAGCGCTGATCAACAGCGTCTCGACGGCTAGCCGGCTTTTGGGCCTCGGCGCTGCCATCACCTCCACGGCCGCCTGAAGCGGAAAAAATAGGCGGTTGCCTGTGCTGTGATCACAGCTTATGCCTTTGCTTGGTCAGGGGAGGTATCGATCAGCACGGAGCGCCGACAAGTAGCTCTGGCACAGCGGTTGCATGCTGTGATCACGGAACAGACGTTCCTCGTGCCTGCTCTTCGGGTTCTGCTGAAAGGTGCCGCATGCCGCACGGTCAGACAGCCCTCGCGACGCCCGTTTCGCTCCGTACTGCGGACGCGAAGCCTGCCGTCGTCGACAAGGCCGCGCCGATGACCGCACAGCCGATGCTCGAGGTGATCGACGCCATCCATGCCTATGGAGACGTGGTGGCGCTCGACAACGTCACTGTCACGGCAGCGCCCGGCGAGTTCCTCACAATCCTTGGCGAGAGCGGGTCCGGCAAGACCACGCTGCTCCGGCTGATCTCCGGCCTGGAGAAGCCCTACAAGATCGGCGCGCTCCGCCTGAACGGCGTCGACGTCAGCCACATCCCGGCCTACGCCCGCAACTGCACCACAGTCTTCCAGAACTACGCTCTGTTTCCGCACATGTCGGTCGGTGCCAATGTCGAATATGGCCTGAAGGTGCGCGGCGTTTCGGCGGGTGAACGACAGGAGCGCGCTCGTGATGCGCTCAAGCTCGTGCGCCTCGCGGACAAATACGACCGCCGTATACACCAGCTCTCCGGCGGTGAGCGCCAGCGCGTGGCATTGGCGCGGGCGCTGGTACCTCGCCCGGCCATCCTGCTGCTCGACGAGCCGCTTGGCGCCCTGGACGAAAAGCTGCGCGTCGACATGCAGGTGGAACTCATGGAGATCCACAAGCGGCTCGGCATGACCTTCGTCTACATCACGCACAGTCAGGAAGAGGCGCTCACCATGAGCGACCGGATCATCCTGATGCGCAAGGGCAGGATCGAGCAGGCCGATGTGCCGACCGCGATCTTCGACCGGCCGGTCAGCCGCTTCGTCGCCGGCTTCATGGGCGTCGAGAACCTGTTGGACGGGGAACTCATCGCGCTGGACGGCGACCGCGCGACCGTGCGGGTCGATGACATCGACCTGGAGGGCCGCTGGTCCGGCAAGACGCTCCCGTCACCCGGCGCCATGGTGACCGTGGGCGTGCGCGCAGAGCGGCTGCACATCGCGGACCGGCGCCCGATGGGGGCCGACTTGAATGTCCTGCCCGGCCGGATGGACAGCGCGATCTATAAGGGAAAGTACCTCGACCGCACCGTCCTGACGGATATTGGTCCGATCAAGGTGCGGCTATGGGATTCGTCGTCGCCATCGGACGAGCAGGGCTTCGTCTGGTGGAAGAAGGACGACTGCATGGTCATGAGCATTTGAGCCTGCGGGAGCAGAAGTAGAACCGGTCCATATGTCCTCAGCAGCAAGCATGGTGGAGAAGAGAATGACGCAAGGAAAGTTCGATTCGGGCGACGCGAATCTCTCGCGCCGCAGTTTCGTCCAGGGCGCGCTGACGCTCTCAGCGTTGACCACCGCTGCAGCGGCGCTGCCTGCACCCCTGCCCGGCATGAGCCAGCAGGCCTGGGCTGCCGGCACGCCCGTGAAAGGCTATGGCGTCACGACGGCCCAGTTGAAGAACTGGGACATCATGACCAAGACGATCGACGTCTCGATCGAGTACACGCCGACCAACGCCGATATCGGCGTGTTCATGCGCGACGTGATGTCGAATGACCTGGGCGAGACCCATGACATCTTCATCTTCGATGGCGGGACCCAGAACGTTCTTGGTCCCGAAGGCTATTATGCCGAGATCATCGAGGACCAGAAGGAGCTGACGCTTTGGGAGCGCACGCCGGACACGTGGAAGCGCTCCGACCTCATCCGCGCCGACGATAAGCAGTACGGCGTGCCGGTGATCGGCAATGGCGACGCGTTCGGCTACTTCCCCGACAAGATCGACGCCAACCCGAACGGGCTCGACGAGATCCCGTGGACGACGTTCTTCGAGGGCGAGAAGGTCAAGGGCCGGGTCGCCATCGACCGCTCGTGGCTGCAGTCAATGACGGAGACGGCGAATTTCCTGAAGCATCATGGCCGCGTGAACATCGAGGACGTCGCCGATCTGACCCAGGAAGAGGCGAAGGCCGTCGCCGATTACCTGATCGAGCGCAAGCAGGCCGGCCAGTTCCGCACGATCTTCACGGCGTTCGAGGAGCAGGTGCAACTGCTCTCGAACAAGGAGATCGACATGATCAACTGCTGGGAGCCGGCGACCAAGGAAGCGAACAACAAGCTCGGCCCCAACACGGTCATCTACGCCTTTACTGTCGAGGGCTACTACAAGTGGGGCCACGGCGCCTATGTCCACACCAAGGCCATGGAGCGCGGCAACGTCGACAACATCTACAAGGTGCTGAACTACTTCCTGGGCGGCGAGTACCGCGCCTACCAAGCCAAGGAGCGCGGCTATGCCGGACCGAACATGGACCTTGGTGTGCAGTACGCGATCGATAATGGATGGGCGCAGGAGGATATCGACCTCCTGAAATGGACCGAGGAAAAGGTCGCCCGCAAGTTCGAGAAGCCGTTCTTCTGCAAGACGACGCCGGTGAACGCCAGCGCCATGGAAGAAGAGTGGCAGCGTTTCCTGGACGCCTGATCTGATGCACGGCCGGCCGCTCCCGAGAGCGGCCGGCATGTCACCGGGAAGAGGAGAGCAGGGTTGGCAACAGCGAGCGCAGTGTCCGGGCAGGGATGGGGCAGTCGGATCTTCAGCCGCTGGTCGCCGTCGCAACTCGTGGTGCCGACCTTCCTGATCGCCTGGTCCCTGCTGGTCATCGTCCCGCTGCTCGTGATCGTCCTGTTCAGCTTCCTGCAGGTCCGCTCCTACCGCGTCGTATACGAACCGACGCTGGCCACCTGGGTGTCGCTAATCGAATCCGGGCGCTGGATCGCCGCGGTCCGCACGCTCCGGATCGGCATCACCATGACCGTGATCGAGCTGTTGCTGGCTTTCCCCTTTGCGCTCTGGCTCGCCAAAGGCTGCAAATCGAAATCAGCCAAGGCGTTCATCATCACCCTGCTGACGATTCCGTTCTTCTTGGACGCATCCTCGCGGATCATCGTCTGGCGCTCCATCCTCGGCACCAACGGCATCGTCAATACGGTGCTCCAGTATCTGGGCCTTGTCGACGAGCCGATCAGCTGGCTGCTCTATTCCGAGTTCGCCGTTCATTTCGGCATGCTCGGCACGTATTTCCCCACCATGGTCTTTCCGATCTTCATGATCATGGTGCTGATCGACGACGACTACCTCCAGGCCAGCAGCGACCTAGGCGCCAGCCCGGCACAGACCCTGCTCTACGTGATCCTGCCCATGTCGTTGCCGGGGATCGTGGCCGGCATCGTGTTCACGCTGGTGCCGCTCATGGCGGCGTTCGTCGAGCCGCAGATGCTGGGCGGCGGCTTCGTCAACCTGCTCGGCATGTCCGTGAACTCGGCACTTCAGCAGCTGAAGTATCCGACAGCGGCAGCCCTCTCGACCGTGGTCGTGGCCCTGCTGGGTCTTTGCCTTGCGGTGCTGATCCTCGTCACGCGCAAGCGGTTCGACATGTCGACCATGTTCCAGGCGATCCACCGATGATCGGCACCGCCCAGCTCTCCACGCTCGCGATCATCGACGAACGCGAATTGGACGAGCGCAGCCGCCTCCTGCGACGCCTGAGCCGCTGGAACGGTTGGCCGACGGTCGCGAAGACGGCCGGCTTCGCCGCCATCACGCTGATCTATATCCCGCTGGTCTGGCTCGCGATCATGTCGATCAGCGAGAGCCCGCTCTCGGGCATCCCCTACCCGCTCACACTCGACCACTACGGCGCGCTGATGGACGACGAGCGCTGGCTGCCGCCCCTGCAGCTGAGCCTCGTCCTGAGCACGCTCGTCGCGATCGTCTGCATGGTGATCGCCACCATGGTCGGGCGCGCGATCACCCGCATGCGCCGACCTGGGCCCGTCCTGCTCTTGACGTTGCTGCCCTTGTTCGTCCCCGGCCTGACCATGGGCGCGGCCCTGTTCATCTTCCTGCGCACCATCCTGGCACTGAAGCTGGGGGTGTGGTCGATCTTCCTGGCGCAGTTGGTCTGGGCGCTGCCCTTCGCCCTCCTGCTCGTGCTGGTCATTGCCAGCCGGTTCGACCTGCGCCTCCTGGAGGCGGCCGAGGACCTGGGCGCTCCACCGTGGCGGCGCTTCTGGGACATCGAAATGCCATTGCTGCGGCCGGGCATCTTCGGGGCGGGCGTGTTCGGCTTCCTCCTGTCGTTCAACGAGCTGCTGCGCTCCCTGTTCGTGCGCGGCGTCGACACGACCATGCCGATCTACAACTGGGCCATGGCCGCGTCCCAGCAGTCGCAGGTGCCGATCATCTTCTCCCTGGCGACGATCGTGCTGGTCGTCACGCTGCCCGTCATGGGCGTGTTCTTCTGGTTCCTGTTCGTGAAGCTCGATACGCGATGAGCAACAACATGCCGCGCGACCGCTAGGGCGACGGGTCGACATCGCCGCTGAACCTGGAGGCAAGGCCAATCTCGGCCGGCCCGCACAACCAATGAGAACCACAAAATGCTTGATGAAGAGGTCCTGGACGGTCGCGCCAACTACACGCTGGAGGACATGGACCGGCACAGCCTGTTCCACCCCCTGACCTCCATCGCGACCCACATGGACAAGGGACCGCACATCATGGACCGCGGCCAAGGCGCCCGGTTGCGTGATCACAGCGGCCGCGAGTTCGTCGACTGCTCGGGCGGCCTGTGGTGCGTGAACATCGGCTATGGCCGGCCGGAGATCGCCGAGGTGGCCAAGCAGGCGATCCTGGACCTCAACTACTTCCACATCTTTGGCTCGTCGTCGAACGAGGCGACCATCCGCCTGGCCGACAAGGTGCTGAGCCTGTTCCACGAGCGTGCCAATGCGAGGCACCTCAAGCGCGTCTTCTTCGGCTGCTCCGGTTCCGATGCCAACGACACCAACTACAAGTTGGTGCGTTACTACGCCAACCTGCGTGGCACGCCGGAGAAGAAGAAGATCATCTCCCGTCAGGGCGGCTACCACGGGCTGACCGCCGCTGCTGCAAGGCTGACGGGCATCCCGTCCTACCACAAGGCCTGGGACCTGCCGACGGCGGATGTCATCCACACCAGCTGCCCGCACTTCTATCGATTCGCCGAGGCCGGCGAGGACGAGGAGACCTTCTGCAACCGCATGATCGCCGAGATCGAGGCGATCATCGAGCGCGAGGGGCCCGACACGGTCGGCGCCTTCATCGCCGAGCCGATCATGGGCACAGGCGGTGTCCTCCTGCCGCCCAAGGGCTATTTCGACCGGCTGCAGGCCGTCCTCGACCGCCACGACATCCTGCTGATCGCGGACGAGGTGATCACCGGCTTCGGTCGGACCGGCCACTGGTTCGCCACCGGGCTCTATGGCCTGAAGCCGGACCTCGTCACCTTGGCCAAGGGCATTACCAGCGCCTACTTCCCGGTCTCGGCTTCGGTGGTATCCGAGCGGATCTGGAACGTGCTCGAGAAGGCCTCTCCGGAATACGGCCCGGTGATGCACGGTTTCACCTATTCGGGCCATCCGGTGGGCGCCGCGATCGGCTTGGCCAACATCGCGATCCTCGAGAACGAAGACATGGTCGGCCATGCCGGCAAGGTGGGTGCGCACCTGCTGGCCGGCCTCCGGCAACGCCTGGCCGACCATCCTTTCGTGGGCGACGTACGTGGCGAAGGCCTGATGATCGGGGTGGAGTTCATGGCCGACCGGGCCAAGAGGCGACCGTTCGCACCTTCGAGCAACGTCCACCGCTTGGTCGCCGGCAGGGCGGTCGAGCACAATCTCATGGTGCGCGCGCTGCCGTTCATCGAAGTGATCTCGTTCTCGCCGCCGCTCTGCATCACGGAAGCGGAATGCGATCAGGCCATCGAGCGCTTCGGCGCGGCCTTGGACAGCATGACGCCGGAACTGGCTAGGCTGGCCATCGCCTGATCGCGCGGCGCGACGTCATGTTGCTCTCGGCCGGGACACGGGGATATCTGGCTCCTGCCCGCTGCCTGGCCGAGATGCAGCTTCTTTCAACCAGTTCGAGATCTTTTCGATGACGTCGGGACCCGACCTGTCTAGCACCGAGGCCTCGGCATACGCGCCTGAGTTTCAGATCGAAGGAAGTGACGACGGGACGCTCGGGCAGCAGGTCTACCAGGATCTGGAACGGCGCATCCTCAGCGGGCAGCTGTTGCCGGACGCGAAGCTCAGTCTCCGCAAGCTGGCGGTGTCGTTGAACACCAGCATGCAGCCCGTGCGCGAGGCGGTCGGCCGATTGGTCGCGGCGTCGGCACTGGAGATCGCGCCAGGACGGTCGTTCAGGGTGCCGCCGCTGGATCGAGCGCTGGTCGACGAGATCTGGTCGATGCGCCTGCTGCTCGAAGGCGAAGCCGCCGCTCGATTTGCAGCGCGTCAGGTGCCCGATGAAGCTCGCGAGTTGTTCGAATACACGCGTACCCTTCGCACCTACCGCTTCGGGATCGACCTGGCGCCGACCATGCAGACCATGATGGAATGGAACGGTCGCCTCGCCCGCGGCTCGGCTTCTGCCATCCTGATCGACATGATCTTTCGCCTGCACCTGCGCTACGCGCCATTCCTGGCGTGCGCGTTAAGCGAGGACATGCCCTATGACGAAGGGTTCCTGCAGTTCACCCTGCACATGCAGGACGAACTGGTGCTAGCGATCGAGGCCGGCGACATCGCAGCGGCCCGCCACCTTCGCTGCGCCGATCTTCGATCGTTTCAGCGCTACCTCTACAGTCGGGTGGGCTGGTAAGACCATGCGCCGGAGCAGGCGCCGGAACAGGGGGAGCGAATGGCCGACAGCGCGATGACCTTGGAGGAGATACGAACGGGCTATGGCGACGTATCGGGCCTTGCCCGCGACAAGGTCCAGCCTAGGCTCGACAAGCACGCGCGCGCCTTCATCGCGCGGTCACCCCTTCTGGTCCTGGGCACGGCCGATGCCGAGGGCCGGCAGGACGTCAGTCCGCGCGGTGATCCACCGGGCTTCGTGAAAGTCCTCGATGACCGGACGCTCTTGCTGCCGGACCGGCCGGGCAACCGCCGGATCGATTCGATCAGCAACATCGCGAAGCATCCGAACGTCAGCCTGCTGTTCATGGTGCCGGGTTTCGACGACACGCTGCGCGTGAACGGCGTTGCCAGTTTCACCCGTGATCCCGAGCTGATGCAGGCGCTGGCGGTCGACGGCAAGCCGGCGGTGGGGGGCCTCCTGGTCAAGGTGGACGAGGTCTTCATGCACTGTGCGAAGGCGTTCATCCGTTCCCGGCTATGGGACCCGGAATCAAGGCAGAACCGCAAGGAGTTCCCCAGCCTCGGGCGGATCATCGCGGATCAGATCGCCGGCGTGGACGCCGACGATGCCGACCAGAAGATCGACCAGAACTACCGGACCGAGCTGTACTGAGGGCACAACCAGCCAGCCGAACGACGGCTGGCATCCCAGGTTATGTGGGCGGCTTCCATCCCACTATGATGTCGAAGTAATTCTTCTATGCTCGGGGCGTCGATGACACCTCAGGCAAAGAAACATGTTCGTGCGCCTTTTGTGGGCGGCCGTGATCGCCTGCGTGTGCACCGTGTCGGCCGCAGCAGATCCCGTCCGGGTCGCCCGGATCGTGGACGGTGACACCCTGCGAGTTCACGCGAAAGGACGGCTGGAAACGATCCGGATCTTCGGCATCGATGCGCCGGAGCGAGGCCAGCCTGGCGGGGACCTTGCCCGCTCCGCACTCGTGCGGCTGGTGGGCACGTCCATGGTGGAGGTCGATCGGGTGGACCAGGACCGCTATGGCCGCACGGTCGCCCGCATCCAGGTGGACGGCCGCGACGTCGGGGTAGCCATGGTCCGCGAGGGGCATGCTTGGCAATTCACACGCTACGATCAAGGGCCTGTCCTCAGGACCGCTCAGGATGCAGCCCGCCGCGACCGGATCGGTCTCTGGAGCAGCGCCGGTGCCGAGGCACCCTGGCAATGGCGTTCCGGACGGAAGGCCAGCATCCGAGCTGGCAGAGGAGATGGCTGTCGGCCAGTACCCAGCTGTGCCGAGATGACCTCTTGCGAAGAAGCCCTGGCCATCCTGGCACGCTGTGGCTCCATCCGCCTCGATGGCGATCGCGACGGTGTCCCGTGCGAAGCGATCTGCGTGCCCAGCGGGTGAAGCAAGCTTCTAGGCCTGTTATCCGCTCAGGCTTGTTCCAAATGCATTGAAGGTATTATGCGTGCCCATCCAGCAAAAACTGGCGGTGCAGGCAGTCTGCTGTGAACTCTTCTCCATCCCCAAAGGGTCGTTCTCTGATCTGCGGGAAGAAACAGGGAATTTGGCCGCCATTTGAGCTACCTCTGTCGGATCAGGTCGGCCACCGGCAGGCCCAGATCCGCCTGCTTCAGCACTGCCACGATCTGCTCCACCGAAAACCGCTTCCGCTTCATGGCTCGTTCTCCTCCTTGGGGAAAATCCGCCAAAAGCTAACGTTCGACATGGACCAACCTCGGCCGGGGCACCTCACACCAGACCCTGGCTGGTGCCAGCAGCATGTCCCTGCCGCTATTGCTAGTACCACGAACGTGGATGGCGCCGGCCGGCTGCCTGATCCGGCTACTCTTCGCTCATCCTGTAGGGCTTTGCATTCAGCTCGCCGACGACCTGCCGGATGGCGATGATGGTATGGATCATGGAGCGGACTAAAGTTCGCCGCCTATTGCGCTGCCTTCGTTCAGATCGCTCACTCATGATCTGGCTTTGCGACCCGGCGACAAGACCTAGTGCTGGAGCAACTGCTATGCCGATGGTACGTCCGCCAACACCCGCTACGGTTCGCCCACACCCGGAACAGGAAGAGGGAATGGATGTGGGAAGCGAAAGGGCCCACTCCACTAAGCTCCTCCAAGCATTATACTTTTTAGTCAATCTGGCGGAGGGAGAGGGATTCGAACCCTCGGTACCATCGCTGGTACAACGGTTTTCGAGACCGCCCCGATCGACCACTCCGGCATCCCTCCGCGGCGGAGGTGATGTAGCGTCGTGACGGCCAGCCTGCAAGGATGAGGTTCGGAGTGCAGGGAGACACGATGCAGAAGGCCAAGCGGCGTGGTCGCTGGACGCCAGTGGCCGGGGAGATGCCGGCGGCAGCGGCGGCGTTGATCAAGCGCGTGCTGTTTCGCGACGACGCGATGCTGGTGCTGGACAAGCCCGCTGGCCTGCCGGTCCATGCCGGACCCAAGGGAGGGGCGACGCTGGATGCGCTTCTGCCCTGGCTGGCCTTCGGCAAGGGCCGGCCGCCGGGGCTTGCCCATCGGCTCGACCGGGACACGTCGGGTTGCCTGGTGCTCGGCCGGACCAAGCCGGCGCTGGCGAGGCTGGGCGAGCTGTTCGCCAAGGGTGCGGTCGGCAAGACCTACATGGCCCTGGTGCAGGATGCACCAGGCCTTGCGGACGGCCGGATCGACCTGCCGCTCATCAAGCGCAGCGCCGCGCGTGGCTGGTGGATGGAGCCCAGCGAGCAAGGGCAGGCCGCTGTCACCGATATCCGCGTGATCGCGCGGGGCGAGAAGGTGGCGCTGGTCGAGGCCAGGCCGCGCACCGGCCGGACCCATCAGATCCGCGTGCATCTGAAGGCGCTGGGGGCGCCGCTTCTGGGCGACGCGATCTATGGAAGCGACCGGTCCGCCAGCCGCCTGATGCTCCATGCCAGGTCGATCGAGATACCCTGGCTGCCGGGTGCCGTCGTACGTGCCGAGGCGCCGTTTCCTGCCGACTTCAGGGCTGCCCTGCTACGTCACGGGCTTGGTACCGCTGTCAGCTGAAAACTGATCTGCACATCGTCACCGACCATGGGGAGGAAAGCGGTCATGCCCCAGTCGCTGCGCGCGAGCCGCGCATGGCCTGAGAAGCGCAACGCGCCGTCATCCGTGGTTTTCTCAAGCAACTCGGTGTCGATCGCGAGCGGCTTGGTCACCCCGATCATCTGCAGTTCGCCCAGCACTGTCGCGTGGTCGCCGCGGTCGGGATAGACGGCGGTCGTGGTGAAATGGATTTCCGGGAATTCGCCGACATTGAGGAACGAGCTGCCGCGGATCGCTTCGTCGCGGGCGGCAAAACCCGTGTCGATGGAGGCAGCGTCGAGAACCAGCGTGACGCGGGCCTGGTCGGGATGGGCAGGATCCAGCTGGAGGCTGCCGGTGCGGACCTTCATGGTGCCGATGGCACCGGCAAAGCCGGTCGCGTCGACGGAGAACTCGACGCGGGTCCGTGCCGGATCGACCGCATAGGACCGATCGGCCGCCATGGCCGACGCCGCCTCAAGACAGATCAAGGCGAGCGTCAGCGTACGAAAGGGAGCATGCGCTGGAGCACCGAGTCCTTTCCGATCAGGGTGTGCTGGATCGCCCCGAGCACGTGGATCACCAGGACCGTGGCCAATCCCATGGCCAGATAATAATGCGCTCCACGGAAGAATGCGTAGGTCTGTTCGGACGGGCCGATCGGATGAGGTACCGGAACGGTGTCGAACAAGACGGTCGGGATGGCGAGCGGCGAGGCTGCGCTCATCAGGAAGCCGGTCACGGGCAATGTGATGAGGAAGCCATAAAGCAGCAGGTGGGCCAGTTGCGCCGCCGTCCGCTGGATCGGGTGCATGCTCGGCGGCAGCGGCGGTGCCGGGTCGACGGATCGCCAGAGGAGGCGGAGCATGCCCAGGCCGAACACGACGAAGCCGAACGACTTGTGAAGCTGGTAAAGCTCGTATTGCGCCAACAGGTCCTGGGTCGGCTGCACCATCACGTAGCCCAGGATCCACAAGGGAATGACCATCGCCGCCATGCCCCAGTGGAACGCCTTCGAGACCGCTCCGAAGCGTTCGGGTCCATTGCGGAGCGCCATGCCGCTCTCCCTGCTCGCCGGCTAGCCGGCCTTCGCGTCGATCACGAACGCCACGTTCACATCCAGTCCCACCAGGCTACCGGTGGCGAACTGGCCGGTCCCGACGCCGAAGTCGGTACGGGTAACCGGAACCGTGCCTTCGGCGTAGGCGCGGTCGCCGTCAACCTTGATTGTAGCCTCATGGACGATCTGCCTGGTGACACCCTTCAGCGCCAGCTCGGCCGCGACCTTGTAGCGATCGCCGCCGAGTGGCTCGAAGGTGGTCGCCCGGTACACCGCCTCGGCCGCGCCGCCGGCATCCAGAAAGTCCGCGCCTTGCGCCTGGGCGTCGCGTTGGGCGTCGCCCGAGGTGAACGAGGTCAGGTCCACCTTCACCTCGACCAGCGCATCGGCGAGGAAAGCCGGGTCGAACCGGACGTTTGTCGCGAACCGCTCGAAGGACGCGGTGACCGGTGTCTGGCCCTGCTGGAACGTCAGGGTCAGCTTGCTGGAGGCCGGGTCTACAACCCAGTCCTTGGCCTGGGCGGGGGAGCCCATCAGGGCTGAGACCAGCAGCAGGACGGCGAAGGCTCGAAGGAACATGGCTCGCCTCGCTAGATGCGTTCGGATCAACGGGACCTTCAGCTGGCCGGGCTGGTCTCGGTGTCGATCCGCACCGTCAGCTCGTCGCCGACCGCCGGCACAAAGGCGGATACGCCGAAGTCGGACCGGTTGATCACGGTGGTGGCCGTGAAGCCAGCGGTTTCCGCCTTGGTCATCGGGCTGGGCTCGAGCTTGTTCAGCTTGACATCGAGTTCGACCGGCTTGGTCACGCCTTTGATCGTCAGGTCACCGGTGACCTTGGCCGCGTCGGCACCAACCGGTGTCACCTTGCTGCTCTTGAACGTAATGGTCGGGAACTTGGCGACATCCAGGAAATCCGCACTCTTGAGGTGCTCATCGCGCAGGCCCCAGAGCGTGTCGAGGCTTGCTGATTCGATCGTGAACTCGACCGACGAGTTCTCCGGCGCCTTCGTGTCGAGCGTCAGCTTGCCGTCGAACGCGCGAAAGAAGCCGTGAACCGTCGAGTAGCCGAGATGGTCGACGGTGAAGGTGATCGCAGTGTGACTTTCGTCGATGGTCCAGGGATCGGCAGCATGGGCAGCGGTGCTAAGGGTGAGTGCCAGGGCGGCGGAAGTGAGCAGGCGCTTCATCGTGGGTCCTTCCGTGAACTGGTTGCGATCACAAGTCTCGGCCTTGAACCCTTTGCTCGGCCGCTGGCACGGAAGCCGAGACGGGGCCGCAGCCGGCAGATCTGACACGTGTTACGACGGTTCATGGCCAGCGGATGTACCATCCGGATCATGGATGACGCGGCGCAGCATGATCGAACACCGCTTCTCACAATAGCCGGCCGTGGTTCGACGGATTGTTTCTTCTCAGGAAACGAATGGCGTGGCATCGATGGGTCGATGGACCAGCTGACCGGTATGCGTGTTTTTGCGGCGATCGTGGACAAAGGCGGATTCGCGCCTGCTGCCGATGCGCTCGGCATGTCCAAGACGATGGTCAGCAAGCATCTGGCTGCTATCGAGGACCGGCTGGGTGTGCGCCTCCTGAACCGCACGACGCGCAAAATCGGCCTGACGGAGATCGGTGCCGAGTATCTGCGTCGCTGCCAGGACATCCTTCAGTTGATCGGCGAAGCTGACGGCCGACTGCTGGAGAGTGCCGGCCACCCGCGCGGGCTGTTGCGCGTCAATGCGCCGGTGAACTTCAGCGAGCTGCATCTCGCACCTTGTATCGGCGAGTATCGGCGGCAGTATCCGGACGTGCAGCTGGATCTGGTCGTCAACGACCGGGTGATCGACCTGATCGAGGAAGGGTTCGACCTGGCCGTGCGGGTCGGCCGCCTGAAGGACAGCTCCTTGATCGCCCGGCGCCTGGCACCTGCCCGCCTGGTGCTGGCCGCGTCCCCAGCCTATCTTGAGAAGCGGGGCGTACCGGAACGGCCTGAGGATCTCGTCCATCACGACTGCCTTCTCTACGCCTACTCGTCGGAGCGGGACGAGTGGCTGTTCGACGGCGACGGGGGGCCTCGCCGGGTGCGCGTGAAGGGGCCGTTCAGCAGCAACAATGGCGGCATCCTCATGCGGGCTGCGATTGACGGGCAAGGGATCGTGGTGCTTCCCACCTTCATCGCCGGCGAGGCCCTGAAGGACGGCCGGTTGGTGGAGGTCCTGCAGCACGACAAGCCGCAGGATCGGGCGATCTACGCCGTGTTTCCCGCCAACCGCCATCTGTCGCCCAAGGTCCGCAGCTTCGTCGACTTCCTGGTGGCACGATTCGGCGGCCGACCCTATTGGGAGCCTTGAGCATGAGCCGCATGGCGCCTGCAGGATTTGCCGGGCGACCCTATTCTTTGTACAGTGCTGTGGAATATCGTGGCCTGTCGGCGTGCAATCTGCGACCAAGTTGCCATGCGCGCAGCGTCTGAAACGACGGACCGGCGGATGGTGGTCATCGCCTGCCACGATTGCGGGAAGCTTCATCATCTTCCCGTCGCTGACGGTCGGCATGATTTCCGCTGCGTCCGCTGCGATGGCGACCTCGGGGTGTTTGGTGGCAGCCTGGACCCGCCGATCGCATTCCTGCTCGCTGCCGCGATCTGCTTTGTCGTCGCCAACAGCCTGCCCTTCATCACGCTGGAGATCGGCGGTCTCGAGCAGTCCTGCACCCTGCTGTCCGCCAGCGTCGCCTTGTGGAGCGAGGGAATGGAGCCCCTGGGCGCGCTCGTGCTCCTGGTGGCGACGGTGGCGCCGGCCATCAAGATCTGCGGCCTGCTCTACGTGTTGGTCCCGCTACGCCATGGCCGACGCTGGCCGATGGCTACGGCCGTGTACCGGCTCGTGGGTGGCATCAAGCCATGGGCGATGATGGAGGTGTACCTGCTGGGCATCATCGTGGCGTACGTGAAGCTGATCGATCTGGCAGAAGTGCACCTCAGCGCCGCCACCTTCGCCTTCGTCGCGACCGTCCTGTTCGAGATCGCCGCAGAGGCCAAGACGGAGCCCATGACGGTTTGGAACAGGTTCATGCGACAGGCTGGCCCCGACGTCCTGCGCGAGGGCGCCGGCACCTCGATCCTGTCGTGTCACGCCTGCCGCCAGGTGCTACCGGCGGAAGCTGCGCCACACGTCCATTGCCCGCGCTGCGGATCGTCCGTTCATCCCGACGATCCGCGGTCCCGCCAGACGGCGTTGGCCCTGCTCACCGCGGCCGTCGTTCTCTATGTGCCAGCCAATGTCCTGCCGGTGATGACGGTCATCTATTTCGGCGCCGGCATGCCCGACACCATCATGAGCGGTGTCGTCGAGCTCTGGCACTCCGGCATGTATCCGGTCGCGGCACTCGTGTTCGTCGCGAGCATCCTCGTCCCTGTCCTGAAGATTCTGGCGCTGGGCTGGCTGATCTTCGCGAGGGATCGGGACCTGTCGGTCGCGCGCAGGAAAACGCGGGTCTACCGGATTGTCGAATTGGTCGGACGCTGGTCAATGGTGGACATCTTCATGATCGGGATCCTCACGGCGCTGGTCAGCCTCGGCAACCTCGCAACCATCCTGCCGGGGCCAGGAGCCCTGGCGTTCGCCTCGGTCGTGGTGCTGACGATATTCGCTTCCTCGGCCTTCAATCCGCGCCTGGTCTGGCAGCAGCGATGAGCGAGCGTTCGGAGGCAGCGGCGGCAGTACCGCGGGCTCGCAAGACATTCGGCATCGTGTGGCTCGTGCCGGTGGTGGCGCTGGCACTGGCCGCCTGGGTAGCCTGGACGACCTGGAGCAGCCGCGGCCCGTCGATCGTCGTCACGTTCCAAACAGCCTCCGGCCTGACGGCCGGGCAGACGAAGCTCCGCTACCGGGACGTCGACATCGGTCAGGTCGAATGGGTCAGGATCGGGGACCACCTCAAGACGGTACGAGTCGGGATTCTGGTCAATGCCGATGCTGCCCATCTGATCAACGACCAGAGCCGATTCTGGGTAGTCCGCCCGAGGTTCGGCGCCGGCCAGGTCTCGGGTCTCGAGACGCTCGTCTCCGGGGCTTATATCGAAGTCGATCCAGGCGCAGGCGCGTCCACTGCGACCGAGTTCACCGGGCTGGAGAACCCACCTCGCGTCCGCTCCGATACCCCAGGCCGCTCCTTCACCTTGCGGGCGCCGAACCTGGGCAGCCTTTCAGTCGGTACGCCCGTCCTGTTCCGCGGCATCACCGTCGGGGAACTCACGGATTTCGAGCCACCGACGGGTTCGGGTGACCTGATCGTCCATTTGTTCATCCGCCAGCCCTATGGCGACCTCGTGAGGAAGAGCAGCCGCTTCTGGCGCAGCCGGGCTGTCGACTTCGATGTAAGCGCAGAAGGCGTGCGCTTCTCGATCGGCAATATCGAGACCTTGCTGCTGGGAGGCGTCATGTTCGACTCGCCCGAGGGCGAGATGGCGGCCGAAGGGGAAGCGTTCAACCTGTTCGACGACATCGACGAACTGTCGGAGGCGATGATCACCGAGCGGATCCCGGTGATCTCCTATTTCGATGGGTCGGTACGTGGGCTCAGCCCTGGCGCGCCGGTCGAGTTCCGCGGCATGCGGATCGGCACCGTGAAGGAGATCAGCCTGGAGTTCGACGTTGCCGCGCAGAGCGTGCGGATCCCGGTCGTCTACGAGATCGAGCCGCAGCGCATCCGCATCGTCAACGGCACGCCCACGGGTGACGGCAATCAGGTGTCGCGCCTCGTCGAGCAAGGCATGCGGGCCAGGCTCGCGACCGGCAACCTGCTGACCGGGCAGATGCTCATCTCGCTGGAGATCCTGCCCGATGCCCCGCCCGAGAAGATCGGGAACGATGATGGCAAACTCATCATGCCGACCGCGCCCAGCAGCCTCGACACCCTGGAGCGTTCCTTGACCGGCATCTTGGACAAGGTTGCCAGCCTGCCAATCGCCGACCTCGTCGAGGAGTTGCGCAAGACAGCCGAAGGGATCGCCAAGGTCGCCGGCTCCGGGCAGCTGGAGCAGTCGATGGGCAACCTGAACAAGGCGCTAGATGGTGTGGCTCGCCTCACCGCCACCTTGGAAGGGGCCTCGGGACCGCTGGTGTCGGAACTCGAGCGGACCACGCGAGCGCTGGGCGACGCGGCCCGTTCGGCCGACGGGATCCTCGGCCCGCGGTCGAGCACCCAGCAGGACCTGAACAGGCTGATGCGTGAGCTCACGGCGACCGCCCGCTCGGTGCGCGATCTCGCCGACTACCTGGAACGGCATCCCGAAGCGCTGCTGCGCGGCAAGACTGGAGGACGCAATTGAGGTCCATCACGTCCAGGATGACAGGAGCGGTATTGCTGGCCCTGGTGGCGACGGGATGTGCCGGCACCGCGCCGACGCGTTTCTATCAGATGGTGCCGGTGGTGGATCCGGACGTCGTCGCCAAATCGCCGACCCGGCTGCTCGCCCTGTCCCAGGTCCAGTTCCCCGAATATCTCGACCGGCCCGAGATCGTGACGCGGGCCACGGATACGCGCCTCACCGTCGCCGACTTCGACCAGTGGTCCGAGCCACTGCCGGGCATGTTCTCCGACGTGCTCGCCGAGAACCTCCGCCGGACGCTGGGTGGCGAGCATATGGTCGTGATACCCAGCGACCGTGGCTTCAGCCCCACCATGGAACTGGACGTCAACGTGCTTCGTTTCGATGTGGATGCGGCTGGGCGCATCGTCCTGGACGCGCGCTGGCGCCTGTTCGACGGGGACGGCCGGCTGCTCGCGACCGAGCGGAGCGAACTGGTGGAACAGGCCACGCCTGGCGATTATCCAAGCATCGTGGACGGCATGAGCGAGGCCGTGGGCGCGCTGGCGGCCCAGGTGGTGACGACCCTGCCGGCGGCGGTGAAGAAGGCCGGCTCGGCCAACGAGCGGAAGCGCGAAACTTGATCCTGGTGACGGGTGGAGCCGGGTTCATCGGCTCGGTTCTTCTGGCGGCCCTGGACGATCGGGGCCTGCTCGACCTCGTCTGCTGCGACCGGCTGGGCAGCGGCGACAAGTGGCAGAACATCGTCAAGCGTCGCCTGGCCGACGTGATCGTGCCGGAGGACATGTTCGCCTGGCTCGATCGGCATGCCGGCAAGGTCGACACGGTCTTCCACCTGGGTGCCATCTCGTCCACGGACGAGCGCGATGCCGACCTGATCGTGCGGGAGAACGTGCGCACCACGCTGGACCTGGTCGACTGGTGCACGCGGCACAAGGCGCGGCTGATCTATGCCAGCTCGGCGGCCACCTATGGCAATGGCGAGGCCGGCTTCGACGATGCGATCGGCCGGCTCGGGCTGCTGCGGCCGCGCAATGCCTATGGCTGGTCGAAGCATGTCGTGGATCGGCGCATCGTCGAACTGGCGGGGCGGCGCACGCCGATGCCACGGCAGTGGGCAGGGTTGAAGTTCTTCAACGTGTACGGGCCCAACGAGTGGCACAAGGGCGGCCAGCAGTCGGTGGTCCCGCAACTGCTCGCACAGATCCAGGCGACGGGCAGCTGCCGCCTGTTCAAGAGCCATCGTGAGGGCATCGCGGACGGCCAGCAGCAGCGTGACTTCATCTGGGTCGACGACGTGGTCGCGGTGATGATCTGGCTCTACGACAATCCCGAGATGTCCGGCCTGTTCAATGTCGGCAGTGGCCGGGCACGTTCCTTTCTCGACCTCGCCCATGCCGTGTTCGCGGCGTTGGGGGCACCACCCAAGGTCGAGTTCATCGACATGCCGGAGCGGCTGCGCGGGCACTATCAGTACTTCACCGAGGCCAAACTCGACCGGCTGCGCGCAGCCGGATGTCCCTTCCAGCCGACGCCGCTGGAAGAGGGTGTCCGACGCTATGTGCAGGACAGCCTGCTGCAGGCGGATCCCTACCGATGACGAGCGCTCCCACCATCACTGGCGAAGACCTCCTCCAGCGCATCGGGACTGCCCAGGTCATCGTGATCGGTGACCTGATGCTGGACCGCGCCGTGTTCGGAAGCGTGGCCCGGATCTCGCCTGAAGCCCCCATCCCGGTCCTGGAGATGGTCCGCGAGGAAACGCGGATCGGCGGAGCCGGCAACGTGGTCGCGAACCTCCACGCGCTGGGCGCGCAGGCGGCGGCGGCCGGCATGGTCGGAGACGACGCGGAAGGCGAGGAGATCGCCCGGCTCGTGGCCGAGCTGGCGCCATCGGGTGCCATCCTCTGGCGGCAGGAAGGGCGGCCCAGCACGGTCAAGACCCGCTACTGGGGCGCCGGACAGCAACTGCTGCGGGTCGACCGGGAGCATCGCTCGACCCTGAGCGAGCCGGGCGTCGCATCGATCCTGGACTGGCTCGACGAGAAGATGGCGACGACGCGGGCCATCGTTTTGTCCGACTATGCCAAGGGCGCCCTGCCGCCGGCGCTGGTCGAACCGGTGATCGCGCGGGCCCGTGCCGCGGGGCGGCCAGTGCTGGTGGACCCCAAGGGGCGCGACTATGGCCGCTACCGCGGGGCCACGCTCCTGACCCCGAACCGGCGCGAGCTCGGCGAGGTGACCGGGGTGCCGGTGAGCGATGACGGGGCGGTGGAGCAGGCGGCGCAGGCCCTGCGGATTTCGGCCGGCGTGGATGCGGTGCTGGCGACGCTCGGATCGGACGGCATGCTGCTGGTCGATGCCACGGGCATGACACGCATTGCCGGCGTGCGGCGGGAAGTATTCGACGTGGTAGGCGCCGGCGACACGGTCATCGCCACGCTCGCGGCGTCGATGGCGGCAGGTGCCTCGCTTGCCGAGGCTGCCAGGCTCGCGAACCTGGCTGGGTCGATTGCCGTCACCCGCATCGGCACCACGCCGGTCAGCCGGGCGGACCTGGCCCAGGCGCTCTCCCCGGCTTCGGCCAAGGTGGCCGACCTTGAGCGGGCGGTGGCCGTGGTGAGCGAGGAGCGGCGCAAGGGGTGGCGGATCGGCTTCACCAATGGCTGCTTCGACCTGCTCCATGCGGGCCATGTCGACTACCTGCATGCCGCGAAGGCACGCTGCGACTTCCTCATAGTAGGCCTGAACGACGATGCCTCGGTGGCGCGCCTGAAAGGCCCCGGGCGGCCGACGAACCGCCTGGAGGACCGGGCGCGGGTGCTGGCGGCGCTGGCCGATGTCGACTTGGTGGTTCCGTTCGCCGAGGACACTCCCCTGGAGGTCATCAGGGCACTCCGGCCGGACCTTCTGGTGAAAGGTTCCGACTACCGGCCCGACGAGGTCGTGGGGGCGAAGGAGGTCGCATCCTGGGGCGGCGAACTCTATCTGGCCGAGCTGACGCCGGGCCTGAGCACGACAGCTCTTCTGGAGCGCGACCGCGGCAGCTAGGGGCAACGCTCGGGTTCGTTCGTGCGATTCGTGCATGGCGCGCAGCTGGATCCTCGCGGGTGGGATGGCCCAACAGGCATCATAGCACATGAGCGGCATCTTTGGACCTGACAGGTGGCGCCCTGCCCAAAGGGTGGCGTGGATCGAGGTTCGGGACGACCAGCAGGCTGTCCGGCTCACAAGCCCGGCAGCCGGTCGCCTAGAGGATGCAGGTGCGCAGGGTGAAGAAGGCTGCGCCGGGAGCCGGGGCCATGGCTCTTGTTCCAGCCAGGACCGAGCGCGTCGAAAGCTTCGGGCACCTGCTCAGGGAGCATGACGGACGGGCCCATTCACGAGGCCATCCAGTTGGGCCGGACCAATTCCGCACATTGGCGGATTCTTCCGCACGCAGCCGGCCAGACCGGCGGAACTGGCCGGGGTATGGCTCGGGTTCGTTCGTGCAAATCTTGTGCATGTCGGCAGGCCCGGTTTCGCCGACGGCGAACCAGCCCGAAAGAATAACACATCCCGGCCGACACGTCTGTTCGGTTGTTCCGGAAATCGCTAGCGTCGATCCATATCAGGAGGGCATCGGCATGAAGAAGATGGGTGTACTGGCGATGGGCGTCGGACTGGCGCTCGGGGTCGTCGTGGAGCAAGCGGCGGCGCAGGACGTGCCCGACATGGTCGGGACCTGGAAAGGCATGCTGCAGGCCGTCATCATCGGGGCGAACCCCTACCGTGTTCCGGAGCGGCCCGGCCCCTACTTCGCGGACAAGGAGATCGAGTTCACCTACCGGATCGACGAGCAGCAGGGGAACCGGTTCATCGGCCAGATCAGCGTGGGCGACATCCGCGAAACCCTGATCGGCGCCGTCAGCATGGACAACCACACCGGTATCTTCATCGACGATGACGGCCGCTACGAGTTCACCCTGGCGGACCCGCAGACGATGAACGTCTGCTATGCCCACAGCTTCCCCACGACCAAGGCGGTGACCTGCTTCCAGCTCAAGCGGGCCGCACCGTAGGAGATCGCCGGGCCGGCAGCCACATGGCTGGCCGGCAGCGCATGAAGCTCGTAGGGCTGTTCCGCTCGCGCTGCCGAACCAACCAGGAAGCCTGCCATGCACGCCCACTTCGTCCTGGCGCATCCCGAGCCGCAGTCCTTCAACGAGCACATGGTTCGCGCCGGTTCGGCTGCGCTGGGGGCCTGCGGCTGGACCAGCTCGGTCTCCGACCTCTACGCCAAGGGCTTCGACCCCTGCGAGCGGCCGGCGCACTATGCCCGGGAGGATGAAGCGGCCAGGTTCGACGTGCAGGCCGAGCAGCGCCTAGCCAGCGACGCGGGCACGCTGCCGCCGGCGGTCATGGAAGAGCTGGCGCTGCTTGACCGGGCCGACCTGCTGGTCCTGCAATACCCGATGTGGTGGCACCTGCCGCCGGCCATGCTGAAAGGCTGGTTCGACCGGGTGCTCGCGTTCGGCGAGGTCTATGCGAGCCGGCGGCGCTTCGAGCATGGCCGTTTTGCCGGCAAGCGGGCCATGGTCTCGGTGACCGTCGGGACGAGTGCCGAGACCTATGCGCATGATGGGCGCAGCGGGGACATCGACCTGCTGCTTTGGCCGGTGCATTTCACGCTGGCCTATGTCGGCTACGAGGTGCTCCGGCCGTTCGTCGCCTACGGCGTGGAGGCGGGGCTTCGCTACTCCGACCCATCCGCAGTCGAGGCGCGGTTGCGGGCGGTGGTGGACGACTTCCGGACGGCACTGCTGGGGCCGACCAGCGCGCGCCCATCCCCTTCAACCGCATGGCGGAGTGGGGGGAGGACGGGCGCATCGTGCCGGGTGCCCCGGTTCACTCGCCGTTCATCCGGCGCCGGCGCGACCTCGAGCTGGACTAGGCGCGCCGGGCCGCCACGCCGCAGGCGGCAAGGAACCCGCCCATCCATGACGCTTTCTCCGGCGTCTTGATGACGTCGCGGGGTGCATGGTGGCAGTGGAATATGGCGAGGCGGCGCGGCTGGCCAACCAGGCCTACGAGAACCAGCCAGTCTCCGGCGGCGCGGTGGCGTGGCGGCCGGTCGAGGCGGCGGAACTGGGGCTGGAGGCCGATGGGCCAGCCTATGACCTGGAGAGTGGGGTCTACCGGGCCCGGGGCGCCCTATTCGCGCAGGAAGGGGCGGTTGCCCATGTGTACCGCGGCACGCTGGAGGGGCAGGACACGCTCGCCATCGCGTTTCGCGGCGCTGATCCCGGCAGCCTCAGCGACGCCGTCGACTTCCTCACGGCGATGCAATCGCATTACGACCGCTTCGACCCGCTGGTCGGCGCGCTGAAGGGCTACATTCCCGCATCGGGCGTCGATCGCGTCCTGGTCACCGGGCACAGCCTGGGCGGGGCCATGACGCAGCTCTTCCTGGCGGAGGACTGGGTCGAGGGGGACCCCCGCTGCGGGGGCGTGACCTTCGGCTCGCCCGGCGCCACGGAGGGCCAGGACGATCCGCGGCTGATCCACTTCGTCCACACGCAGGACCCGGTCGGTATCGGCATCGCCGAAGCCGGGAGCCTGGTGCTGGACCTGGCGGGCGAGGTCGTGCGGATGCCGATCGAGCCCGAGGAGGGGCGCGCACCACCGGGCCAGCCGTTCGGCAGCGACGAGATGTCGATCCTCGATCCCACCGAGCATGCCATGGCCGGCTATGTGCTGCGGATCGAGGACCTGCTCGCGGTGGACCCGGCCATCCTGCCGCCAGAGCTTCGCAGCGAGACGCATGTGCCGGGGCGGGTCACTTCCGTCGTGGCCGGGGACGAGGCCGCCAACTTCCTGGCGGGCGATGCCGCGGGCGACGAGGCGGAGGAGATCAACGACACCATCTTCGGGCAGGCCGGCAACGACCGGATCGAGGGGCGGGTCGGGGACGACGTGCTCTATGGCGGGGCCGGGACTGATACGCTGGACGGCGGGGCGGGCAAGGATACCGTGCGCTACCTGGGCGAGGACGGGCGGGTCCGGCTGACCCTGAACGGGGAGGATGGGCAGGCCATCACCGACACGGGCACCGACCAGCTTCTGGGGATCGAGCGGGCGCAGGGTACATTGCTGCCGGACATGCTGAACGCCTGGAACAGCCGGACGCCGGTCGCCTTCACCGGGCTTGGCGGGAACGACGCGCTCACGGGCGGGATGGCGAACGACTCGCTGCGAGGGAACGCCGGGGGCGACACGCTGAATGGCGCGGCGGGCAACGACTTCCTGGACGGCGGGGACGGGGACGACCTGCTGCTGGCCGGGCTCGGGAACGACCTGCTGGTGGGAGGCGCTGGCCTCGACCAGGTGATCGTGGGCGGGGGGTCCGGCCAGTACGCGGTGGAGCAGGCCGGGGCCGACTGGCTGCTCCGGGACCTGTTCGCCGGCGATGGCGTGACGGGGACGGATACGATGCGCGGGGTCGAGACGCTGGTGTTCTCGGACCGCAACCTGCCGGTCGCCTGACCGGCCAGCCCGTGCGATGAATAACGGGTTGACGAAGCTGGGTGTGCGGGTCGGGTACAGCGTCTAAGGGTGGCCTGCAGTCCAGCCAGATCACGGGGAGGCACGACATGGACATCGAGACGCTGCATCACATCAGCTTGCGGGTGACGGACCTGGAGCGCTCGATGCGGTTCTATGCCGAGGTGCTGGGGCTGACGCCCATCGAGCGGCCGCCGTTCAAGTTCCCGGGCGCCTGGTTCAGCCTGGGGAACCGGGAGCTCCATTTGATCGGCGATGTCTCCCACCAGTCGAACCGGCCCCGCTCGATCGACACCGGCGACACGCATTTCGCGATCCGGGTCAGGAGCTTTGCGCGAGCGATGGAGGAACTGCGGGGGCTGGGGTACCGGGAGGAGGCGGACGGGGACGACCCGCGCTGCATGGTGGTGCGGCCGAACTCGATCGTGGGGTATCCGCAGGCGTATATCCTGGATCCGGATAGGTATCTGATTGAGATCAATGCGGAGAGGCTGGATGCCTGAGGCGCCTTGGCGTCAGGAAGATTACCTATAAGGCATACCCTGAGAATGTGCTCAGCGGCTGACGCATGACAGCACGCTGCCCATGGCGACATGGATGAAGGCCCTGGGAAACGTCAAGCTGCCTCGCCGTTGCGCAACAGGCGGCACCAGCGGCCATGGAGCCAAAGGTCAGCTCGACGACCCACCTGCCAGGCGCGGCCATGGATCGGTAGCATCCGCCAGCCACCGCCGCTGCGTGCCATGCAGTGGATCTCGTTCGGCTTGGCTCGCGGCCGGATCTAGTCGGGTCCTGGACGACCAGCCCATACTCCGACCAGCGCGCTCATCGCGACCATGACCAGGGCGGCATTCACCGTGATCAGGATCGGTGGGTAGATCCGCTTGGTATCGCCCTCGGGTGGCAAGGAACCGGGATGCAGCACCTGGCGCCAGACGCCCGCGACGAAGCTGAAGGCGCTGAGCAGGACCAGCACCGTGCCACCCAAGAGAATCACCCATTCCGGGACGAACCCTTCCAACAGCTTACGGGCTCCGACGCCGCTAGCCAGGGCTGCAAGTCCGGTCCGGACCCAGGCCGCATAGGTACGCTCGGCCGCGAAGACCGTCCGATCCGCCGCCAGTGTGGTGCGACGATCCGGCCCCTCCTGTCCTTGCGGGTGTTGGCCGTCCATGGATGCTTCCTTCAGTGCTGTTCGGGCGCCGATGGCTCTGCACCCCCAACGTCTGATGTCACACGCGGACGACGTGGCGGAACCGGCGGTGGTGAACAACGTCACCTAATTCTGAGCGCCCATGATGATGGCACACGAACCTGGATAGCACGATGCCCCGCATTTCCCTGATCACGCTCCTGCATGAGCATGCCGAGTTCGCCCGCGGCCTGTGCAAGCTGGTCAAATCCGGCGCCCACGACGAAGCCGAATATGTCACGGCGATCATGCAGACGGACATGGCCGAGTTCGGCTGCACTCCACCGGGAAGCACATGGCCACGCTCTGGCGACGTGCCGCCTGCTGGTTGGACAGTCTACGACGCCGCTGTTCGCTGGGGACAGGGCGGGTGCCAGACGTGACTTGGCTGTCCTGGCGGCTCGAGCCAGGCGCGGATGGCTCATGGAGCTGTTGACCAGGCAGGATGATCGAGATGCCATCGAACGCCTGGCCGGTGCGATGCAGGAAGGAGCACCTATGGGCCTGCAGCCAAAGCAGCTGTGGAACGGCCCGCCACCAGTAATGGGCTGCCCAGTCCCGCTGCCGACAAGGGCCGCATTGTCATGGTCGTGCCACCGTGCCTGCGGCCTCACCGTGGCTCATGGCATCGATCAAGACCAAGCGAAGACCTGGATGCACGGTGGTCGGTTGCCGCATGCTGACCTCCCACAGGCATGTTCATCCCCTAATGGCCGGCCGCCGGCCAAGCAGTAGCGCGACACCTGCCGGCTCAGTTGGGCGCGGCGGCCTTCGAGCTGACAGGATCGAGCCTCAACCATTGCAGACCGATCCCCAGCTGGCGCGCGTCCAACGACATGTCAAGTTCCATGGGCGACGCCGCGCCCGGGATGCGCAGGACGATCGACAAGGGTTGCTGCAGCCTTGCCACGTCCAGCGGGATGGTCGCCATGCGCTCGCCCAGACGGTCCGACATGGTGAACGCCCACGTCGCGACCGGCTGTCCGTTGGCGATGACCTCGACCTCCTGGCGAGGCTGCTCGTCATGGATGAAGCCCCAGGCCTTGACCCGCAGCTGCAGGTCACTGTCCGCGATCGGCTCCACGGGCAGGACCAGCTCCGCTTCCGCCATGTCCGAGAACGTGCCGCCGCCTTCCGCGATGGACCAGCCGTCCGTCAGGTAGGGCCGGCCGCTATTGTCCTCTGACGTGAAGCCGAGAAGGCGACCGAGGGGGTAAGGCGGAACCTTGGCGGGCAGGCTCAGCCCGACACCGAGTTCATCGGACCGGGCAAAACAGGTTTCGCCGCAAGCCGAACTCGCGATCATCTCGTAGTTCCGCCCACTCGCCGACGGCGTACAGATGCGTTCAGGCGTGAACAGGACGGCCAGATGAGGAGCTTTGACACAGGCGGGCACGCCAAGGTGTCCGAGGTCCAGCAGAAGGCCGGCGACCATCGGCCAGTGGTCGTGGGTATCAAAGTTGATCCGCACACCCTCGTGCGCAGAATCGCCCAGATGAGCCAGGGTGCCGCTCGACAGGACGCGGATGCCCGCAATGTGCTGACCGGGGCTGGTGAAGGCACCCATGGACACCAGCAGGACGGCCAGGGCAGCGACAACGAGCCCGACCGGCCGGGGCGCCCATTGCACTGCAACCTTCAACCCGGCGGCTGCCGTGACGGCCACGACGGCAAGCGGCACACCGAGGTAGAACTGCGCGATGAACGGGACCAGCGGGCCTGGCGCGCGCCATGCGTAGAAGGCCAACAGCAGCGTCATCAGCGCCGCGATGGCAGCCACATGGGCGACGGCCTGCCGGGCTTCATGATCCCACCAGGCGAGCGCGACACCCACGGCCGCCGGAATCCACAGAACGGGCACCACGGAGTGGATGAACGAAACCGGCCACCAGAACTGGGCGACAAAGGCCGCCACGTCCCCAAGGGAGGCTCCCTTGCTCGGCGTGATCGTCCCGGCGGCCATCAGGATCCTGGCAAGATTGCCGGGGGGGTGGATCACCATGTCCAGGATGAGGGGAGCCACGAACAGGGCGATGATCACCCCTGACAGGACGAGGGGCCGGGCAGGAAGTCCAGCCGGGTCCGGAGCGGATCTGGCACGTCGGAAAAGATAGGCGAGCACCAGCACGAACGGCAGGCCGACAAAGGGCAGCAAGGGTACATAGCCATGGACGAGGGCACCGCCACAGAAGGCGGCAGCCGGAAGCATCCAGAGCCGTCCCTGCGCCGTTGCCGCCAGCAGCAGGACGAAGGCGAGAAATGGCGCGACCAACTCGTATGGCATCCAGGGATGCGCCAGCACACCGACACCATTGTCCTGAATCAGCAGAACGAAGGCAGGCGTGGTCGCGGCAACCGCAGATGCTCGCCAGTCCGGTCCGGCGAGCGCAGCCACGGCAACGGCCGCAAGTCCGGTAAACAGGGCATCGGCGGCGATGATACCCAGCAGCTGAGCGCTGTAGGGGCTCGGCAGGACATGGCCGAAGAGAACGTCCGCGAGATGACGGAGATAGAGAAAGAATGGCCCCGGGTGGTTGAAGCCGAAGCGCGAATAATGACCGGTCAGCAGCCAGTCATGCTGAGCCCGCTCGATCAGCAGCATATCCGCGGCGACGTCACCATAGGGTGCGATGTCCGATACCACGTACGGCCAGTTGTACCACAGGAGGATCGAGTACATGCAAGAGAAAGCGATCAGGAATATGGAAGAAGAACGGGAGAACATGCTGCATTTCATCAGGTAAGCTCGCTTGGCGTGGCAACGCACATCATATTCTGCCGTCTACGGTGAAACGGACATCGGCGCGGTAGTCGACATCTTCTCAGACAAGGCCAGCCGTCATTCTGTCGGCCTGCCGCTCATGAAGCATGACCATCTATGACCCGCCTCGGGTTGAGGGGGACGGCTCACGGTCGGCTCGATCAGGCGCTCCCAGCACCCGGTACACGCTGGCCCTTCCGATGCCGAGCCGCCTGGCGATGGCGGAGGCACCGAGCTTCTCCTCGTGGCGCAGCCGCCGGACCTCGCTCACGTCGATGCTGGGCTTCCTGCCCTTGTAGACGCCACGTGCCTTGGCCGCCTTGATCCCCTCCAGCTGCCGTTCTCTGCGCAGGTTGGTCTCGAACTCCGCGAACACTCCCAGCATGTCCAAGAATGCCTTGCCCGCGGCCGTGCCGGTGTCCACCGGCTGCTCGGTCGCCTTGAGGCTCACCCCCTTCTCCTTGAGCTCGTGCACGATGTCCTGCAGGTCCTTCATCGAGCGGGCGAGCCGGTCGATGCGGGTGACCACCAGCGTGTCGCCGGGCTGGACGAAGTCGAGCAGGACCTGGAGCTCGCTGCGC
>JAESGR010000162.1_pt1 | contig 102962 bp, 93 predicted proteins | sample 9269771 | NCBI WGS metagenome assembly JAESGR01 (sample SAMN15739572, study PRJNA653492) | algae metagenome | isolation source: Chroococcus sp. CMT-3BRIN-NPC107 and co-occurring heterotrophs from well... | place: USA: Clark Mountains Wilderness, California | collected 2010-04-18
CTCGGCGGTCATGCCCGGCGCGGGCGCCTCCTCGAGCACCTTCTGGTGCCGTCGCTGCACCGAGCAGTCGCGCTCGAACAGATGCACGCAGCGGCCGTGCGTGTCGGCGAACACCTGGATCTCGATGTGGCGCGGCTTCAGCACGTACTGCTCGACCAGGACGCGGTCGTCGCCGAAGGCGCTCGCCGACTCGCGCTTGCACGACGCGAGCGCGGCCGCGAAGTCGGCTTCCGCATCGACGCGGCGCATGCCCTTGCCGCCGCCGCCGGCGCTGGCCTTGATCAGCACCGGGTAGCCGATGCGCGTCGCCTCGCGCTGCAGGAGGGCCGGGTCCTGATCGTCGCCGTGGTAGCCGGGCGTGAGCGGCACGCCGGCCTTCTCCATCAGCGACTTGGCCGCCGACTTCGAGCCCATGGCGCGGATCGCCGATGCCGGCGGACCGATGAAGACGAGGCCCGCGGCCGCGCAGGCCCCGGCGAAGTCCTCGTTCTCCGACAGGAAGCCGTAGCCGGGATGGATGGCCTGCGCGCCGGTCGCCTTCGCCGCCTCGATGATCGTCGCGCCGACGAGGTAGGACTCGCGCGCCGGCGCCGGGCCGATCCGCACCGCCTCGTCGGCGAGCCGCACGTGGCGAGCGCCGGCGTCGGCGTCGGAGTACACGGCGACGGTGGCGATGCCCATCCGGCGCGCCGTCCGGATGACGCGACAGGCGATCTCGCCGCGGTTGGCGATCAGGATCTTGGTGAACATGGAACGATTGTCATCCTGAGCGCAGCGAAGGATCTCATCGCAGCGCCGGGATCCTTCGCTTTCGCTCGGATGACGGCTGCTCCGGCGCTACATGCGGAACACGCCGAACTTGGTCGCGGGGATCGGCGCGTTCAGCGTCGTCGCGAGCGACAGGCCGAGGACGCGACGCGTGTCGGCCGGGTCGACGACGCCGTCGTCCCAGAGCCGGGCGCTGGCGTAGTACGGGTGGCCCTGGTGCTCGTACTGCTCGAGCAAGGGCGCCTTGAAGGCGCGCTCCTCTTCCGCGGACCACGAGCCGCCGCGCGCCTCGATGCCGTCGCGCTTCACGGTCGCGAGCACCGCCGAGGCCTGCTCGCCGCCCATCACGCTGATGCGCGCGTTCGGCCACATCCACAGGAACCGCGGCGAATAGGCGCGGCCGCACATGCCGTAGTTGCCGGCGCCGAACGAGCCGCCGATCAGCACCGTGAGCTTGGGCACCTGCACCGTCGCGACCGCCGTCACCATCTTGGCGCCGTCGCGGGCGATGCCGGCGTTCTCGACCTTGCGGCCGACCATGAAGCCGGTGATGTTCTGCAGAAAGACGAGAGGCACGCGGCGCTCGGCGCAGAGCTCGATGAAGTGGGCGCCCTTCTGCGCCGACTCGCTGAAGAGGATGCCGTTGTTGGCGACGATGCCGACCGGCATGCCGTACAGCCGCGCGAAGCCGGTGACGAGCGTCGCCCCGTAGCGCGACTTGAACTCGTCGAGGCGCGAGCCGTCGACGATGCGGGCGATGACCTCGCGCACGTCGTAGCCCTTCTTGGTGTCGCGCGGGATGACGCCGTAGATCTCCTTGGGGTCGTAGAGCGGCTCCTCGCTGGCCTCGAGCGTCACCGTCTCCGGCTTCCTGCGGTTCAGGCTGGCGACGATGCGCCGGGCGATGGCGAGCGCGTGCAGGTCGTCGTCGGCGAGGTGGTCGGCGACGCCCGAAAGGCGCGTGTGCACGTCGCCGCCGCCGAGGTCCTCGGCGCTGACGACCTCGCCGATGGCAGCCTTCACCAGCGGCGGGCCGCCCAGGAAGATCGTGCCCTGGTTCTTGACGATGATGGTCTCGTCGCTCATCGCCGGCACGTACGCGCCGCCTGCCGTGCACGAGCCCATGACGACGGCGATCTGGGCGATGCCCTGCGCGCTCATGTTGGCCTGGTTGAAGAAGATGCGGCCGAAGTGCTCGCGATCGGGGAAGACCTCGTCCTGCCGCGGCAGGAAGGCGCCGCCGGAGTCCACCAGGTAGAGGCACGGCAGCCGGTTCTGCAGCGCGATCTCCTGCGCGCGCAGGTGCTTCTTCACCGTCATCGGGTAGTAGGTGCCGCCCTTCACCGTTGCGTCGTTGGCGACGATCATGCAGTCCTGCCCCTCGATACGGCCGACGCCGCAGATCATCCCGGCCGCCGGCGCCTCGCCGTCGTACATGCCGAAGGCGGCGAGCTGGCCGATCTCGAGGAAAGGCGTGCCCGGGTCGACCAGGCGCTCGACGCGCTCGCGCGGCAGCAGCTTGCCGCGCGAGGCGTGCCGCTCGCGCGACTTGGCGTCGCCGCCCGCGGCGACCTCGGCGGCACGCGCGCGCAGGTCGTCGACCTGCGCCTGCAGCGCGGTGGCGTTGGCCTTGAACTCGTCGGAGCGCGTGTCGATGCGCGACTTCAGCGCGGGCATGGGTGGCGGTCTCGTCGTGACGTTCGGGACCCGGAGCTTAACGTCGGCGCCTGCACCGCACGGCGCGCCGCCGCCGCGCCGTCGCAGAATGCGCGGCGACCTGCCCCCGACATGGACGATCGTCGTCTCTCGCCGCTCGCCGCCGACGCCGTCGACGACGCCGGCCGCGTGCTCGGCGCCGCCTTCCTCGACGACCCGGTGATGCGCTACTACTTCGAGGGCGATGCCGACCGGTCGATGCCGGTGCGCGCGACCATGACGCTCGCGGCGGCCCTGACCGTGCGCCACGGGGTCGCCTGGCGGCTCGACGTGGACGCAGGCCTCGCCGGCGTGGCCCTGCTGCTGCCGCCCGACGTGCCCGACTTCCCGCTGGCCGCCGTCGTCGCGGCCGTCCTGCGCACGCCGCGCCTGTGGCGACCGCGCGCGCTGCGCCGTCATTTCGGCGTGACGGCCTCGGTCGAGGCGCATCGTCCGGCGTTCCCGTGCTGGACGCTGCTCTCGATCGGCGTCGAGCCCGCGTCGCAGCGTCGCGGCCATGGCGCGTGGCTGCTGGCGCGCGTGCTCGACGGCCTGCCGGCGGGCGCCACCGTGTGCCTGGAGACCGACCACGAGCGCAACCTGCCGCTGTATCGGCGGCACGGGTTCGCCGTCACGAGCGAGTTCCTCGCCGACGCGGGCCGCGGGCCCCTCACCTGGTCGATGCGGCGCCCCGGCGCGTCGCACCACGGAGCCTGACGACCGCCGCGGCCGGGGCGCCGGGCGTCGAATCCTATTCGGCGGCGCGGGCGGACACCGGCATCGCCAGCGCCGCCGCCTTGATCTTCGCCATGAACTGCTTCTGCCGCCGCCAGATCCATGCGATGCCGCCGCCGCCGACGGCGAAGAAGAAGAGGGCGGAGCCGTAGTGGCCGCCGAACACGTCGACCAGGCCGACGCAGCCGACGATCACGAGCAGGATCAGGAGCATGTTGTAGAAGGGCGGCCCGGCGTGGTCGTTCACCGCCTTGCGAATGCACTGGAAGGCGCCGGTCTCGTGGTTGATCAGCGCCAGGTAGTCGCCCTTTTCCTTGCCGGCGCGGATGCCCCAGATGATGGAGGCCATCTGCCCGGCGCGCGCCGCGAATCCCTGGTCGGGCACTTCCAGCCACTTTTCCTCGCCGTTGTCGGCCTGCAGGAACACCTTGTTCCAGCTCGAGGTGCGGGTCGTCGTGCCGAGCATCGCGTTGGCGTGGTGCCGGGTGACCTCGGTGACCGACGACCGCTGCTGGTCGACGACGCGTCCCGTGAACGCATGCAGGTCGATGGTCCGCAGCCCGGACCTCAGGGTCGCGAATCTGCTCATGGCGGTTCTCCTCACTTCTGCCTGAATTCCTGGTTCCACATCCTGTCCAGCTCGGCGCTCATCGCCGTGTCCGGTGAGCCGATCAGCGTCGACCGACCCTTCTCGAACAGCTTGCCGTAGACCACCGCGCGGGCCGGCGAATAGAGCAGGAGCAGGTTGTTGTCGCCGCAGTCGTGCGGCTTGCACGGGGCGGCGACCCGGTACTCGGCGCCACCGATCGACACCTTGCGCACGAGCGAGCTGTTGCTCATCCGGGCGAGCCATCGCTCCTTCGCCTTCGGGCCGAGCGCACCGAGGTAGGCCGCCTTGAACCTCGGGTCCTTGAGCAGGTCGTCCGTCGTGGGCATGGGGTCCGCAGCGCAGGCCGCGCCGGCCAGCATGGCGCCGATGAACCACCCTGCCGCCGTCCTGCTGAGCACCGTCGAACCCTCCATGCAATGCCTCCTTGCAAGCCGCATGGCGCGGGAGGCTACCCGCCGGCGCGGCGCGAGGCCGCTCCCAAATGGGAGTGGCCGCGGTAAGCTGGGCACGTCCCGGGTTGCAGGTTCAAGCGGATGGCGGAGTCGTTGCCGGACGAGCTGATCGACGCGGTGTACCGCGTCGTGCTGGACCCTGGCGCGTGGCAGGACGTCATGGGCCTGATGCGGCGGACCTTCCCTTCCGCGGCGCAGACCTTCTACTTCCTGCACCTGCATCCCCGCCGCGTCCAGCCGGTCAGCCTGGCCGGCGTCGAGCCCGCCTGGCTCAAGACCTTCGACGAGCTCTACTTCGCCCCCGACAACCCCTGGATCCGGCTGACCGAGCGCCTGCACCGCCCCGGTGTCGTGCGGACCAACGAGCGGCTCGACGACCTCCTGAAGGAGCGTGGCGCCCTGTATCGCTCGGCGTACTACCACGACTGGATGCGGCCGCACGGCTTCAAGTACACGATCGGCAACACGCTGCTGGCCGAGGGCGGGCTCGTCGCCAACATCACCCTTTTCCGGGCCCCGGACGCCAGGACCTTCGGCGAGCCCGAGGTGCGCGCCTTCGCCGCCTTGAGCAAGCACATGACCCGCGCCCTGCAGATGGCGATACGCCTCGATCAGCCCGAGAGCTCCCCGTCGGTGGCCGCCCTGCTCGACACCATGCCGCAGCCGGTCGCCGTCATCGACGGGCAGCGTCGCGTCAGCTACGCCAACCCGGCCATGGAACGCCTGCTGCGCGGCCGCCGTGGCCTGTCATTGCGCGGCGGCGAGCTCGTCGCCACCGCCGCCGGGGCGCAGGCCGCGCTGGCGGCCTACGCCGCGCCGACCGGGCCTGCGTCCGCGGCCCAGGGCTCGCCGCCACTGACGCTGCCCGACGGAAGGCGCGGCCACCTCACCTTGCGCGGCGTGCCGCTGGCCGGCCGCATGGGCGCGAGCTCGACGTCGCGGCGGGGCCTGCTGTTGATGGTCACCGGGCACGCCCCCGCCGAGCCGGCTGCAACGGCGGCGCTGCGTGCCGTGCACGCCTGCACCGCGTCCGAGACCCGGCTGGCCCGACTCCTCGCCGAAGGCCGCACGCTTCGCCAGACCGCGCAGGAGATGGGAATCACCTACGAGACGGCCCGTGCCTACCTGAAGACGGTGTTCCACAAGACCGGCGTGCACACGCAGGCCCAGCTCGTCACCCTGCTGCTGACAGGCACGCACGCCGGGGTCGACGAAGAGGGGTAGGGGCACCCGCGCCGCAGGTTGACAGCGGGCCGAGGCGGCGTTAAAAACCGCCTGGATAAATAACCGATCGGTTAATGATGGCCACCGACAGCCTGACCCTCACGTTCGCGGCGCTCGCCGATCCCACTCGGCGCGCGATCCTGCAGCGCCTCGCCGCCGGCGATGCCGTCGTCAAGGACCTGGCGCTTCCCTTCGCGATGAGCTCGCCCGCCGTCTCCAAGCACCTTCGCGTGCTCGAGCGGGCCGGCCTCGTCGAGCAGGGCCGCCAGGCGCAATGGCGGCCGCGCCGCCTGCGCGCCGAGCCGCTGGCCGAAGCGGCCGGCTGGCTGCAGGCCTACCGCCCGTTCTGGGAGGAGCGCTTCGATCGCCTCGACGCGGTCGTGCGCAAGCTGAAGGCGACGAGATCGGCCCGTCCGAGTGCCCCTCCCCGACCTGCCGCGAAGGCACCGGCCCGTGCCGGCCGCAAGCCCTCGCCCACTCACGCACCCAGCAAACACCGCGCATGAGCCAGACCCTCGTCAACCCGCCCGGCACCGCCGCCGGATCGCTCGTCCTCCAGCGCGTCTTCGCCGCGCCGCCGGAGATCGTCTTCGCCGCCTGGTCCGATCCGGAGCACGTCGCCACGTGGTGGCATCCGAAGGAGTTCGCGACGCCGGTGTTCGAGATGGACTTCCGCGTCGGCGGCAGCTTCCGCTACTGCATCCGCTCGGAGCGGCACGAGGGCTGGGCGCACGGCGTCTATCGCGAGATCGACCGGCCGCGCCGCATCGTCTTCAGCTTCCAGTGGGAAGGAGAAGGCGGCCTCGCCGCACCCGACCCGGAGACGCTGGTCACGCTGACCTTCGAGGCGCGCGGCGACGACACCTTGCTCACCTTCCGCCAGGAGCCGTTCGCCAGCGACGCGGCCCGGCACAGCCACGGCCAGGGCTGGCACCAGGTGCTCGAGCACCTCGACGCGTTCCTCGCCGCCCGAAAGGTCGCGTCGTGAAGCGCACCGTCAGCGCCTTCCGCTCGGTTCCTCCGTTCGCGCAGGGCCTGGTCCGCGACCTGCGCGTGCGCTGGGCGCTGAACGAGGCGGGGCTCCCTTACGACGAGCACCTGATCGGTCCCGAGGACCAGAAGAGCGCTGCCTATCGGCGGCTGCAGCCCTTCGGCCAGGTGCCGGTGCTGCGCGAGGACGGCCTGGAGCTTTTCGAGTCCGGCGCCATCGTGCTGCACGTGGCCGAGCAGTCGGATGCCCTCATGCCCTGGGACGCGACGGCGCGGGCCCAGGTGCGGACCTGGATGTTCGCGTCCCTCAGCACGGTCGAGCCGCCGATCATGATGCTCAACGTCTTCGACCTGCAGCCCGGCGGCCCGCGCGCGGGCGCGATGGACATGCGCTCCGTCGTCGTCGGGATGATCGAGAAGCGCCTGGATGCGCTCGCCGCCTTCCTCGGCGATCGCGAGCATCTCGTCGGCGACAGGTTCACCGCCGCCGACCTCCTGATGACCACCGTGCTGCGCATCCTGCGCAGCACCGACCTGGTCGCGAAGCGGCCGACGCTCGACGCCTACAAGCAGCGCGGCGAGGCGCGGCCCGCGTTCCGCAAGGCGCTGGCCGAGCAGATGGCGCCCTTCAACTGCAGGTGAAGTTCGCCGCGTCGTCGGTGCTCCCGCTGCCGCTGTAGACGGCCTTCTTGGGATAGGGGCAGAGAGGACGGGTGCGCACGGCCGCCCCGTTGACCACCCGGGTGGCGACGATGCGGTCGGGCGGCGTGCCCTGCTCCACCCAGCGGTCGAGCGACATCAGGAGGTCGCGGTCGGCGTTGGCGCCCGGTGCGAGCTGGCCGCTGTTGCCGAAGGTCGTCGCGCCCGGGCCGCCCGAGCAGTGGCCCATGCCGGGAACGAGGAAGAGGCGCAGGAACGCGTCGGCGTCGGCCGGGTTCGCCTGCAGCGCGCGGACCCGGTCCACGTAGGCGATCGTGTCGATGGCGTTGACCACCGGATCGGCCCAGCCCTGGTAGACGATGGCCTTGCCGCCGCTCGCCTTGAACGCCGACAGATCGGGGTTCGTCTGGTCCACCAGCTGGCTGACGAACGCGTCGGCGAAGGTGACGTCGCGGTCGTAGTCGAAGCTCCACCAGTTCCACTGCGGGTTGTTGAACACCCACAGGCGCCAGTAGTCGGCGCGCACCGGCTCGGTCGTGCCCCAGTACTGCGACCAGCCCGACTCGGTGCCGACCGCGAGGCCCGGGTAGTGCTGGGCGTTGGTGCGCGGATTCTTCGGGCCGGCGTAGATCTTCTTGGCAACGTCGATCTCGGCCTGGGTCAGGCAGCCGCTCGTCTGCCCGGGCGTGCACAGCATGCTGTCGACGTTGAACTGGGCGGCCGTGCAGGCGCGCGGGTCCTCCATCACGCCGTCCGTGACGCCGTCGAGCGCGTCGCACGCGGCCACCGCAGCGGTCGTGATGAGCGATGCCTTGGCCGCCGACAGGATGACCGGCGAATTCGTGTTCGGCGCCCGGTTGGAGAGAAAGCGGTGCAGGAACTCGACGTTGAGGCGCGTCCGGTTGTTGCCGGGCGCGCCGGCGATGACACCGTCGAAATCGTCCGGGTAGCGCTGCATTTCGGCGTAGCCCTGGTGGCCGCCCGTCGAGCAGCCGTAGTAGTAGGCGCGCTTGGGGGCCTGCGTCGTCAGGGCCGCCACGGCCTGCTTCGACGGCTCGGTGATCGCATGGATCGAGCGGCTGCCCCAGTCGCGGATCTTTTCCGGGTGACCCACCCCCCAGAACATCGCGTTCGGATCGCTCGACTGGTGGCCCGTGTCGCCGCCGACCACCGCATAGCCCTGCCGCATCGCGTAGGCCATGTCGCCGTAGCTGAGCGCCGGGCTGTAGCCGCCGTTTCCGGTGACGACGAGCTTGCCGTTCCAGGCCGCACCCTGCGGCACCCAGACCTGGAAGTTGATCAGCGAGTCGCTCGTCGGCGTCGCCTGCGCGTCGACGCGACAGAACGCCGGCAGGTTCGCGAGCGGCGCGCCGCTGCCCGGCGCGTAGCTGCCGGCGGCCACGGCCGACGCCGCGGTGATCGCCGCGCCGGGAAGCTGCAGCGACGACATCGATGCCGTGTCGCAGGTCCTCGCCACCAGCGGCGCCGGGCCGCCGTCGTCGTCCTCGTCATCGCCGCCGCCACCGCCGCAGCCGGCGAGAAAGAGGGTCGCGGCCGCCGCGACAGCCCATGCCGAGTAGCGCATGTGGTCTCCTGTAGGTGTGTCGTCCATGCCGTCGAAGCGCGGCCGGTCTGCGAGCCACTCTAGGCAGCGGCCTTCGATTCGTAAAATCGAAAGTTCAGATCCATTCATTCGCCGAGCCGATGACCGACCGCTCGCCGCTCAACATCCGTCACCTGCGTGCCTTCCTCGCACTCGCGGAGCACCGGCACTTCACCCGGGCGGCAGCGGCGCTGTTCATCTCGCAGCCGGCGTTCAGCGCCTTGATCGGCAGCCTGGAGACCTCGCTCGGCCTGCGTCTCTTCGACCGGAGCACGCGGCATGTGTCGCTCACGCCGGACGGCGCGGCGTTCGAGGTGCCCGCGCGGCGCGCCGTCGCCGAGTTCGACGGCGCGCTCGCCGGCATCGGCAACCGCGTCCGGCTGAAGCAGGGCAGCGTCGCCATCGCGCTGCTGCCTTCGCTCGCCGCCGACTGGCTGCCACCGGTGCTGCGCGCGTTTCGTGCCGCCTATCCGGACATCGCCACCGACGTCATCGACGTCCTGTCCGACGCCTGCCTGGAGCAGGTCGCCAGCGGTCGGGCCGACTTCGCCCTGACGGCCGTGCGCGCCGACACGTCGGAGCTGAAGGCCGAGCTCTTCTGCGCCGACGACTTCCATCTCGTCTGCCGCGCCGACCATCCATTGGCCACCAGGCGCGAGCTGCGCGTGCGCGACCTCGCGGCGTGGCCCTTCGTGCACCTGGCCCGGACCAGCAGCGTCCGCCAGTACCTCGAGGCCGCGCTCCAGCCCGTGTCGATGCAGACCGTCATGGAGGTCGAGCAGCTGGCGACCGTGATGGGCATGGTGCGCGCCGGCGTCGGCATCAGCGTCGTGCCCGCGCTCACGCTGTTCCACTTCCGCGACCCCGCGATCGCGACCCTGCCGCTGCGCCTGCCCGGGCTGCACCGCCGCATTTACCTCGTGACGCGCCGCGACCGCAGCCTGTCGGTCGCGGCGGCGCGCCTGCGCGACGAGGTGCTGGCGGCGCGGCCGCCGCGGGCCTCCGGCCGCACGGGCCGCCCCGTCTCACGCGCGCCGCGGTCGAGTTGCTAGCACCCTCATCCGCGCCGAGGGACGCTCGGCGGACGCCCTTGCCCGAGCATGCGGGCACGCACCGTCGATGTCGCTGCGCCCACGAGGCGCGGCGCCGTCGACGGTCCGACCGACCCGACCCCGGAGCTTACGATGACCCTCACCTTCTCCCATGCCGGAGCACTCGCTGTCTCCCGTGCCCGAGCGCTGCCGGCCGCCGAGCGCCACGGCGAGCGATCGCCTGCCGCAGCCTCCTGCACGCTGTCGCTCGACGGCGATCGCGCGGCGCGCCCGTCCCTCCGCCTCGGCACTCGCCTCGAGTGCCTCTCCGGCCGCGCCTGGATCACGCTCGACGGCGACCTGCGCGACGTCCTGCTCGAGCGCGGCGAGTCCTTCGTCGTCGATCGAAAGGCGCCGGTGATGGTCTTCGCCGTCGGCGCGCCCGCCGCGCTCCGCGTCCACGCGCCGGCCGTGCCGCGCACCGCGTCGCTCTCGGGCTGGCGGGCCCGCGTCGCCTGCGTGGTGGTCGTCGCCGTCAGCAGTCTTGCCTGGCTCGGCGCGCATTTCGCGGTTGCCGATCTCTCCGACCGGGCGGCCGCCGTGTCGCTGCCGACCGCCGCCGATGGCGCGGGACGCGCAGCGGACGCCCGCACGCCACGCTGAAGCGCTCCGCCCCGCATCCGCCCGGTCCGCCACCCCCCACTCCAGGAGATATCCCGATGTCCACCTCCACCACCCTCGCCGATCGCCCCGCCGCGGTCGTCAGCAGCGACGCGCGAAGCGTCGCCTCGTCCGCCGCCACTCATGCGGGCAGCGCCGATGCGCGCGGCTGCCCGGTGTCGACGCGATCGAGGCTCGCCATCGAGCACGCCGAGCAGGCGCTCTGGCGCCTCATGTCGTACATCGGCGACCCGCTCGCCGACATCGACGCGGCGATCGCCGCCGACCCGAGCTGGCCCCTGCCGCACGTCATCAAGGCGAACGCCATGCTCGCCACCACCGAGCACGCCTATGCGCGCCTGGCCGCGTCCTGCCTCGACACCGCAGTGGCCCTCGGCGCTCGCGCCAACGACCGCGAGCGCGCGCACATCGCGGCGACGCGCCTGCTCGTCGCCGGACGCTGGGCCGAAGCGTGCGCCGCCTGGGAGCGGATCGTGGTCGACGAGCCGCAGGACGTCGTCGCCCTGCTCTTCGCGCACGCCTTCGACTTCTTCCGCGGCGACTCGGTCGGCCTGCAGCGCCGCATCAGCCGCGCCCTGCCGCGCTGGTCGACGGGTGCGCCCCTGCACAGCTTCGTCCTCGGCCTGCACGCCTTCGGACTGGAGGAGAACAACCACTACGCGGAGGCGCTCGACGCCGGCCTCGCGGCCCTGGCCGGCGAGCGGCGCGATGCCTGGGCGGTGCATGCGGTGGCCCACGTCCACGAGATGCGCGGCGAGCACGAGGCCGGCAGCCGCTGGCTGTCGTCGCGCGTCGCCGACTGGGCGCCCGACAACGGCATCGCGTACCACAACTGGTGGCACGTCGCGCTCTTCCACCTCGAGCGCTGCGAGTTCGACGCCGCCCTGGCGCTGCTCGACCAGCGCGTCGTGCCCGGAGCGCAGACCGCCCTGCAGCGGCTCGACGCGGTGGCCATGCTGTGGCGGCTGCGCCTGCTCGGCGTCGACGTCGGCGACCGCTGGCAGGCCGTGGCCGACGCGTGGGCGACGCAGGGCGACGACGCGGGCTACTACGCCTTCAACGACGTCCACTCGGCGATCGCGCAGATCGGCGCCGGCCGGCTCGATGCGGTCGAGCAGATCCTCGTTGCCCTCGATGCGCGTGCCGCCGATGCGACCAGCCTCGGCGCGATGGCGCGCGAGGTCGGCGCGCCCCTCGTCCGCGGCCTGCTCGCGCACGCCCGCGGCGACGCCGCGGGCGCGACCGAGACGCTGTGGCAGGTGCGCGAGGTCTGCCAGCGCTTCGGCGGCAGCCACGCGCAGCGCGACATCGTCACCCTGACCCTGCTCGACGCCGCCATCGGCAGCGGTCAGAAGCGGCTGGCCCGTCACGTCCTCAACGAGCGCGCGATCTGGAAGCGGGCGACGCCGCTGACCGAGCACTGGGCACGCCGCATCGGCTGAGGCCTTCAGCCCTCGGCGAGGAACGAACGGACCTCGCCGAGCCAGTGCGGCCAGCCGGGCTCGTCCTCGAGCAGCAGGTGGTTGCGGCTGGCGATCTCGACGAAGCGAGCGCCGGGAATGCCGGCGGCGATCAGGCGCGACTCCTCGACCGGCACGCGCAGGTCGTCGCGGCTGTGCAGCACCAGCGTCCGGCAGCGTACCTGCCCGAGCAGGTCGACGACGTCGATGTCCGCGAACTCGCGCATGAAGCGTGCGGCGTTCGCCGGCGTGGTGGAGATGCGCTCCAGCTCGTTGAACCAGCGGTGCTGCTCGGGCGTCCCGTCGGGGATGAACTGGTTGGTGAAGTACTGGCGGAAGGCCGGATCCGTGCTGCCCCAGCCGAGCTCGGCGAGCCGGGCCATGGCCTCGGCCTCGGCCCGCGCCTCGGGCGTGCGGCTGCGCACCAGCCGGCCGCGCGCATAGCCGCCGTGCAGGACCAGGCGGCTGACGCGCTCCGGGTGCGCGACCGCGAAGGCGATGGCGATCGGCGCGCCCTGCGAGATGCCGAGGATGGCGACGGGCCCGTCGCAGGCGGCGTCGACCACGGTCTCCAGGTCGCGGACCCAGCTGGCGAAGGACAGGTCGGCGACCTCGCGGTCCGACAGGCCGCAGCCGCGTTCGTCGTAGCGGATGAAGCGACGATCGCGCCCGAGCTCGCGCACCAGGTGCTCCCACACCGGGCTCTCGCGGTCGAACTCGAGGTGCGACAGCCACGTCGCGGCCTTGATCAGCGGCGCGCCGCGGCCGGCGCTCGACCACGCCAGGCGCACGCCGTCGCGGCCGCGCACGTACTCGATCGGCGGCTGCCCGCTCGACGCCGCCGCACCCGGGGCCCGGTCCGCCGGACGCGGCGCATCGGCACGGCGCGGCCCGGGCGCGGGATGGCGCTCGACGAAGTCCTCGATCGCCTCGAGCAGGGCCGCGCTGTCGCCGTGCCACAGGAAGTGGTCGTCGCCGTCGAACAGGCGCAGCTCGGCACCCGGGATGGCGGCGGCCAGGTACTCGGCGGCGCCGGGCCGCACGATGCGGTCGCCGCGCCGGTGCAGCACGAGCGTCGGCACGCCGACGGCGCCGAGCCGGTCGCGCACGTCGATGCCGTGGAGCGTGCGCACCAGCGCCGCGATGCCCTTCGGCGTGGTGGCGAGCAGGAAGGTGCGGGTCCACCAGGCCTGCACCTCGGGGTCGTCCGCGACGCTCGGCGCGAACGCCTCCAGGCTGGTCGGCCGGCCCCAGCCTTGCTGCAGCTCGACGATCCAGCGCTCCATGGCGCCGCCGTCCATGGCCCACGGATAGCCTTCGCGCCGCGCGCCGCAGGCGCTGGCGCCCACCAGCACCAGGCCCTGCACGCGCTCCGGATGCCTGACCGCGAGCTCGATCCCGGCGGCGCCGCACAAGGACGTGCCGAGCAGCCACGCGCGGTCGATGCCCACCCTGTCGATGACCGCCAGCAGGTCCTCGACGGCGGCCTCGGGCGTGGTCGGGACGTCGATGCGCTCCGACAGGCCGGTGCCGCGCCGGTCGAGGAGGACGAGCCGGAAGCGGCGCGCCAGCCGCTCGAGCGTCCGCCGCACGTGCGCGTCCGCCAGCGAGGTCTCGATGTGCGACCAGACCTCGGGCACGACGACCATCGTCTCGGCCGCTTCGCCGAGCGTGGCATAGGCGACCGCGCCGTCGGCGGTGCGCGCGTAGCGCAGGGCCGGCCCCGGCGGTGCCGGCTCCGCCTGGGCGCCGCCGGCCCGCGCCCGCACGTAGGCGGCCTCGACCGCGGCCGAGGGGCGGACCCCGAACTCGTGCCGGACCAGGCGCGCGCACTCGTCGTAGGCCGCCTCCATGGCCGCACCGCGACCGAGCCGGCCGAGCGCGGCGATGACCGCGGCGTGCCCGGCATCGGCGAAGACGTCGATCTGCAGCAGGCGCTGCCCGGCCTCGAGGGCGGCTTCGGCGCGGCCCGCGCGCAGGGCGTCCTCCGCGAGCCGCTGCAGGGCCCGGACGACGAGCCGCTCGTGCTCCTGGCGCCAGGTCGCCAGCCACGCCTCGAAGGCGTCGGAGTCGATCTCGAAGCCGGCGAGGATCGCCTGCGAGTGCGGCCGCAGCAGGCGGGCCGCGTCGGCGGGACCGGCACGGCCATCGAGGATGGCCAGGGCCGCACGCCGCGTCGTGACGACGTCGACGTCCGCCTCGAAGGCCGGGCCGGCCGGCGCCATCCAGACCGTCTCGGCGTCGCCGCAGAACAGTTCGAAGCCGAGGGTCGCGTTCGCCTGGTGCGCGAGGCGGCGCAGCCGGGCCCGGCCCGTCGACGCCGCCGCATCGGGCCAGAGCAGCGCCGCGACGGCATGGCGCGAAAGCCGACGCTCGCTCTCGACCAGGCAGGCGAGCAGCGCCCAGGCGCGCTTGAGAGCCAGCGGCACGGCGCGGGCGTCGATCTCGACCGTCGGATAGCCGTGCAGGGCCAGGCGGACGCGCCGCCGGACGGCCGGCACGTCGGCCTTCGTCATCGCCTCATCGACTCCTCGAGCGCTGCGGTCCGCGGCGCCGGAGCGCGGCGCAGGCGCATCTCGAGACCCACCGGTCCCATCGCGAACGCGAACAGCTCGCGCGCCGGCTTGCCGTCGCGCGTGCCGACCTGCTCGACCTCGAAGCGGCCGAGCAGCATCGAGATCGCCATCTTCATTTCCAGCAGCGCCAGGTAGCGGCCGGGGCAGAGGCGCGGGCCGGCGCCGAAAGGCAGCGACACGCGCGTCGTCGAGCGCGCGCCGGACGCGTCGGCGGGGCCGGCGAGCCAGCGCCCGGGCTCGAACGCGGCCGGCCGCGGAAAGTGGCGCTCGTCGAGGACGGCGGGCCGCATGACGCCGACCACGAAGGTATGGGCCGGCACGGCGACGTCGCCGACGGTGGTGTCGATATTCGCCTGCGACGGCAGCAGCGGCGCCACCGGCTTCAGGCGCATCGTCTCGTGGATGCAGGCATCGAGGTAGGGCAGCTCGCCCATCTGCTCGAGGGTGCAGCGCGACGGATCGGGCGCGACGCGCTGCACTTCCTCTCGCGCCCGGCGCATCGCCTCGGGATGGCGGTGCAGGAAGTCGAACAGCCAGGCCAGCGTGTTGGCGGTCGTGTCCTCGCCGGCGATCAGCGCCACGAAGACGTTGCCGGCGATGTCGGCGTCGCCGACTTCGCTGCCCGGCGCATCGGCGGCGACGATCATCGCCTCGAGCAGGTTGCGCGGCCGGCTGCGCAGCCCGGGCTCGTCGCTGAGGCGCTGCCGCGCCGCGGCGATGAAGCCGGCGATGGCGGCCTTCACCTCGACGACGCTGCGCTCGAGCCGGCGGTCGGCGGGCAGGCGGACGTAGTGCCAGTACGGCAGCGGCGCCAGCGAGCGGCGGGCGAGCGCCGGAAAGATGCGGTTCAGGTGGCGCTGGATGACGTCGTCGTCGGACTCCAGCGTGTTGACGTCGGCGCCGAAGGCCAGCCCGGCGATCGCGTCGACGGTGTAGCGCATGAGGTCGGCCTGCAGGTCGATCGTGGCGCCGGCGTCGGCGGCCTTGCGCCAGCGGCCCTCGAGGCGGCAGACAACGGTGCGAAGCGACGGGAAGAAGGCCTTGACGTGGCCCGGGTCCATCGCCGCCATGACCATCCGCCGCTGCCGCTTCCAGGTGTCGCCGTTGGCGAAGAAGAGGCCCTCGTCGAAGCCCATCTCCTGGGCGATTCGGCCGTGGTTGGTCGGCCGCCGGAAGCGCTCCGGCCGGTCGCGCAGCACCGAGGCGATCACCGCGGGGTCGGCGACGAGCAGCAGGTGGCGCGGACCGATGCGCACGCGCACGTACGGGCCGTACTCGCGCACCCACTCGGCGAACTGCTCGTGCACCCGGCCGGTCTCGAACTGCAGGGCGTTGCCGAAGACGGGCAGGCCGCGCGGGCCCGGCACCTCGGCATAGGGCCGCGCCGCGCTCACATGCTCTCCGCGTACAGCTCCCGGCCGATCAGCATGCGCCGGATCTCGCTCGTGCCGGCGCCGATCTCGTAGAGCTTGGCGTCGCGCCAGAGGCGGCCGACCGGGTACTCGCTGGTGTAGCCGACGCCGCCGAGCGCCTGGATCGCCTCGCCCGCCATCCAGGTCGCCTTCTCGGCCGAGTAGAGGATGGCGCCGGCGGCGTCCTTCCGCAGCGTGCGCGAATGGTCGCCGCGGTCGCAGGCCTGGCCCACCGCGTACACGTAGGCGCGCGACGCCGACCAGGTCGTGTACATGTCGGCGATCTTGCCCTGCATGAGCTGGAACTCGCCGATCGACTGGCCGAACTGCTTCCTCTCGTGGACGAAGGGCAGGACGACGTCCATGCACGCGGCCATGATGCCGAGCGGCCCGCCCGAGAGCACGGCCCGCTCGTAGTCGAGGCCGCTCATCAGCACCTTGACGCCGCCGCCCTCGGCGCCGAGCACGTTCTCCGCCGGGACCTCGCAGTCCTGGAAGAAGACCGGCCAGGTGTTCGAGCCGCGCATGCCGAGCTTGTCGAGCTTGTTGCCGAACGAGAGGCCCCGGAAGCTCTTCTCGACGATGAACGCAGTCATGCCGCCGGCGCCCTTCTCCGGCGCCGTCTTGGCGTAGACGACCATCGTGTCGGCGTCGCCGCCGTTGGTGATCCACATCTTGGAGCCGTTGAGCACGTAGCGGTCGCCCTTCGCCTCGGCGCGCAGCTTCATGCTGACGACGTCCGAGCCGGCGTTCGGCTCGCTCATCGCCAGCGCGCCGACGTGCTCGCCGGAGACGAGCTTCGGCAGGTACTTGCGGCGCTGCGCCTCGCTGCCGTTGCGATGGATCTGGTTGACGGCGAGGTTCGAGTGCGCGCCGTACGACAGGCCCACCGACGCGGAGGCGCGCGACACCTCCTCCATGGCGACGATGTGCGCCAGGTAGCCGAGGTCGCTGCCGCCGTACTCCTCCTTCACCGTCATGCCGTGCAGGCCGAGCGCGCCGAGCTTCCTCCACAGGTCGGCCGGGAAGACGTTGTCGCGGTCGATGGCGGCGGCGCGCGGCGCGATCTCGGCGTCGGCGAACTGCTGCACGCTGTCGCGCAGCATGGCGATCGTCTCGCCGAGGTCGAAGGCGAGGCCGGGAAGGTGGGGCATGGCAGGCGGCTCCAGCGAGGCGAAGGGCGGATCCGGAGCTTACCGTCGGCCGCCTGCCGACGATGCCGCCCGTGGATGCTCGTGCATCATGGCGCGGGCATGGCGATCGGCCCCACGCTCCCCGAAACCCGGCCGCTGCGGCGCCTGGTCGGCGCCCTGCTGCTGGCCTGGCTCTCGTTCTGGATCCTGATGATGGCGGCCGGCGTGCAGGAGCAGCTGCTGCGCGGCGGCGGCGGCGCCGAGGCCTGGCGGCCGGTCATCGCCGAGGGCACCTCGATGCTGGTCGCGACGGTCCTCGCCGTCGTGCAGTGGCACACCGTCAAGCGCCTCGACCGGCACCTGGCGCGGCCGCATGTCTGGTTCGCGCGAGCCCTGGTCTGGACGCCGCTGATCGCGCTGGCCTTCGTGCTCGTCGTCCAGGGCCTGCGCGCCGCGCTCTACGCCGCCTTCGGCATGACCCACCGGATCAGCCCGGCCGGCCCGCTACTGCTCTACGAGACCTCGCGCTTCGCGATCTTCTACGTCCTCTTCGTCGGCATCCAATTCGGCGTCCGCTCGTACATCGCCTGGACCGAAGCGCGCGTCGAGACCGAGCGGCAGCGCGCCCTCTCGCAGCAGGCGCAGCTGCTGCAGCTGACGCAGCAGCTGCAGCCGCACTTCCTGTTCAACGCCCTGAACACGGTGTCGTCGCTGATCCACTCCGAGCCCGATCGCGCCGACGCGCTGCTCACCGAGCTGGCGGCGCTGCTGCGCGCCGCCACGGACGCCGGGCAGCGGCCGCGCCAGAGCCTCGAAGACGAGCTCCGCCTGCTGCGTGCCTACGCCGCGATCATGTCGGCCCGCTTCGCCGACCGCGTGGGCCTGCGCTGGGACATCGATCCGGCGTCGCTGCGCTGCGAGGTGCCGACGCTCTGCCTGCAGCCGCTGCTCGAGAACTGCTTCCGCCACGTCGTCGAGCCGCGCCGCGCCGCCACCGCGATCGTCGTCTCGAGCCGGCTCGCCGACGGCGTCCTGACCATCGCCGTCGACGACGACGGCGGCCGGCTCGACGCGCCGCCCGCGTTCGGCGTCGGCCTTCGGAACGTGCAGGAGCGCTTGCAGGTGCTGCATGGCGACGCCGCCCGCGTCGGTCTTTCGGGGCGGCCCGAAGGCGGCGTCCGGGCTCGGGTGGAGCTGCCGTGCGCGTGCTGATCGTCGACGACGAGGCGCCGGCGCGGGCCCGGCTGCGTCGCTTGCTGGCGAGCCACGGCGAGGTGGAGGTGGTCGGCGAAGCCGGCGACGGCGCCGAGGCGCTCGAGATGGCAGCGCGGCTCGCGCCCGAGGTCCTGTTCCTCGACGTGCAGATGCCGGAGGCGAGCGGCCTCGACGTCGCCGCCTCGCTGCCGGACGACGGCCCGATGGTCGTCTTCGTCACCGCCCACGACCGTTACGCGCTGCAGGCCTTCGACGCGCGCGCCGTCGACTACCTGCTCAAGCCGGTCGAGCCGGAGCGGCTGGCGCGCGCCCTGCAGCGGCTGCAGGCGCAGCGTCCCGGCCGACGCACGAGCGCCCCGGCCGCCACGCAGCTCCTGATCGCCGACCGCGGCAGGACGCACGTCGTCCGCTGCGCCGAGATCGAGCACCTCGAGGCGGCCGACAACTACGTCGCCGTGCACGTGCCGGGCCGCTCGCTGCTGATGCGGCGCACGCTCGCCGGCCTGCTCGCCGATCTCGGCGACGGCTTCGTGCGCTGCCATCGCGGCGCCGCGGTGGCGATCGCCCGGGTGCAGGAGGTCCGCCCGCGCGACAAGGGCGACGCGACGCTCGTCATGCGCAGCGGCGCCGAGGTGCCGTGCAGCCGCCAGCACCGGGCCGAGGTGCTGCGCCGCCTGCAGGGCTGATCGGCGCCGGCGCCAGACGGTCCGCTTCGCCCCGTCGGCGACCCGGCTCGTCCCGCGGCGCTGGCCTTGGCTGTGAGCGCGCCTTAGCCTGCACGCTGTTCGCTGCCGCCCTGTCGCTGCCTTTCGCTGCCTTTCGCTGCGTTCGCTGCCCTTTCGCTGCCCCCCTTTCCCTGCCCTTGTCGCTGCACGCCTTCAGCCGCCTGCCCATGACCACGAACCCCGCGCCGTGCCGACTCTTCTTCCTCGACTGGCTGCGCATCGGCGCGTTCGCCCTCCTCGTCCTCTATCACGTGGGCATGTACTACGTCACCTGGGACTGGCATGTGAAGAGCGCGTTCGCGAGCGCCGCGCTCGAGCCCTGGATGCGGCTCAGCTCGCCGTGGCGGCTGTCGCTGCTGTTCCTGGTCTCCGGGGCTGCCGTGTCGTTCATGCTGCGCCGCGACGCGAGCGCCGGCTTCGTCCGCGACCGCTCGCTGCGCCTGCTCCTGCCGCTGCTCTTCGGCATGTTGGTGGTCGTGCCGCCGCAGTCCTTCTTCGAGGTGGTGCAGAAGCACGGCTACAGCGGCGACTACCTCGACTTCATGCGTCTCTACGTGACGGGGCACGGCGGCTTCTGCCGGGCCGGAGCCTGCCTGGTGCTGCCGACCTGGAACCACCTCTGGTTCGTCGCCTACCTGTGGCTGTACTGCCTGGTGATCTGGGCCGTGCTCCGCGTGCGGCCCGGCACCCTCGACGCTGCGGGCGCCTGGGCGGAGCGACGCCTGCGCGGGCCGGCGCTGCTCCTGCTGCCGCTGGCGGTCCTCGCGGCGCTGCGCCTGGCGCTGGCAGGCCGCTTCCCGGCCACGCACGCCCTGATCGACGACGCCTTCAACCACGCGCAGTACCTGGGCCTCTTCCTGCTCGGCGCAGCGCTGGCGCGGGCGCCCGCCATCTGGCGGCGCATGAAGGCGCAGCGCTGGCCGGCGCTGGCGGCGGCTTTCGTCGCCTGGGCCGCCCTCGCCTGGCTCGCCGCCCGCCACGGCACGCCGGCGAAGGCGCCGCCCGAGGCGGCGATGGCGATGCGGCTCGCCTTCGCGACCATGCAGTGGTGCGCCATCGTCGCGCTGGTCGGCTTCGCGCATCGCCATCTGAACCGCGATCACGCGAGCCGCCGCTATCTCACGGAGGCCGTGTTCCCCGTCTACATCCTGCATCAGACCCTCATCGTGCTGCTCGCCGTGGCGCTGCGTCCGCTCGGCTGGGCGCCCGTGCTCGAAGGCCCGGTGCTCGCGGCCGGCACGCTGCTGCTGAGCCTCGCCGGCTACGAGGCGGCTCGACGCCTGCCGCTGCTGCGTCCCTGGCTCGGCCTGCGCCGCGCTGCCCGCGTGACGCGGCACGGAGACGCCGGTGACGCGTCGCGCCGTGCCGCGGCGGTGTCGAGCGGTGGCGCGGCGCCCGCGTGCGACGCAACGCCTGGCAGTCTGCGATGAGGTACCGTGACTGCCGCCATCGATCCCTGCTGGTCACCCCATGCCGACTTCGCCGCCCCGCTGGCCCGCCCTCGACTACGCCGCCTGGAGCGACACCGCGACGACGCTGCAGCTCTGGACGCAGATCGTCGGCAAGGTGCGGCTCGCGCTGTCGCCCTGGCTCAACCACGGCTGGCACGTGCCGCTCTACGTCGGTGCCCGCGGCCTCGGCTCCTCGCCCATCCACGCGCCCGCCGGGCCGTTCGAGATCGATCTCGACCTCGTATCGCACCGGCTGGTCGTCCGCAGCGCCTGGGCCGCGGAACGCGGCTTCGCGCTCGCGCCGATGTCGGTGGCGCGCTTCCACGAGCGCCTGATGGCCGAGCTCGCCGGACTCGGCATCGAGGTCCGCATTGACACCGTGCCGAACGAGGTCGCCGACCCGATCCCCTTCCCGCGCGACGAGACGCATGCCTCCTACGACGCGGCGGCCGTGCACGCGTTCTGGCGCGCGCTCGTCGAGGTCGATCGCGTGTTCCGCGTCTTCCGCACCTCGTTCCTCGGCAAGTCGAGCCCGGTCCATTTCTTCTGGGGCAGCTTCGACCTCGCCGTGACGCGCTTTTCCGGCCGGCCGGCCCCGTTGCACCCGGGCGGCATCCCCGGCCTGCCCGATGCGGTGACGCGCGAGGCGTACTCGCACGAGGTGTCGAGCGCCGGCTTCTGGCCGGGCAGCGCGGCGTATCCGCGCGCCGCCTTCTACTCGTACGCGTACCCGACGCCGGCCGGCTTCGCGGAGGCGCGCATCGAGCCCGACGCGGCGAGCTGGTCGGCCGAGATGGGCGAGTGGCTGCTGCCGTACGAGGCGGTGCGCAGCGCTGCCGACCCCAACGCCACGCTCCTCCGCTTCCTGCACTCGAGCTATCGGGCCGCCGCCGAGCTGGCGCACTGGCCGGCCGATCTCGAGTGCGACACCGGCGTGCCGCGCCGGCCCCGCGCGCTTCCGCTCAGGCGGTGACGCTCTCCTGGTGGACCGCGGCGCTGGCGCGGTCCTGGAGCGAGGGGGCCGGCGGCAGGCCCGTCACCTTGAGGATCTCGTCCTCGTCGAGCGTCTCGCGCTCGAGCAGCGCCTTGACCAGCGCGTCGAGCTCGGGCCGGTGCTGCCGCAGCAGCGACTTGGCCTCCTCGTGGCTGCTGCGGATGATGCGCTGCACCTCGGCGTCGATGAGCTGCGCCGTGTGCTCGCCGAACGGCTTGTCGCCGCCCCAGCCGCCGGCGTTGCCGAGGTAGGGGTTCTGGCGCGGCGCCAGCTGCACCATGCCGAGCTCGTCGCTCATGCCCCAGCGCGTCACCATGTTGCGGGCCAGCTGCGTCGCCTGCTCGATGTCGTTCTCGGCGCCGGTGGTGCGCGTCCCGTAGACCACCTCCTCGGCGGCGCGGCCGCCGAGCATGCCGACGATGCGTGCGCGCAGGTAGGCCTCGGGGTAGTTGTAGCGGTCGGTCTGCGGCCGCTGGTAGGTGACGCCGAGCGCCTGGCCGCGCGGCACGATGGTGACGCGCTGCACCGGGTCGGCGCCCGGAACGACGAGGCCGAGGATGGCGTGGCCGCTCTCGTGGTAGGCGATGCGCTCGCGGTCCTCCGGGCTCAGCAGCAGCGGCCGTTCCGGGCCGAGGACGATCTTCTCGAGGGCGTCGAGAAAGTCCTTCTGGGCGACGCTGCTCTTCTCGCGCCGCGCCGCGAGCAGCGCCGCCTCGTTGGCGAGGTTCTTCAGGTCGGCGCCCGAGAGGCCCGGCGTCATGCCGGCCAGCTCGGTGAGGTCGACGTCGGAAGCCAGCGGCACGTTGCGCGTGTGCACCTGGAGGATGGCCTCGCGGCCCTTGCGGTCCGGCAGGTTGACGAAGACGCGGCGGTCGAAGCGGCCCGGCCGCAGCAGGGCGCGATCAAGCACGTCGGGCTGGTTGGTCGCCGCCAGGACGATGACGCCCTCCCGCCCGGAGAAGCCGTCCATCTCGGTCAGGATCTGGTTCAGCGTCTGCTCCTGCTCGCTCGAGCCGCCGATCGCGACGGTGCCGCGGGCCCGGCCGATCGAGTCGATCTCGTCGATGAAGATGATGGCCGGGGCGTTCTCGCGGGCCTGCTTGAAGAGGTCGCGGACGCGCGCCGCGCCGACGCCGACGATCATCTCGACGAACTCGGCCGCGCTCATCGAGAAGAAGGGCACCCCGGCCTCGCCGGCGACGGCCTTGGCGAGCAGGGTCTTGCCGGTGCCGGGCGCGCCGACCAGCAGCACGCCCTTGGGCGCCGAGCCGCCGAGCCGCGTGTACTTCTCGGGCGCCTTCAGGAAGTCGACGATCTCGACCAGCTCGTTCTCGGCCTCGTCGATGCCGGCGACGTCCTTGAAGGTGACCTTCTGGCCGCTCTCCTGGTCGTAGCGGCGCGCCTTGCTCTTGCCGATGCCCATCAGCGCGCCGCCCATGCCGCCGCCCTGCGCGGCGCGCCGGTAGAGCCAGATGTAGAAGCCGATCAGGAGGATGGCCGGGCCGAAGCCGAAGAGCAGCGTCGAGAGCGCGCTGCCGGTCTGGATCGGCACGGCGCTGATCTCCACGTCGTGGTCGATCAGGAAGTTCTCCAGGTTCGGGCCGACGAAGGCCGGCAGCGTCGTCGTGAACGAGGTCGCGGAGCGCGGCTCCTGGCGCGGCAGGCCGCGCGGCGCCGACGCGCCGGCCGCCGCGGCCGGCGGCCAGAGCACGGCCTCCTTGAAGCGGCCTTCGATGCTCGCGCCCTGGCTGTAGATCGCCTGCACGTTGCCCCGCGCCACCTCCTCCTTGAAGGCGGTGTAGGGCACCGTCACGGCCGCGTCCTCGCCCGGGAACAGGATCCGCATGAGCAGGTAGTTGGCGAGGAGGATGGCCAGGAAGGTCCACCAGACCCGCTGCGGCGGGATGTCGACCTTGTTCGGCGGCGTCGGCGGCTTGCCGTCGGGCCCGGGCGGGCCCGCGCGCATCCGCTCCTGCAGGCGCTCCTGCCAGCTCGGCGCGTCTTTCTTGAACCAGTTCATGGGAGGACGGAGACCTGCATGCGTGGACCTGCGCCGAAGCGCCTGGGAGGCCGGCAAACGGCACACCCGTCCCGCGCGGCACCACCATGAACGCACGTCGGCGGAACCCGGGGGACAGGCCGGCGTCTAAAGCGCCGCCTGGAGATCAGTGCAGGAAAGGAGGCTTGATGAACAACCTGACCCAGCAGTTGAAGCACGGTGCCGAGCAGGCGTTCGAGTCGCTCTCCGACGGATGGCGCGAGCTGAGAACGCGCGCCGGCGAGGCCCTGACCCGGTTCCGCTCGAACGAGCGCCACGGCAACGACGGCGGCGGATTCGAGGACCTTCCGGCGATGGGCCGGTGGTCCTTCATGGCCGCCGACGTCATCGAGGACGACGACAAGATGATCGTCCGCCTCGAGGTGCCGGGCATGCGGCGCGACGACTTCCATGTCGAGCTGCACGGCAACGTCCTGTCCGTGCGCGGCGAGAAGCGGATCGATCAGCAGACGAAGAAGGGCGGCTACCAGGTCGTCCAGTGCGCCTACGGCGAGTTCCGCCGCCAGGTGCCGCTGCCCGTCGCCGTCAAGGCGGACGCGGCGAAGGCGACCTACCGCGACGGCGTGCTGCGCATCGAGCTGCCGAAGATGGAGGACGCCCGACCGGGAAGCATTTCCGTGAGCGTGCATTGAGCGGCCGCGCCCGGCCTCGACAGGTCGGGCGCGCTCAGGTCGAGTCGCCGCCCTGCTTGGGCCGCTTGCCCGGGTTCTTCTTGCTGCGCGTCGCCGAGCCGCGCTCGTTGCTGCTCTGCTGGCCCGTCGCCTTCTGCGTCGGGTCGCGACGCGCGCCTGCGCCCGACGCGCCCACGGCGTTGCCGATGCCGGTGCCCGGGCCGAGGCTGTCGCCGGACTTGCTCTTTGCTGTCATCGCGATCTCCTTCGCCGCGGCCGCGGCAATCGACATGCCCCATCGCTGCACGGGAACGTGCCTTGCCCTTGGCCGGCGGAGGAAGACGCATGAGCACCGAAACGCGAGCCGCCGAAGATCCCCACTCCCGCGTCGAGGTCGACGTCAGCGACCACGCGGCCGTCGAGCGCTGGACGCAGGCGCTCGGCCTCACCGACGAGGCGCTGATCAAGGCGGTGCAGGTGGTCGGCCCGCGCGTCGACAGGATCAAGGACTATCTCGGCGGCGGCGGCATGGCCCCCGACCAGTCATCCGGATGACCGTGCCGGCCTGATCAGGGCGGATCGGCCTTCGGCCCGCGCTCGTTCACCGTCGCGGCGCCGCTGACGTGGCGACGCACCTCCGGCGTGCCCCAGTACTGCACGCGGCCGGCGCCGGCCACCGCGATGTTCAGCTCGCGGACGACCCAGACGCGGACGTCGCCGACGCCGCTGATCGACACCGACCCGCGCTCGGCGCGCAGCGCCTCGGCGTCGAACTCGCTGCGACCCGTGATGCGCACCTTCAGCTCGCGCGCCGTCCCCGCCACCTGTCCGTCGCCGGAGCCGGAGACGTCGAAGGTCAGCGAGTCGACGTCCACGCGCTCGAAGCGCGCCGACCCGGCCCCGGAGATGCCGATGACGAGGCGCTGCGAGCGCAGCGGCCCGGCCATCGAGAAGTCGGCGGCGCCGGAGATGAACAGCCGCGCGAGCTCGCGGGCGGTGACCTCGACGCGGACCTTGCGTCCTTCCCAGAACCGCCAGGCGCCGGCGGAGTGGATGCGCAGCCGGCCGTTGCGAACCTCGAAGAGCTCGCGCACCGCCGCCTCGTCGAGCCCTTCGACGGCGATCTGCTCGCTCGCGCCGAGGCGGAAGCGCACCGTCGCCGAGCCGGAGATCTCGATGATGTCGAAGCGCTCGAGCGGGTAGGTCTGCGCCTCGGCCTTCTGCGCCCGCGCCGCCGGCAGGCCGGCCAGGCCCGCCAGCACGATCGACGCCTGGCGCCTGTTCACAGCAGGTCCGCCCGCAGCTGGCGCGAGACGTCGCGGCTGGCGACGATGCGCGTGCCGTCCTGCAGCTGCACGGCGAGCTGCGAGTTCTCGTTCGGGACCATGGCGACCACGCAGTCGAGGTTGACGATGCAGCTGCGGCTGATCTTCAGGAAACGTTGCGGGTCGAGACGCCGCTCGAACTCGGCGAGCGGCAGGCGCACGAGGTAGTGACGGCCCTTGCTGACGATGGCGGTGTACTTGGTGTCGGAGCGCAGGTACTCGATGGCGTCGACGAGCAGCGGGAAGATCTTGCCCTGGTCGCGCACGAGCAGCCGGGTCAGGGGCTGCGTCGCCGGCGCCGAGGCGGCCTCGAGCGCCGGCAGCGTCCGCTCGCCCGGGCCCGCGGCCTGCAGCGCGTGGCGCACCGCGTCCTCGAAGCGCTCCTGCGAGAACGGCTTCAGGAGGTAGTCGACGGCGTGCAGCTCGAAGGCGGCGACGGCGTGCTCGTCGTAGGCGGTCGTGAAGATGACCGCCGGCACGGCCGCCGCCGGCCGGTCGGCGGCCAGCGAGCGCAGCACCTGCAGCCCCGTCAGTCCGGGCATCTGGATGTCCATGAGGACGAGCGCCGGCGCGAGCTCGCGGATCGCGCGCAGCGCCTCATGCCCGTCGGCGCAGGCGCCCACCAGCTCGAGCTCGGGAAGCTGGCGCACCCAGTCGGCGAGGCCCTCGCGCGCCAGCGGCTCGTCCTCGGCGATCAGGGTTCGATGTCGGTTCATGCGGCGAGCGGCGTGCGGGGGATGACGATCTCGATGCGGAAGCCGGCGCCCGGCGACGAGCGGACGTCGAAGGCGGCGCGACCGTCGTAGTCGAGCTCGAAGCGACGGCGCAGCGCGCTGAGGCCGATGCCGGCGGCGCTGCGGCGCGGCTCGGCCGGCGGCCAGACGCAGCCGGCACCGTCGTCGGAGACGCGCAGCAGCAGCCGCTCCGGCTCGGCCAGGCGCCGGCACTCGATGTGCACCGTGCCGGGCTCGGTGCGCGGCGCGATGCCGTGGACGATGGCGTTCTCGACCAGCGGCTGCAGCGTCAGCGGCGGGATCCGGTCGTCGCCGGTGTCCTCGTCGAGGCTCCAGACGACGCCGAGCCGCGAGCCGAGGCGCATGGACTCGAGCTCGAGGTAGTCGCGGACGAAGTCCAGCTCTTCCTGCAGGCGGACGCGCTCGGCGCCGCCACGGTTCGTGTCGAGCAGGTAGCGCAGCATGCGCGAGAAGCTGAGCAGGGCACGCTCGGCGGCGCGCGCGTCCTTCCGCGTCAGGACGATGATCGAATTGAGGGTGTTGAACAGGAAGTGCGGGTTCAGCTTGCCGCTGATCGCGGCCAGCTCGGCGCGCACCAGCGCGGCCTCGGCCTGGGCGGCGGCGAGCGCCGCGCGATGCGCCCGACGCGCGTGCAGCACGCCGCCGAAGCCGTAGACCAGGGCGGTGTAGACGAGCACCCCCCAGGCGCTGCGCCAGACGACGCGCTGCTCGAAGGTGGCGGCGGCGTGGTCGGCGCCGAACAGCCAGGCGGCGAGGGCGAAGTCGACGGCGTGCCACAGGGCCGCGAAGAGCAGCGCCGCGGGCGCATGCAGCGCGAGCCGCGCCGGCATCGCCCAGGCGCGCGCCTGCAGCCAGCGCATCCACGGCAGGACCAGGGTGCCGAGCAGCATCGGGGGCAGCAGGTTCCAGGTCGCTTCGTACGCCGCTTCCCAGAAGCGCCACGCGCCGCGCAGCCAGTCGGTGCCGGCCGCGGCGTAGAGCAGCCAGCAGAGCAGGCACAGGCCGGCGTAGCCCAGCCAGAGCCGGCGATCGTCGCGACGGGCGTCGACGGCGACGAGCAACGGGATGGCCGATTCGGACATGCCGTCATGCTAGGCCCGTGCCTCCGGCCTTGCCGCTCGAGGCGACGAATCGCATCCTGCGTGGCCTCAACCGCCCTCCGGCGGCAGCCGCCGGCAGCCCTCGCTTCCGCTCGCGCGAGAGCGGCCCCTAGAATTTGCCGATGCCAACGTCCCGGGGACCGGATCGATGAAATGCGTGCTGGTCGGGTCCCGCTTCTTCGGCGCGACCGTGCTCGAGGCGTTGCGCAAGACCGAGGGCGTCGAGTTCTCGTGCGTCGTCGCCCCGGCCGCGGACGACCGCCTCGCCGGCGCGGCACGCGCCGCCGGCCTGCCGGTGCACATCCACGAGAACCCGAAGCTCATCCCGGGCGAGGCGATCCCCGAGGGCACCGACCTGATCCTGGCCGCGCACACGCACGCCCGCGTCAGCAACGAGGCGCTCGCCCGCTCGCGGCTCGGCGGCGTCGGCTACCACCCGTCGCTGCTGCCGCGCCACCGCGGCATCGCCGCCGTCGAGTGGACCGTCCTCGAAGGCGACGCGATCGCCGGCGGGACCGTCTACCACCTCGCCGACGGCTGGGACGCCGGCGCCATCGCCGCGCAGGACTGGTGCTTCGTGGCGAAGAACGAGACCGCGCGCGAGCTGTGGGAACGGGCGCTGGCGCCGATGGGCCTCGACCTGCTCGGCCGCGTCGTCCGCCACGCGCGCGACCATGGCGAGCTGCCGGCGAAACCGCAGGACCAGCGCTTCGCCACCCGCGCGCCGATGCTCCGCCGCGCCGTCGTCCTCACCGAGCAGGACCCGGCGGCGGCGACCTCGCTCGTCGTCACCCTGATCGGCCCCGACCGGCCGGGCATCGTCAGCCTGCTCTCCGACAAGGCGCAGCGCTTCGGCGCCAACTGGGCCTCGAGCCGGCTCGGCAAGCACGCCGGCGAGTTCGCCGGCGTCGTCCGCTTCGAGGTGCCGCGCGAGAACGCCGAGCCACTCGCCGCCGCCCTGCGCGGCCTCGAGAGCTCGTCGGGGCTCCGCCTGGTCGTCGCGCAGAGCGACGGGGCGGCGGCGCCGGCGGGGCTCCGCGGCATCGACGTCGAGCTGGTCGGCGACGACCGGCCCGGCATCGTCAGCGGCCTGACGCGGATGCTGGCCGAGAGCGGCGTCAGCGTCGAGAACATGCACACCGAGATCATGGGCGACCCGGCAGCGGGCAAGCGCTCGTTCAAGGTCGACGCCCACCTGCTGGTGCCCAAGGGCCTCGACACCGAGGCGCTGCGCGACAAGCTCGAGGCGCTGGCCAACGAGATGACGCTCGACATCGCCCTCGGCGAGCGGCCCGCGGGGCTGTCCGCTAACGGCCCGACGGCGTCGCGCTGACGCACTTGCCGTTGCCCCGGCGCACCTCGATCGTTCCCTTCGTCCGCTTGCGCACGCTGCTGCCGTTCTCGGTCCGGCTCGCGATGATGTCGATGTTGAGCGTCTTGTAGCGACGGTTCTCGCCGCCGAGCGAGACGTCGATGCCGCAGGTCTGGTTGTTGGCGTGCCAGGTGCCCTTTCTCGACGTCGGCGAGCCGATGCGCTCCCACGCGCCGCTGCTGCAGGCGTCGTCGTCGCAGCGGTAGCCCCAGGCCACGGCGGAGATCCGCGCGCTCGCACAGGTGCCGCTCGTCAGCGGCGTGTCGGCCCATGCGGCGCGAAGCGTGGCGCTCTTCATGTTGCGCCGGAGATCGCCCATCGGCCCGAACGCCACCGTGTAGCCGCCGCAGCTGCCGCCGGTGCTCGGGCCGGGCGAGGTGGATTCGTAGGTCTGCGTGAAGTGGCAATCCGTCTCGACGACCGGCACCGGGCTCGACGGGAACGCATCGGCGTTCTGGGGCGCCGAGCAGAGACCGTGCGTGGCCGGCTTGAACGGCGGCGCCGTCGTGCCGACGATGGGCCGCTCGGCCGACGAGAGGCTCCCCAGCGAGGACGGAGCGGCCTCGGCGCCGCCCGCGAGCAGCAAGGCGACGGCGACGGGGAAGGCTCGGGACATGGCGGGCTCCTGCGCCGCGCGGACCTCAGCGGCCGCGCAGCGCCTCCGGGTTGACGACGTGGATGGGATGGCCGGCGACGTAGGCCAGGATCTGGTCGAACACGTCGGCGAACTGGATCTCGTATTCGTCGCGCGAGACGTAGCCGATGTGCGGCGTGCAGACGACGTTGTCCATGCGCAGCAGCGGGTGCTGCGGGTCGTGCAGCGGCTCCTGCTCGAAGACGTCGACGGCGGCGAAGCCCGGCCGGCCCGCCTGCAGGGCGTTGACGAGCGCCCCCGGCGCGACCAGCCCGGCGCGGCTGGTGTTGACGAAGAGCGCCCTCGGCTTCATGCGCGCCAGGTCGGCGGCGCCGACGATGTGCCGCGTCGCATCGACCAGGCGCAGGTGCAGGCTGACGACGTCGCACTCGGCGAAGAGCTCGGCCTGGCTCGCCGCGGCGGCGTGCCCGTCGGCCGCGGCGCGGGCCCGCGACGCCTCGCTCGACCAGACCCGCACCGCCATGCCGAAGGCGCGCCCGTAGGAGGCGACTTCCTCGCCGATCCGGCCGTAGCCGAGGATGCCGAGCGTCTTGCCGCGGAGGCTGCTGCCGACGCCGGTCTGCCAGACGCCCTGCTTCAGCGCCGCCGCCTGCTGCGGGATCTGCCGCAGGGCGGCGATGACCAGGCCCCAGGTCAGCTCGGCCGCGGCGTACGAGGGCGAGCCGGCGTGCTGGCTCGACGAGACGACGATGCCGTGCCCGGTGCAGGCGTCGATGTCGATGTGCGGGTAGACGCTGCGCTGGCTGATCAGGCGCAGCTTCGGCAGCCGCGCGAGCAGCGGCGCCCGGATCTGCGTCCGCTCGCGGATGAGGACCAGCGCCTCGCTGTCGCGCAGCCGCTCGGCGAGGCGGTCGACGTCCTGCACGTGGTCGGTCCAGACCGTGACCTCGTGGCCGTCGAGCTTGCGGAAGCACGGCAGCGTGCGCAGGGTGTCGAAGTAGTCGTCGAGGATGGCGATGCGCATGGTCGGGGCCCGGCCGGGCGCCATGATGACCTGCGCGCGACGCCCGGTAAAGCGTCATTCCCGCCTCCGAGGGACGCTGAAGGAACGCTGTTTGTGGAACATGGCGACCGCGCCGAACGGTGCCCGCCCGGAAGGGGCGCGGACCCCCGGCGCGTCGACTCAAGGAGGCTCTTGCCATGAATCCCATCTCTTCGCCCCGGTGCCGCTCGCGGGGCATCGCCCTGGCCGTCGGACTGGCGGCGGGCGCCTTGCTGGCGTTGGCCGGCGTCGAGGCCGCCACGGCACTGGCCCATCTCGCCGCCGCCGTCCACCTCGGCGCCTGACGGTGCCGGGCACGGCGCCGATCGGCGACCTCTTGAAAAGCTTTTTCCTGGCCCCTAGCTTGGCTCCGCTGCGGCCGGCGGCGGATCGCCTCGACCGCAGGCTGCCGGGCGTGCGGCCGCCCGGCGGCGGGCATGGACATGGGGTCGCTGCCCGCTCTTGATTCGGCTGCCGAACAGGAGAAGTCAATGATCGGTTCATTCCAGTTCGCCGGGGACCTGTTCCCCGAGCTGGCCCGGCTCCAGCAGCACCTGGACCAGGTCTTCCAGACCGGTGCGGCGAGCAACATCCGGGCCCTGACGCGGGGTGCCTTTCCCGCCGTCAACGTCGGCAGTTCGCCCGACACCGTCGAGGTGATCGCGTTCGCCCCGGGCGTCGACGCGAAGTCCTTGCAGGTCACGGTCGACAAGGGCTTGCTCGTGATCGCCGGTGAACGCAACAGCGAAGCTCCCAAGCGCAAGGAAGGCGAGACCGTCTATGCGCAGGAGCGCTTCGCAGGCTCGTTCCGGCGGGTGATCGCGCTGCCCGAGGACGCCGACCCGGCCAAGGTCGACGCACGCATGCGCGACGGCATCCTGCACGTCACGGTGGCGAAGCGCGAATCCTCGAAGCCTCGCCAGATCACCGTCAACTGACATCCGAGAAGAAGGAGACTCTGATGAGCGACAACAACGCTGTGACGAAGACGAACTCGAACCAGGCGCAGAACACGGGCCAGGCGCAGAAGATGCCGCAGCAGGCCCTGCTGCCGGCGGTCGACATCGTCGAGAACGAATCGGGCATCACGCTGCTGGCCGACATGCCGGGCGTCTCGAAGGAGCGCCTGAACATCCGCGTCGACGGCGAGAGCCTCACCATCGAAGGATCGGCCGAAGTGCAGGTGCCCGAGCAGATCGAGCTGCTGCACAGCGAGCTGCGCTCGCCGCTGTTCCGGCGCACGTTCACCCTGAGCCGCGAGCTCGACGTCGGCAAGATCGAGGCGAGCCTGCGCGACGGCGTGCTGAACATGCACATCCCGAAGGCCGAGGAAGCCAAGCCGCGCCGCATCGAAGTCAACGTTCGATGAGCCGAACGCCCCGCGCCTTCGCGCGCGGGGTTCGTCCGGCGAGCCGGAGGTCGACTACCCCGGGATCTCCGGCTCCACGAGCGTGGCGAGCTGGGCGAGCGACTCCTGCCAGCCGAGATAGCACATCTCGAGCGGGATGGCTTCGGGGATGCCGTCCTGCAGCACCGACAGCTCGGTCCCGCACAGCACCGGCTCGAGGTTGACGGTCACCTGCATCACGCCGGGCAGATGGGGATCGTCGAAGGTGTCGGTGTAGCGGATCAGGCGGTGCGGCACCAGCTCCACGTAGTCGCCGCCGAACGAGTGCGAGTGGCCCGTCGTGAAGTTCCGGAACGACATCCTGAAGGTGCCGCCGGCCACGGCTTCGAGGTGATGGACGGTGCACGTGAAGCCGTAGGGCGGAAGCCACTTGGCCAGAGCATCGCCTTCGAGGAAGGCACGGTAGAGCTTCTCGGGTTGCGTCTTGAGGACGCGATGCAGGCGAACGCTGCGCGACGACATGGTGATCTCCTTTTCGGTGGGGTGACAAGGCGCCGGGAAGCATTCCCGCTCTCTCCTTCTGGTCGATCGCGGGCCGCGCGTTTCGACAGTCATCGGTTAGGGGAAGACCCGGACCGGCGGCCGTGCCGACCCTCGGCATGCGGTCGGCGCCGCAGCGGTTCAGAATCCGCTCACACGATGACGGGGGTCGTATGAGCGATCAGAACCTCAGCTACCTGGACCTGCTCGTCCTGCGGGCGCTGCTGATCTGGCCCCTGATCGCCTGGGCAGCGCTGTTCTGCATTCTCCTGAGATGACGTCGGCCGGCGGCGCCCGTCACCCGGAGCGCGGCAGGCCGAGCCCGCGCTGGGCGATGAGGCTGCGCTGGATCTCGTTGGTGCCGATGCTGATGACCCACATCAGCGAGTGACGCAGGCCCTGCTCGTAGCGGCCGTTGCGCAGCGCCCCCGGCGCCCCCTGGGACAGCGCCGCGCGGGGGCCGAGAAGGTCGAGCGCTGCCTCGCCGAAGCGTTCCATCAGCTCACCCGAGAACACCTTGCTGATCGCGCCGAGCTCGGGCGGCGTCGTCCCGCCGGTCGCCAGCTCGGCACAGTGGATCATGAGGCGGCGCCCGACCTCGATCTCGGCGGCAAGCGTCGCGATGCGGTCGCGCACCACCGCATCGTCGCGCAGCGCCCCTGACGGCGAAGACGACTCGCGCACGTCGCGGCAGAGCAGGTCGAACGCGTGCGCTACCTTCAGCACGATGCCGCCGCCGACCAGGCCGCGCTCGTTGGCAAGCGCGTCGGTGAGCACCTTCCAGCCGCCGTTCAGCGGGCCGACCAGTGCGTCGGCGGGGACGCGGACGTCGTCGTAGAAGATGTTGGCGAAGCTGCCGTCGTACATCGTCGTCGCCGGGGTGACCGAGATGCCGGGCGTGTCCATCGGCACGATGAACATGCTGATGCCGGCGTGCGCCGGCCTGGCGTCGCGGTCCGTGCGCGCCGCGAGGAACATGTACTTGCCCCAGTACGTCGTGGTCCAGATCTTCTGCCCGTTGATGACCCAGTGATCGCCGGCATCGTCGCGGACGCGCACGGCGCTCGTCCGCAGGGACGCCAGATCCGACCCGGCGTCGGGCTCGCTGTAGCCCATGCCGTGCATCGCCTCGCCGCGCAGGATCTCGGGGAGCCAACGCGCCTGCTGCGCGGGCGTGCCGAACATCATCAGCGCGTTGGCCTGCACGGCCGCGCCGATCCGCGGCGCCTCGGCGCGCTCCATCACCTCCATGAAGGCGAGCTGCTCGAGGGGCGTGCGCGCCTGGCCGCCGAACTCGCGCGGCCAGCCGAGGCCCAGCCAGCCGGTGGCGCCGAGGTCGCGCGCGAACGAGGCGTCGAACTCGCGGTGATGGAATTCCCGCGCGTCGAACGCCGCCTTGCGCTCGCCTGCCCAGTGCTCGGCGAGCCACGCCCGCACCTCGCTGCGGAAGGCGTTGCCGTCGGGGCCGAGGTCGTACTCCGGCAGCGTCGCCTCGGGGTCGTCGAGCAGCTGCGCCGCCAGCTCGCGGCGCGCCGCAGCCGCCCCGCCGAAGGCGATCGCGTCGAGGTGCGCGCGACGGAAGTGACGCGGCGCCTCGTGCTCCTCGGCGTAGCCGATGGCACCGAACGCGTGCTGCGTCTCGAGTGACACCTGGCGCAGCGCCGGCGCGGCGAAGGCGACCGCGGCCGCCGCGAAGTAGCGCCAGGAAGGCGCGCCGAGGTCGAACGACTCGGCGGCGTGCTCGAGCGTGACGCGTACGCCTTCGAGCGCGATGAGGCTGTTCGCGAGCTTGTGCTGGATCGCCTGGAAGCGGCCGATCGGCTGGCCGAACTGGCGCCGCTCCTTGGCGTAGTCGACCGCCATCTCGAAGGCGCGCCGCGCGGCGCCGTGGCCGCGGGCGAGCACGGCGACACGGGCGACGCGCAGCAGGTCGGCGATCGCCTCGTCGCCGATCGGCACGAATGCCGCCGGGGCTTCCGTCAGCGTGACCTCGGCGAGGCCCTCGGCGCCGAGGGCGCGAGTCGGCGTCACGCGGGCCGCCTCGCCGGCGAGCTCGACGATGGCCAAGCCGCTCCGGTCGCGAGTCGTCGCGACGACCAGATGCGTCGCTGCCACGGCTGCATCGACGAAGCGGACGGTGCCGCTGACGCGCTCGCCGTGCCAGGCGATCGCGGCGGCATGGGCGCCGGAGTCGTGCGCCGCGAAGCTCCAGCAGACGCGCGCCGCGCCGGAATGGAGACGGTCGACGAGCGCTGCCGCCGAACCGGGCGCGTCTCGGCCTGCGGCGAACGCCAGGTTGGCGAGGAGCGCGCCGAGAAACGGCGCAGGGCACGCCGCGCGGCCGAGCGCCTCCATGACGATCGCCGCTTCGCGCAGCCGGCCTTCGCTCGGCTCGCTGCCCAGCGCCGCGACGCCTTGCTCGACCAGCAGCGACCAGATCGCGGCCAGCGCGACAGGGTCGCGACCACGCGCGATGGCGTCCGCGCCAGGCCAGTGCGTCTCGAGGAAGCCGCGCATCGAATCGCGCAGCATCCCGTGCTCTTCCGCACCCGGCAGCGCGCCCGCGTCGACGCGGGACGGGTCGATCATGCGTGCGCCTTGCCGAACGTGCCCCGGGCGCGCAACGCCGAGATCGCCGCCGGATCGAGGCCCAGCGTGTCGCGCAGCACCTCCTCGGTGTGCTCGCCGAGGGCGGCGACGAAGGGCTTTGCCGCAACGGGCGTTGCAGAGAGGCGGTACGGCAGGTTGGCGACCTTGTACGGCGCGTCGGCGTCGCCCAGTTCGACGAAGAGGCCGCGCTCCGCGCACTGCGGATCGGCCATGGCCTCGGCGACGCTGCGGTAGCGCGAGCAGGGAACGCCGGCACGCATGAAGATCTGTTCGCACTCGGCGCCGGTGCGGGTGGCCGTCCAGCGCTCGATCAGCGCCAGCAGGGCCGGCCAATTGGCCTCCTTGGTGGCCATCGTCGCGAAGCGCGGATCGGTCTTGCCTTCCGGATAGCCGATCGTGTCGAACAGGACCTCCAGGTTCTTCTGCGTCACCGCCGCGACCATGACGTAGCCGTCGCTGGCACGGACCGGCTCGTAGACCTGACGCGGCCGCTCGGGCGGGAACTGCGCTGCCTGGATCTCGTAGATCAGCATGCCGAGGACGGAATCCATCAGCGAAACGTCGATGTGCTGGCCCTTGTCGCTCTTCTCGCGCTCGTAGAGGGCGAGCTGGATCGCGCCGAACGCGTACGACGCACCCATCACGTCGGCGATGAAGATGCCGTTGTTGGCCGGCCGGTCGCTGCCGCGCTGGTAGAGGTTGTAGGCGACCTCGTAGCCCGAGGCGGCGTGGATCACGGGCGCGTAGGCCGGCGCGGAAGCCATCGGGCCGGTCTGGCCGAAGCCCGAGATCGAGGCGTAGACCAGGCGCGGATTCGATCGCGACACGCTCTCGTAGTCGAGGCCGAGGCGCTTCATCACGCCCGGGCGGAAGTTCTCGACCACGACGTCGGCGCGGGCGACCAGCTCGCGCGCGAGGCGCTTGCCGTCCTCCGTCTGCAGGTCGAGGACGAGGCTCTTCTTGCCGCAGTTCATCGACGCGTAGTAGGTGCTCATGCCGCCGCGCTGCGGTGGTCGCTGGCGCACGATGTCGCCGTCGGGCGGCTCGACCTTCAGCACCTCGGCGCCGGCGTCCGCGAGCATCCGCGTGCACATCGGGCCCGACATGACGATGGTGAAGTCGACGACGCGCAAGCCGGCGAGCGCATGGCGCCGGTCTCCGCTCGGCTGTGCCGCCGCGGCGCTCATCCCGTGAACACCGGCTTGCGGCGTTCCTTGAACGCCTTGGTCGCCTCCCGATGGTCGGCGGTCGCGAAGGTCACCTGCTCGAGCGCCATCGACGCTTCCATCAGGCGGTTGACGCGGTCCTTGACGATCTGGTTGATCGACAGCTTGGTCCAGCGGATCGCCCACGTCGGGCCGTGCGCCAGCTCGAGCGCGATCCTGCGCGCCTCGGCCAGCACCTCGCCCGCGGGCAGGCAGTGGTTGACGAGGCCGATGCGCTCCGCTTCGCGGCCCTTCAGCAGCGTGCCGCGCATCAGGAACTCCTTGGCCTTCGAGACGCCGACGAGCAGCGGCCAGATCACCGTGCCGCCGTCGCCGGCGACGAGGCCGACCTTGTTGACGTGGCTGTCGCCGATGCGCGCGTCCTCCGACATCACCGTGATGTCGCACAGCAGGGCGATGGTCGCGGCCAGGCCGATGCAGTCGCCGTTGATGGCGCAGACGATCGGCTTGTCGAGCTCGAGGAGACGGTTGACGAGGCGCCGGCTGATCATCGGATCGTGGACTTCGCCTTCCTCGAGCACGTCGCCGCCGGGCCGCTCCGACATCGCCTTGACGTCGCCGCCGACGCTGAAGATCGGCCCGGCGCCGGTGACGAGGACGGCGCTCACCGCCATGTCGTCGGCGAGGTCGTCCCAGATGGTGCGCAGCTCGCGGATGAGGCGCTGGTTGATGGCGTTGCGCGCTTCCGGGCGGTTGATGGTCACGGTCGCGAGCTTGTCGGCGACGTCGATCCTGAGGTCCTGGTAGTGCTCGTAGCGGGATGGCATGGCGGGGCCTTTGCAGAGGTTGAGGGAGGAGCGCTCAGTCGGCGCGGATGTTGTTGTCGCGGATCACCGGCGTCCAGCGGGCGATCTCTTCGGTCGTCATCTGGGCGAGCTTCTGCGGCGTCGCCGTCTTAGGGATGACGCCGAAGGTCGCGAACTTCTGCTGCACCTCGGCGATCTGCAGCGTCTTGCCGATGGCGTCGTTGAGCCTGGCGACGATGTCGGCAGGCATTCCGGCGGGGCCGACGATCGCGAACCAGCTCTCGGCCGAGTAGCCGGGGAAGACCGATCCGATCGTCGGCGTGCCGGGCGCCAGCGGCGAGGGCTCGGTGGATCCGACCCCCAGCAGCTTGAGCCGCTTGTTGGCGATGAACTCGTTCATCGCCGCCGACGGCGTCGTGATGAGCAGCTGTACCTCGCCGGCGATCACCGCGGTGGTGGTCGGCGCCTGGCCCTTGTACGGGATGTGCGTCATCTTCACGCCCGCCTTGTTGGCGAAGAGCTCCGTCGACAGCTGGCCGAACGAGCCGATGCCCGCCGAGGCGTAGGCGACCGGGTTCTTCTTCGCGTACTCGACGAAGCCGCGCAGGTCGCTGACCGGCAGCGCCGCCGGAACGACCGCGACCATCGGCGCGCTCGAGACGAGCGCGATCGGCGTGAAGTCCCGGGCGGCATCGTAGTTGGCGTCCTTGGCGACGTACGGCGTCACCGCGAGGTTGCCGTTGTTGACGAAGAACAGCGTGTAGCCGTCGGGCTTGGAGCGGATCACCTCGCGCGCGGCGAGCACGCCCGAGGCGCCGGCCTTGTTCTCGATGATCACCGCCTGGCCGAGCAGCTTCTGCAGCGGCTCCTGCATGGTGCGCGCCATGTTGTCGGTCGATCCGCCGGCCGCGTACGGCACGACGAGCCGGATCGGCTTGTCGGGAAAGGACTGGGCGAGAGCCGCGCCGGGGAGCGCCAGCGCCGCAGCGCCGAGCCAGGCCAGAAAAGTACGCTTCATCGATGTCTCCTGTCGGTGGGGTTCAAAGCTTCAGCAGGTGGCGCGCGATCACCACCCGCTGGATCTGGTTCGTGCCCTCGAAGATCTGGGCCAGCTTGGCGTCGCGCATCATCCGTTCGACCGGATAGTCCTTGGTGTAGCCGTAGCCGCCGAAGATCTGCACGGCGTCGGTGGTCACCTTCATCGCCATGTCGCTGGCGACGCACTTGGCCATGCTGGCGAGCACGTTGAGGCGGTCCCAGTCGCCGGCGTCGCCGGCGCGCGCGCACTCGTAGACGAGCGCGCGCGACGCCTCGATGCCCATGGCCATGTCGGCGAGCATGAACTGCACGCCCTGGAAGTCGGCGATCGGCTGCTTGAACTGCTTGCGTTCCTTGGCGTAGGCCAGCGACGCGTCGAGCGCGCCCTGGGCCATGCCGACGCACTGCGCGCCGATCGTCGGCCGGTTCAGGTCGAGGGCGCGGAGCGAGGCACGGAAGCCCTTGCCCTCCTCGCCGACCATGTTCTCCACGGGAACGCGGACGTTGTCGAGGAAGATCGGCGTGTTGGGCGCGCCGCGCCAGCCCATCTTCCGCTCGTGGCGCCCGAAGGTGATGCCCTTCATCGTCTTCGGCTCGAGCACGAAGGAGCTGATGCCGGAGCTGCCGCGCTCGCCCGAGGTGCGCGCCATGAGCACGATGTACTCGGCATCGACGCCGTAGCTGCACCACTGCTTCCGGCCGTTGATGACGTAGCAGTCGCCGTCGCGCACGGCGCGCGTCTGCATCGCGCTGACGTCGGATCCGGCCTGCGGCTCGGAGATCGCGATCGCGGTGACGACACCGCCTTGCGCGATCCGCGGCAGGAATCGCCGGCGCTGCTCCTCGGTGCCGAAGTGGATCAGCGGCATGATGAACATCGTGTTCAGGCCGGCGATCGAGCCGCACGCCGGCGACACGCGCGAGATCTCCTCGCGGGCGATGCACATCAGCGTCAGGTTTCCCTCGGGGCCGCCGTACTTCTCGGGCACCCAGAGCTGCATCAGCCCCATGTCGCCGTAGATGGGCAGCAGCTCGGTCGGGAAGCGATCGGACTCGTCGATCTCGGCGGCGATGGGCGCGACATGGCGCTCGACCATCCTGCGGATCCCGTCGCGGAACGCGACTTGCTCTTCGGTGAAGTTCACAGGCGGCCCTGAAGTGGAGGTACAGTCCTCGCAATGGCACCGACATCTATTGGTGCTACCATTCATTATGGGTGCCGTTCAATGAACACGTCAAGTCCGCCGAAGCGCGAGGGGTTTTCGCCGTCGGTCGCGACCGCCGACGGGCGCGCGGCGCCCACCTTCGAGCCGATCCGCACGCGTCGCGCCTTCGAGGAGATCTGCGACCGCATCCGCGCGCAGATCGCCGCCGGCACGCTCCGGCCGGGCGACAAGCTGCCGCCGGAGCGCGAGCTGGCCGAGCAGCTCGGTGTCGGCAGGAACGCCCTGCGGGAGGCGCTGCGGAGCCTGGAGATCGCCGGCATCGTGCGCCTGCAGAAGGGCACCAAGGGGGGCGCCTTCATCCAGGCGGGCGACGCCAGCCGCATGGACGAGGTCGTGCGCGACATGCTGAGCCTGGGGTCGATCTCGGTCGCCGAGCTGACCGAGGCCCGGGTGCACATCCAGGACCTGGTCGTCCGCCTCGCCTGCGAGCGCGCGACCGCCGCCGACCTCGACGCGATCGCCGCGAACGTCGAGCGCACCGAGGAGGTGACGGCCGCCGGGAAGTACCTCGAGCGCGTCGAGTGCTCGCGCGAGTTCTACCGCCTGCTCGTCGCCGCGGCGCACAACCAGGTGCTGGCGATGATGGTGCGTTCCGTCACCGAGATCCTGATGCAGTTCGTCTACACCCGGGTCGCCGGGGGCGGCAAGCCGCAGCCCCGACTGGTGGAGAAGCGGCGTGCCTTCCTCGCTGCCCTGCGGGCGCGCGACGCCGAGCTGGCGACGCGGCTCATGCGCAATCATCTGGCCTCGGTGCACCGGCTGCTCGAGCCGTTCATCGATGCGGCTCCGGCGCGCTCGCGGGCCAAGGCCGCCTGACCGCCCGCGCACCATGAAACGCTCCGAACTGACCCCCCTTCAGACCTGGTCCATCCTCTGCGGCGCGGCGCTGATGCTGAGCCTGGCGATGGGGATGCGGCAGAGCCTCGGGCTCTTCCAGCCGCAGATGATCCGCGACATCGGCATCAGCGCAGCCCAGTTCTCGTTCGCGATCGCGATCCAGAACATCGTCTGGGGCCTGACGCAGCCGTTCGCCGGCATGCTCGCGGACCGCTGGGGCTCGCGGCCGGTCGCACTCGGCGGCGTCGTCGTCTACGCGGTCGGGCTCGGCCTGGCGATCGTCGCCCAGTCGCCCTGGCTGCTGACCCTGGGCGTCGGCATCTGCATCGGCGTGGCGCTCTCCTGCACCGCGTCGAGCATCGTCATGAGCATCACCTCGCGCACGGTCACGCCGGCGCGCCGCAGCGTCGCCATGGGTGCGGTGTCCGCGGTCGGCTCGATCGGGCTGGTGCTGGCGGCGCCGCTGGCGCAGTCGCTGCTGTCGTCGCACGGCTGGAAGATCGCGCTGCTGGCGTTCGTCGTCCTCGCCATCGCCATGCTGCCGGCGGCCTGGAGCGCCAGTGCGGCCGACCGCATTTCACTCGAGGACCAGGGGCCGGCACAGTCCATCGGCGCCGCCGTGCGCGAGGCGGCCGGCCATCCCGGCTACGTGGTGATGGCGATCGCCTTCTTCGTGTGCGGCCTGCAGCTCGTCTTCCTGACGACGCACCTGCCGACCTATCTCGACATCTGCGGCATGGATCCGGGCCTCGGCGCGCAGGCGCTGGCCATGATCGGCCTCTTCAATGTCGCCGGCTCGTACCTGTTCGGCTGGCTCGGCGGGCGGTATTCGAAGCGCGCGCTGCTCGGCGGCATCTACGTGCTGCGCTCGCTCTTCATGGTCGCCTACTTCGTCGTGCCGCCGTCACCGACGTCGACCCTGGTCTTCGCGGCGGCCATGGGCACGCTCTGGCTCGGCGTCGTGCCGCTGGTGAACGGACTCGTCGTGCACCTGTTCGGGCTGCGCTACATGGCGACGCTGTCGGGAATCGCCTTCTTCAGCCACCAGCTCGGCTCGTTCGTCGGCGCCTACGGCGGCGGGCTCATCTACAGCGCGATGGGCTCCTACGACCTGGCCTGGCAGGGCGCGGTGGCGATCGGCGTCGCCGCCGGCATCGTGCAGATGACGATGAACGTGCGTCCGTCGGCACGGGTGGCGCGGGAGCGCGAGCAGGCCGCGCAGGTCGAGGCGATGCCGCGACCGATCATGTCGTCGTGACCGGCGGCGGCCGCGCGATCGGCCGCGCGCTCTCGTAGGCGCGGGCGGCCCGAAGCACGAGCGCGTCGCCGAACATCGGGCCGACGAGCTGCAGGCCGATCGGCAGGCCCGCCCGCGTCAGCCCGCACGGGATCGTGCACGCCGGCTGCTGCGTCAGGTTGAAGGGATAGCTGAACGGCGTCCAGCCGAGCATCGCCCGCGGGTCCATCGGCGAGTGGCCGGCGGGCCGCGCGTCGAACGCAGGCACGGCGACCGCCGGCGTGGCGAGCAGGTCGAAGCGCTGCATGAACTGGCGCATGTGCGAGCCGAGCGCGCCGCGGCGCAGCGCCAGCCGCTGGAGGTCGAGCGCGCTGTAGGCGGCGCCGAGCTCGGCCTCGGCACGAAAGTCCGGGTCGGTGAGCTCCTGCTGCGCCGGCGTGAGGCCGGACCAGATCGCGTGCACGCCCGCGAACCACCAGCCGGTCATGATGTCCAGCGGGTCGTCGAAGCCGGGATCGACGGGCTCGACATGGGCGCCGAGCGCCTCGAGATCGGCGACCGCCGCGGCGACGGCTGCGGCCACCTCGGCGTCGACGGTCGCGTAGCCGAGCGTCGGCGAGAACGCGATGGTGAGGCCGCGCACGCCATCGCCGAGGCCGACGGTGTAGTCGCTCGGGTCGGGCGGCAGCGACGTCCAGTCGCGCGCGTCCGGCCGCTTCAGCACGTTCATCAGCAGCGCCGCATCGGCGACGCTCATCGTGTGCGGGCCGAGGTGGGCCACGGTTCCCATCGGCGACAGCGGATACGCCGGGACGCGGCCGAAGCTCGGCTTCAGGCCGAAGTTGCCGCAGAACGCGGCCGGGATGCGGACGCTGCCGGCGCCGTCGGTGCCGACCGAGAGCGGCCCCATTCCCGCCGCGACCGCGGCGGCGGTGCCGCCCGACGATCCACCGGGCGTCTTCGCCGGATTCCAGGGGTTGCGGGTGATGCCGGTGAGCGGCGAATTGGTCTCGCCCTTGCAGCCGAACTCGGGCGTCGTCGTCTTGCCGAGGATGACCGCGCCGGCCTCGCGCAGCCGCGCGGTCACAGGCGCGTCGACGTCCCACGGGCCCGCCGGGTCGACGGTGCGCGAGCCGCGCAGCGTCGGCCAGCCGGCGGCGAGGATCAGGTCCTTGATCGAGGCGGGGACGCCGTCGAGCTCGCCGCAGGGAGCGCGCTTCCGCCAGCGCGACTCGCTGGCCCGCGCCGACGCGAGCGCCTCGTCGCCGGCGACGTGGCAGAACGCGTTCAGCACCGGGTCGAGCCGCGCGATGCGATCGAGCACCGCGCGCGTGGCCTCGACCGGCGAGGCGTCGCCGGCGCGGTACAGGGCCAGGAGCGTCGTCGCAGTGCAGTCGGCGAGGTCGGCGGGGGTGTCCATGGCGATCGATCCTTCCGCCGCAGGCAAGGAGCGGCCGCGACCATTGTCGAAGATCGCGCGGGCCTCCGGCGGCGCCTCCTGCGACGAGTCGTGAGACGTGCCCCCCGCACGAACGCGGCGCGCCCGGTGTCCGCCGACGGGCGGATGTCCTCAGGACGCGGCGGCGAGCAGCGCCGCGAACGCGGCGTCCAACCGGCGCGCGTTGCCGCGCCGGACCTCGAACACCGGCATCAGCGTCGCCGCGACCGTCGCTGCAGCTCGAACTCGGCGCCGGGGCGCGCGGCAGTGAAGCTACGCAGGTCCATCACGATCGCGTCGGCGCGGTCGATCAGCGCGACCACGGTCGCCTGCCAGGTGTCGTCGCGGCAGCAGAACTCGTTGATGCGGTAGCGGCCGTCGCGGTCGGGCTCGACGTCGAGCGTCGCCAGCCGCCGCAGCAGCTCGTCGCCCGAGGTCACGAAGCCGTCGCCGATGCGGCCGGTCGCGAAGCGCAGCAGGTCGCCGGGATCGACGACGGTGGCGGCCGGCGACGCCGTGGCAGGCGCCTCCGCACCGCGCTGACCGCGGGGTGACGTCATGCGCGGCGTCATGGCAACTCCGACCTGCCGATTCCGCCTTCCTGCCCGAGCCCACGACCGTGCGGTGCATCGACAATGGCGAGGCGATCGCCGAACGCGCAACCCACGAGCGCGGCTCGTGATCGAACGGAGCGACACCATGACCGAGCATGTCTACAAGCTTCTGGAGCTCACCGGCTCCTCGTCCGTGAGCAGCGACGACGCCGTCCGCACGGCCATCGCCAAGGCGCACCAGACGGTGCGCAACATCCACTGGTTCACGGTCACCGAGACCCGCGGCCATGTGGTGAACGGCGAGGTCGCCCACTGGCAGGTCACGCTGAAGATCGGCTTCACGCTGGAGTGACGATCGCCCCGGGGAGGGCGTGCCGTGTGACGACGTCGGCGCAGGCGCGCCGGCCAGGAGATGTCTGCATGGACGACGAGCAGCAGCATCGAGCCGAGCAGATCCTGAACGTCGCCCTCGTGCTGGGCGAACGCGACGGCTGGGATGCCGTGCATCTGCACGACGTCGCGCAGCACATGGGCATCGCGCTCGCGGAGATCCAGTTGCACTACCGGCAGAAGGACGACCTGGCTGAAGCGTGGTTCGACCGCGCCGACGCGGCGCTGGTCCGGGCGGGGGAGGCTGCGGGCTGGGTCGGCCTGCCGATGCGCGAGCGCCTCCTGAAGACGATGCTCGCCTGGTTCGACGCGCTCGCCGCGCATCGCGCGCTGTCGATCGAGATGCTGCGCTACAAGCTGCAGCCGGACCACCTGCATCTGCAGGCCGCCGGGCTGATGCGGATCAGCCGAACCGTGCAATGGATCCGGGAAACAGCCCGGCTGCCGGCGGTGGGCGGGCGGCGCGAGCTCGAGGAGATCGTGCTCACGGGCATCTTCCTGGGCGCCGTGGGGCGCTGGCTCCTGGATCGGTCGCCCGACGCGCGCCGCACGCGAGCCTGGCTGGAGCGCCGGCTGGCCTGGGCCGAGCGAATGGCCTTGCGCTTTCCCGACCGGCTCGCCACGTGGACGCCTTCACGCATGCCCTGATGGGCGCGCATGCGGCGCATCTCGGCACGCGCCCGGATGCACGACTGTCGCCGCGTACGCGCTTGCTGCTCGGCGGCGTCGCGGCTGCCTTTCCGGACGTCGACTTCATCGGCTTCCTCGTCGATCCGCTGCGCTTCCTCGCCTACTGGCATCAGGGCCCGACGCACTCGCTGCTGCTCCTGCCGCTCTGGGCCCTGCTGATCGCTGCCGCGTACTGCGCCGCGACGCGGCGCTGGCGGGCGTTCGGCGAAGCGGTCGCGGTCTGCGGCGCCGGGCTCGCCACGCACCTGGTGCTCGACCTCCTGACGGTGTACGGCACGCAGCTACTCTATCCACTGTCGAGCACGCGCGTCAGCCTCAGGACCACCTTCGTCATCGACCCCCTGTTCACCGCGGTGATCGCCATCAGCCTGGCGGCCGCCCTGCACCGCGGCGATCGGCGCATCGCCGCCGCCGGCTTGCTCCTCCTCGTCGCGTACGTGGGCGGGCAGTGGCTGCTTCGACTGCAGGCGCTGCGGGTCGCCGGCGAGGCGGCCCGCGCCCAGATCATCGAGCCCGGTCCGGTGGCTGCCCTGCCGCAGCCCTTCTCGCCCTTCAACTGGAAGCTGGTCGCGACGCAGGCGAGCGGCTTGCGGGTCGCCCATCTCAACCTCATCGGCCATCCGGCGCTGGTGCCGCGGCTCCCGGGCCTCGCGAGCCTGCATGCGATCGCGCAAGCGTACGAGCCGCCGGACCGGCTGGCCTGGGAACGCCGCAGCTTGTTCGGCGACGAGCCGCAGCTGCGAACGCTGGCCGAGTCGCTCTGGCGCAGGCCGGACTTCGCCGCCTTCCGGCACTTCGCCGTCTATCCGGCACTCTCCCGCATCGACGATGGCGATGGCCGCCGCTGCGTCTGGTTCACCGACCTGCGCTACGACCTGCCCGCCCTGCCCGACACCTTCCGCTACGGGCATTGCCAAGTCCCGCCGGGTGCACCGTGGCGGCTGTTTCGGCTGCGCTACTTCACCGAGCACGGGCTGGAGCCGCTGACGAGGTCCGGCAGCGCCAAGCCCTAGAGCGCCCTGGCAGTTCAGCTTCGAGCCGGTGGCGGTTACCCCGCCTTGTGCGGCTTGACGTCAGCTCCGCTCATGCGATAGCACGCGGCGCCGAGGTCGGAATCGGAACGCACGACCTTCATCGTCCCGGCGACCCAGACGGCGCTCGTGTTGCGCACTTCCGGGCTGACCGGTTCCGCCGGCGTCACGTGGACGACCTGGTTGGCGGGTGGGGCCGGCGAATGCAGGCACGCCCCGTAATAGGGCACGAGGAGGAACTCGCTGACGTGGCGCTGCTTGACGAACTGCAACGGGACCATGTAGCCGCCCAGGCGCAGCCGACGATCGTGGACATCGGGATTGGGAGGCGCGTTGTCGAGCAGCGCGCGCACCTTGCGCAGGATCTCCTCTGCCTGCGGATCGTTGTCGTCGATGCGATCCAGGCGCAGCGGGCCCAGCACCGCCTGCGTGTTCCATCCGGGTGGCAGCAGGGCGGGCCAGGACGTGGTCTCGTAGCCTTGCGCATCGCTGGCCGCCCTGGCGGCGCCAGCGGCCGCAAGGAGCCAGACGAGCGCTTGTCGGCGACGCATGCTTCTAGAGCACGCCCGTCGCTCTCAGCTTCGCCGACTTGGCGCAGAGCTCCACGACGGCGAAGTAGTTGAGCACCTCGCGCTGGCCGACCTCGTACGGGTTGGGCACGTCCCTCAGCAAACGGTTGGGAACGTCGGGAACGTTCGCGTCGTTGCGAGGGTTGCCCTGGCGGTTGCCTCGGCGATTGTTCTGTCCGCCTTGATCGTCCTCCCTGAGGACCCGGATCATCGCCGCCGTGTTCGCCCTGAAGTAGGCATTGTCGAACTCGGTGTGGTTCGACATCAGCGCGGTGGCTCCAAAAGCCGCCGCCCTCTGCGCGAACTTCTGCGCCGATTGGATGTACTGATCGTAGAACGCGGGCATGGGGTTGGTGAACGAGATCGCGGTGCCGCCGACGTAGGCCACGCGGATCGGCTGGCCACGGTCCCTGAACTCGAACAGGAACGACAGCGTGCCCGGCGTGTGCCCCGGCATGGTGACGATCTGCACCGAGACGTCGCCGACCCGGATGACGCGCCCGTCCGTGCCGTCGTTCTGCGGCCCGAAGCGGGTCGCGTGCGGTACGGTGCGCGCCAGCACGCTCGGCCAGTCGCCCTCGCCGTAGACGATCGTGGCGTTCGGGAAGGCGGCCTCGGTCAGGTGTGCGCCGCCGTCGTGGTCGCCGTGGGCGTGCGAATAGATGGAGTAGCGGACCTTTTGCGGATCGAGGCCCAGGAAGCGCAAGCCCCTGTGGATCTCGTCCTCGGTCGCGTATTCGAAATTGCCGTCGAGGACGATGATGTCGCCGTTGCGCGCGACCAGCGCGAAGCTGCTGTGGTTCCGTGTCCCGAGGAAGTAGAGGTTGTCGCCGATCTGCGCCGGCGGCGAATACCAGTTCTCCCGAGGCGGGGTGCCGCCGGGGGGCGTCGGCAGATCTCCGCTCGGATAGTTCGCCGGGTTGTACGTGGGCAGGACCCGATTGGCTGCCGAAATCGTCGGTACGCACAAGCGCGTGTAGGTGCCCATCCAGTCGGTGCCTGCATAGAACTTGGCCGAGGCCTGCAGGGATTCGACGGTCGGCGCCGTCTGCGCCAGCGCCGGTCCCGATACCGTGCTCGCCACCATCGCGTAGATCGCACCCCAAACTATCGAACGTCGTGTCTTCATGCTTGTCTCCTTTGGTCTCATACGGAATTCGAGTTGCACCATCAACGGAGTGGCGATGGCTGCCCACCGCTCTGCGTCGCCCTCGAAGCCGGATGATCGGAAAGAGCAGCCGGTGACACCATTGAAATCATGTGATCGCAGCGATAAAACACCGTCATGGACCTGAATCTTCGCAACGCACGTGCCTTCGTGGTGGTGGCCCGTCACGGCAGCTTCACCAAGGCAGCGGCGTTGCTGCACCTGTCGCAGCCCGCGCTCACCGTGCAGATCCGCAACTTCGAGAGCGCGCTCAAGGTCAAGGTGCTCGATCGAAGCAGCCGCTCCGTCGAGCTGACGCAGACGGGACGCGAACTGCTGCCGACGCTCGAGAGGATGCTGCACGAGTTCGACACGATCGTCGCTGACACCCACGCCACGAGCGCCGGGCGCAGAGGCACCGTGCGGATCGCCGCGTTGCCTTCCTTCGCGTCGGGCCTGCTCCCCGACGTCATACGCGCCGTGCGCGAGACCGAGCCGGGGCTCGGCTTCGTCGTGCGCGACGCCGTCGCGAGCCGCGTCATCGACCTCGTCGTCGAGGAAGAGGTGGACCTCGGCCTGACCGGCGGCGAGATGCCCACCGACCAGGTCGAGGTGCTGCACCGGTGCGAGGATCGGCTCTGCGTCGTCTTCCCGCGCGATCACGCCTTCGCGCGGCTCCGCACCGTCAAGTTCGAGGATCTCGTCGGTGTCCCCATGGTGCTGACCGACCATGCGACGAGCCTTCGCGCCGTCGTCGAAAGTGCCTTTTCTCGCGCCCGCTTGCGCCCTGTGGTCGTCTGTGAGACGACACACATGCTGACGGCAGCGGCGATGGTCGCAAGCGGGCTAGGCGTCGCGATCCTGCCGGGGTCGGCGCGCGAACGCGAGGCGATGCCGGGCCTGGCCTCCCGGTCGATCGACGATGAGGCGTTCGTCCGCCCGCTGGCGCTCGTGAAGAAGGCGCGGCGGACCTTGTCGGCCGCCTGCGATTCATTCGCGCAAGCCTGCATCGCCGGCCTCGAGCGGAGTGCGTCGGCACCGGCCGCGAAGCCGGCGCGAAAGAGCAAGCACTGAGGAGCGGCTCGCCCGCACCCGCTGGACATCCGAGCGGTCGGCCGCCGTCTAGCGGCCGTCGAGAGACCTCGGCACCCGAACCACGTTCGCGTCGTGCATCACCTTCCCGCCGATGAGTGTCAGAACCGACTGGATCCGCGGGATCTGGGCGTCCGGCACCGAGAAGAAGTCGCGGTCGAGAACGACGAGATCGGCATGGTTGCCCTTCTCGATCGAGCCGATGTCGTCCTCCCAGATGAACCACTTGTTCGCAGCGGTCGCCAGCCGCATCGTCTCCTGACGGGTCAGCCTCTGCCCCTCGTTCACCAGGTCACCACGCAGGTTCCTGCCCGTGATCATGGTGTAGAAGTTGAGCCATGGGTTGATGACGGTGATGTCGCCGCCGTCGGAGTGGTAGCCCAGCGGAATGCCGTTGTCGTAGAGCATGCGGTACGGCGGCCCGACCGGCGGCGCGTTGGCGGCGCGCGTGCGTGTCGGCCCCCACCCGACCAGCAGGCCACCGCCCAGCGCCTTGAAGCGGTTCACCAGATCCTCGGTGACTTGCGGCACGTGCGAGATGATCCAGCGCAGCCCGTTGATCGGGATCTCGGCGTTGACGATCTCGCGGTCCATCACCAGATTGTTGAAAGACGTGAGGTTCAGCGAATGGTCCTCGGCACGCCAGCCCTCCGCGGCGATGGCGCGCAGACCGAATACGCCGCCGCCGGTGAACTCACCGATTCCGCCGGTCTTCAACCAGTCGTTGCCGAAGAACGGGAACGAATTCCTCAGCCGCTCGGCCAGCGTCGGAATGGCGGGATCGTTGGCCGGGTCCTGGTGCAGGAAGTCGATGCGCAAGCGTGCGGGCAGCGCCTTTTCCCGGTCCAGCGCGAGGAACGGCCGGTGCATCGTGTAGACGTTCTCGGTTGCGATGCCGCCGGCCGGCAGTGCCGAGTGGAAGGCACCGGCGTCCTTGTGCGTCGTGATGCCGAGAGTGGTGAAGTACTGCAGGGCCTCCGCAGCAGTGCGCTTCCTCGACTCGGGCGTCAGCAGCCGCTCGCGCAGCAGGCGCAGCGCCAGGGTCGTTCCCGACGCGCCGCCCGGAATGCTGCCGTCGGCAGCGACGGTGACGCCCGCGAACTGCAGCCAGGTCCTGCCCGCGCTGTTGGTGCTCGCGCCGCCCTGGGCCGCCTGGATGTAGACCGGGTGGCCGATCGCGTCGAGCTCGCTGAGGTTCGGCAACCGCTGCTCGGCAAACTGCATCGCCGATATCGGTCCGATGGTGGTGATGAATCCGCCGCGCGGCACCGTCGCCGCATACGCCTGGTACGCCGCGATCGCGTCCGGAATCGTGAAGACGTGCTCCATCGACACGTGGTATCCGGGCCGGTTGCCCACCAGCACGATGTGGTTGTGCGCGTCGATGATTCCGGGAATCACGGTGCGTCCACCGACATCGATGACCTTCGGCTTGTCGCTGCGATCGACGCGGCGGCCCACCTCGACGAAGCGGCCGTTCTTGATCAGCACCTCGTCGACGACGCGGTTCGTCGCGTCCATCGTGTGGATCCGGCCGTTGGTGATCACCAGCGCCTCGCCTTTGTCCCCTCGACCGTCCCTCCGGTCGCCGCGCCGACCGTCGTCGGCCGAGGTCGACAGCCCGAACGAGACCGCTCCTGCGCCGACGAGCGTTGCGGCGAATACGGCCCTCAGGTTCCGCCAGGTCGAGACTCTCATTCGAAACTCCTTCGATGGGCGAAATCAACAGCCCACGTCACTTTTGCAAGCGGCCCCTGGAACGAGCGACCAAGCCAAGCGCCCCCGCCAGCAGCAGGGCGTAGGTTTCCGGCTCGGGGATCGCGGCAGCCATGAAGTCGAACTGCGAGATCGTGGCCGTTGCGGAGCCGCCGATGCAGTCGGTGCAGTTGAGGAACCAGCCAAACGACGACGCGGCGGCAAACGTTCGCATGCCGCTCTGAGCGTTGGCTCCGCCCGGATCCGACAACAGCACGCGGGACGAGTCGACGAGCACGCCGAAGAGGTCGCCGCCCGGGCCCGCGGTATCGGTCGTCAGGTACGACCAGCTGAACGAATAGATTCCGGGCAAGCTCGCCGTGACCTGGAGCTGGCACGGCCGGGAACCTGGAAAGCGCCACCGGTGCAGCTCGGCACGTCACCCGCAGCGTTGCTGCCGGTCAGGACGAGCTGGGCGGTCGTGAACGTCGCGACTCCAAGCGTCGGTGAACCCGCGAGGGTGCCGGTGTGGGCGACCGTCCAGGTGGCAGGTGCGAGCGGGCCGGTGAAGTCGACTGCCGCTGCCGGCCCGGCCAAGCCCGCAAGAGCAATGGAAGCAATGGTGATCAGCTTCCGCACACTCGTCCCCTGTATCGACGTCGCCGCTCGGTCGTCCGAACGCGCACCTTCGAGACAGATTAGGGGCGAGGCGGCTCACGCGTATCCGGACATTTCAGGAGCGGCGCACGCACGCTGCTTGCCAACGCTCGCCATGCGCCGCGGCCGCTCACACGCTGCCGGGTGCCGAACGTGCAGCTCAGCGGCGCGCCGCCTGGTAGTAGCGAGGCTCGTAGTAGGCCGAGACCGGCTGCATCTTCTTCGACGGCTTGCCGTACCGTTCGCGCAGCTCGACCACCGTGCGCACACCGGCTTCGTTCAGCCGGGCCTGGCGCTCGAACCCCGTCGCCGGGTGGAGCAGGATGTCGTAGGCCTGCGACGCGCTTTGCGGCGTCGAGTTCGGCACATTGCGCAGGAAAAGATCCAGCGCCGCCTGCCTGTTGCGCGGCTCGTACAGCCAGTCGAGTGCCTCGCGATAGCCGCGGATGTAGCCGGTCACCGCGCCGGCATTCTGCTGGGCCCAGCTGCGGCGCACGCCGGCGACGAGGCCCTGATAGCTGCCGAGCGTCGCCGACGCGTCCGCCAGCACGCGCTTGCCCTGCGCCTGCGCCAGCACGTCGAAGGGCGAGATGAGCATCGTTGCGGCATGTCTGCCGGCGAGCAGCTGCTCGAAGCGCTGCATGACGCCGCCGGCAGGCACGGTCTTGTAGTCGCGGTCGAGCACCAGTCCGTTGCGCGCCAGGATCTCGAGGAGCACGAACGCATATCCGGTGGTCAGCGAGTCGACCGAGACCTCCTTGCCGCGCAGCTGCGCGATCGTGCCGATGTCGGGCTGCGCCACGAGCTTCAGAAAACCGCTGTCGCCGCCCATCACGGCGACCAGGTCGGCGCCGTCGACGCCGGGTGCCCCCTGGCCCTCGCGGTAGGCGATAAGGTTGTCGACGGCCGTCATCGCGATCTCGAAGTCGCCCTTGACGAGGCCGGTCAGCTGGAACGTCGAATTCGGCGTGTTGACGGTCTTCACGTCGACGCCGTTGCGGACGAAGAAGCCCTGCGCCTGCGCCGCCCAGAGCGGCCAGTTGAAGCCGCCGGGGAAGACGATCACCTTCAGCTCCTGAGGGGGGGCGGCGGGCGCCTCTGCCCGAGGCAGCGGTGAGCAGGCGGCCAGCAACGCCGGCACGAGGCCGCAAACGAGTCGGATCAGTTTCACGGTGTCTCCACTTCCATTCACGGTCGAGCATCTCGGCTGCCGAAGGCTACACCGTAGCGAGCGAGCGTAAAGGACGCGCTGCACAATGGCACGCCCCGTGCGCGAACCTCTCGCCGGAGACAAAAGGATGACGCGCGACAGCACCACCGAGCACGCATTCGCCCTCGCGCACGACGTGCCGGTGCCCTACATGCAGCGCACTCGCGACTACTACCAGGCGCTGGGCTACGGCGCGCCGTACGAATGGGCCCACTACGCCGACGTTCCTTTTCGACCGCTGACGAAGCCGCTCGCGGCGTGCCGGGTCGCCCTCGTCACGACTGCCGCACCCTATCAAGCGGACAAGGGTGACCAGGGCCCCGGAGCGCCGTACAACGCGAGCGCGAAGTTCTACAGCGTGTATTCCGGCGACTCGGCGCGGGACCACGACCTGCGGATCTCGCACGTCTCCATCGACCGCCAGCACACGACGGCGGAGGACCCGGGGAGCTACTTTCCGCTGCCGATGCTGCGCGAGTGCGCGCAGTCGGGGCGCATCGGGGCCGTGGCGGCCCGGTTCCACGGCGCACCCACCAACCGAAGCGTTCGCGTCACGCTGGGCGTCGACGGCCCGCAGCTCGTCGCTCGCTGCCTCGCCGACGCCGCCGATGCCGCGATCCTCGTGCCGAACTGCCCGGTCTGCCATCAGACGACGAGCCTCGTCGCCCGGCTGCTGGAAGAGGCCGGCATCGCCACGATCGTGCTGGGCTGCGCCAAGGACATCGTCGAGCACGTGGGCGTGCCGAGACTGCTCTTCTCCGACTTTCCGCTCGGCAACGCGGCCGGTCGGCCCCGCGATCCCGTCTCTCAGGCGTTCACGCTCGAGCTGGCGCTGAAGGTTCTCGAAGCGGCACCGGGTCCGCGCACGACGGTTCAGTCGCCACTGCGATGGAGCACGAGCCCGGACTGGAAGCTCGACTTCTGCAACGTCGAGCGCCTGACGCCCGAGGACATCGCCCGCCGGCGTGCCGAGTTCGACATCGCCAAGATGCAGGCGAAGAAACTCCGTGGCGGCGCGGACGGCAGCGTCCGCTTGAACGACTGAGCGCTACGCCGCGCGTGCCGCCATCGCGCGCCGGAATCCGAGGAACGTCGCGCTGGCGAGGAAGGCAACCGCCGCTGCCATCCACAGCGCTGCCTTGCCGCCGAATGCGTCGTACAGCGCGCCGGCCAGCATCGGCAGGACCGCGCAACCCAGGTAGTAGACGGTGTAGAAGACGCCCATCCCGGCGCTTCGGCTCTCCGGTCGCAGGAACTTCGCCCGGCGCCGACACCAGCGCCGCCGCCGGGATCCCGCCGACGAGGCCGCCCAGCAGCAGCCAGGGCAGCGGAGCGCTTCCTGCAGCGATGAACAGCAAGCTCGCGCACCAGGCGAGGATCGTCGCGTGGCAGAGCCGGTCCGGCCGCCGGCTGCGCTCCAGGAGGAAGCCGCCGGCCTGCACGCTGACCACGAACATGACCGTGTTGAGCGCAACGAGCCAGCCGGCGTCGGCGATGCCCGAGCCGTTCTCGACCAGGAACGACGGCAGGAACGACAGCACGATCTGGTAGGCCGCGTTGTAGAGCAGCCAGGGCAGCGCAGCGATCGCGAGCAGCGACCACTCGCGTCGCGTCAATGCGCCCACGCCGATGCCGGTCGCCGCGGGCGAGGGAGAAGCGGAGCCCGTCACCGCGAGCGGCGGACGGTAGAACGTCGCCACCACCACCAGACCGAGCAGCGCGAAGACCGCGGCGGATGCGACGCTCCAGCGCCAGCCCGCGATCTCGCCGAGCGCACCCCCGACGGCGAGCGAGACGCCGATGCCGATCGGCCAGGCATTGATCAGCACCGACATGGCGAGGAACCGATCGCGCCCTTCGAAGAGGTCGGTCACCATCTTCGTCATCAGCACGTTGAGGACGACGGCGCCGATGCCGCTCGTGAAGCGGGCCGCGTTGGCGGCGGCAAAGGACTCCGCGACGGTGAGCCAGGCTCCGCCGGCGGCCATGAGCGCGAGGCCGACGAGCACGAGGCGCTTGTCGCCGAAACGGCGTCCGAGCAGCCCGCCCGGAAGCGCGAACACGACCCCGGGCAGCAGGTAGAGGCCGATCAGCCAGCCCAGCTGAGCCTTGTCGAGGGCGAGCCCGTCGCCGATGAGGGGCGCGACCGCGGCGATCGACTGGAACTGGAACCCCATCGCGGCGCGCGCCAGCGTCAGCGCAGCGAGACACCGCCAGCTCCCGCTCATCGATTCACCGGTGAACGTCGAGCCATGCGTCCCCATTCGGCATTGCGCTTCGAGGATATCCGCAGACACCGGGTGCATCTTGATCGAATCGCGGATCGCGCTGAAGATCGGCGACACCCGCGCAGGAGGAGCCGAGCCATGGTCTTCAAGTCGACGCACACCGCACTCACCTGGAGTGATTCACGGGCGGCAGCGCTCTATTTCGATCGTGTCATGCCGGTGAACATCCCGGACACCTACCGCGCCGACGCCGAGGACCCGATCTACTACGAAGTGCTGAAGAGCCTGCTGCCCGAGGCACTCCTCGACCCGCACTCGAAGACCGGCCTGGCTGGCGCGGTCACCAGCTACGTGGCCTATTTCCTGGTCGCCTTCCCGCAGGCGGCAGGAGTGGCATCGCTCCCAAGCGGCGAGACCCTGGAGCAGCGTGCCGCATCGACCATGCCCAAGCTGCTCGACGCCTTCGGCCATCTGGTGAGCAGCTCAGGGGTCCGCGACTTCGCTGTGTACGGCGAGCCTCTCAGCCCCGCGACCCCCGGCGCGAACTCCGACCCGGCTCTGGTCCTCAGCAACCTCAACCTCGTCGACGCGAGCAAGCTGTCGTGGAGGCACATTCTCGAGTTGCGAAAGGATCAGGATTCGATCGAGCGCCTCCGTAACCTGCGCCGGGCGGTCTACAAGGACTACTCGGGCAAGCCCGAGGCCTACATCAAGGAAGACATCGAGTTCCGGATCTCGGAATACGAGGCCGCCACCAAGTTCTGGAACCTGCCGACCCAGAAGGGCATCCTCGAGATCGCCATGACGGGCGAAGCTCTGGCCGCCGTCGGGGGCGCCGTGGCACTGGCGCTGTTCGGTGCGCCGGTGGTCGCCGCCGCCGCGGCCGGTGGCGCCATTGCCGTCGGCAAGGCGGCCCTGTCGATCGCTGCGCGCAAGCGCGAGATCGAGCTCGAGCGTCGGCGCAACCCGATGGCCTACCTCGTCAAGCTCCGCCAGGCGACGGAAGTCGCGGCCTGACGACGAACGAGCCGAGCTGCAAGCGCCCCCGGTTCACTGCAGCCCACGTTCACTGCAGCCGCCCAAGGCAGTCGTTCGGACGCCGTCATTCGAACTCCGGCCCGTGCCACCAGGGGAAGAACCCCGGCATGCCGCTGGACACCCGATCCGGAAACACCGCCCTCCTCTTCTCGAGAAACGCCCCCACCCCCTCCCGGACATCGGCCGACACCCCCCGCGCCTGGATCGCCCGACTGTCGATCCGGTGCGCATGCATCGGATGCTCCGCCGCCGACAAGCGCCACAGCATCTGCCGCGTCAGCGCCACCGACACCGGCGCCGCGTTGTCCGCGATCTCCCGCGCCAGCGCCCGCGCCGCCGGCAGCAGCTCGTCCGGCGCATGCACCGAGCGCACCAGCCCGCGTGCGAGTGCCTCGTCGGCGTCGAACACGCGGCCGGTCATGCACCACTCGAGCGCCGTCTGCATGCCGACCAGGCGCGGCAGGAACCACGACGACGCGGCTTCGAGCGTGATGCCGCGGCGCGCGAAGACGAAGCCGAAGCGCGCCGAGGTGGACGCCAGGCGCATGTCCATCGGCAGCTGGATCGTCGCGCCGATGCCGACCGCCGGGCCGTTGATGGCGCCGATCACCGGCTTCAGGCTCTCGTAGATCCGCAGCGTGTTGGTGCCGCCGCCGTCGCGGTAGACGTCGCCGACGCGAAGCTTCTCCAGGTAAGGATGGTTCTGCGCGGCCTTGCGGTCGAAGGTGTCGCCACCCGAAGACAGGTCGGCGCCGGCGCAGAAGGCGCGGCCGGCGCCGGTGACGATCGCCGCCTTCACCTCGTCGTCGGCATCGGTCTCGTCGAACAGCAGCCCGAGCTCGACGCGCATCTGCCCGTTGTAGGCGTTGAGCTTTTCGGGACGATGGAGGGTGATGGTGGCGATGCCATCCTCCACCTCGTAGCGCGTGGTCTCGAGCGGCGGCAGCGGCATGGCGGTGTCCTCGACGGTGCAAAGGCAGGAGGGAGTCGCGCGCATTGTGCGACCCCCTGTTCGCCTGGGCGACTTCGGGCAGGGCCGTGAAGCTCGCGACCGCCTGCACGACCGCTTCGACCGCGTTCCTGAAGACACCCGCATGCTTTGAGTTCGTCTCCTGGCAGAGGGCCGCGTCGCGTCCCGGGACGCCGCCGCCGCCCGGTGCGCTGCCCCGACAGCGGCGCTGGGCGCGGCGCGCCTTGCAGACAGAGGCTTAGTCGCGCCGTGCGAAATGGCGTTGCCCGACCCACTGCGCTACCTTCTTGCCGAGCGAGACGCCGTCGGTGGCCGAGAACGTGAAATGCATGCCGCCGTACACGCGCGCGATTTCGCTTTCCTCGTTGAGCGCTTCGGTGCTCGCATAGGTGCGCGCCGTGTTCGTGGCCTTGCTGTCGAAGGTGTACGACACCTTGGTCGTGCCGTAGTAGAGACGCAGCGTTTCGCCGAGGCCGCCGGCGGTGCACGAGTGGGCTGCCGGGTACTCGGGATGGTTCGGGGTCGGCGCCACCGGCGTCCAGGCCGGATCGGCCACGGTGGCCGCGTTGTTGTCGACGTCGGCGAGCGGGATGGCATTCAGCGGCCGCCAGAACTCGTAGAAGTACTTGGCCTCGAAGCACGCCGTGATCGCGTCGGCATGGACGACGTAGATGAAGGCCATGAGGCGCGCCGCCTCGGCGACGTCGCTCGTGCTGGCAGCGAAGCGGCCGAGGTTGCGCGTCACGAAGGCGTTGGGCGCCTCCGTGTGGAAGCGCGCGGCCTCGAGCTGATCGGCACTCCGCGCGATGGCCGTCGTGCCGCCACCGGCCTTGCTGACGTTGAAGGCGGAGGCATAGGCGGCGCCCTCGAGCGGCGGCGGCCCGGCCGGGCGGAACTGGTCGGCGCGGCTGAGCGAGAAAGGCTTGATGAACGGCACGTAGCGGTTCATCGGTGTCGGGTTGGCGCTCCTGAACTTGCCCGGCGCGGTGCTCGAGACGTAGGGCGCAAGCACGACGGCGCGGCCGTCAGCCGCGCGCATGGCGACGATCCGCGCCGCGACCTCGCTGCCCACGGCGAGCCCGCTCGTCTTCCCGGGGCCGTCCGGGATCGATGCCACCGCGCTGTCGAACGCCGGCTGGTACTGCTCGGCGCGGCCGGGATAGAGCGCCCCCAGCACGCCGTAGGCCGCGGCGCTCGCCGCGGCGTCGATCGAAGCGCCCGCCGGCGCCGTCGTCGGCGTGGCGGCGAAGGGAACGAAGCGGCCGTCGATCGCGCTCACCGCGTCGTAGATGGCGACATGCAGGGTGGCGAGGTCGGCCTGGTAGGTGGGGCGCTGCTCGGCCTCCGTGCTGTTGACCGTGCCGACGGCGAGCACCGTGCGGTTGGCGACGTCGTTCCAGTACGAAACCACGTTCGGGGAGCTCGCGCTCAGGGCGACACTGCGATCGTCGATTCCCGAGCCACCGCAGGCGGCGGGCAGCGCGGTCATCAGGCAGACGAGGATCAGCGATCGCGTTCGCTGCGGGGACGAGAGACGGGCGACATGCCGCATGCGAGGCTCCTGTTCACCGATCTCGTTGCGATCCGATCGGCGTGTCGCGAGGCTAAGGGCCGGCTCGGCGCGGCGGAAGGCGCAAGACTGCAGAATGGGAGCCGCAATGCCGCATAACCCGAGCGCGCTCCATTGGGACGACCTCAAGTACCTGCTCGGCGTGGGGCGTCATGGCAGCACGCTGGCTGCCGGTCGTGCCCTCAAGGTCGATCAGTCGACCGTCCAGCGGCGCCTGGCCGATCTCGAGAAGCGCATCGGCCAGTCGCTGGTGCAGCGGCAGGCGACGGGCTACCGCCTGACCGAGCTCGGTCAGGAGTTGCTGCCGTTCGCCGAGGCGGTCGAGAGCGCCGTGCGGGCGTTCGAGGAGCGGCTGCAGGCGCTGAAGGACGACGCCTCGGGTGTGATCCGGATGACCTGCCCGGAGCCGATCGTCCTGAAGATGACGCAGGCCGGGCTCCTCGAGCGCTTCCATGCCCGCCACCCGCGCCTGCAGGTGCAGTTCGTCATGAGCGATCGCTACGTCGATCTAGCCAACGGCGACGCGGACGTCGCCTTGCGTTCCGGCGACACCGAGGACGAGCTGCTGACCGGCCGCAAGATCGCCGACTCGCACTGGGCGCTCTTTGCCAGCAAGGGCTACGTCGAGCGCTTCGGCCGGCCGGCGGATCTCGGCGATCTCTCGGGCCACGCGCTGGTCGGCTTCGACGAGACGATGGCCAAGCACCGCGCGGCGCAGTGGCTGCGCAGCCTCGGACCCGACGTGCAGATCGCCAGCCGCTGCAACAGCGTGCTCGGCCTCATCCATTCGGTGAAGGCCGGCGTCGGCGTCGGCCCATTGCCGCTGCCGCTCGGCGACAGCGAGCCCGACCTGGTCCGGCTCACCGACCCGGTGCCCGAGCTGACGCGAAGCTGGCGCCTGCTGACGACCCAAGAGCTGAGGCGAACCCCCCGCGTCTCGGCGTTCTTCGATTTCATCATCGACGAGATCGAGTCCCTGCGGCCGATCCTGACCGGGTGACCGGCGCCGCCACTTCGACAAGCCGGCGCGCTCCGACCTCGAGCGAGGTCCACCGGATGTTCCAGAGCGTCGCTCCGGTCGGACGAGGCGCCGTCTTCCGGGTGCTCGCCGCCTAGGGCGTACGCGCGCATCGCGCGGCCTGGCGGCGGCGGCGCAGGGCTACGCCGAGCATGCCCAGTCCTGCCATCGTCATCACCAGCATCGACGGCTCCGGTACCGGCGTCACGGGACCGTCGAGCAGAGGTCGCACGGAGATGTCCAGCAGTTCGATCGGCGAGCCGCCAAGCAGCGTGGCCGCGCCAGTGGCGAGGTTGACCTGGTAGAGCTCTGTCGTCGGCGTGCTCCCGGACGCGTCGTCAAGGCTCAGGTAGGCGACGCCGCTGGCTCCGCTGATGTCGAAGCCGATGGAAGCCGAGAAGGCGAGGACACCCGAGGGGCCGATGCTGGTCAACTGACCTCCATTCGGACTCGGGCTGCCATTGATGCCACCGATGGTGTACAGGGAATCGTTGAAGTAGCTGTACGCGTAGAGCGTTGTCTGCGTGGCGCCTGGGAAGTTGTTGGAGTACGCGATGCCGGCGACGAACGAGTTGCTGATCGAGAGCGGAGTGTCCTGCGCGATCAGCGCGCCGGTCGTCGCATTCACGCGATAGTTCTGGCCCTCCCCGGTGACGACCCGCAGCGCATCGACGACCGGGTTGAAGTCGATCGAGATTCGCGTCGACGTCGTGCCGGTGAGCGTCAGCGGACCGCCCACCGGGGTTGCTGCGAACGTGCTCGTGTTGATGGTGTACAGCTGGGCGGCGGCGCCCGCACTGCTCAGGGCATAAAGCTGACCGTCGGATGGGCGAAAGTCGATCGCCCTCAGCGTCTGTCCGGCGACGACGCCGAAGATGGAGCCCGTACTGAGCAGCGAACCTGCGCTGGCGCTGTCGAAAGTCACCAGCGTCGGCGTGGCGGTATCCGCCAGACCATAGACCAGTTCAGCATGGGCGGCGCCAGCAATGCCCGCGAGTGCAACCACGGTACTGAACGCCGAGACAAAGCGGGACCTCATTTGATCACTCCAGTTCGACAGATGGATGGCTCGCCCGGCAAGGCACGTCAAGCGCTCGAGCTACCAGCCCACCGCGTGTCCGTCCTTGCGGGGATCGGACCCCGACCGGTAGACCCCATTGACCGGGCCGGGCCGCGGCGAGTTGAACTGCGGTGCGGGCAGGGCCGGGTCGCGCTGGAAATAGATTGCCTGGAAGCCCCCGACGCTGCCGTTCGTCGTGGCGATGGGATGTCCCATGGCCTGCAGCGCATCGCCCACGATGGACCGCAGGTTCGGTTCGAGGGACAGGGTACCCGGGCCCGTGGTGCTCTGCGAGTGCGTGTAGCGCGCCGCGTCAGCCGACGCTTGAGGGTTGAAGCCGAGATCGATCGCATTGATCAGATGCGTCACGTGCGAGTACGCCTGGATGGCGCCTTGCATGTTGCCGAAGGCCATGCGGGGCTCACCGTCCTTCATGACGAAGCCGGTGATGATGGTGTGAAACGGCCGTTTACGCGGCGCAACCACGTTGGGATGGTTCGGCGTGCGGTTGAAGCCGGCGCCGCGGTCGTGAAGCACGAAGCCGTATCCGGGGACGGTGATCCGGCTGCCGAACACGTTGAAGACACTGTGGACGACAGACGCCATGTTTCCCCAGCGGTCGGCGGTCATCAGGTTGATCGTGCCACCGAGCGGGTTGGGCCCGGGCACCACGCTCGCGCGCATCGGGTTGAGCTGGTTGCACTTGGAGGCTGCGTAGGACTTGGACAACAGCCGGATGAGCGGGACCTTGACGAACAGCGGATCACCGTTGTAGGCCCCGAGATCGGCATAGGCAAGCTTCTTCGCTTCCACCAGGAAATGCCAGAACTGCGGCGACATGTGGCCCAGGTTCGCCAGGTTGTAGCCGTGGTGCGGGACGCATGCTTCGAGAATGTTCAACATGAGCAGCGCGGCCCAGCCCTGGCCGGGCGGAGGCACCTGGAACACGTCGAAACCGTGGTAATTGGTCGAGATCGGTTCGACCCATTCGGGCCGGAAGTCCGCGAGGTCGCTCAAGGTCATGACGCCGCCGAGCGACTGGACCTTGTTGACGATCGCCTCCGCGATCGGGCCGCGGTAGAAGGCATCTGCCCCTTGCGTCTGCAGCAGCCGCATCGCCCGCGCCAGGCCGGGATTGCGGAACACGCTGTACAAGGCGGGAACGTTGTTGTTGACCAGGAGCTCGCGTGCGGAGTCGATGTCGTTGCGAAGGGCGTTGACGCTGCTGGCCCAGTCCGCATGGTGTCGCTCCGTGATGCCGAAGCCCTCCTCGGCCAGGGTCGCCGCACGGTCGAACGTCTCCCTGAACGTCATGGTGCCGAAGCGCTTCAACATGGCGTCGAAGCCCGCCACGGCGCCCGGCACCGTGATCGAGTTCACCCCGGTGAGCGTGCGGGTGCTGAAGTAGGACTCGGTCCACCCGGCCGGAGCCCAGCCGGCGCTGTTCAGGGCGTACAGCTTCTTGTCTCGGGCAGACCAATAGAGCACGAACACATCACCGCCGATGCCGGTATCGTTCTGCGAGGTCACGTCCAGAACCGCTGCAGTGGCGACGGCCGCATCCATCGCGTTGCCGCCTTTCTCGAGGATCTCGAGTCCGGCCTGGGCCGCCAGATGATGGCTGGTGGCGACCATGCCGTTCCTGGCGACGACTTCCGAACGGCCTTGGTCACGCCAGCCCATGGGGCGGGTGCCCCGCACGGTCTTGTCATTCAAGCTCACGCCCGGATTCTCGAGGCCGAGCGGGATGCCGAACGGCGTCTGCGACTGGGCGGTCGCGCCAGCGGCCGCGGCCGTGATCGCCAGCGACAGGACTGCATTGCGCAGTGACGACGAGTGGCCTGAGCAACGCCGAACCGCGCTCATCAGATTGGGCAGCATGCTGTCTCCTCGAGTGTCGTGGTCCGACACCTATCGCAGAGACCTGCACCAATTTGGCGGCCCCTAAATCCACAGTAAAGGAACCGTTACATAGTGTCAATACGAGAGACGAGCACGCGGTTATTGGATCGTCCTTGACGAAAGTCCTTCTCGGTGCCAGAGCAACAACCGTGGAGCTTGGACAGATCTCAGAGGCCAGTTAACAGCGAAGCAAGTTGTGGCGATGCCGTCGCACCGCTGACGCATCGCATGCCACGCGCCAGCTCGCGAGCTGCTGTGCCGCGCCGCTCAGAACGGATAGTGCCGCGGCGTCGTCTGCACCGTGATCCACCTCAGGTCGGTGAACTCGGCGATGCCGGCGCTGCCGCCGAACCGGCCGAGCCCCGAGCCCTTGACGCCGCCGAAGGGCATCTGCGCCTCGTCGTGCACCGTCGACGCGTTGACGTGGCAGATGCCCGACTCGATCCGCCGCGCGACGTTGATGGCGCGGCCGATGTCGCGCCCGAACACCGCCGCGGAGAGGCCGTACTCGTTGTCGTTGGCGCACTCGACCGCCGCCTCGACGCCGCTGACGCGGACGATGCACTTCACCGGCCCGAAGGTCTCCTCATGGAAGATGCGCATCTCGCGCGTGACGTGGTCGAGCAGGGTCGCCGGCATCAGCGTGTTCTCGGCCTTGCCGCCGCAGAGCAGCTTGGCGCCCTTGGCCAGCGCGTCGTCGATCAGCGCATTGCAGTGCTCGACCGTGTGCATGCCGACCACCGAGCCGAGCACCACCGGGTCCTTGCCGCGCGGGTCGCCGAGCGGCAGCGCCTTGGCCTTGGCGACGAAGCGGTCGACGAAGGTGTCGGCGATCTTGGTGTCGACGATGACCCGCTCGGTGCTCATGCAGATCTGCCCCGAGTTGGCGAAGCAGCCGAAGGCGGCGGCATTCACCGCCTCGTCGATGTCGGCGTCGTCGAGGATGACGAGCGGCGCCTTGCCGCCGAGCTCGAGCACCACCGGCTTCAGGTGCTTGGCGCAGACCGCGGCGATGATCTTGCCGACCCGCGTCGAGCCGGTGAAGTTGACGCGCCGCACCGCCGGGTGCGCGACCATCGCCTCGACCACCGCGCCCGCGTCTTGCGGGGCGTTCGTCACGTAGTTCAGGACGCCGGGCGGGAAGCCCGCCTCCTGGAACGCCTCGACGATCAGGCGGTGCGTGCGCGGACAGCTCTCGCTGCCCTTCAGCACCACGGTGTTGCCGCAGGCCAGCGGCGTGGCGATGGCCCGCGTCGCCAGGATCACCGGCGCGTTCCACGGCGCGACGCCGAGGACGACGCCGGCCGGCTGGCGGATGCCCATCGCCAGCGAGCCGGGCACGTCGGAGGGAATGATCTCGCCGGCGATCTGCGTCGTGATCGACGCCGCCTCGCGGACCATGCCGGCCGCGAGCATGACGTTGAAGCCGGCCCAGCCGGCGCTGGCGCCGGTCTCGGCGGCGATCGCCTCGATGAACTGCGGCACCCTGGCGTCGAGGGCGTCGGCGGCCTTCAGCAGCAGGGCGCGGCGCTCGCTCGGGCCGGTCTGGCTCCAGGTCTTGAAGGCCGCCGCCGCGGCCTCGACGGCGCGGACCGCGTCCTCGGGGCTGGCGGCGGGGGCGCGCGTCGCGACCTGCTGGTCGAGCGGGTTGCGGCGTTCGAAGGTGGCGCCGTTCTTCGCGGTCGCGGCGAGGCCGTTGATGAGCATGGACAGATCGGACATGGCGTTCTCCTGGACGGGGGTGGGCGAGGCCGCGCCAGCGGCCCCGAGGTAGGCGTGGCGGACGGCGTCGGAGCGGGCGAGCTCCGCTGCCGTGCCGCTGGCGACGATGCGGCCGCGCTCGAGGACGTGGCCGCGATCGGCGATGGCGAGGGCCTTGCGCACGTTCTGCTCGACGAGCAGCACCGTGGTGCCGGCGTCGGCGATGCGCCGGGCGATGGCGAGCAGCTCGTCGACCATGCGCGGGGCGAGGCCCAGCGACGGCTCGTCGAGGAGGAGCAGGCGCGGGCCGGACATCATGGCCCGGGCGACGGCGACCATCTGCTGCTCGCCGCCGCTCATGGTCCCGGCGAGCTGGCCGGCGCGCTCGGCCAGGCGCGGGAAGTCGCGCAGGACCTGCGCCTGGCGCCGGCGGCGCTCGTCGCGGCCGACGAGCCAGCCGCCGAGCTCGATGTTCTCGGCGACTGTCATCTGCCCGAACAGCTGCCGGCCTTCGGCGACGAGGGCCAGGCCGCGGCGCACCGCCCGGTTCGGCTCCTCCGGCGGCAGCGGCTCGCCGTCGAGGACGATGCGGCCGAGGCGCGGGATCAGTCCGGCGATCGCCTTCAGCAGGGTCGTCTTGCCGGCGCCGTTGGGCCCGAGCACGACGGTGAGCCCGGGCTCGATCCGCAGGTCGAGATCGCGCACCACCAGGAAGCGGCCGTAGCCGGCGCTGACGCCGTCGAGGGCGAGCTGAGCGCTCATGCGGACTCCGCCATCTCGTCGCCGAGATAGGCCTCGATCACGGCGCGGTCGCGCACGACCTCGGCCGGCGCCGCATCGGCGAGCGTGCGGCCCTGATGCAGCACGATCACGCGGTCGACGTGGCGCAGCAGCGTCGTCACCGCGTGCTCGATCCAGACCACCGTCAGCCCGAAGTCGTCGCCGAGCCTGCGGATCAGCAGCGCGGTGCGCTCCAGCTCCGCTTCGGTGAGTCCGGCCGCGACCTCGTCGAGGAGCAGGATGCGCGGCCGCGTCGCCAGCGCCATGCCGATCTCGAGCAGGCGCTGCTGCGACGGGGTCAGGTCGGCGGCGGCGCGCCCGGCCTCGGCGGCGAGGCCGAGACGTTCGAGCAGCGCGCCGACTTCGTCGGCCGTATCGCCGTGGTCGCGGCCGCCGTGGCGTGATCCGCTTGCCGACGGCGCACGGTCGGCAAGCGCCGCCGCGGCGCGGGCGCGCCCGGCGAACTCGCGCCCGAAGGCGACGTTGGCCGCGACCGACAGGCCGGCGAAGACGCGCGGCGTCTGGAACGTGCGGGCGACGCCGTGCCGGGCGAAGCGGTGCGGCGCGGCGCCGGTGAGCTCGTCGCCGCCGACGCGGATGCGGCCGGCGGTCAGCGCCTGCACCCCGGACAGGGCGTTGAAGAAGGTGGTCTTGCCGGCGCCGTTCGGGCCGATGATGCCGACCCGCTCGCCGGCTGAAAAGCGCGCACTCACGCAGTCGACGGCGAGCAGGCCGCCGAAGCGGACGCTGACGTCCTCCGCCTCGAGGACGACCTCGCTCACGGCGCCCTCCCCGCGCCGAAGCGCGGCCAGCGCAGCGACGCCAGGCCACCCGGCAGGTAGATCACCGAGAGGATCAGCAGCAGGCCGAGCGCCATCATGTAGAGCTGCGGCAGCTGCAGGCGGAGCGTCTCGGCGAGGACGCTGAAGACGATGGCGGCGACGAGCGGCCCCCACAGCGTGGCGGCGCCGCCGACCAGCGCGATCAGCACGGTCTGGAAGCCGATGAAGGGGCTGAACACGGTCGCCGGGTCGATGTAGGTCCAGCGTACGCTCATCGCCGCGCCCACGGCGCCGGCGAAGGCCGCCGTCAGCGCAAAGCCGATCGTCTTCACCAGGCGCGTGTCGACGCCGAGCGTCTGCGCCCGCTGCTCGTCGGCGCCGATGCCGACCAGCGCCAGGCCGAAGCGGCTGCGCCGAACCACGATCGACAGGGCGATGGCGCCGATCGCCAGCGCCGCCACCGTGAAGTAGACCGTGCCGCGCTCCGGCACCGTCGTGAGGACGCGCCCGACGGTGCCGTGCACCTGCTTCTCGACGTAGGTCACGGCGTGGTGGATGAGCTCGGTCATGCCGAAGGTGAGCACGGCGAAATACGTGCCGCGCAGGTGCAGGACGGCCGCGCCCATGACCAGCGCGACCAGGGCAGCGGTGGCGGCGCCGAGCGCGATCACCGCCGGCCAGGGCAGCGAGGCCAGGTTGATCGCCGAGACGTAGGCGCCGATCCCGAAGAAGGCCGAGGTCGCGAGCGACAGGTAGCGGGTCGTGCCGCAGAAGAGGCTCCAGCTCGTCGACAGGGCGATGTACATCAGGCAGGTCAGCGCCAGCGAGGCGAGGAACTCGCTGGCGATCCAGGGCACGGCCGCGGCGACGCCGGCGAAGGCGGCGAGCACGGCCCAGTCGCGGCGCGAGCTCATCGCCGGAAGAGGCCGTTCGGCTTCCACAGCAGGACGCCGATGAAGATCGCGTACGACAGCAGCGACTTCAGCGACGGGCTCGTGAAGTGCATGCCGAGCGCCTCGATGACGCCGAGGGCCAGGCCGGCGACCAGGCTGCCCGTCATGCTGCCGAAGCCCCCGAGGGTGATGACGATCAGCGCCGTGATCGTGTACGGCTCGCCCATCGACGGCGAGATCGTGTACGTCATCGACAGCAGGCAGCCGGCCAGGCCCGAGAGGCCGAGGCCGACGCCGAACATCAGCGGGTGCAGCCGCTTGGTGTCGATGCCGACGAGCTGGGCGCCGACCGGCGACTGCATCAGCGCCCGCACGCCCTTGCCGAGCAGCGTCGTGCGCAGCAGGACGATGAAGGCGATGCCGACCGCCAGGGCGACGCCGAGCAGGACCAGCTTGTTGGCGGCGAAGCGCGCCTCGCCGAAGGCGACCGGCTCGGTGAGGTAGTCGTAGCCGCGCAGCTCGCCGCCCCAGGCCAGCGAGGCGACGTTCTGGACCAGGAACATGAGGCCGAAGGCGACCATCAGGCCGCGCGCCTCGAAGACGTCGACGTTGGCCGAGGTCGCGGCGAGCGGCCGGAAGGCGAGCCGATGCACGACCAGGCCGACGAGCATCAGCGCCGCGAAGACCAGCGGCGCCATCACGAGCGGCGACCAGCCGAAGCGGGTGTGGACTAGCCACGTGGCGAAGGCACCCAGCATCAGGAACTCGCCGTGCGCGATGTTGAGGATGCGCATCAGCCCGTACTGCAGGTTCAGCCCGAGCGCGACCAGCGCGTAGACGCCGCCGGTGATGAGCCCGGAGGCGATCAGCTCGACCCACGCCCCCGGCGACATGCCTCGCTCCTCCCGGCCGTGCGAAGCCTGTCGCGCGAGCGGCTACTTCCAGGCCGGCTTGCTGGCGTTCAGCGACGCGGTGGCGATCGACTTCGGCCACACCACCTCGAACTCGCCGTTCTGCCACTGGCCGACGCTGCCCGGCGTGCCGACGTTCTCGCTGCCGGCGAAGCGGATCTTGCCGAGGATGGTCGAGTGCTCCTGCCCCCCGACGTAGTCGCGGATCGCCTTGCGGTCGGTGCCGTGCCGCGCCACCGCCGCGGTGAGGATCTCGAGCCCGGCCCAGCAGGCGCCGCTCGCCCAGCGGTCGGGCTCCTTGTTCCACTTCTTCACGTGCGCGTCGAAGTAGGCCTTCGCGCCCGGGCTCGTCTTCACGTTCCACGAGCCCATGCCGAGCACGCCCTCGGCGCCGGCGGGCGTCATGACGTTCCTGTAGAGCTGGAAGGCGGTGCCGACCGAGGCGTAGAAGAAGCGCGGGTTGAAGCCGATCTCCCGCGCCTGCCGGCTGGCGAGGATGGTGTCGGGCGGGTAGGTGAAGCCGACGAAGGCGTCGGGGTTCTTGTCCTTCATCGAGCGCAGCACCGGCGCCAGGTCGCGCACGCCGAGCGGGTAGCTCTTGTCCTCGACCATGGTGATGCCGCTGCCCTTCAGCGCCACCTTCATCGCCGCGTAGTTCTCGAGGCCGAACAGGTCGTCGACGTAGATCAGCGCCACCGTCTTCGCGCCGTTCGCCTTCAGCATGTCGACCAGCGCCGCGGTCATCGGCGCCGGCTGCTGCAGGAGCAGGAAGAAGTACGGCAGCTTGAGCTCGACGAGCTGGCGCGACAGCGCCGTCGGCGCGAGGAAGGGGTACTGGAAGCGGTTGGCGAGCGGCGCGACGGCGAAGTTGGCGTTGCTGCCCCAGGGCGGCAGGACGAGGTCGACCTTGTCGCTGCCCATGAGCTTTTCGTAGGTGCGCACGCAGGTCTCGATCTCGCTGCGGTCGTCGGACGCGACGAACTCGATCGGGCGCCGCGTGCCCTTGACGTTGAGCCCGCCGGCGGCGTTCTGCTGTTCCTGCCAGAGGAGGTAGTTGGGCTCCTGGCTGACCTGCGCCCCGGCCGACCACGGGCCTGTGCGCGCGATCGCGTAGCCGATGCGCACCGGCTGCCCCTGGGCGCGGGCGATGCCCGGCAGCGCGATGGCGGCGGCCAGGCCCTGCACCGCGCGGCGGCGGCTGATCGACGAGTGGCTGCGCTTCATGGGGTCTCCTCCCGGTGTGTCAGGGTGAATGTAGGCATGGCGGATGCCGCCTGCTGTCTCATCCATGCAGCGTCGCTTGCCTGACCGTGCACCGCGATTGGGGACTTTCCTTAGCCCGGTGCGCGGGTGCGTGGTCTCCAATGACAGCGCCGGCCGCGCCCCCGCATGAGCACGCCCTCCCCTGTCCTGATGAGCACCGACGACGTCGGCGCGCGCGACCGTGCGCCGTACTGGGCCGACTGGATCCAGCGCCTGTTCCACGGCCTGCAGAGCGACCTCTACGGCGACGTGGCGATGGACGGGCGGATGGCGTCGGCGCGGGCTGGCGACGTCGTCCTGACGCGGCTCGAGGCGAACCGCCATCGCGTCACGCGCTCGCGCGGCGCCGCCCGCGCCGACGACATCGGCTACCTGAAGATCGTCGCCCCCTTCGAGGGCTGCGCCGGCGTGCAGCAGAACGGCCGGCAGGCCTGGGTGACGCCCGGCGAATGGTGCATCTACGACACCACTGACACCTACACGGTGGACAACCCGACGCGCGTCGAGCACCTCATCGTCATGGTCCCCAAGGCCCACCTGCGCGAGCGCGGCCTCGTCATCGACGAGCTGATGGCGCGCCGTCTCGGCGGCCAGGGCGGCATCAGCCGCGTCGCCCTCGAGACCATGCGCAGCGCCTGGCGCGAGCTCCCCGGCATCCAGGCCGAGTCGGCGCGCAGCCTCGGCGAGGTGATCACGCAGTGCGTGCACCTGTCGCTGCTCGAGCTGGCCGGACGCGGCAACGCCGCGGTGCAGCGCGAGACGCTGCGCGAGCGCATCAAGCAGCACGTCATGCGCCATCTCGGCGACCCTCAGCTCAGCGTCGATGCCATCGCCGCGGCGCTCTCGGTCAGCCGCCGCCATCTCTACAACGCCTTCGCCGACGAGCCGGACGGCGTCGCCGGCTACGTGCTCGTGCGCCGCATCGACGCCTGCCGCGCCGCCTTCGAGGACGAGCGCCTCGCCGGCAAGAGCGTCACCGACATCGCCATCGCGCACGGCTTCTCGAGCATGGCCCACTTCAGCCGCGTCTTCCGCGCCAAGGTCGGCCTCTCGCCGACCGAGTACCGGCGCGAGCGGCAGGGAGCGTGAACGTGGCGGCGGGCGGCAGCGAATCCAACACGACGACCGTCCGCGCCGCGGTGCTGCAGCTGCTGCGCGACTTCGGCATGCGCCGCATCTTCGGCAACCCGGGCTCGACCGAGCTGCCGCTGTTCCTCGACTTCCCGTCCGACTTCGACTACGTGCTCGGCCTGCAGGAGTCGGTCGTCGTCGGCATGGCCGACGGCTACGCCGCGGCGACGCGCAACGCCGCCTTCGTCAACCTGCATTCGGCGGTCGGCGTCGGCCACGCGATGGGCGCGATCTTCACGGCGATGAAGAACCGCACGCCGCTCATCATCACCGCCGGCCAGCAGGCGCGCTCGCTCTTTCCGTTCGATCCCTTCCTCTTCTCGGCGCAGGCGACCGAGCTGCCGAAGCCCTACGTGAAATGGAGCTGCGAGCCGGCCCGCGCCGAGGACGTGCCGCTGGCGATCGCCCGCGCCTACTACGTCGCGATGCAGCCGCCGCGCGGCCCGGTGCTGGTCTCGATCCCGGCCGACGACTGGGCGCGCGCCTGCGAGCCGGTCGAGCCGCGAACCGTCGGCATGGCGACGCGCGCCGACGCCGACGTGCTCGCCGCCATCGGCGCCGCCCTCGAGGGCGCCGAGCGGCCTGCGTTCGTCATCGGCGCCGGCGTCGACCGCGGCGCGGCCTGGGACGAGGTGCGCGCGCTCGCCGAGCGGCACCGCGCGCGCGTCTTCACCGCGCCGATGTCGGCGCGCTGCGGGTTCGCCGAGGACCATCCGCTCTTCGCCGGCTTCCTGCCAGCGATGCGCGAGAGGATCGTCGAGATGCTCGCAGGCAGCGACGTCGTGCTGGCGCTCGGCGCGCCGGCGTTCACCTACCACGTCGAGGGCTTCGGCCCGCACCTGCCCGCCGGCGCGACGCTGTACCAGGTCACCGAGGACCCGGAGCTCGCCGCCTGGGCGCCGGTCGGCACGGCCGCGGTCGGCGACGTGCGCCTGGCCGTCCGCGAGCTGCTCGATCGCGCCGCGCCGGTCGATCGGCCGATGCCGCGCGGCCGCGCCGCCGCGCCCCGCGCCGAGCCGTCGTCGCCGATGTCGGTGGCCTTCGCCCTGCAGACGCTCGCCGAGGTGCGCCGGCCCGAGCACGTGATCGTCGAGGAGGCGCCGAGCTCGCGGCCGGTGATGCACCGCCATCTGCCGATGCTGCAGAGCGAAACCTTCTACACGATGGCGAGCGGCGGCCTCGGCTTCGGCCTGCCCGCCGCGGTGGGCGTGGCCCTGGCCCGGCGCGACGCACGCGTCATCGGCCTGGTCGGCGACGGCTCGGCGATGTACTCGATCCAGGCGCTCTGGAGCGCGGCGCAGCTGAAGCTGCCGATGACCTTCGTCATCCTCAACAACCGGCGCTACGCCGCGCTGCAGGAGTTCGCGCCGACCTTCGGCTTCGCGGCCGGCGCCAAGCTCGAGGGCACCGACCTCGGCGGGCTCGACTTCGTCGCCATGGCCCGCGGCATGGGCGTCGAGCAAGCCGTCCGCATCGAGCGGGCCGACGCGCTCGCCGGGGCGCTGGCCAGCGCGCTGCGATCGACCGGCCCGGCGCTGGTCGAGGTCGCGGTGTCGTGACCAGGGGGCCATGCAGCACACGACAACCGACACAGGAGACCGCATGACACCCCATTTCTCCCTTCGCGGGCGCACCTCGCTCGCCGCCCTGCTCTTGCTGGCCGCCGGCGCGGCGCTGCCGCAGCTCGCCGCCGCGCAGGCCTGGCCCGCCAAGCCGATCCGCGTCATCGTCGGCTTCCCGCCCGGCGGCGCGGCCGACCAGATCGCGCGCCTGGTCGCCCAGCCGCTGCAAGACACGCTCGGCCAGTCGGTGGTGGTCGAGAACAAGACGGGCGCCGGCGGCAACGTCGCTGGCGACGCGGTCGCCAAGTCGCCACCCGACGGCTACACGCTGCTGATGAGCTCGGGCGGCATGGTGTCGGTCAACCCGCACATCTACGCCAAGATGAGCTTCGACCCGGCCAAGGACCTGACGCCGGTCGCGGCAGCCGCTCGGGTCTCCGTCTACCTCGTCGTCAAGCCCGAGTTCCCGGCCAGGACGGTCCAGGAGTTCATCGCCCATGCCAAGGCCAACCCGGGCAAGCTCAGCTTCGGCTCGCCCGGCAACGGCAGCTCGCCGCACCTGGCGGCCGAGATGATGAACAGCCAGGCCGGCACGCAGACGCGGCACATCCCCTACCGCGGCGCGGCGCCGGCGCTGCAGGACCTGCTCGGCGGCCAGGTCGATTTCCTGATGGACCCGGGCGTCGCCCTGCCTCAGGTGCAAGCCGGCAAGCTGAGGCTGCTCGCGGTCGGCAGCCTGCACCGCTCGCCCCTCTACCCGGACGTGCCGACGCTCGACGAAGCCGGCCTGAAGGGCTTCGACGCCGACACCCTGTTCGGCTTCTATGCCCCGGCGGGCACGCCGAAGCCGGTGATCGACCGCCTGAACACCGAGATCAACCGCATCCTCGCCACCAAGCCGGTCGCCGACCGGATCGCCGCGCTCGGCGGCGCCGTCGTGTCCATGACCCCGGCGCAGTTCGACGCCAAGGCGAAGGACGACTACCAGCGCTTCGGCGGGATCATCCGGGAACGGAAGATCGTCGGCGACTGACGCCGCGGGAGCTCAGCGCTGCAGCCGCCGGTAGGCGTTGAAGTGGCGCACCGCCTTGCGCGCGTCGCCGGCCTGCTCGTGCAGGCGAGCGGCGTTGTAGTGCGCATCGGCGAGGTCCGGGTCGAGGCGCAGGGCAGCGTCGTAGCTGGCCAGCGCGTCGCGGGCGCGGCCCTGGTCCTCGAGCGCGACGGCGCGGTTGAAGTGCAGCAGCGCTTCGTGCGGATAGCGGCGCACGGCCTCGTCGAACAAGGCGACGGCTTCCTCGCAGCGCTTGCCTTCGCAGAGCAGCGCGCCCAGGTTGAGGTAGGTGTCGGCGTGGGCCGGATTGAGCGCCAGAGCCTTGCGGTAGGCCTTCTCGGCGGCACGGGGGTCGCTCGCCTCGAGCACTTCGCCGAGGCAGAACCAGCTCATCGCATCGCGCTCCGGATCGTCCGACTCGTCCGCCGCGGCGCGCGAGCCGCGGCTCGCAACCGGCGCCGTCCCGGCCCGCGCCGGCGTGCGCTGCAGGAAGGCGACGTTGCCCTGCTGGGGCGCGACCTCGAAGTCCATCACCAGCTGACCGGTCTCGGCCTGCCACTGCGAGCGCCCTTCGCGCACGGTGACGTCGTTGCCGACGGCGGTGATGCGCAGCCCCGTGAGCGGCACTTCCGCCGGCAGGCTGGCCCTCAGCTTGCGCAGCGCGGCCAGGATCTTGCGCGGCGCGATGCGCGCCGCCTGCAGCTCGACGGCGGTGCGCATCAGGACGACGTCGCGGAAGGTGTAGCGCAGGGCATTGCCGGGGCCTCGGCTCGGCGTCACGAACCCCGAGGCGACCAGGCCGGCGATGGCGCCGCGCGAGAGGCCCAGCATCTCCTGGATGCTGCGCGACGTGTAGGGTGCTTCTTCGCTCTGCCTGATCGTCACTTCTTCGCGCGGGCGCGCGCCGGGGCTTCTGCCGGTGTCTCGACCTCTGCCTTCGGCGCGCGCTTGACGCCCTTGCGTTCCTTGGCCGGCTCGGCCGCTGCCGGAGCCACGGCCTCGGCGGCCGCCTTCGCCGCCGGCGTCTTCGCGACGGCCGGCGCCTTCTCCTTCGCCGCCGCGCCGCGACCGAGGCTGGCGCGCAGCGCCTCGACCAGGTCGATGACCTGGCCGCCGCTGGCCGCCGTCTCGTGCGGCTCGTTGGCGACGATCTGCTTGCCGGCGATCTTCTCGTCGATGGCGGCGAGGATGCGCTTCTTCTCTTCGTCCTCGAACATCGTCGGGTCGTAGGTGTCCTCGCTGATCTGCTCGATGAGCTGCATCGCCAGCTTCAGCTCGGCCGGCGAGACCTGGACGCGCTCGATGTCGAGCTCCTTCATCGAGCGGACCTCGTCGGAGTAGAGCAGCTGCTGGAGGACGAGCCCGTCCTCGGCCGGCCGCACCTGGACGACGTACTGCTTGGCCTTCCATGCCCACTTCGCGAGCGCGACCCGGCCGCTCTGGCGCATCGCTTCCATCAGCAGGTTGTACGGCTTCGCGCCGCGCTTGTCGGGGGCGAGGAAATACGCCTTGTCGTAGAAGATCGGGTCGATCGCCTTGTCGGGGATGAAGGCGACGATGTCGATGGTGTGGCTCGGGCTTTCCTGCAGCGCCTTCAGTTCCTCGGGCTGGAAGATGACGAAGCGGTCCTTCTCGAACTCGTAGCCCTTCACCATCTCCGCCCGCTCGACCACGCGCTGGTCCTTCTCGGAGACGTACTGCTGCTTGAGGCGACCGCCGTCCTTGTCGAGCATGTTGAAGCGGACAGCCGCCGTGCTCTCCGTCGCCGAGTAGAGCTTGACCGGGATCGACACCAGGCCGAAGGACAGGGACAGCGAAGCGATCGATCGGGCGGCCATGCGGGCTCCTCCAAGTCTCGGGATCCGCGCGACCGGGCGGGACCCTGCGGCCGGCGGACGCGCAGGATACGGGCAAGGCCGGTGCCTTGTCACGGCGGCGTTGCCGCCAGCCTACGGCCGGAACGAGAGGATTTTCATGGCCGCGGCGAGCGTCTGCCGCGAGTTCCAGTAGCCGGCCCAGGGATCGGCGGGCTCGAAGCTGAGGTACTCGCGCGCCGTCGCGATGGTCCACTGCGCCCCGCCCTTGAGGCTCATGAGCTGCTCCCACGACACCGGCATCGAGACGCCTAGGCCGGGCCGCGAACGCGCCGAGAACGCCGCCGCGGTGGTCTGGCCGTGGCCGTTGCGCAGGTAGTCGACGAAGATGCGGCCGACCCGGTTGGCGCCGCCGCTCTTGGCGACGAAGCGCTGCGGGATCGCACGCGCCAGGTGCTGGACGATCGCCTGCGACACGCCCTTCACCGTCTCGTCGTCGAGCTTCGGCGCCAGCGGCACGACGACGTGCAGGCCCTTGCCGCCGCTCGTCTTCAGCCAGCTCTCGAGCTTCAGCTCGGTGAGCATTGCCCGCATCAGCACCGCGGCCTCGAGGATGTGCGCCCAGGTGACGCCTTCGCCCGGGTCGAGGTCGAAGACGACGCGGTCGGGCCGGTCGATGTGGCGGACCGTCGAGTTCCAGGTGTGGAACTCGATGGTGTTCATCTGCGCCGCCGAGAGCAGCGCGTCGGCGGTGTCGACCGCGAGCAGCGGACCGTGGCCGGGCCACAGCTTCGCATCGAGGATGCGCAGGCCGGGCATGCGCGTCTCCGGATGCTTCTGGAAGAACAGCTCGCCGCCGATGCCCTCCGGCGCGCGCACCAGCGAGACCGGGCGGTCCTTCAGGTGCGGCAGCATGCGCTCGGCGATGCTCTCGTAGTAGCGGACCAGGGCCACCTTCGTCAGTCCCGTCGATGGGTCGATGACCCGCTCCGGGTTCGTCACCTTGACGCTCGATGCCATCGGCGCGGCACTCGCGACGGCGCCGTCCGGCACCCGCGCCACCTCCCGCGTGACCTCCTTCGCCGGCTTGTCGGCGCGCAGCGATCCGAACACCGCGTGACGGATGTGGCCGTCGGGCGTCCACTCGCGGAACGACACCTCGGCGACCAGCTCGGGCCGGACCCAGCGCTCGCCGCCGGCGGTGCGACGCGACCAGCGGCCGGGCTTCACCGAGGCCACGTCGAGCGTCGGCGTCTTCGTCTCCAGCGCCACCAGCCGCTCGTGCAGCTCGCGCCCGGTCCTGGCGTTCCAGCCGGTGCCGACGTTGCCGGAATAGACCAGCTCGCCGTCCCCGTAGGTGCCGAGGAGGAGGCTGCCGACCTCGCGCGCCGCGTTGCTGCGGTCGGTGAAGCCGCAGATCACGAACTCCTGGCGCAGGGCGACCTTCAGCTTCAGCCAGGTCTCGGTGCGCTGCGACACGTACGGCGCGTCGGGCCGCTTGAGGATGATCCCTTCGAGGCTCATGCGCCGCGCCGCCTCGAGCACCTGCAGCGGCGGCGCGTCGATGGTCCGGCTCAGGCGCACCCGGTCGTTCGGGTGGCGCTCGACGATCTCCTCGAGCAGCGCACGGCGCGCGAGCAAGGGCACCTTGCGCAGGTCGCGGCCGGCGTGGAACGGCAGGTCGAAGACGAAGTACTCGATGGCCTCGCTGCTGGCGCTGTCGATCGCGTTCTGCAAGGCGTTGAAATCGGGCACGCCGGCCTCGCCCAGGACCACGATCTCGCCGTCGAGCCAGGCCGAGTGGAAGCCGAGCGCCTCGACCGCCTGCGCTAGCGCCGGCATCTTGTCGGTCCAGTCGTGGCCGCCGCGCGTGATCAGCCTCGCCCGGCCCTTGTCGACGCGGGCCATCAGCCGATACCCGTCGAACTTGGTCTCGACGAGCCAGTCCCCGGTCGGCGGCGCGGCGACCAGCGTGGCGAGCTGCGGCTCCAGCTTCGCCGGCAGCGGAGCCTTGACGGCCGCGGCGAGCTCCGGCGCCGCGTGCGCATCGACCGACGCGGCGGCGGCCGTGCGCAGCCTGGTGCCGCGCGGCTCGCGCTCCTCGAGCGGGCCGAGCGGCCTGGCGACGACGCTGTCGGGCAGGGCGGCGATGACGTCGTACTCGGCGAGCGGCCGCGCCCATTCGTCGCGCTTCTTGAACAGCATCCACGCGTCCTGCTTGTCGCCCGGCTTGGCGATGCGGACCAGCTCCCACAGCCCGGCGAGCTTCTCGCCGTGCAGGCGGAACACGAGCTTGCCCTTCTGCATGCCCTCGTCGACGTCGCCGACCGGCTCCCACGTGCCGCGGTCCCAGACGATCACGGTGCCGGCACCGTACTGTCGCGGCGGGATCGTGCCCTCGAACGAGCCGTAGTCGAGCGGATGGTCCTCGACATGGATCGCCATCTGCATCTTCGACGGGTCGTACGACGGCCCCTTGGGCACGGCCCAGCTCAGCAGAACGCCGCGGTGCTCGAGACGGAAGTCGTAGTGCAGGCGGCTGGCCCAGTGCTTCTGGACGACGAAGCCCGGGCGCTCGTCCGCCTTGCGCCTGGCCAGCCCGGTCGTGCCGGAAGGCTCGGCCGTGACCTTGAAGTTGCGCTTCTGCCGGTAGCGCGACAGGGGAGCGTCGGGGCGGGAGGCGGGATCGGCCATGCCGGCCGAGAATGCCACAGGGGCCGTGCCGCACCGGGGTGCTGAGGCATCATCCCGGCCTCCGCCCGCCTGGACTCCGCACGTGCACCGCATGCCGCCCGACCTTCCCGCTCTCGCCGGCGCCGCCCTCGTCGTGGCCGCGCTCGCCGGCTGCGGCACCTTCAAGAACAACGAGGAGTCGCAGGCGGTGGTCAGCAAGCGGGTGGTCGGCATGGCTGCCGGCGACTTCTTCCAGGAGTTCGGCCGCTACCGCAGCCGCACCGAGAACCCGGACGGATCGGCGCTCTACCGCTGGGAGTCCGACATGGGCCGCGCGCTGCCGGGTCCGTTCGGGCCCGACGAACGCGTCTGCCGCATGAACGTCTTCGCCGACAAGCGCGGCCGCATCGAGAGCGTCACCATCCTGCTCGACGACCTCGGCCGCACCAGCAGCTCGCGCTGCTCCGAGCTGTTCAGGCCGAAATAACGCGCTCGCCCTTCGCGCGCTTCCCGGCGGGCAGCTTGCGGGGCGCGGTCACCTTCTTCGCCACGGCTTTCTTGTCCACCGCTTTCTTCGCCGCCACTTTCTTCGCGCTGCGCTTCGCCGACGCCGGCTTCCTTGCGCTCGTCGCCTTCCTCGTCGCCTTCTTCATCGCCTTCCTCGCCGGCGACAGCGCCGGAGGCGGAGCGCGCCTGCCGCGCGTGGCCGCCGCCGCTGCGACGGCCGGCGGCGCCACCTGCACGCTGTGCGCGAGCTGGAGGAAGCTGAAGAAGTTCTCGCCGTAGAACTTCCTGCCGTCGAAGAAGCCCTGCTTCAGTCCCTTGGCCGGGTTGAAGCGGCCGGTGTTGTAGGCGATGGCGACGGCGGTCATCTCGTGGTCGCTCAGGCTCGGCCTGCCGTCGAGGCCGATCCGCCTCGCCGCCGCGCGCAGCTCGCCGACGCAGCGGCGCAGCGCGTGCCCGAAGTCGGCGTAGCGACGCTCGAGGAAGTACGCCGGATCGCTGCGGAAGAACTGCAGGTCGAGCTGGAAGATGCCGAAGCCGTGGCAGAACTTGTCCGGCCGGGCCGCGGCGGGGCCGTAGCCCCGGATGAAACCCGCCATGTCGACCAGGCCCTGCCGCGCGAGCTCGAACATGCGCGCGCCGTCCGGCGCCGCGAGCAGCTCGGCCTTGTTCTTCGGGAACGCGCGCCGGCCGCCGGTGGCGCTCGCATCGATCGTGTCGCCGACGCAGAGCTCGAGGATGCGCGGCGTCGACAGGCCCTTTCGACGCAGCACGGGCCAGATCCCGCCGGTCTCCTGGCAGGCGATCGCCGTGACCATGTCGACGGTGAAGGGCGTGCCGGCGAGCGCGGGCACGATGGCGTCCTGGAACTGGCTCTTGAACCAGGCGACGTCCTGGGCAGTCGGCATGGCATTCCTCACCGGTGGCGCGCGAGATGGCAGTGTGTCTCGAAGCGGCCCGCGCTTCAATGCTGCCGGAGACACGGCCTCGTTCCGTAGACTCGTGTCGCATCCTGGCCATGCGCGGCGCGGACGAGGGGGAGCGTGCGATGAAGAAGGGTCTGAAGGCGCTCGTCGTCGGCATCGTGGCGCTCGCCGGCACGGCGGCGCTCGTCCTGCTGGCCATGCGCTACCTCGTGACGGCGACCTTCGACCCGCCCCAGCGTGCCGGCCCGCCGGCGCTCGTCATGCCCGACGGCGATCCGCAGGTCTGGCTGGTGACCACGCAGGAGGAGCGCCGCGTGGTCGGCGGCATGGACGGCGTGGCGACCGAAACGCTGCAGCACGTCGAGCTGCGCAGCTTCGACTCGCGCACAGCGCGTCCGCTCTGGAAGCGGCGGATGCTGACGCTCGCCGACGAGCGCGGGCGGGTGGCGCCGCGCGCCCGCATCCTCGGCCAGGACGGCAACGTCGTCTGGCTGTTCATCGCCGACCAGCCGGTGGCCGTCGCGGCGCTCGACGGCGAGGTTCGCGCCACGCGAAGCCATCTCGAGGAGAAGAACCCGGCGCTGCGCGGCCTCCTGCCCGACAAGCTCGACTTCTACGCCTTCGACGCCGGACTCGTGATCACCGCCGCCGACGCGCGCCGGCACCTCGTTGGCGGCACCGACTGGCTGGCCCGCGACTACCGGCCGGCCAGCGACGATCACTTCAGACGCATCACCTTCAACGCGACGCAGTGGAACGGCGGCTGGCGCACCGCCGACTTCACGACGCGGCACGGCACGGTGCTCGGCCGCTGGCTCGGCCTGCACTCCGATGCCGAGGCGGCCGACGCCGGCGACGACGGCTTCGGCGACAAGATCAAGGACCCGACGCGCGTGCGCACCGAGAGCAGCCCGGTGCGGCGGGCACTGCGCCAAGCCCGCATCGGCCGCACGAAGGTGTTCAGCGAAGGGAGCCACCCGCGCCTCTTCGATGTCGCGGCGATCCCGGGCAGGGCCGACTACCTCGACGCCGGCTTCCTGGTCGCGGCCGGCACCAGGCTGCCGCTTGAGCTTGCGTCGCCGCGCGGGGTGGTGGTCGTGCACCGGACGCGCGCCGATGCGCAGGGCAGGATGGCGATGACCCGCCTCGACGAGCGACTGAACAGCGCCTGGACGGCGACGCTGCCCTTCGCCGAGATCGCCAACCGCTGGCAGATGCCCGACCGCTTGATCCTCTACGGACCCGTGCCCGACACCGACGCGCGGCCCGGCCGGCAACACGAAGGCATCGCGGTCCTCGGCCTCGACAGCGGCGCCTGGCGCGGCTGGAACGTCGGTCTCGAGCAGGAGATCGCGGCCGCGCCTCGCTAGGCCGGGCTGGCGGCACGGTCGGCTCGACGCGCCGGCGCGGTCGCGTCCCGGCCCGGCGCGCCCCGCGGCAGGACGTCCTCGAGCAGCCGCGCGACGTGGATCGCGTCGCGCCCGGCGCCGGCGGCGATCTGCTGCCGGCAGCTGGTGCCGTCGGCGACGACGATGGCCTCCGGCACCCGGCGCACCGCGGGCAGCAGGCTCAGCTCGGCCATCTGCATCGACACGCCCTCGTGGCGCGCCTCGTAGCCGAAGCTGCCCGCCATGCCGCAGCACGAGCTCTCGATCAGCTCGGGCTTCGCGCCGGGGATCAGGCGCAGCACCTCGAGCACCGGCGCGACCGCGCCGAACGCCTTCTGGTGACAGTGGCCGTGCACGAGGAGCGGCCGGGCGATGGGCTCGAAGGCCAGCTCGAAGCGGCCGGCCTTGGCCTCGCGGGCGATGAACTCCTCGAGCAGCATCGCCTGCAGGGCGACGGTACCGGCCTTCTCGCCCAGGTTCATCGCCAGGGCCTCGTCGCGAAGGGTGAGCAGGCACGAGGGCTCGAGGCCGACGACGGCGATGCCGGCTTGGGCGAAAGGCAGCAGTGCGTCGACGAGCTCCGAGGCCCGCCGCTTCGCCTCGTCGACCTGGCCGCTCGCCAGCCAGGTGCGACCGCAGCAATGGTGGCCGCCCGCCTTCGCCGGCGTGTGCAGGGTGTAGCCGGCGGCCCCCAGGACGCGTGCCGCGGCGAGCGCGTTCTCGCTCTCGAAGACGCCGTTGAAGGTGTCGACGAAGAGCACCGCCGCCTTGCCGCCGCCCCGCGCCGCCGCCAGCGTCGCCTCCGCGCCGGCGAACAGCGAGGCATCGCGGGCGCGCCAGAAGGTGTCGCTCCGCCAGACGGGCAGGCGGCGCCGCGCCGAGAAGCCGAGCAGCTTCTCGCTCAGCCAGGCCGCACCCGGAACGCGGTCGCGCAGGTTCGGCAGCCAGGGCACGCGGCTGAGGCCGGCGGCGTAGTCCGGAAGCTGCGCCACGAGCCGGTCCTTCAGGGTCCAGCCGTGCCGTCGCTTGTAGTGGGCGAGGAACTCGATCTTCATGCGCGCCATGTCGACGCCGGTCGGGCACTCGCGCCGGCAGCCCTTGCACGAGACGCAGAGGTCGAGCGTTTCGTACATCGCTTCGCTGGTGAAGCCGTCCTCGCCGAGCTGGCCGGAGAGCGCGAGGCGCAGGGTGTTGGCTCGGCCGCGCGTCAGGTGCTGCTCGTCGCGCGTGACGCGGTAGCTCGGGCACATCGTGCCGGCGTCGAACTTGCGGCAGTGGCCGTTGTTGTTGCACATCTCGGCCGCCTTGGCGAAGCCGCCGGTGCTGTCGCCGCCGCTGCCCGGCGCCGAGATCGCTTCGGTGCGCGGGTCGTTCTGCACGTTCCACGCCGACCAGTCGAGCACCGGCACCAGCGCGATCGTCCGGTAGGGGGCCGGTGCCTCAGGCGGCGTAAAGCGGAACAGGGCGCCGTCGTCCATGCGCGGCGGGTCGACGATTCGATTCGGGCTGAACAGCGTCTCGGGATCGAGCTCGCGCTTGATGGCACGGAACGCCTCGTTCAGCGCCGGGCCGAACTGCCACTCGATCCACTCGCCGCGGCAGAGCCCGTCGCCGTGCTCGCCGCTGAAGGCGCCCTTGTACCGGCGCACCAGCGCCGACGCTTCCTCGGCGATCGCCCGCATCTTCGCGGCGCCGTCGCGTCGCATGTCGAGGATCGGCCGGACGTGCAGCGTGCCGACGGACGCATGCGCGTACCAGGTGCCGCGCGTGCCGTGCCGCGCGAAGACCTCGGTGAGGGCGTCGGTGTAGTCGGCCAGGTGCTCGAGCGGGACGGCGCAGTCCTCGATGAAGCTCACCGGCTTGCCGTCGCCCTTCAGGCTCATCATGATGTTGAGCCCGGCCTTGCGCACTTCCCACAGGTTCTTCTGCGCCGCCTCGTCGGCCATCTCGACGACGCTGTCCGGCAGGCCGAGCTCGCCCATCAGCTCGCCGAGCCGGCGCAGCGGATCGAGCAGCCAATCCCGCGAATCGCCGGCGAACTCGACGAGCAGGATCGCCGCCGGCGCGCCGATCAGCGCCGTGCGCATCGTCGGCTCGAACGCGGGATTGGCGAGGGCCAGGTCGATCATCGTGCGGTCGACCAGCTCGACCGCCGTCGGGCCGAGCGTGACGATGTGCTGCGCCGCCGCCATGGCCGCGCGGAAGGTGGGGAAGTTGACGACCCCGAGCACGCGCGCCTTCGGCAACGGCGCGAGCTTCAGCGTCAGCTCGCGCGACCAGGCGAGCGTGCCTTCGGCGCCGACCAGCAGGTGCGCCAGGTTGACGCTGCCGTCGCCGGTGTAGGGCTTCTCGCTCTGGCAGTCGAAGATGTCGAGGTTGTAGCCGGCGACGCGGCGCAGCACCTTCGGCCAGCGGCTCCGGATCTCGGCCGCGTGCCGCAGCGCCAGCTCGCGCACGAAGGCGCCGATCGCCGCGGCGCGCCCGCTCGCCGCCGAGAGCGGCCCGAAGTCGAGCTCGGCGCCGTCCGCGAGGCGGGCGCGGATGCCGAGCACGTTGTGCACCATGTTGCCGTAGGCGATGGAGCGCGAGCCGCAGGAGTTGTTGCCGGCCATCCCGCCGAGGGTCGCCTGCGCGCTCGTCGACACGTCGACCGGGAACCAGACGCCCTTGGCCTTCAGCTGCGCGTTCAGGTGGTCGAGGACGAGGCCCGGCTCGACCGTCGCCGTCATCGCCTCGGCGTCGACCGCGAGGACGCGGCGCAGGTGCTTGGTGGTGTCGATGACGAGGCCGGCGCCGGTCGTCTGGCCGCACTGGCTCGAGCCGCCGCCGCGCGGCACGACGGGCACGCCGAGCTCGCGCGCGATCTGCAGCGCGACGGCGACGTCGCGATCGCTCTTGGGCACGAGCACGCCGATGGGCACGACCTGGTAGATGGACGCGTCGGTGGCATAGCGGCCGCGGTCGTCGGCGGCGAACAGGACGTCGCCCTCGGTCTCGCGGCGCAGGCGCCGGGCGAGCGCCTCCGACACATCGTTCGCGGGGGCCGGGAAGGACACCATGGAGGTCATGCGAGATTGAATGCCAGAATGAACCGCAACCAGGCGCGAATGATGCTCGACCTCGACTTTCACCCCACGGGCCGTCACTTCCTGCAGATCCCCGGGCCAAGCCCGGTGCCCGATCGCATCCTGCGGGCCATCAGCCTGCCGACCATCGATCACCGGGGGCCGGAGTTCGGGGCGCTCGGCCGGCAGGTGCTCGGCAAGGTGCGCGAGGTCTTCAAGACCCGCCAGCCGGTGGTCATCTATCCGGCCTCGGGCACCGGCGCCTGGGAGGCGGCGCTCGTCAACACGCTGAACCCGGGCGATACCGTCCTGATGTACGAGACCGGCCACTTCGCGTCGCTGTGGGAGAAGATGGCGCAGCGGCTCGGCCTCGTCACCGAGTTCCTGCACGGCGGCGGCAGCGATCCGCTGCTGCCCGAGGCGCCGCACTGGCGCCGCGCGGTCGATGCCAACGTCATCGAGGAGCGCCTGCGCCGCGACCCCGAAAAGAAGATCAAGGCGGTGTGCGTGGTCCACAACGAGACCTCCACCGGCGTCCTCTCCGACATCGCTGCCGTGCGGAAGGCGATCGACGCCGCCGGCCATCCGGCGCTGCTGCTGGTCGACTCGATCTCCGGCCTCGCCTCGGCCGACCTGCGCCACGACGAGTGGGGCATCGACGTCACGATCGGCGGCTCGCAGAAGGGGCTGATGCTGCCGCCGGGGATCGGCTTCAACGCGATCTCGGCGCGCGCCTTCGAGGCGGCGAAGAAGGCGACGCTGCCGCGCGCCTTCTGGGCCTGGGAGGAGATCGTCGCCATGAACGCCGATGGCTACTGGCCGTCGACGCCGAACACCAACCTGCTCTACGGCTTGAACGAGTCGCTCGACATGCTGCTCGGCGAAGGCCTCGACAACGTCTTCGCCCGGCACGATCGCTGGGCCGCCGGCGTCCGTGCGGCGGTGGCCGCCTGGCAGCTGCCGACGCAATGCGCCGACCCGGCGCGGCACTCGCCGGTGCTGACCGGCGTGATGATGCCGGCGGGCGTCGATGCCGACGCCGTGCGGCGCCTGATCCACGAGCGCTTCGACCTCTCTCTCGGCACCGGCCTCGGCAAGGTGAAGGGCCGCATGTTCCGCATCGGCCACCTCGGCGACAGCAACGACCTCACCTTGCTCGGCACGCTCGCCGGCTGCGAGATGGGGCTGAAGCTCGCCGGCGTCCGCCTGGCGGCGAGCGGTGTCCAGGCGGCGATGGAGCACTTCGCCAGCCACGCGGCGCCGAGCGGCCTGGCCCGCGCCGCCTGAGCGTGCACGACATTCGAAGCAACGGAGACGACGACGTGACCTTCCGCAGACGCACCCTCATCCAGGCCGCCGGCGCGGCCGCCGCCAGCCTCGGCCTGCCTCACCTCATGGCCCAGGAGTGGCCGAACGCGCCGGTGCGCATCGTCGTCGGCTTTCCGCCGGGCGGCGGCACCGACGCGCTGGCGCGCGTCGTCGCCCAGAAGCTGACCGGCATGTGGAACCAGCAGGTCATCGTCGAGACCAAGGCCGGCGTCGCCGGCGTGCTCGCCGCCGAGTACACCTCGCAGCAGCCGAGCGACGGCAGCGTGCTGCTGATGGCGCACATCAACAGCCACGCCCTCGCGCCGAGCCTGCAGCCGAAGCTGCGCTACGACGTCGAGCGCGACTTCGTCCCCATCGTGCTCGTCGGCGTGACGCCGAACCTGCTGATCTGCCACCCGGGCCAGAAGGCGCAGACGGTGCCGGAGCTGGTCGCGCTCTGCAAGACGCAGCCGGGGTCGGTGAGCTTCGGCTCGGCCGGCCAGGGCTCGGCCCAGCACCTCGCGCTCGAGATGTTCAAGCTGCAGGCCAAGGTCGACGCCCTGCACGTGCCGTACAAGGGCAGCGGGCCGCTGCTCACCGACCTCATCGGCGGCCAGATCCAGTACAGCTTCGAGACGATGACGGCGGCGACGCCGCACGTGAAGAACGCCAAGGTCGTCGCCATGGCGCAGACGCGCGCCAAGCGGGCCAAGGGCCACCCGAACGTGCCGACGATGCAGGAGCTCGGCTTCCCCGGCTTCGAGGCGACCACCTGGTACGGCCTGGTGGGTCCCGGCAAGCTCTCGCCGGCGATCGCCGACAAGGTCAACCGCGACGTCAACACCGTCCTGGCGATGCCCGACGTGCAGGAGCGCCTCGACACCTACGGCGCCGAGGACGGCGGCGGCTCGCGCGACAAGTTCAAGCAGTTCATCGGCAGCGAGATCGCGAAGTGGGCGAAGGTGGTGAAGGAAGGCAACGTGAAGGTGGAGAGCTAGTCGCGGCGGGCGATCTCCCAAAAGGAAGACGGACATGGCGCTCTACCGCATCGACGGCCACTCTCCCGACGTGCCGGCCTCGGCCTACGTCGCCGCCGAAGCCACCCTCATCGGCCGCGTCTCGCTGGGCGAGCGCGCCAGCGTCTGGGCCGGCGCCGTCGCTCGCGCCGACAACGAGCCGATCCGGATCGGCACCGAGTCGAACGTCCAGGAAGGCGCGGTGCTGCACGCGGACCCGGGCTTTCCGCTCGACATCGGCCCGCGCGTCACGGTCGGGCACCAGGCCATGCTGCACGGCTGCACCGTGCACGAGGGCTCGCTGATCGGCATCCAGTCGGTGGTGATGAACGGCGCCGTGATCGGCAAGGGCTGCCTGGTCGGGGCCGGCGCGGTCGTCACCGAAGGCAAGACCTTCCCGGACCGCTCGCTGATCATCGGCGCGCCGGCCAAGCGGGTGCGCGAGCTGAGCGAGGACGAGGCGGCCGGGCTGGTCCGGATCGCAACGTCCTACGCCAGCCGGGGCGAGAAGTTCCGTTCAGAATTGGAACGCGTGGGCTGACACGCCCGCGGCTGCGGAGCATCCGATGGCCGACCTGTTCGACAACCCGATGGGGCTGATGGGCTTCGAGTTCGTCGAGTTCGCCGCGCCGACGTCCGGCGTGCTCGAGCCCGCGTTCGAGAAGCTGGGCTTCACGCTCGTGGCCCGGCACCGATCGAAGGACGTCCTGCTGTACCGCCAGGGCGACATCAACTTCATCGTCAACCGCCAGCCGAAGAGCCTCGCCGCGTACTTCGCGGCCGAGCACGGACCGTCGGCCTGCGGCCTGGCGTTTCGCGTCCGCGACTCGCACAAGGCCTACGAGCGGGCGCTCGCCCTCGGTGCCCAGCCGGTCGAGATCCCGACCGGCCCGATGGAGCTGCGCCTGCCGGCGATCAAGGGGATCGGCGGCGCGCCGCTCTACCTGATCGACCGCTTCGAGGACGGCAAGTCGATCTACGACATCGACTTCGAGTTCATCGAGGGCGTCGAGCGCCACCCGGTCGGGCACGGCCTGAAGCTGGTCGACCACCTGACGCACAACGTCTACCGCGGCCGCATGGCGTTCTGGGCCGACTTCTACGAGCGCCTCTTCAACTTCCGCGAGATCCGCTACTTCGACATCCAGGGCGAGTACACCGGGCTCACCTCGAAGGCGATGACCGCGCCCGACGGCCGGATCCGCATCCCGCTCAACGAGGAGTCGAAGAAGGGCTCGGGGCAGATCGAGGAGTTCCTGATGCAGTTCAACGGCGAGGGCATCCAGCATGTGGCGCTCCTCACCGACGACCTGCCGGCCACGATCGACAAGCTCGCGCTCGCCGGCGTGCCGCTGATGGACCCGCCGAACGACGTCTACTACGAGATGCTCGAGGAGCGCCTGCCCGGGCACGGCCAGCCGATGCCGGAGCTGAAGACGCGCGGCATTCTCGTCGACGGCTCGACCGAGGGCGGCCGGCAGCGCCTGCTGCTGCAGATCTTCTCCAAGACGATGCTCGGCCCGGTGTTCTTCGAGTTCATCCAGCGAAAGGGCGACGACGGCTTCGGCGAAGGCAACTTCAAGGCGCTGTTCGAGTCGATCGAGCGCGACCAGGTCCGCCGCGGCGTCCTCGCCACCGAGACATGACGCCGTACCAGTCGGGCTTCGGCAACGAGTTCGCCACCGAGGCGCTCGAAGGCGCGCTTCCGGTCGGCCGCAACTCGCCGCAGCGCTGCCCGTACGGGCTGTACGCCGAGCAGCTCTCGGGCACCGCCTTCACGGCGCCGCGCGCCGACAACCGGCGGACCTGGCTCTACCGCATCCGCCCGGCGGCCATGCACCCGCCCTTCGAGCGAGCCGGCGACGGCCGGCTGGTCAGCGACTTCGACGCCGAGCCGACGCCGCCCAACCAGCTGCGCTGGAATCCGCTGCCGCTGCCCGAGGCGCCGACCGACTTCGTCGCCGGCCTCGTCACCTTCGCCGGCAACGGCGACGCGCGCGCGCAATCGGGCGCGGCCGTGCACCTCTACGCCGCCAACCGCTCGATGCAGAAGCGCGCCTTCTACAGCGCCGACGGCGAGCTGCTCGTCGTGCCGCAGCAGGGCCGGCAGCGCTTCGTCACCGAGCTCGGGGTCATCGACGCGGAGCCGCAGGAGATCGTCGTCATCCCGCGCGGCATCCGCTTCAAGGTCGAGCTGCTCGATGGCGAGGGCCGCGCCAGCGCGGCGGGCGCCGCCCGCGGCTACGTCTGCGAGAACCACGGCGCACCCTTCCGCCTGCCCGACCTCGGCCCCATCGGCTCGAACGGGCTGGCCAACCCGCGCGACTTCCTGACGCCGGTGGCCGCCTACGAGGACAGCGACGAGCCGCACGAGCTGGTCGCGAAGTTCATGGGCCATCTCTGGACCACGCGGCTCGGCCACTCGCCGTTCGACGTGGTCGCCTGGCACGGCAACCACGCGCCGTACAAGTACGACCTGCGCCGCTTCAACGCCATCGGCTCGATCAGCTACGACCACCCGGACCCGTCGATCTTCCTGGTCCTGCACAGCGCCTCGGCGGTGCCGGGCACGAGCGACATCGACTTCGTCGTCTTCCCGCCGCGCACGCTGGTGATGCAGGACACCTTCCGGCCGCCCTGGTTCCATCGCAACGTCGCCAGCGAGTTCATGGGCCTGATCGAGGGCCGCTACGACGGCAAGGCCGAGGGCTTCCTGCCGGGCGGCGCCAGCCTGCACAACGCCCTGACGGGGCATGGTCCCGACGCCGAGACCTTCGAGAAGGCCAGCTGCGCCGACCTGTCGAAGCCTCATGTCATCGCCGACACCATGGCGTTCATGTTCGAGAGCCGCCAGGTCTGGAAGCCGACCCGGCAGGCGCTCGGGTCGGCCGAGCTGCAGGACGACTATTTCCGCTGCTGGCAGGGGCTGCGCAAGCACTTCGACCCGACCCGCCGCTAGCCCGGGCGGCGGCAAGCGCGCCGCGGGTCAGAAGAACATCTTCGGCAGCCACAGCACGAGCTGCGGCATGTAGGTGATCACCACCAGGCTGACGAGCAGCGGCGCCAGCCACGGGAGGATCGCCATGGTCGTCCGCTCGAACGACAGGTTGGCGACGCGGGCGAGCACGAACAGCACCATCCCCATCGGCGGATGGAGCAGGCCGATCATCAGGTTGAGCACCATCACCAGACCGAAGTGGACCGGGTCGACGCCGAGCTGGGTGGCGATCGGCAGCAGGATGGGCACCAGGATGGTGATGGCGGCCGTCGGCTCGAGGAAGCAGCCGACGAAGAGCATCAGCAGGTTGGCCAGCAGCAGGAAGACCCACGCTTCCTTGGTGAAGGCCAGGACCCACGCGGCGATGTCGGCGGTGACGCCGGTGGCCGTGAGCATCCAGCCGAAGATGGAGGCGGCGGCGACGATGAAGAGCACCGTGCTCGTCGTCTCGACGGTGTCGATGCAGACCCGCACGAACATCTTCCACTTCAGCGTGCGGTACCAGGCGAAGCCGAGGATCATGGCCCACACGCAGGCGGCGATGGCGCCCTCGGTGGGCGTGAAGAGGCCGGTGGTCATGCCGCCGATCAGCAGCACCGGCGTCATGATCGGCAGCAGCGCCTCGAAGCGGAAGATGCGGTCGATGACGAAGAGGAAGGCGAGGCCGATGAAGACCGAGATCTGCGCCGGTGCGCCGATGCGGCTGACGACGAGCCAGAGCATGAGCGGCCAGCCGACCACCACGCCGAGCTCGATCAGCGACTTGCCGAAGCGGCTGCTCGAGAACTTGATATCGCCGCCCCACTTGTTCTTGTGCGCGTAGTAGGCGACCGTCAGCATCATCAGCGCCGCCATCAGCAGCCCGGGCAGCAAGCCGGCCAGGAACAGGGCGCCGATCGAGACGTTGGCCATCATCCCGTAGATCACGAAGGGAAGGCTGGGCGGGATGATGGGGCCGAGCGTCGCCGAGGCGGCCGTCACCCCGACCGCGAACTCGGTCGGGTAGCCGTGCTCCTTCATCGCCTTGATCTCGATCGTGCCGAGCCCGGCCGCGTCGGCGATGGCGGTGCCGCTCATGCCGGCGAAGATCACCGAGCCGACGACGTTGACGTGGCCGAGCCCGCCCTTCAGCCAGCCGACGAGCGCTAGGGCGAAGTTGTAGATGCGGGTCGTGATGCCGGCGTTGTTCATCAGGTTGCCGGCGAGGATGAAGAACGGCACGGCGAGCAGCGGGAAGCTGTCGATGCCGTTGACCATCCGGTGGATGACGACGAAGGGCGGCAGGTTGCCGGAGAGCAGAATGTAGACCAGCGACGCGCCCGCCATGGCGATGGCCACCGGAAGCCCGCTGCTCATGAAGAGCAGGAAGATGATCTTCAGCATGGCGCGCTCAGTCCGCGAGCGTCGTCATCGGACGTTCGAGCACGCTCCAGCCGCGCCGCCAGTGCACGCGCGCGACCTGGATCGAGCGGAAGGTCATGGCCGCGAAGCCCAACAGGCAGAGGGCGTAGACGATGTTCATCGGCGCGTCGACCACCGTCATGCGCGTCTGGTTGCCGATCTTCAGCATCATCTGCACGGTCACGAAGGTGGCCGCAGCGAAGAACAGGATGCGCAGCACGTCGACGATGCGCGACAGCCAGCGCCCGACGGCTGCCGGCAGGTGCCGGTAGAAGAAGTCAACCTGGATCTGGCTGTTCTTGGCGACGCCGATCGCGGCGCCGACGAAGACCACGCCGATCAGCATGTAGCGGGCGACCTCCTCCGTCCACGCGGCGGAGTCGTTCAGCACGTAGCGGGTGACGAACTGGTAGAGGACCGTCAGGCCGAGCAGCCAGAAGATGCCGAGGGCGATCCAGCCCTCGGCGATCGTGTCCGAGAGGACGACGGCTTCATCGTGGACGTGGAAGTGGCCTTCGTCATCGATGATCCGTTCTTCGTCGGCCATGCCGGCGCGCCGCCTACTTCAGGTTGACGATGCGGTCGTAGTCCTGCTGGCGGTAGCCGAGGTCGGTGGGCTTGGTCGTCTTCAGCACCGCCTCGCGGAAGGCGTTCTTGTCGACCGTGATGACGTTGTTGCCCTTCTTCTTGAACTCGTCGACGAGGCGCACCTCGGATGCGGCGATCTCCCGGCTGGCCCGGTCGGCGGCCTCGGCGGTCACGTCCGCGAAGATCTTCTTGTCCTCGGCCGAGAGCTTGCTCCAGGTCTGGCCCGAGATCACGGTCAGCAGCGAATCGATGATGTGGCCGGTGAGCGAGATGTTCTTCTGCACCTCGTAGAACTTCTTCGCCTCGATCGTCGGCAGCGGGTTCTCCTGCGCATCGACGGTGTTGTTCTGCAAGGCGAGGTAGACCTCGGCGAAGGCGATCGGCGTCGCGTTCGCGCCGAGCGCCTTCGGGAACGCCATGTAGGCCGGTGCGTCGGGCACGCGGATCTTCAGGCCCTTCATGTCCTCCGGCTTGGTCACCGGCTTGGCGGCGCTCGACGTGACCTGGCGCGCGCCGTAGTAGGTGAGCGCCGTGATGTGGTTGCCGGTCTTGTCGTCGTAGGCCTTGGCGAGCTCCTTGAAGACGTCGCTCTTGGCGTACTTCAACTGGTGCTCGGCGTCGCGAAAGATGAACGGGAAGTACGACACGGCGAGCGGCGGGTGGCTGCGTGCGGCGAAGCTCGCGCCGGTGAGGATGATGTCGACCGTGCCGAGCGTGAGGCCCTGGTTGATGTCGGATTCCTTGCCGAGCGTCGACGCCGGGAACACCTGGACCTCGTAGCGCCCGTTGGTGCGCTTCTTGATCTCGTCGCCGGCCCAGACCGACCACTTGTGATACGGCTCGGACACTTCGTAGACATGCGCCCACTTCAGCTTGGTCTGCGCGTGCGCAGTGCCGAGCGCCGCGAAGGCGCTGGCGGCGACCGCGCAGGCGACGAAGGTCTTGAGGGCGAAACGTTTGCTGGTCATCGTGGCAGGCTCCGGGTAGGGTGAAATCACGGTACGGTCGCGTGCCGCCGCAACCCATCGGGCGAAACCCTGAAGCGGCGCGGACACCGCCACCGTCATTTCTGCCAACGAGGGAAATTCATGAGGCTTCGCAACAAGACCGCGCTCGTCACCGCCGCTGGCCAGGGCATGGGCCGGGCGAGCGCGCTGGCCCTGGCCGAGGAGGGGGCGGAGGTCTGGGCCACCGACGTCGACGCCCGCCTGCTCGAGTCCTACGCCGGCGTCGCGAACGTGCGGACGGCGCGCCTCGACGTCCTCGACGCGAAGGCGATCGACACCTTCGTCGCCGGCTCGCGAAGATCGACTTCCTCTTCAACGTCGCCGGGCGGGTCGACAACGGCAGCGTGCTCGACGCCAGCGAGGCCGATCTCGAGGCCGCCTTCGCCCTCAACGTGCGGGCCCAGTTCCGCATGATCCGCGCCGTCCTGCCGAAGATGCTGGCCGCGGGCGGCGGCAGCATCGTCAACATGGCGAGCATCGCCTCGAGCATCCGCGGCCTGCCCGGCCGCTGCGTCTACGGCACGACCAAGGCGGCGGTCATCGGCCTGACCAAGAGCGTCGCCGCCGACTACGTCAGGCAGGGCATCCGCTGCAACGCGCTCTGTCCCGGCACCGTCGACACGCCCTCGCTCGAAGAGCGCATCCAGGCGCACGCCGACCCGGTCGCGGCGCGGCAGGCCTTCGTCGCGCGCCAGCCGATGGGCCGGCTCGCGCAGGCCGAGGAGATCGCGCCGATGGTCGTCTACCTGGCCAGCGACGAGTCGCGCTTCGCGACCGGGCAGGCTTTCTGCATCGACGGCGGCATGACCATCTGAGGCGGCGGCAGCGCGCGCCCGCCGCGCACCTCGTCGCGACGGCTCAGCGCCGCGCCCGCTGGAGCGCCTGCTCCAGGTCGGCGATCAGGTCGCCCGCGTCCTCGATGCCGACCGAGAGTCGAAGCAGGTCCGGTGGCGCCGGCGTGCCGGCGCCTTCGACGCTGGCGCGGTGCTCGACCAGCGATTCGGTGCCGCCGAGCGAGGTCGCGCGCTTCCACAAGGCGACGTGCGCGGCGGTGGCGATTGCCGCCGCCTCGCCGCCCTTGACGCGGATCGACAGCATGCCGCCGAAGCCGCCCTGCATCTGCCGCCGCGCGACCGCATGCCCGGGCGCGCCCGGCAAGCCGGGATAGAGCACGGCCTCGACGCGATCGTGGCGCTCGAAGTGCTCGGCGATGCGCTGCGCCGACTGCGAGGCGCAGCGCACGCGCAGATAGAGCGTGCGCATGCCGCGCAGCAGCAGCCAGGCCTCGAACGAGCCGAGCGTGGCGCCGAGCTGGGCCCGGATCGTCTTCACGCGCTGCCAGAAGGCGTCGTCCTCGCGCGTCACGAGCACGCCGGCGATCAGGTCGGAGTGGCCGTTCAGGTACTTGGTGCCCGCATGCATGACGATGTCGGCGCCGTGCTCGAGCGGCCGCGTCAGCACCGGCGAGGCGACCGTGGAATCCACCGCCACGCGCGCGCCCGCGGCGTGGGCGATGGCCGCGGTGGCGGCGATGTCGGTGACGGTCCAGAGCGGATTCGCCGGCGTCTCGATCCAGACCAGGCGCGTCCTGCCGGGCCGCACCGCCGCGCGCACCGCCTCGGGATCGCTCATGTCGACGAGCTCGACCGCGAGCCCCCACTGCGTCGCGAAGTTCATCAGCCAGTTGCGCAGCGACCAGTACATGACCTTGGGCGCGAGGACGTGGTCGCCCGGCGCGAGCGCCTGGAAGACCGCCGTCGCCGCCGCCATGCCCGAGGCGAACAGCGCGGCGGCGGCGCCCTGCTCCAGCCGCGCGACGACGGCCTCGGCCTGGTCGAAGGCCGGGTTGTCGGCGCGCGCGTAGACGCGGCCCGAGCGGTACTGGTTGTCGGTGTCGCGCAGGAAGGTGGAGGAGACGTGGATGGGCGGCGTGATCGCGCGCGTCTTCTCGTCGATCCAGCCCAGCGCCTGGGCGGCGACGCTCTCGGGCTGGAGCGGTGGGGCGTCGTCCATGGGCAGGGCCTCGAGGGTGTTCCGGTGCGGCGCACTATAGGATCAATGCGGCAAGCGTCCGCATGGGATCAATGCGGCAAGCGTCCGCATGGGATCCATGCGGCAAGCGTCCTCACCGCGTCATGGCCGATTCCTGCTGCGCTCCTCCCGCACCTTCGGTGGACCCGCGCTATCGCCGCATCCTGTGGATCGCGCTGGCGCTGAACGTCGCCATGTTCGCGATCGAGGTCGCGGGCAGCCTGCGCTCCGGCTCGGTCTCGCTGCTCGCCGACGCCATCGACTTCATCGGCGACGCCGCGAACTACGCCCTGTCGCTCGCCGTGCTGTCGATGGCCATCGCCTGGCGCGCCCGCGCGTCGCTGGTCAAGGCGGTGTCGATGGCGGCCTTCGGCGTGTTCGTCCTCGGCCGCGCACTCTGGACGCTCGCGGACGGCGGCGTGCCCGAGCCGCTGACCATGGGCGCGATCGCCGTCCTGGCGTTCGCCGTCAACGTCTTCGTCGCCTTGCTCCTCTACCGCTACCGCACCGGCGACTCCAACATGCGCTCGGTCTGGATCTGCTCGCGCAACGACGCGCTCGGCAACGTCGCCGTCGCCGCCGCGGCCGTCGGCGTGTTCGGGACCGGCCGGGCGTGGCCGGATCTCGTCGTCGCGTCCGCAATGGCGGCCTTGGCGCTGAGCGGCGCCTGGAGCGTGATGCGGCAGGCCCGCCGCGAGCTGGCGGTGCCGCTCGAGACGACCTGAGCCGAACGACCGGGTGGAACGCGAAGGCGCCGTGGCGACTCGGAACCCGCGGCCGCCGTCGCGGCGCTCAAGCCGCGGAGCGCGTGCGGATGCGGGCGAACAGGCGGGCGGCGATTTCCTCGGCCGTGCTCGCGCGGGCAGCCCGCAGGCGCGCCACGAGCGTGCCCGACTCGGCTTTCGCCGCGGTGGCGCGGCCGGTCGCATCGAGGTCGGCGAAGGCGCCGTTGACCCGGAAGTAGATGTTCTCGGCCAGCGTCTGCAGCGGGTTCACCGGGCCCGCGAAGTCGGACATCGGCAGCAGCCCCATCTCCTCGTGGGTCAGGCGGAGCGCCTTGCGCGCCGCTTCCTGGTAGCCCTCGGGCGTCAGCCTGACGACGTTGCGATCGGTCAGATCGAGCGCGACCACGAGGTCCCGGAGCTGCTTGAGCCTGGCGTTCATCGACAACCTTCCGTCACGATGGTGAGCAGTGATTCGGCCGTTCCCGCGCCGACTTGAGCGCGCTCGTCCGGTGCGTCGCACCCGCCAAAGCAACTCCGGGGCCATCGACACGACTTCGCGACGCGGTTCACTGCGGCGGGCGAAGGGCGCACGCCGCGCGCCTGATCCACGTCAACGAGGCACATTCCTGTCGCGACGCGAACGCCCTCGGCGAGGCAAATGACGGAATACGACGCTTGGCCACCCTCCGCCCGGCCGCCAGGCCTGCGCGGGCGACGCAGAATCGACGCATGGACGGCGAACCCGACCCGCTGCCCGAGCGACCCGCACGCCGGCGCCGCATGCCGCTGCGGCTCCTGATCGGCGCCGTCGCCCTGCTCGCCGTCTGGGCGGCGGCCGCGCTCTACGTGCCACCGATCGTCGCCGCGCAGATCGAGCAGGCGGGCAGCCAGCATCTCGGCCGCCGCACGAGCGTCGGCCAGGTGGCCTTCAACCCCTGGACGCTCGAGCTGACCCTCGCCGACCTGGTTGTCGCCGGCGCGGCGCCGTCCTCGCCGCCGCTGCTGTCGATCAAGCGTGTCCGCGCCGACGTGGCCGCCGCGTCCATCGTCCGCTTCGCGCCGGTGATCGATGCGCTCGAGATGGACGCGCCGATGCTGCACGTGCGCCGCCTCGACGACGGTCGCTACGACGTCGACGACGTGCTGCAGCGGCTCGCCGCCCGGCCCGACAGCGAGCCGGCCCGCTTCGCGATGCACAACATCGTGGTGCGCGACGGCGGTGCCGACTTCGTCGACCAGCCGCTCCGGTCGACGCACCGCGTCCGCGCCTTCGATCTCGGCGTGCCCTTCGTCAGCTCGCTGCCGTCGCAGCGCGAGGTGAAGGTCGAGCCGCGCCTCGCGTTCACGCTCGACGGCAGCCGCTTCGACACCGGCGGCGCGGCGACCCCGTTCGGCGAGCGCGGCGACGGCGAGCTGCGCGTCCGCGTCGAGCGCCTCGACGTCGTCCCCTTCCTGGGCTACCTGCCGCGCGGGCTGCCGGCGCGCCTGCGCGCGGCGACGCTGACCGCCGACCTGCGCATCGCCTTCGAGCAGCGACCCCGGCTGTCGCTGAACGTGACGGGCAGCGTCGGCGCGCGCGACATCGAGGTCGTCGACGCGGCGGCGCGCGACCTGCTCCGGGTCGGCAGCGTCGAGGTGGCGATCGACGAGCTGCGCCCGCTCGAGCGGCGCGTCGCGTTGCGCAGCGTTGCCGTCGAGGCGCCGCGCGTCGTCGCCACGCGCGACGCCGCCGGCAAGGTCAACCTCCTCCTGGCCGGCGAGCCGCCCGCCGGCCGGGCGGCGCGCGTCGCGCGCCTGCCGCTGCCGAGCTCGGTGGCGTCGGCCGCCGCCCCGCGCCCCGCCCCTGGCGCGGCCGCCAGCGCCGCAAGCGCGGCGAACTCGATGCCGGCGGCGGACGCGACGGCGTGGAGGGCGAGCGTCGCCGCGCTCTCGGTGCGCGCCGGCCGGCTCGACTGGCACGACGCGACGACGAGCCCGGCGGCCCGCCTCGGCGTCGAGGGCTTCATGCTCGACGCCCGATCGATCGCCTGGCCGTTCGCCGCGCCGGTCGCCTTCCGCGGCGAAGGCTCGATCGCTGCCGGCCCCGAGCGCGGCAAGCTCGTCTTCTCGGGCAGCGGCCATGCCGGCGGTGCGGAGCTCGAGCTGTCGCTGGCGGCCCTGCCGCTCACGCCGCTGCAGCCGTACCTGGCCGGTGTGCTCGCCCAGCCGCTTGCCGGCTCGCTCAGCGTGCAGCTCAAGGTCGGCTGGCTGCCCGGCGGCGACGGCGCCTTCCCGAACGTGCGCGTCGACGCGCAGCGGCTCGCGGTGGCCGGACTGTCGATGGGCGCACGCACGTCGCCCGAGCTCGCGGCCGAGGAAGTCGAGCTGGGCGACGTCCGCGTCGACACCGCCGCCCGGTCGGCGACCATGGGTCGCGTGCTCTTCCGCGCCCCCACCGTGCGCGTCGAGCGCGACCGCGAGCGCCGCTGGAACGTCGAGCGCTGGCTCGTGGCGAGCGACGACCGTCCGGCCGTTGCGCGACCGGTGTCGGTCGCCTCGGTGCCGCCGGTCACCTCCGTCGCCTCGGTGTCGCCGGCCGCTTCCCCCGCCTCGACGCCGCTCGCCGGCTCGACCGTGCCGGCCTCACCGGCAGGCCGAGGCGATGCCGCCTGGACGCTGGCGATCGGCGAGGCTGCCGTCGAGCGAGGCCGCATCGCCTTCAATGACCGCGGCGTCGCCGTGCCGGCGGCGCTCGTCATCCGCGACGTGGCCATGCAGCTGCGCCAGTGGACGCTCGACGGCGCCGGCAGCGCCCCCTTTCGCGTCGCCGGCCGCGTCAGCGTGCCCGCCGGCCGGGAAGGGGCGGCGATCGGCAGCCGCGCCGCGGCCGGCAGCGGCGTCGTCGGCAGCGTCGACGTGAACGGCGAGCTGAAGGGCTTCGTCGCCGGCGCGCCGCGCGGCGCCCAGGCGACGCTGCTGCTGCGCGACCTGCCGCTGCATCTGCTCGACCCGTACCTCGACGAGATCGTCAACCTCGACGTCCAGAAGGCGCAGACCAGCTTCAAGGGCACGCTCCGATGGGACGGCGGCGCGGCGGGAGCGGCGCTGGCGCTGAGCGGCGACGCGACGATCGACGAGTTCCGGGCCAGCAACGAGGCGACGGAGCGCGGCGGGCAGCGGGGCCTGGCGCTGGTGCGCGGCACCGGCTCGGGACGCGACCTGCTCAGCTGGAAGTCGCTGTCGCTGCGCGGGCTCGACCTCGCCGTCGCGCCCGGCCAGGCGACGCGCCTGGCGGTCGCCGAGACGACGCTGAGCGACTTCTTCGCCCGCCTGGTCCTCGACGAAAACGGCCGCCTCAACCTGCAGGACGTCGCCCGCGCTGCGCCGGCCGGACCGGCAGCGTCCGCGCCGACGGCCGCACCCGCGCCGTCTCCGGCGCCGACTCCGGCTCCGGCTCCGATCATCGAGCTGGGCCCGATCGCCGTCGCCGGCGGCCGGATCAACTACACCGATCGCTTCGTGCGGCCGAACTACAGCGCCAACCTCAGCGAGCTGAGCGGCCGGCTGGGTGCCTTTTCCTCGGTGGCGCGCGATGGTGCGGCACCGTTGCTGGCCGACGTGGGGCTGCGCGGTCGGGTCCAGGGAACCGCCTCGCTCGAGATCACCGGCAAGGCCAATCCGCTGGCCAAGCCGCTCGCCCTGGATCTCCTGGCCAGGGTGCGCGACCTCGAGCTGCCGCCGCTCTCGCCCTACGCGATCAAGTACTCGGGCTACGGCATCGAGCGCGGCAAGATGAGCGTCGACCTGGCGTACGTGGTGCAGCCCGACGGCCAGCTGACGGCCAGCAACAAGATCGTCCTCCACCAGCTCGTCTTCGGCGACAAGGTCGAGGGCGCACCGGCGAGCCTGCCCGTGAAGCTGGCGGTCGCGCTGCTCGCCGACCGCAACGGCGTCATCGACCTCGACCTGCCCGTGAGCGGCTCCATCAACGACCCGCAGTTCTCGCTCGGCGGCGTGATCTGGAAGGCGATCACGGGCCTGCTCGCCAAGGCGGTGACCGCGCCCTTCTCGCTGCTCGCTGCCGCCTTCGATGGGGGCAGCGGCGAGAGCGCGCGCGTCGAGTTCGCGGCCGGCACGGCGAGCCTCGACGCCGCGGCGCGCGAGCGCCTCGACAAGATCGCCAAGGCCCTCGCCGACCGCCCCGCGCTGAACCTCACCGTCGTCGGCGAGAGCCGCCTCGACGCCGAGGCCGAGGCCTGGAAGAAGCAGCGTCTGCAGCAGCTGGTGCGCAGCGAGAAGCGGCGCCAGGCGAGCGCCCGCCCGGCGGCGGCGGCGTCCGCCGCCAGCGCACCGGCGGGCGCCGATCCGACGGTCAGCGAGGCCGAGTACCCGACGCTGCTGAAGGAGGTGTACCGGCGCGCCGACATCGTCAAGCCGAAGAACGTCCTCGGCCTGGCCAAGGAGCTGCCGACGGCGGAGATGGAGACCCTGCTTCTCGCCGGCATCACGGTCGACGCCGAGGCAATGCAGCAGCTGGCGGTGCGGCGCGGCGTCGCCGTCCGCGACTACCTGGCCGGCCGCGACATCCCCACGGCCCGCCTCTTCCTCGGCGCGCCCCGCGTGGCCGGCGACGATGCGGCCTGGTCGCCGCGCGCCGACCTGCGCATCGGCAGCTAGCGCCTGGGCCCGTCGCCGGGAGCCGCCCGGCGCCCCCGCGCTGCGTGGCGCAGGGGCCACAGGGAGCGGAACTGGGCGGCCTTTGCGGCCTTGATCGAGATCGATGGCGCGCGGGGCCGTGGTCCAATCGCGCCACCTTTCGTCGCGCTCAGCATGGCCGTCATCGCCGTCGTCAATCGCAAGGGAGGCAGCGGCAAGAGCACGCTGGCCACCCACCTCGCCGCCTTCTATGCCGGCCGGGGCGAGGCCGTCATGCTCGGCGACGTCGACAAGCAGCAGTCGACGCACGGCTGGCTGCGCCAGCGTGCCGCGCAGTCGCTGCCCAACTCGGCACCCATCGTCGGCTGGGCCGTCGACCCGAAGCGCGTGCTGCGGCCGCCGGCGGGCGTGCGCCACGTCGTGCTCGACACGCCGGGCGGCTTGCGCGGCTTCGACCTGGCCCGCGTCGCCGCCTTTGCCGACGTCATCGTCATGCCGGTCTGCCATTCGGTCTTCGACCGCGAGTCGGCGGCCGACTGCCACGCCGAGCTGAAGGCCCTGCCGCGCGTCGCCGAAGGCCGCTGCAAGCTGGTCGCCGTCGGCATGCGCGTCGACGCCCGCACGCGTGGCGCGGAGGCGCTCGCCACCTGGGCCGCGGGCCTCGGCCTGCCGTTCGCGGGCGTCGTGCGCGAGGCCCAGGCCTACGTCCGCACCGTCGAGCGCGGCCTGACGGTGTTCGACCTGCCCCCGGCGCAGGCGCAGGCGCACGTCGCCGAGTGGCAGCCGATCGTCGACTGGATCGAGCCGTCGCTGAACGCGGTGCACCGGCCCGCCCTGCGCGCCAACCCCACGGTGCTGCGCGCGGCGCCGGTGCTTCCCGCCCGGCCCATCCTCGAACCCGCCAAGCGGCCCGGCTTCGCCGCCCGGCTGGCCGCCGCCCTGCGCTGGCCCGAGCTCCCGCAGCGCGCCTCCTGAGCGGCCTGTCGCCGCTCAGCGCCCAGCGCTGGCGCGGATGGACGACACGAAGGCTGGTAGCGCTCCAGGCTCAGGTCGCAGAGCCGTTGCAGCTCGCGCATCGGCTCCTCGTGGTTGTCGACGCGGATGTCGAGGCTCGGGTCGTCCTCGGCGCCGTGGATGCGCGCGCCGCTGCTGCCGCGCTTGTCGCCGCCGGCGTCGGGTGGCGCTGCGCCAGCCCGCGTGGCGTCAGGCGGCGGAGCGGCTTCGCATGCGCGCGAACAGCTTGTCGGCGACGTCGCGCGCGGCGGCCGGCGACGCCGGCTCGATGCGGCGGTAGAGCAGCCGCGACTCGGTCTTGGCGACGGTGGCCCGGCCGGTGGAATCGAGGTCGGCAAAGCGGCCGTGCGCCTTGAAGTAGATGTTCTCGGCCAAGGTCTGCAGGGCGCTGACCGGGCCGGCGAAGTCGGCGATCGGCAGCAGGCCCATCTCCTCGTGCGTCAGCTGCAGCGCACGCGTGGCGGCGTCGCGGTATTCCTCGGGCGCCAGCTTCTTCACGTTGCGATCGCTGAGGTCGAGGGCCACCACGAGATCACGGAGCTGCTTCAGCCTGGCGTTCATGCAATCCCTTCGCTTCCACGGTTCGACGAATCCTGGCGATTCGCAGCGACCGAAAGCAGCTGCATCTCGCTGCTGCACATGATGACCCGGATGCAAGCGCGCGGATCGGTCGCCGATGCGCGGCGTGAAATCCTTCACTCGACGGTGACACTCTTTGCGAGGTTGCGTGGCTTGTCGACATCAGTGCCGCGCGCCACCGCCGTGTGATACGCCAGCAGCTGCAGCGGAACGACGTGCAGGATGGGCGAGAGCACGCCGTAGTGCTCGGGCATGCGGATCACGTGCACGCCCTCGCCGGACTGGATGCGCGTGTCCGCATCGGCGAAGACGAACAGCTCGCCGCCGCGCGCTCGCACCTCATGCAGGTTGCTCTCGAGCTTCTCGAGCAGGGCGTCGTTGGGGGCGATGGCGACCACCGGCATCTGGGCGGTGACGAGGGCGAGCGGCCCGTGCTTCAGCTCGCCGGCGGGATACGCCTCGGCGTGGATGTAGCTGATCTCCTTCAGCTTCAGCGCGCCCTCGAGGGCGACCGGGTAGTGCATGCCGCGACCGAGGAAGAGCGCGTTCTCCTTGGCCGCGAAGGCCTCGCTCCAGGCGATGATCTGCGGCTCGAGCGCCAGCACCGCCTGCACCGCCACCGGCAGGTGGCGCAGCGCCTTCAGGTGGGCCGCCTCGCTCTCGTCCGACAGGCGCCCGCGCACCTGCGTCAGCGCGAGCGTCAGCAGGAACAGGCCGACGAGCTGGGTCGTGAAGGCCTTGGTCGAGGCGACGCCGATCTCGACCCCGGCGCGCGTGATGTAGGCCATGACGCACTCGCGCACCATCGCGCTCGTCGCGACGTTGCACACCGTCAGCGTGTGCGCCATGCCGAGCGAGCGGGCGTGCTTCAGCGCCGCCAGCGTGTCGGCCGTCTCGCCGCTCTGCGAGATGGTGACGACCAGGGTGCGCGGATTCGGCACGCTCTCGCGGTAGCGGTACTCGCTCGCGACCTCGACCGAGGTCGGAATTTTCGCGATCGACTCGAGCCAGTACTTCGCCACCGAACCGCTGTAGAAGCTGGTGCCGCAGGCGAGGATCAGGACCGCGTCGACCTCCTTGAAGATCCGGTGCGCGTCGTCGCCGAAGAGGTCGGCCGAGATCGCGGGCACCGCGTCGAGCGTGTCGGCGATCGCCTTCGGCTGCTCGAAGATCTCCTTCTGCATGTAGTGCCGGTAGGGCCCGAGCTCCGCCGCGCCGGTGTGCGCGACGACGGTCTTCACGGCGCGGGTCGCGCGCCGGAAGACGCCGTTCGCGTCGGCGTGGCTGATCCAGTACTTGCCGAGCTGCAGGTCGACGACGTCGCCCTCGTCGAGGTAGACGATCTGGTCGGTGACGCCGGCCAGCGCCATCGCGTCCGAGGCGAGGAAGTTCTCGTTCGCGCCCTTCTGGCCGCCGACCCCGAGCACGAGCGGCGAGCCCTGGCGCGCACCGACGACGCGGTGCGGCTCGTCGCGGCAGAACACGGCGATCGCGTAGGCGCCGCGCAGGCGCGGCAAGGCGCGCTGGACGGCGTCGAGCAGGTCACCGTCGTAGAGGTGGTCGATCAGGTGGGCGATGACCTCGGTGTCGGTCTGGGTCACGAAGGCGTAGCCCCGCCCCTGCAGCTCGGCGCGCAGCTCGTCGTGGTTCTCGATGATCCCGTTGTGGACCAGCCCGACGCGGCCGGCGGCGGCGATGCCCGAGGCCTCGCCGGCGTCGGCTGCGGTCACGTTCGGCCCGTGCGAGAAGTGCGGATGGGCGTTGTGCACCACCGGGGCGCCGTGCGTGGCCCAGCGTGTGTGCGCGATGCCGGTGCCCCCGGCGAGGTGCTCGGCCTCGATGTTGGCGGCCAGCTCGGCCACCCGCGAGGTGCTGCGGGCGCGGCGCAGGGTGCCGTTCTGGTTCAGGGCCACCCCGCACGAGTCGTAGCCGCGGTACTCGAGGCGGCGCAGGCCTTCGAGCAGCACGGGGACGATGTTGCGGGCGCTGACGGCGGCGACGATTCCACACATGGGGCGGCCTCGCGAGGGTGGGGTAGGTGCGCCTGACTTTAGTCCGGCCCTCGTGACAAGTGCTTGCGAAACGACGTCTACGGTGACAGACTATTTCATCGCTCCGCCAAGTGGCATTTTTATCTCATTGCACCCGGCGTTCGTGACGATTTCTTTCGACTCCATCGACTTTCGCCTGCTGGAGGCGCTGCAAGCCGATGCCGCGCGCACGAACCAGGCGCTGGCGGCCGCGGTCGGCCTGTCGCCAGCCACCTGCCTGCGCCGCGTCAAGCGGCTCGTCGATGCCGGCGTGATCGAGCGGCGCATCGCCCTGCTGTCGGCCGAGAAACTCGGTCACGGACTCACGGTCATCGTCGAGATCACGCTCGACCGGCAGTCCGCCGATGCCCTGGCCGCGTTCGAGGCGCGCGCCGTCGCCGAAGACGCAGTGCGGCAATGCCACCGCGTCTCGCCCGGCCCGGACTTCGTGCTCCTGGTCCAGCTCGCCGACATGCAGGCGTATCACGCCCTGGTGCAGCGCCTCTTCACCGCCGACGCCAACGTGCGCAACGTGAAGAGCTTCTTCAGCGTCCATCGCGCCAAGCTCGACACGCGCATCGCCTTGCCGACGCCGGACGGCGGGGCGGACGCCGGCGGCGCGCGCTAGCCCGGCAGCCAGCGGCGCGCCTCGGCCAGCCGGCGCGCGGCGGCGAAGCCGGGCCGCGCTTCCTGGCGCAGCAGCGCCGGCCAGAGCCTCTGCAGCAGCTCGGCCGTGGCCAGCGTGTCCGACGCCGCCTGGTGGCGGATCGCGCAGACGATGCCGAAGTGCGCCAGCCAGTCGTCGAGCGCTTCGGCGCGCACGTCCGGGTGCAGGACGGCGGCGAGCGGCGCCAGGTCGAGCCAGGCCTGGGTCAGCGGCGGCGCGCCGTGCTGCCGGCACGCGTGCTCGAGCACCGCCCGGTCGAAGGGAGCGTGGAAGGCGAGCAGAGGCGACCCGCCGGCCCAGGCCGCGAACGACGCCAGCGCCGACGCCGGATCGAGGCCCTGGCGCTGCGCGCCGACGCCGATGCCGTGCAGCAGGATGTTGGCCTTGTCGGGCGGCCCTTCCGGCTCCGGCTGGCGCAGGACCACCTCGAAGCTGTCGCCGAGGCGAAGGCGCGGCCGTGCCTCGTCCGTGTGCACGGCGATGGCGGCGAGGGCGAGGAGCCGGTCGCGCCCGACGTCGAGGCCGGTCGTCTCGACGTCGAGCACCACCCAGCGGGCCTCGTCGATCGCCGGGCGGCGCATGAACCAGCGGCTGGCGGCTTGCCACATCGCGGCCGTCTCAGCGCCGGTAGTCGAGCTCGATGCGCTGCTGCAGCTGGCGCGCGACCTTGCACGCCTCGCGCAGCATGTGCCGGTCGATGTCGCTGAGCGTCGACGTGTCGATGCGGTTCGGATGGGCCAGGGCCACCGGGTCGGCGTCGTTCGCACCGCGCAGCTGCACGCGCAGGCGAAGCATCTGCAGGTACTCGAAGGCGATCACCCACGAGTCCGACTCGCGCGGAGTCGCGCCGAGCCTCGGCGCCACCGCCTCGAACCGGGCCCGAGTGCCGGTCTCCTGGACCCCGTGCGCCAGCGCATAGAGCCGCGCCGCGGCGACGAAGATGCTGGAGCCCTGCCGCTTGAGGTCGAACATCGGCCGGCCGTCGACATCGGTCGTCTCCACCGCGCCGCGCCAGTTCAGCGGCGACGGCTGGCGCATCGCGTCCTCGGCCATCAGCTTCAGGAAGCGCGGCACCGCCGCGGCGCGGGCCGCGATGGCCGCCCGCAGCGGCGCGGCGATGGCGACGGCGCCGCACAGCGGTCGCAGGTCGAAGTAGATGCTCGCGGCCAGCAGGTCTT
>JAESGR010000163.1_pt1 | contig 101607 bp, 93 predicted proteins | sample 9269771 | NCBI WGS metagenome assembly JAESGR01 (sample SAMN15739572, study PRJNA653492) | algae metagenome | isolation source: Chroococcus sp. CMT-3BRIN-NPC107 and co-occurring heterotrophs from well... | place: USA: Clark Mountains Wilderness, California | collected 2010-04-18
GACCGGCTGCCGCTACCTCGACGACCCGCGGCAGGCCGACTACGTGAAGGGCGGCTGGAACTACACCGGCGACGCCTACCTGCAGGACGCCGACGGCTACTTCTTCTACCAGTCGCGCACCGACGACATGATCATCTCGGCCGGCTACAACATCGCCGCGATCGAGGTGGAGGACGTGCTGCTGCGGCACGAAGCCGTCGCCGAGTGCGCCGTCATCGGCGTCGCCGACGAGGAGCGCGGGCAGATCGTCAAGGCCTTCGTCGTGCTGCGCTCAGGCCGGCAGGGCGACGAGGCGATGGTGAAGGCGCTGCAGGACTTCGTGAAGGCGACGGTGGCGCCGTACAAGTACCCGCGGGCGGTGGAGTTCCGGGAGGCGCTGCCGCGGACGGAGACGGGGAAGCTGCAGAGGTTCCGGCTGCGAACGTAGTGCCTGCCAGACCCTGAGCAGCGTCACGCGAGTCGCTCCGTCACGGTCAGGCCGATCATCAGCAGGCAGATGGATGCATTGCAGGCATTCACGGGCGAGCGGGCTTGCGCGGCAGCAGCCCCGCATTGCGCCGGGCCGCCGCAGTCGCTAAGGTAGGGCACGCTCATCGTCCGAGCGGGCAGTACGGGGAGCATCTGATGGCAGAGCAACGGAGGCCGCTGAAGCCGGGAGACCCAGTGCCGGAGTTCACGCTGCCCGCAGCCAATCGCGAAGGCAACGTCTCCATGAGCGACCTGCGCGGGCGGCCGTTCCTGATCGGCTTCTACCGGGGCCTGCACTGCCCGTTCTGCCGCCGCCAAGTGGTTCAACTCGCCAGCATCCAGCCGGCGCTGAGCGCGGCGGGCGTAGAGACCATCGCCGTCGTCAACACCCCGGTCGAGCGCGCGCGCATGTACTTTCGCCATCGGCCGACGCCGGCGATGCTGCTCAGCGACCCGGATTGCGCCACGCACCGCGCCTTCGGCGTGCCGCGAATCGATTTCCTGCCCGAAGACAGCAGCGAGCCGCGGGAGTGGCCGTATCGGGCGGACTTGCCAGCATTCATGGCGGCGCGCGTCAACCCGACCGGCGAGCTCGACGAGCCGCTGCAGCCGATCGACACCAACTCCGTTCTCAACGCGAAGCAGGGCTTCGAGATGGAACCGGCCGATCAGGCGATCCTCGCGGCGCACATGACGCAGCTCGCTGGGCACTTCCTCGTCGACGTCGATGGCAGGATCGCCTGGACGCAGATCGAGGCGCCCGACGGGCCGAACGGCATCGGCATCTTCCCCACGCCGGCCGAGCTGATCGCCGCCGCGGAGCGCCTCGGCCGCTGATCGCGGTTCTCAGCACAGGAACGGCAGCACGACCAGCGAATCGCGGTCCACTCCGGCCTTCGCGCAGACCTCGTCGGCACGAATGAAGTACTGCTCGGCGCGCGCATCGTCGCCCTGGTCGAGATAAACCGTGGCGAGGCCCTCGTAGCAGGGGAACATCAGCTGCGGCTCGCCCATCTGCTCTGCCCATCCGCGCGCTTCCTCGTAGTAGCGCAGCGCCTTTTCGAACTCGCCATGGCACTGGTGGATCTGTCCCAGGACGATCAGCGGCACCGCGAGGTGGTCGATCTGGCCGAGCTGGCGATCGAGGTCGATTGCCGATTGCGCCGCGCGCAGGCCATCGTCGTCGCAGCGCTGCGTGAGCGCGCAGTACGCGACGGCGAGGTTCGCGTACAGGCGTGACTGGAAGCCGAGGTCGCCGATCTTCTGCGCGGTCTCGAGGCCGAGGCGGCAGGTCTGCACGGCGCGGCTCGGGTCGAGCGTCGCGTACAGCACCCCGAGGTTGGCGTAGCTGCGGCAGGCGGCCTGCAGGAGGCCCGCCGCCTCGGCGACGGCGACGCTGCGCTCGATGTGGCGCACCGCCTCGGCGGGGCGATCGAGCCTGGCCAACGCGGCGCCGAGCGTGTTGTGCGCGTGCGAGATCGCGGCGGCGGCGGTGCGACTTCGGTCGGCGTCGCCCTGGCCGAGGCCGGCCGCGCGCTCGGCGTGCTGCAACGCCCGCCGTGTCCACCCGACCGCCCCCTGGTTGTCGCCGGTCCGAAACGAGAGGCGGCCCATCTCCTGGCACAGGTGGGCGAGCTCGATGCCGGTGTCGAGGTCGATCGCGACGGCTTCGCTGTCGCCGCCGAGCAGCCTCAATCCCTCGCGCAGGCCCGCGAAGCTGCGTTCGCGCTCGCCGGCGTCCCAGTGCAGGCCGGCGAGCTTGCGCTGCATGCGCGCTTCGCAGATGGCGTGGGCGCCGGTGCGCGCCCAGGCGAGCACGGCGTCGAACTGCGCGCGCGCGTCGTCGCCACGACCGATGGGGCCGAGCAGGTCGCCCATGTGCTCGCGAATGGCGGCGAGCGCCGGTTCGTCGCGCGCCCGGCCGCTCTCCAGGATGGCGAGGGCGCGTGCGTAGTAGCGCAGGGCGTCTTCGTTGGCGTAGATGCCGCGCGCCCAGTCACCGGCGCTCACCAGGTAGCGGGCGCCGCGCTCGCGGTCTTCGCCGTGGCTGAAGTGATGCCCGAGCGCCTCCATGTCCTCGAGGCGCGCCGGTCGGGTTCCGTGCACGCCTTCGAGCACCGTGCCGGCACGCTGATGCAGCTCCGTGCGACGCCGCAACAGCAGGTTCTGGTACGCGACGTCGTGCGCCATGGTGCTGGCGAAGCGATAGCGCGGCGCCGGATGCGGCGCAGGCGGCGCCGCCCGTGCGGCCATCGGCACGAGCAGCTCGGCATCGCACAGCAGTGCGAGCAGTGCGGGATCCGCGGCGGCTTCGTCCACCGCGCCGAGCAGCGCCGACTCGAAGAGCGGCCCGAGGATCGCTGCGCTCTGCAGCGTGCGACGGGCCGCGGGCGGCAGGCGGTCCATGCGCGAAAGCAGCAGGCCCTCGATCGAGGACGGCACGTCGACATTCCCGGCCGCCGCATCGCAGCGCCAGCGACCGTCGGCACCCCGGGTCAGGACGCCGTTCGAGATCAGACCCCGGACCACTTCCTCGAGATACAGCGGATTGCCGCCGGCCTGACGAACGATCTGTTCCTGCAACGCGGGCTCGAACGGCGACTCGGCGCCCGCGCCGAAGAACGCCGCCAGCAAGGATTCGATGGCCCCGTCGGCGAGCGGCTCCAGCTGCAGCAGGCTGTGCGGAACGCGCCCGCAGTCGAGCGTGGCGGGGTCGAACGGCGGCCGGCCCGTCAGCACGACCAGCAACGGGCGCTCGCACAGCCAATCGGCCAGTGTCGGGATGGCGTCGATCGACGCCGCGTCGGCCCACTGCAGGTCCTCGAGCACGAGCACCAGCGGTCCGTTGGCGAGGCGGCGCTCGAGCACCGTGCGCAATGTCATCGCGATCTGGCGCTTGAGCCGCTCGGGCTCGATTTCGCTCGATCGTTCGACGGACTGCAGGCCGAGGATGTAGCCGACGACCGGAACCACCAGCTCGATCTCGGCGTCGCCGGCGCCGATGGCGCGCATGCCTTGCTCGACCTTTGCACGCGCGAACTCCAGCGAATCGGCTGGCCCGATGCCGTAGCCCTCGATGAAGAGGCCCGCCGTGAGGCCGTAGGGCCGCGGGCCGACGGATGACGCGACGACGCGGCGCACGGTCGCCTGCTCGAAGCCGGCGGCGCCATGCAAGCGCTCGAGCACCGCGTCGACCAGGCGCGACTTGCCGACGCCCGCCTGCGCGACCAGGCTCACGACCTGTGCCCGGCCATCCGCGACGCGCAGCGCGGCAGAGAGCACCTGCGTCAGCTCGACGTCGCGCCCGACGAGCCGCGCCTTGAGCCCTTGCGCGGCGAGGCCGCGCAGATCGGTCGGCCGCGCATCGTGAACATCGAGCAGCCGATACACGTGCAGCGGCTCGGCCTTGCCTTTCAGCGCCAGCATGCCGGCGGCCTCGAACACGAACTCCCGTTCGGTCAGCTGATGGGTGGCGGAGCTCACCAGCGTCTGCCCCGCGCCGGCGGCGGACTGCAGGCGCGCCGCCGTGTTCACCGCATCACCCGTCACGGCGTACGCTGCGTCCGCGGCCGTGCCGAGACGGCCCGCGACCACCCGGCCGGTGTTGATGCCGATGTGCAGCGCAAGCGCCGCGCCGAGCTGGTCGCGCCAACGATCGCTGAGCTCGGCCACGCACGCGTGCATCTCGAGAGCGGCGCGCAAGGCGCGCTGCGGGTCGTCCTCGTGTGCCACCGGCGCACCGAAGACAGCCACGACAGCGTCTCCGATGAACTTCTCGGGGTATCCATCGAATCGGTCGATGACGCCGCGCAACGCGCCGAACAGGTCGGTCTGCAGGCGGCGCACGTCTTCCGGGTCGAGCCGCTCGGAGATGGCGGTGAAGCCGGACAGGTCCGCGAACAGCACCGTGGCAGCGCGGCGATCGGCGTCCGCGCCGACGGTGGGCGCCGGCGCCGCGGCCGCGAGCTTCAGCCCGCAACCGGGACAGAAGGCGAAGCCGACGGAGACATCGAACTGACACCGTCCGCACTTCATCGCGACGCATCCCGTGGAGGTTGGCTGGCGCGCCGGAGCATACGCGCGCGATGGCAGCCAGGATCGGTGCCGCGCCGCGCGCCGGCGAAGCCTGCCGCGCGCACGGCTTCTTCTACATCGTCAACCGCGGCATCGACGAGAAGCGCGAATGGTTCAAGAACGGGTGCGCTGAAACGGGCCAGGCGACGCCCATGCTGCAGGTAGCATGGACTCCCCCTCGAGCCCCGACCTGAGCACTGCCCATGACGACCCGACGCACTCCCTGGCGGACCCTCGGCGGCGGCGCAGCCGCCCTTCTTCTCTTGGCGACGCTCGACGCCGCTGCCCAGGATCTGCAGCGGCTCACGATCATGGACGCCGGCGGCTTTCCGGAGCCGATGCCCGCGGCGACGGTGGAGGTTCCTGCCGGCTGGCGCGCCCAGGGCGGCATCGTCTGGAACCAGGGCACCCACTGCGTGAGCAACAAGGTGCGCCTCGAGTGGCGGGCCCGCTCACGGGACGATCTGCACGGCTTCGAGATCATGCCCGGCTACAGCTGGCAGGTGCAGGGCACGCAGCTGCAGATGAATCCCTGTCCGGCCCAGCCTTTCCGCTCGGCGCGCGAGTTCCTCGAGGCGGTGGCGCAGCAGCGCCGAGCCGGCGCCCGTGTGCTTCAGTACCGCGACCGGCCCGGCGTGGCGCCGGCACGCGTCGCCCAGGCCGGCACCGCGGCCGACTCGCGGATCCGCAGGCGAGTCGATGCCGGCCAGCTCCTGATCGCCTATAAAAGCAACGGCACCGATTTCCGCGAGGTGCTGGAGACCAGCAGCGAGTTCACGGAGCTGCAGGGGAACATCATGGGTGGCGCCGCCATGGTGTACGCACTTCGCGCGCCCCACGGCCACCTCGACTTCGCTCTCGTCGATCGGCTGCGGAACTCGTTCCGCTACGAGCAGCGGTGGGGCGAGATGATGGTGGCCTCGCTCACGTCGGCAGAACGGCGCTTCTCGTCCGCACAGAGCGCGGCGATCGCGCAGTGGCACGCCAGGGAGATGGCCCGGATCAACGCCGAAGGTGCGGCCGACCGGGCGGCCATCCGCGCCGCCGCGAACCGCGACGTGGCCAGGATCAACGCCGAGACCTACGCGGGCACGCAAGCGACGAACGACCGCATCCACCGCCGGAACCTCGAGGGCCTCGGCGAATACAACACCCACCAGAACGGCGGAACGCAGGTTCGCTCGAGCATCCACGCCGGCCAGCGCGTCCTGCGCAACGCGAACGGCAGCATCACGAGCACCAACGATCCGTATTTCAACCCCGCCGGCAGCCGCGAGCTGCAGCGGGTCCGCTGACCATGGCTCGGCCTCGCAGCGGCTGCGCGCTCGCCGCCTGGCTGGTGGCGGTGGTCTCGGCGTGCGGTTCGGCCGTGCAGGCGCAGGACAGCTTCGACGACAAGACGCCGAACACCCGGGGTCCTCGGCCGGTGCAGACATCGCCGGCACCCGCTGCCACGACACGCCCCCCCGTCATCGCCCCTGCCGAGAAGCAGGCGCCCGCGGTCGATGGTGGCGAGACGCAGGACTTCGGCGTCGCGCCGACTGCGGAGCTGCGCCCCACCGCGCAACTGCACGGACCGACGCCGACGACGATTCCGGGCGGCAAGGTCGTCGGCACCCGTCAGCTGGCCCAGTGGATGCAGGGGCAGCAGGGCCAGCAGGGCAAGGTGTTGCTGCTGCATGTCGTCGGCAGCAGCACGCATCTGCCGAACGCCATTCCGGCCACGCCGGCGTCTCAGGGCGGTCGCTTCGACGATCCGGTCCAGAACGAGTTCGGCGAGTACCTCCAGAAGGCGACGGCGGGCGACCGGTCACGCCTCGTGGTGACGTACTGCCAGGGCGTTCGCTGCTGGGGCTCGTACAACGCGGCGCTGCGTGCCATCCGCATGGGCTACACGAATGTCCACTGGTATCGCGGCGGCATGGAGGCCTGGCAACAGGCCGGATTGCCGCTCCTGGATGCCTCGGCGGCGCACGGCTCGAGACAGCAGCCTGACGCGCCGGCGCGGCGCTGAAGGGCCGCCCTTCGCCCGCCCTTCTTGCGGCTAGTGGCGGAGTACCTTGCTCGACCTGTCTGCCGCCTTGGAAAAGGCCTGCAGCTCGCGGATCTCGTCCACGTGGATCTTTCCGTACCGGATGCGGACGATCCCGGCATCCTGCAGTTCGTGCAGCGCTCGATTGGTGATCTGTCGTGACAGGCCGCAGAGGCGCGCGATCTCCTGCTGGGAAATCATCACGACGTCCGATCTCGTCGGGCAGAGCGCAGGGTTGAACAACTCGGCGAGACAGCTCGCTACCCTGACCCGTCGTGCTCTGCATGCGGCAGCTTTCGACCAGAGCCACGAACTGCCCCAGGCGGGCATTCAGCTGACGCACCAGGAAGTTGTTGAACGGCAGGCTCGTCTGGTACAGCCGATCGAACGTGGCGATGGGCATCAACGCCATTCGGCTGTCCCGCAAGGCGACGACCTCGTAGGGGCGCCTTTCCTGCTTGATCAGCGAACCCTCGCCGAGCCAGCCTCCCGCCGACACGCCGATGAACGTGGTGCATCGGCCGTCCGGCGCGACCGTGTCGACCTTGACCATCCCTTCGATGACGCCCAGCCAGTACTCGGCCGGCTCACCCTCGCGGCAGATGACCGAGCCTGCAGCGAAGTGCTGCTCTCGGGTCTCGCGCACGACTCGATCGATCTGCGCCGGCGTCAAGCCTTGCGCCCAGGCCGCATGCCGCAGCATGCTGCTCGCGGTGATGAATGGCGTCGTCAACGGGCGCTCCGACGAGAGGGGAACAAGTCGCCGACCTTATACCCAACGTCGTTCGGAGCCGTGCACGTGGACTCTCAGAACTGCACCGAGGCGGGCACCGCGCCCACGGCCGTTCCCGCCGGGCCCGAGTTGAAGTTCAGGAACGTGTACTCCGAAGTCTGATGGACGCCGGGCTTGGACCAGTCGCAGACGCCGTCCGTGAACACGGCCGACAGGCGAGCCCGCTGACCGGCATCGAAGGCAACGCCAGGGTAGTCCGTGCTCGTGAACACGAGAGGCTTCAGCTGACACTTGTAGATGTCCTCCGACAGCGGCCCGCCGGCGACGCGCCGAGGCGACAAGGTCGGGCGCAACGGGCACGCCGGGTCGTTGAGCGCGAGCTCCGTGGCCAGATCGGCGTCGGTGGCACCGTTGGTCGTGAAGCAGCCATCCTTCACGTCGGCCGGCTTGTTGCTCACGACCTTCGCCTCGATCGGCGCAGTCCCCGTGTCCGCCTCGATGGCTGCCAGCCAGCGGTCCATCATCTTGAAGGACTGGCGGACCAGCGCCGTCCCGGTCGTTGCGTTGCTCGCACGGATGACCTGGTTGGCATGGCCGCCGTTCACCGCATCGAGCCGGGCGCGGGCCTGGAAGGAGCGCCATGTCATGTGAATGTCGGCGCCGCGTTCCGGCCTGAGATCGATGATCGCGACCTTGGCCAGGTTCCTTGCGTTGCTGTGCAGGCCGCTGCGATAGATCTGCGGCAGCACGTCCGGAACGGCCCTGAAGCGGGCGGCCGGAATCGTTGGCGCAGCAACCAATCCCGCACTCCAGTCCATGTCGCTGTTGTAGCTGCCGATCCCCTCGTTGAGCTGCACGAACTGTTCTGCCGTGATGACGCCGTCCTGCAGCGCCTTGAGGCCGTACTGCACACCGGCGTTGTCATAGGGCAGCTTCGGCTTCACGTTCCGGTCGGTATCAGTCACGGTGCCGAAAATGGCGAGCATCATGTCGTGGATGGAGCAGCGCACGCCGTTCGGTCGCAGGATCGGGTCATAGGTCAGCGATGCCGGGAAGCCTGCCCCGCAGTTGGCGGCGCGTTTGGGGTCCTGCGGATTGATGAACGAGTTTCTCCAGGTCGTGCAGTAGTTCGAAGGGTGGCCGTTGATGGCCGCTCGAGCAGCGTCGGGCAACGCCGCGCCATTGGGCGTCTGGTAGAAGTTCTCCAGCATGCCGCATTCGCGCGTTTCGATCCAGGTCGATACCGCATCCGGGTAGCTGATGCCCGTCTGCAGGCCCTGCATGAGGCCCGGCACGACGGAAGCGATGACCGTCTGCATCATCGAGCCGCCGGAGCCGCCGTCGGCCATGGTGTAGCGGATCTCGCCATAGGTGTCGATGATGTGCTCCTTGACCATCATCATGTTCTCGGTAGCCAGCACCTCGTTGTTGTTGTCGTTGTGATTGGTGAGCTGCGCGTTGGCGACCATGAACCCGGCGGCGAGCGCGTTCGCGTCGAAGACCGAGGTGCCGGGTTGCTGCTGGAAGCGGTTGCCCGAGGCGGAGGCGCCGAATTTCCAATGCAGCTTTCCGTTCCAGGCCGTCTGCGGGGCCCAGGGCGTCCATGCCTGGGCCGGGTCGAAGTACGCCAGCACCTGATACATGCCGCGCGCCATCGTCCCGCGCTCGAGACGCAGAAGGCGTTTGGCGACGACACCCCGGTCGTTGGTGAAGTCGGCGATCTGGTTGTCGTTGGGTCTGGCGGCGGGGTCGTACTCGACGAAGCACGGGTCGGCGCCGGTCGTCCCGAACGTGCAGGCAGTGCCTTCCTTGGCCTTCGGCTGGTAGTAATGGATGTACTTCGCGGGTGCGTTGCACTTCACGTCGACGGGATCCGCGTCGAGGCCGTTGGCGCGCGTGGTGACGGTCGCCGAGAGGCTCGTCCCTTCCACGATCAGCGTCGTCGCCCGCCCGTCCTTGGTCGCGCAGATCCACGGCTCTGCCTGCACACCGGCGAACACGGGTCCGCTGCGCGAGTGATTGGTGATGACCAGACGCGCTCCCTTGCCGGCGCTGGTCGCCGAAAGCGTGTTCGAACCCGCCTTGAGGCCGGTCACGACGCCCAGCATCCGGCCGTTGCCTCTGACCGCAAACTTGTCGGAGATGTCGGTACCGTCCAGATCGACCTTTACGGCCGATGCGCTCGCGCCTGCCGGGAGGACCACCTCGACGTACGCATCGCCGCCGCTGATCATGTCCGCACGGTTCGACAGTGTCTTGACGGCGGTGGGTGCGGTGCTGGCAGTCGACGGCGGCTGACTCGAGTCGTCGGAGCTGTCGGATCCTCCGCCGCACGCGGCGAGTGCGGCGCTGGCAACGATGGCTGCCATCGTGTGCCGGGAACAGGGCCGAGCGTGCATGTCGTCTCCTTGGTGGTTCGAACGATTCGAGCACGAGACCCGCACCATGACTGTCAATCAACTGACACTCGCGGGAAATCCCTCGGGCCATGGCTCGGGAGCGTGGGGACCCCCGCATCAGGTGCTCGCTCCGCTCCCTGCAGACGCTCGATTTACCATGGCTCCAGATGCACCACCTGCCCCTGATCGATCTGCGCGCCGCCGCCGATAAAGTCGCTTGCGCCATCGGCGACGCCTGCCGCGCGCACGGCTTCTTCTACGTCGTCAACCACGGCGTCGACGAGTCCCTCGGCCAGCGCCTCGAAGACCTGAGCCACCGCTTCTTCGCCCTTCCCGAAGCCACCAAGGCCCGCTACGCCATGCCGCTCGGCGGCCGCGCCTGGCGCGGCTGGTTCCCGCTTGGCGGCGAGCTGACCTCGGGCCGGCCCGACTGGAAGGAGGGCCTGTACCTCGGCACCGAGCTGTGCGACTCGCATCCGCGCGTGGCGGCGCGCGTGCCGCTGCACGGCAGGAACCTGATCCCCGGCGACGACGTGCTGCCGGGCTTCCGCCAGACGATCCTCGAGTGGATGGCCGCGGTCACGGCGCTCGGGCACCGCGTCATGCAAGGCATCGCCCGCTCGCTCGAGCTGCCGGCCGACTACTTCGCGAGCCGCTACACCGCCGACCCGCTCATCCTCTTTCGCATCTTCGACTACCCGAGCCGGCCGATCCCCGAAGGGCTCGACGTGCGTCACGGCGTCGGCGAGCACACCGACTACGGCTTGCTCACCCTGCTGCGGCAGGACGCCGTCGGCGGCCTGCAGGTGCACACGCGAGACGGCTGGATCGAGGCGCCGCCGGTGCCGGAGTCCTTCGTCTGCAACATCGGCGACATGCTCGACCGCATGACCGGGGGCCTCTACCGGAGCACGCCGCATCGGGTGCGTCTCAACACCAGCGGGCGGGACCGGCTCTCGTTCCCGCTTTTCTTCGATCCTGACTTCGACGCCCGCATCGAGCCGATCCGCAGCGCCGCCACCGACGACCACGCGACGCGCTGGGACGGCGCCAGCGTGCACGCGTTCGAAGGCACCTACGGCGACTACGTGATGGGCAAGGTGGGGAAGGTGTTCCCGGAGCTCGGGCGCGAGGTGAGGCTCGCGCCGCGGACCTGAGCCGCCGGTCCTTACCGCGATGCCGACACCGCCTCGGCGAGGTGGCGCAGCAGCGCGCCGCCGTCGCCGCGCCAGGCGCTCCCGTGCATGCACGCCAGCGTGCGCGGCTTCTGCTCGGCCAGGCGCAGCAGCGTCCCGGTCGTTTGCGGCGCATGCGCGAAGTAGTCCATCGGCTGGCGGAACGCCTCGCTCGGGCCGAGGATGTCGCCTTCGGTGAGGGCCTGATCGCCGTGCCCGGGCTGCGTGAACAGGTCGCCGCAGAGGAAGGTGGCGGTCGAGGTCTCCATCAGCAGGCCGCAATCCCAGCCATGCGGAACGTGCGGCGTGTCGAACCACTGGACGGTGCGGCGGCCGAGCGCGAGCTGCTCGCCGTCGGCCAGGGCGCGCGGCGCACGGTCGGCGACGTCGGCGACGGAGACCATCGCCGCGACCTGGCTGCAGAGCGGCACGGCCGCCGGCGCGACGGCGATCAGCTCGTTCAGGGCGCCGCACTCGTCGGCCTCGAAGTGGGAGAGGCCGACGTAGCGCAGCCGCTCGATCGGCATGACCGCCGCGATCGCCTCGCGCACCAGCGGGAACATCCGCCGCGGCCCGGTGTGCCAGAGGAGCGGCTGGTCGTCGACGAGCAGGTACTGGTTGAAGCTGAAGGCCTGTCCGTCGGGCAGGTCGACCGGCGTGTTGATGCGATAGATGCCGTCGGCGACTTCCTGGACGTTGGTGCCGGTCTGCGGGTTGGTGATCATGGGGGTTCCTTTCGGGGAGAGTGGATGGCTGCAGGTTGTGGCGCCAGTCGGGCGGGCGTTACAGGATCTTTTTTCTTCCCCACCGCTTGGCTATCCTGAGGCATGGAAGCGATCGACGCCCTGTCCGCCGCCGACGGCCCCGAGGTCCACGCCGCTCGGCGGATCGTCGGCTCCGCGCCCGGCGAGGCGCGCGAGGCGGAAGCCGAGCTCTACCGCCTGCTCGCGCCGCGCGCCCGCCGCTTCGGCCTGCGCCACCTCCGCGACGCCGACGCCGCGGCCGACCTGATGCAGCACGTCATGACGCTCACGATCGAGCAGCTGCGCAGCGGCCAGCTGCGCGAGCCCGAGCGCGTGCTGTCGTTCGTGCTCGGCGCCTGCCGGCTGACGGTGATGGACCAGCGCCGCGGCGAGCGCCGGCGCGAGGACCTGCTGCAGCGCTACGGCGACGCACTGGCGATCGCCGACCTGCACGTCGCCCCCCGGCTCGACCACGAGCGCGTCGCCGACTGCCTCGAGCGCCTGGCCGAGCGCGAGCGCTCGGTGCTCGTGATGACGTTCTTCGACGAGCAGCCGTCCGAGGCAGTCGGGCAGCAGCTCGGCTGCTCGGCGGGCAACGTGCGGGTCCTCCGCCACCGCGGCATCGAGAAGCTGCGGCGCTGCGTCGACGCGGGCAGGAGAGCCGCATGAGCGCGGGCCCGTCGAACCATGTGCCCCGCGAGGCGCTGCTCGACTACTGGCTGCACGAGAGCGACCCGGCCGCCACCGACGCGATCGACGAGCACCTGATGGACTGCGAGCCCTGCGGCCGGGCGCTCGACGAGCTCGTCGCGCTCGGCGACGCCGTGCGAGCGGCATTCCGTTCCGGTGCGGTGTCGGCGATGGCGAGCGACGCCTTCCTGCAGCGGCTCGTCGCCGGAGGCGTGCACGTGCGCGAGTACCGCCTGCCGCGCAACGGCAGCGTGAACTGCACCGTCGGCCCCGACGACGAGCTGCTCGTGGCCCACCTCGAGACGGACTTGCGCGGTGTCGAGCGGCTCGATGCCGTGGTGACGCTGTCGCTGGAGCCCGACGTGCAGCATCGCTTGCACGACGTCCCGTTCGACGCGCACGCGGGCGAGGTGCTCTGGTTGCCCAAGTTCGGCCTGGTCCGGAGTGCGCCGGCGCACGTGGCGGAGGTGACGCTGCTGTCGGTCGGCGCCGCCGGCAGCGAGGAGCTGGGGCGCTACACGTTCCGCCATCAGCCGTGGCCGCCCCGTCCCGCACCGCCCGGCTGACGGCCTCGGGATGGACAATCCCGACCGCATGGGCAAGCCCGGTCGACTCGCCAGCGCCGCGTGGTTCGTGCTGCCGCTCGTGGCGCTCCTCGTCGTGTGGGAGGTCGTGGTCCGCGGCTTCGACGTCAGCCCGCGCACCTTTCCGGCCCTCGACTCGGTGCTCGTCGCCGGAGCCGCGGCCGTCGCCGACGGCAGCCTGATCCGCCATATCGGCGCGAGCCTCGGCCGCGTCGCGCTCGGCACGCTGATCGGCATCGCCCTCGCCGTGCCGCTCGGCATCGCGATGGGCACCAACCGCGCGGTGTCGGCGTTCTTCACGCCGCTGCTGCGCTTCTTCTCGGTGCTCGCGGGCATCGCCTGGATCCCGATCGCGACGCTCTGGTTCGGCTACGGCTTCGGCGCCATCACCTTCGTCATCTTCAACGCCGTCTTCTTCGTCGTCGCCTACAACACCCTGCTCGGCGTCACCGGCCTCGCCCTGCCGCTGCGCCACGCGGCGGCGTCGCTCGGCGCGACGCGCTGGCAGATGCTCACCGAGGTGCTGCTGCCGGGCGCGCTGCCGAACATCGTCACCGGCATCCGCACCGGACTGGGCTTCGCCTGGCGCGGCCTGATCGCCGCCGAGATGATCGCCACCAACGTCGGCCTCGGCTACATGCTCTTCGTCGCCCGCGACTTCTATCGCACCGAGGTGATCGTGATGGGCATGATCGTCATCGGCGTGCTCTGGCTGCTGATCGACCGCCTGCTGCTCGCGCCCTGGGAGCGGGCGACGATCGAGCGCTGGGGCATGGTGCGCGCGGCATGAGCGCGGTGCTGCCTGTCGTCTCGCCGTGGCGGCGCGCCTGGGGTGCCGGCGTCCGCCTGCTGGCGCGCTGGCCGGCCACGCTTGCCTGACGAAGGTGCCGAAGATTCCAATCGTTTGCGGTCAAGCCCTTCGCTGCCGCAGATCGAGTCGGTCAGTTTTCGCAAGGCATCAACGGGCCAGAACAAGCGTCCGTTTAGTCGGCGCGGCCGGAGAGGCCCGTTGTCGTTAGAGGCCCACGAGCGAAGCGTCGCGGGTTGCCGGTTCAGGTGATAAGCAGCGCAGCTGGTGTCGACTCCAGCCCTGGTTTCTTGATCGAGGGGTGGATACGAGTTAAGTGCGCGATTGGGTACGTCATGAGAGTGCATGTGCGGGAATCAGAGTGGAGGAGCGAGGACCTCACTCTAGATTTCTGATCGGCCTTGAATTCCTCGATGACCGCATCACGCTGCCATCGACTCATTCGATTAATGAAGCGAAAACGTGCCTCAATGCCGCTCTGATCCTTCTACTGCCGCCTTTGCATTTCGAGTGCGTTCTCGGTCCTTCTTTGCGCATCTACTACGCATCTACTACGCATCTACTACGCATCTACTACGCATCGACATGTGCGACTGTGCAGTCGCGTGGGCCGGGGATTAGGCGGCCAGCTGAGGGCGACGCAGTTGCTTGCGGAGGCGCTCGCTGCTTGCCTCGAGCACGATCCAGCGCTCGATCTTCTCGTGCCAGCCTCGCAGCAGGTCCATGGGGCGGACGCGGTAGTGCTTTTCTACGGTGGCGCTTGGCTTGTGCCCCTGCAGCTGGGCTACGACGCCAACCGGGCACTCGACCCACTCGCTCAGCGATCCAAATGAACGGCGCAGTCCATGCAGGGTCAGGTGAGGCAGGTTGGCGCGCTTGACCGCCCTCGCGTGGTTATGGCGAGGGTCCTGGAGCCGGCCGCTCTTCGAGGAGACGCTCGAGAAGAGCCACTCGTTGGTTCGGGGTAGTGACGAGAGCAGGTTCTCGACGTATGGGGTCAGGGGGATAGAGCGTTGACCTTCGACCTTGTCGCGGATCGACACGGTCCTCCAGCGAAAGTCGACGTCCGCCCATCGAAGCTGCATCCACTCCTCTGGCCTTGCCCCGGTGAGCAACAGAGATTGCAGATAGGCAGCGACCACCAAATTCGGCTCGCTCAGGACGGCCGAGAACCATGGCGCGATCTGCTCACGTTGGAGCGCGTCGGCCTTCGCCTTCGGCCTTGCGAGTTTGTCGCGGACCTTCCTGGCCCGAATGGCATCTTTGTCGACGATCGGGCCGTACTCGGCGTGCTCGGCGCACCGGTTGAGGAAGGCGCGGAGCAGCCGATAAGCGAGAGCAGCACGCGTCGGTCGTGCGGCGGTCTCACGCCGCAGCCAGATGGCCAGGAGTTCGGCATCGAGCTTTGCCAGCGGATTCGCGAGCAAGCCCGCCAAGGGGCCGGGTTGTGTCTTGCCCTTGCCGCGAGCGAGAGGAAGGCCGCCCGGACTGGAGAGGGACAGGTGATCGCGGCAGTGAAGAGCGCTCCAGGGGCCGCGCCGAAAGCCGTGCCGACGCCCTTCCTCGCAGTAGCGCGCCCAAGCTTCCGCCCCGGTGACCTCCTGGCGTCGGCGCTCGACCGCTTCTGCGGCCCGGCTGGCCTTGTCGACGCGGATGGTTTCGGCACGCTCAGCTCTTGGGTCCTTGCCCTGGTCGACGAGAGTCTTGAGCCTGCCCGCCTCGGCACGCGCCGCCGGCAGCGACCAGGCTGGCGGACTGCCGATCGTTGTGCGGATGGTGCGTCGGTCTAGCTTCGACTCGAAGATGAAGGATCGCGCGTCTGCCGCCGTGACCCTGAGTCCAAGGGCTGGTTGCTCCGAGTCCCAGATGAACGCTGACCTGTCTCGGGGGCCAACGCGGTGTTCGCGATTCGGCCGGTCGTAAACTTCACCCGCGCCATCGAATTGCAGGGCCCGAGAGCCCCGCCTGCCGTGTAGCCACCATGTAGCCAACTTTATCCGACAGACGTCGACACTCCAACAAACAAATAGCAGTCGGGAAACCGCACCAACGCTTGCTTTCAGAGGAACGGGACCAGTTCAGCCCCGCCTAGCCCGGCAATGTCAGCGGGGCTGACGAGGACTCATAATCCTTTGGTCGTTGGTTCGATCCCCAACACGGCCTACCAGACCGGTTCCAGTGCCGCTCGCGACCGAGGTTCTGTGCCCGCTCCCCTGTTCCTCATGGTGCCCGGCGCGCCGACGCCGGTGGCGCCCTTCAGCCACGCCGTCGAGTCCGACGGCTGGTGCTTCATTACGGGCCAGATGCCCACCCATCCCCACGACGACAGCTTGCCGCTGGCGCCCGACATCGAGGGCCAGACGAGGCGGGTGATGGACAACCTCCGCCTCGTGCTGTCGGGCCTCGGGCTCGGCCTCGAGCACGTCGTGCAGGCGCGCGTCTACCTGACCCACTTCGAGGAGGACTACGCGCGCATGAACGCGGTGTACGCCAGCTACTTCCCGCCCGACCGCCGACCGGCGCGCACCTGCATCGGGGTCACCGCGCTGGCCCGTTCGGCGAGGGTCGAGATCGACCTGCTGGCCCGCCGCAGCGCGGCGGACTGACACCGCGCGCCTGCGTCGGGCTCCGTCGCTGTGCAGTCGCGATGGCTGCCGGTGCCGTTCCTCGAACGGACGTCAGTGCGAGCGCAGGCGGTCGACGATCTCCGCCGCTTCGTGACGGGCGAAGAAGAACGGATAGAAGGACCGCTCCCTCGCTTCGCCGCGCAAGCCGCCGAGGCGGGCGATCTCGCCGGCGGAATGGCCGAGGTCCAGGCGCATCAGGACCGCAGGCGCTTTGACCTCCACGTCGAGGCGTTCATCCGCCGCGCGAGTGAAGCCGAGCATGCGCTCGTAGAAGCGGACATGCCTCGGGTTGACTTCGATCAGCACATCCGTGCAGCCGTGCAATTCCATGACGTAGAGGTAGGCGACGTGGAAGATGGCCCCCAGCACCGTTTGCGATCGAACGGCGTCTTCCACGGCAAGCTTGGTGAAGTCGCAGAGCTTGCGTCCTTCACGGCGGAGCGCGTCAACCTCGTCGGGGAACAGGCGGCCGACGTAAAGGCCGTCGTCGGCATCGATGCTGGCGGTGAGCGTCGCGACGACGGTCTCTCCCATGCAGGCGGAGAGCGTCACCCGATCGGTTCCGCCGTGATGCAGGGGCGATACGGAGTACCCCCGCCACGCGTATCGGCGCTGGAGCAGTGAGCTGACACGACCCCTGCGGTCGGAGTCGCTGACAACCGCGATGTGAAATTCGTTGTTCGACTCGTCGGCCGTTTGAGCAACGTGCTGAGATCGATCGGCGTACGAGGGGAGGAAGAAGGCTGAATCGAGGTCCGAGGGGATCCTGCCTCGGGGCGCTGGGTGATTGCGGACCTGGAATGCCGCGTGCATCTCTGACACTAATTGTTCCTGTGATCTGCCAAAAACCGGCAGAAGTCGTAACAATGGGTTTCGGCGCGTCGGGTGCTTGGCCCGGCCGCATCCCGCGGGGTAGCTTGTGTTGCAGCGCACTGGATACCGGTTGCATTTGGAAACATCCGACCCAGCAGCGCACACGGCAACTGCACGATCCGAGCCACGTCGGGGGTTTCACGATGCGCCTAACATGCGCCCCTCCTCGCATCGGCGCCCATGGCCATCTTTTCCTACTCTGAGGCGTTCCGACGCAACATCGGCTGGGTCACCGAAGCCGAGCAGCAGGTCCTGCGCCGCAAGCGCATCGCGATCGCTGGTCTGGGCGGGGTGGGCGGCGCCCATCTGCTCACCCTGACGAGGCTCGGGATCGGCGGCTTCAACGTGGCGGACTTCGACGCATTCGAGCTGCACAACTTCAACCGGCAGGTCGGCGCATCCGTGCACTCCATCGGTCGCGCGAAGGCCGAGGTCATGGGCGAGATGGCCCTGGCGATCAATCCTGAGCTCGACATCCGCTCCTTCCCAGAGGGCGTCAACGCCGGTAACGTGGAACGCTTCCTCGACGACGTCGACCTCTACATCGATGGCCTGGACTTCTTTGTCTTCGACGAACGTGAGCGGATCTTCGATCTCTGTGCCCGACGAGGCATCCCGGCGATCACGGCCGCGCCGATCGGAATGGGGGCGGCGCTCCTGATCTTTCTGCCGGGGCGGATGACCTTCGAGGAGTACTTCCGCATGAGCCGTGCCTCGGACGATGAGAAGGCTGCGCGATTTCTCGTCGGGCTCTCACCATCGATGCTGCAGGTGGGCTACCTGGCCGATCCCAGCCGCGTCGACCTCAGCACACGTGCCGTGCCGTCCACGCCCATGGCGTGCGACCTCTGCGCTGGTGTGGCCGCGACCGAGGCACTCAAGGTCCTGCTCGGCCGCGGCGGCGTGCTGGCGGCCCCCTGGGGCGTTCACTTCGACGCCTACAAGAACCGGCTGAAGCGATCCTGGCGGCCGGGCGGCAATTCGCATCCTCTCCAGCGCGCGCTAATCGCGATGATCCGGCGGCGTTACGCCTCCCCGAGCTCGGAACAAGTCACGCCATGAGTCCTCGGGAGTCGCGAGAGACGGCCACGTCGGCCCCGCCGTCGGCAAGGGCCGATGTCGCCTGGCAGATCCTCGATCTCGCCCGCTGGGCTCCGAGCGGCGACAACACCCAGCCCTGGCGCTTCGAGGTGCGCGGCGACGATCATGTGGTCGTGCACGCCTTCGACACCCGGGGTCACTGCGTCTACGACATCGATGGCCGAGCGAGCCAGGTCTCGGTGGGAGCCTTGCTGGAGACGGTGCGCATTGCGGCCACGGTCCACGGTCGGACGGCCGAGGTCGTGCGGCGGCGCGACGGCTCCGATGAGTTCCCGGTGTTCGATGTTCGGCTCGTCTCTAGCCGGGGCGTCTCTCCCGATCCCTTGCATGCTTGGATCCGGAGCCGAAGCGTGCAGCGCCGGCCCCTCGAGACGCGCCCGCTGGTCGCAGCCGAGAAGAGGTCGCTGGCGGCGGCGATCGGGCCGCGGCACTCCGTCGTATGGTTCGAAGGATGGCAGCAGCGCTGGCGAATGGCGTGGCTGGCCACGCGCAGTGCCAAGATCCGCCTCACGATCCCTGAGGCGTACGTGGTGCACCGGGATGTCATCGCGTGGGATTCCCGGTTCAGCGACGACCGCATCCCGGACATGGCGCTTGGTGCCAGCGCCATGTCCCTTCGTTCAATGCGCTGGGCGATGAGCAGTTGGCAGCGGGTGCGGTGCATGAATAGGTACGCCGCGGGAACATGGGCCCCCCGCCTTGAGCTTGACTTACTGCCCGGCCTTCGCTGTGCCGCCCACTTTGCGATAGTCGCCGAGGCGAGCCCTGTAACGATCGACGACTACTTGGCCGCAGGCGCGGCGACCCAGCGTTTTTGGCTCATGGCCACCGCATTGGGCTTGCAGCTCCAGCCTCAATACACCCCGCTCGTGTTCGCAGCCTACGCGCGCCGCCAACTAGCCTTCACAGGCGTTTCATCCGCTCGCGCGCGGGCTGACGCAGTCCGCCGGACCCTGGACCGCCTTCTGGGCACGCCGACCGCCGACGCCGCCGTCTTCTTGGGACGAGTAGGGCATGGCCCTTCGGCCGACTGCCGTTCATTACGCCTGCCTCTGACGGCCCTGACATGGTCGGAGCCGAGCGTTCGGCGCGGTCATGTCTCAGAAAAGGTCTGACTTCACGCCCGGCAAAGCTGCCTACCCAAGGACGCGCTCATCGCCTGCGGATGGTGAGTGGGAGATCGAACAACGAGTGACGATCAACGATTTGCTCGACGTCCAGCTACCCGCTACGACTTCTCAGGGTGTCACGCCAGCCCTCAGGCAAAAGCCGATGACCCCGCCCTCGCACGATCCTCTCGCTTTTACAAGCGACCCCTTAAGCCGGGGATTCCTGAGGTGACTCGCACGTCGTCAAATGAACGCTCGACTTGGATGGGGACGGTCTCTACCAAGAAGATGATCCTCCTACCGGGCTTCGCCTTTGCTAGCGGCGGGTCCTTACGTTCATCAAAGGAAACATCATGCGCAAGGTACTTCAGGTTGCGGCAGCGGCTGCTTTGCTGGGCGTAGGCAGTGCTGCCTCGGCAGTCGAAATTGGAGGTCTGACTTTACCCAACGAGGGCGGCGTCTTCGCCGTCGCTCAAATCTACGAGAACACGCCCACCGCAGTAGGGCAAATACTTCGTGGCTATGGAGAGGTCGATTCGATTAACTCGATCGCCGTTAGTAGTTTGTGCAGTGGTTGCGAGTTGACTTACAGATTCGATGGTTACCAAGTGACGTCCTTGACGGCCACGGATATAAGATTTACCGGCGGCGTAATCAACTTCTACCTGGGTTTTGGTGCTCAGAACGACTTCACTACTTCGAATCCGGGAGGCTCTGCCGGAGACTTGGCGGAAGCCACCAACGGCACGCTCTTCCTGACGCTTGTAGGTCATTCAATAGATGCGGCAGGCAACACGTTTGCGGGCACGGGAATCAACATCGGTACGATCGCTCCCGCTGGAACCGGCTCAGGCTTGGCAGACGTGAATATGGCTGGAGGCGGCATTGCCAACGCGTTTTTCAACACCAACTCGGTCCCTGCCTCGTTTGGCGGGCCCGCGGATTTTCTGATTACCTCCTCTTTCAGCCCTTTGTTCGTGCCTTACCCGAACGAGTGCCCCGCCGGTCCGGCTTGTTTGTCGGGAAGTGCTGACATGAGGGGGAGCATCGCCCCGATCCCGGAGCCGGAGACCTATGCGCTCATGCTGGCTGGCCTGGGTGCCCTGGGCTTCGTTGCCCGTCGTCGCCGCCGTTGAGTCGAAACCCGCGTTCGTGAAAAGGGTCCCTCGGGACCCTTTTTATTTTCCCGATGAAACGCCGTCAACGCCGAGTTGCGGGGTTCCGTTGAGCCTGCGCAGGCAAGTGTTGATCAGTGCGTGGCGTGCGCGCCACGGGTTTGGCCGTCTGCGATCCTCCTATCCAGGGAGTGCGTGTTGTCCGACGAAGCAGGCGCGGCTTGTCAGCGATAGTGACGAGATGGCTCTCATTCCCCTGTCCGACTGGATCGATCGATACGGAGTGCTGGACGAAGCGTCCGAGGCGGGTCCGAGCATGGCCGGCGACTTACCCGCCGAGGCGGCCCGGCACGGCCGTCCGGCGATCCGCATCGCGGCCGCCCGCGACCGGCTCCGTGTCCTCCTCCACGAGACGTGGACGAGGCACTCCCCGCGCCGGCTGACCCTTCGAAGAAGCTGAGGGCTGAAGCCCCGGCGGGCTTCCTGCCGCGTGGATCGACTCATCGTCACCTGCGAGCACGCCGGTAACGACGTTCCCGACGCCTACCGTCCGCTGTTCGCCGGACACGAGCATCTGCTGCCCACCCACCGCGGCTGGGACCCCGGCGCGCTGGAGCTGGCCCGGGAGATGGCCGAGCGCTACGGAGCGCCGCTGTACTTCGACACGACCACGCGCCTCCTGGTCGACCTGAACCGCTCCGTCGGCACGCCCGACCTGCACTCGGAGGCGACGCGGCATCTCCCCCTTGCCGAGCGGCGAGTGATCCTCGACCGCCACTACCACCCGCATCGCCGGAAGACCGAGGGGGCCATCGCCGCCGCCGTCGAGTCGGGTGACCGCGTGGTCCACGTGGCGTCTCACAGCTTCACGCCGGAGTTGAACGGGCAGGTGCGCACGGCCGACATCGGCCTGCTCTACGACCCCGCCCGACCAGGCGAAGTGGCATTCTCGAGCGCATGGCTGGCGGCACTGGCGCGCAGCGATCCTCGGCTGCGCCTGCGCCGGAACTATCCGTACCTCGGCACCAGCGACGGCCTCACGATGGCCATGCGCCGCCGCCATCCTGCGGACTGCTACGTCGCGGTCGAGCTCGAGGTGAACCAGCGCTACGTCGAAGCGGGCGGGCCCGAATGGCCGAGGATCCGCGCCGTGCTGGTAGCGACGCTCGGGGAGGCACTCGCGGCCATCGCGCAGTGAGGGCAGCCGTCGGCCCGCGCCGGCGCCTGCCGTGCCCGCCGGTCAGCCGTGCAGGCGGCTGTGCCGCGGCACGCTGGCCAGCAGGAACTCCATCTGGTCGGCCAGGATGCGCCGGCCGCGCAGGATCATGTCCTCGTGCAGGCTCGGCACGTAAGGGAGGTAATGCAGCGACATGTGCGCCTCCTCGGGCAGGCGGTTTCCCTTGTGCCCGTTGCAGGCACGGCACGCGGTGATGCAGTTCATCCACGTATCGGCGCCGCCGCGGGAGGTCGGCACGATGTGCTCGCGCGTGAGGTCGTCGAGGTGGAAACGCGTTCCGCAGTAGGCGCAGATCTGTCGATCCCGGGCGAACAGCTTCGGGTTGCTCAAGGCCGGCGTCGAGCGCCATGCACGGCTCGGCACGGCGCCGCGCACGGCGACGATCGGATGCACCTCGATGCGCGACTGCAGGCCCGTGCGCCGCTGCATGCCGCCGCGCAGGACATGGAAGGTGTCGCCCAGCGTCCAGGCGACCGCATCGCTGGCGTAGAGGATCGCCGCTTCGCGCGACGAGATCCATGCCTGCGGACGGCCGGAGAGATCGAGCTGCAGCACTTCCATGGGATAGGAAGCGTAATGCATCACCGGAGCGCGCTCAAGGCGTGGCGACGCCATGCCGACGCGCGGGCGCTACGTCGGTGCCGGAGGGTAGAGGCCGCGCGTTCGCGCCATCAGCCGGGTCAATCCGAGCAGGGCACCGATGTCCGGCGTCGCGACGCCCACGCGCGCACCGATCTCGTGAACCGCCGTCACCAGCGCATCGAGCTCCAGGGCGCGCCCGGCTTCGCTGTCCTGCAGCATCGAGGTGCGAAAGCCGCCGAGCTCCCGGGTGAGGTCGAGCCGCTCTTCGCCGGACTGGGCGATCGGACACCCGACACGCGCGCCGATCTCCGCGGCCTCGGCCATGCAACGAAGGATGAAGCCGCGCACCAGCGGGTCGTCGCTGATCGCATCCGTCAGCGCGCCGGTCAGGGCAGAGACGGGATTCATCGTCATGTTGCCCCAGAGCTTGTACCAGACCTCCCGGCGCACGTCGGCGCTGGCTTCCGCCTTGAAGCCGGCCTCCGCCAATGCCGTGCAGACCGCCTCGACACGCGCAGAGGCGCCTCCGTACGACTCGCCGACGACCAGGCGCTCGCCGAACCCGTGCCGCACGACCCCCGGCGCGGGACTCGAGCACGTCAGATGGACGACGCAGCCGAGGACCTGCCGCAGAGGCAGCCGCTGCAGCAGGCGCCCGCCGGGATCGACGCTGTCGAGCGGAGCCTGGGCCGGCAGCGCGGCGGGCAGGAACCACCAGGGCACGCCGTTCATGGCCGGGAGCAGCAGCGTTCCAGCATCCACAAGGGAATCGATCGCTCCGGCGGCGGCCGGCAGCGAGGGCGCCTTGAGCGCGATCACCACCAGCTCCTGCGGACCGAGCTCGCGGGCATCGGCGGTGACGCGCAGCTTCACCGTCTCGTTGCGGCCCGCGGACTCGACCCGCAGGCCGTCGGCGGCAATCCGCTCGAGGGTGGCCGCGCGGGCAATCCCCGCCACCTCATGGCCCGCGCGGGCGAGGCGGGCGGCGATGAGCCCGCCGACAGCCCCGAGACCGACGACGGCGACCTTCATGCGGACTCCCGGGCGTCCGGCCGCCTAGAGACCGTCACCCAATCCACCGCGCATCGCCAGCCATCGGCTCTCCTTTCCTGCAAAATAGCACGATCGTTCGATTTCGTCGGCGCACCAGCACCGCACCGTTTCCCGCCGTGAATTCTCTCGTCGACAACCCCGATGCCCTGGACGGCGCCGCGACGGAGTCGTCCGCTCCCCGAGCCCTGGTCAAGGGTCGGCAGACGCGCGCAGCGATTCTCGACGCAGCGCTGGCGCTTGCGTCGCACATCGGCCTGGAAGGCCTGTCGATCGGCGCGCTCGCGGAAGTCACCGGGATGAGCAAGTCGGGCGTGTTCGCCCACTTCGGCTCGCGCGAGGAACTGCAGATCTCGGTCGTTCGCGAGTACCACGCCAAGTTCGAGGAAGAAGTGTTCCGGCCGGCGCTCGCCGAGCCGCGCGGATTGCCTCGGCTGCGAGCCCTGTTTGACCGCTGGCTGAAGCGGGTGTCGGTGGAGGTCGATTCCGGCTGCATCTACATCAGCGGCGCTGTCGAATTCGACGATCGGCCCGGCCCCGTCCGCGACGCCCTCGTCACCATGGTGCAGACCTGGCAGCTGGCGTTGGAGCGCGCGATCCGCGCGGCGGTCGCCGAGGGTCACCTGCGTGCCGACACCGATCCGGAGCAGGTGCTGTTCGAAATCCACGGTCTCATTCTTGCCATCCACCACGACACGCGCTTCCTGCGTCACGCCGGCGCGGAAGAGCGTGCGCGCACTGCCTTCCGTCGCGTCATCGACCACTGGTCGGCACCGGCGCAGGCACGGCACGCAGCCTAGCGTCGCAGCCTCTCTTCAGAAGGAACTCCTCGCATGCCTTCCTATACCCCGCCGCTGCGCGACATGCAGTTCGTCCTGCACGAAGTGCTCGACGTCGTCGCTGCGCTGAAGGCCTTGCCTCCGCACGCCGACATCGATGCCGACACGATCAATGCAGTGATCGAGGAGGGCGGGAAGTTCGCGAGCGAGGTGCTCGCTCCCCTCAACCGCGTCGGCGACGAGGAGGGGTGCCACCTCGACAAGGAAACGCACGAGGTGCGCGCGCCGACGGGCTTCAAGGAGGCCTACGCGCAGTACGTCGAGGGCGGGTGGCCGGCGCTCAGCTGCGACCCGGCGTTCGGCGGCCAGGGCCTGCCCTACGTGGTCAACCAGTGCCTGTTCGAGATGCTGAATTCGGCCAACCAGGCGTGGACCATGTACCCCGGCCTGTCGCACGGTGCCTACGAGTGCCTGCACGCGCACGGCTCGGACGAGCAGAAGCGCCTCTACCTGGCCAAGCTGACCGAAGGCACCTGGACCGGCACGATGTGCCTGACCGAGCCGCAGTGCGGCACCGACCTGGGACTGCTGCGAACGAAGTCCGAGCCTCGGTCCGACGGGACGTACCGCCTCACGGGCAACAAGATCTTCATCTCTGCGGGCGAGCACGACCTCGCCGAGAACATCGTTCACCTGGTGCTCGCGCGGCTGCCGGACGCGCCGGCCGGCTCGAAGGGCATCTCGCTGTTCGTGGTGCCGAAGTGGAAGGTGAACGCCGACGGCTCGCTCGGCGAGCGCAACGGCATCTGGTGCGGCAGCCTCGAGCACAAGATGGGCATCCACGGCAACGCCACGGCCCAGATCGTCCTCGAGGACGCCGAGGGCACGCTGGTGGGCGAGCCGAACAAGGGGCTGCCGGCGATGTTCGTCATGATGAACGCCGCCCGGCTCGGCGTCGGCATGCAGTCGCTCGGGCTCACCGAGGTCGCCTACCAGAACGCCGCGATCTATGCCAAGGACCGGCTGCAGATGCGCTCGCTCTCCGGGCCGAAGGCGCCGGACAAGCCGGCCGATCCGATCATCGTGCACCCGGACGTGCGCAAGATGCTGCTGACCGCCCGCGCCTTCGCCGAAGGCGGCCGGGCGCTGGCCATCTTCACGACGCTGCTCCTCGATCGCGAGGTCTCAACCACCGATGCGGCCGAGCGCAGCGAGTGCGCCGACCTGGTGGCGCTGCTCACGCCCGTCATCAAGGCCTTCTTCACCGACAACGCCTGGATCGCGACCTCGCATTGCCTGCAGGTCTTCGGCGGCCACGGCTACATCCGCGAGTGGGGCATGGAGCAGTTCGTGCGCGACTCGCGAATCAACATGATCTACGAGGGCACGAACACCGTCCAGTCGCTCGACCTGCTCGGCCGCAAGGTGCTCTCGGACAACGGCGCGAAGCTGAAGAAGCTGGGCAGGATCATCGCCGCCTTCGTCGAGGAGGAAGGCACGAACGAGGACATGCAGGAGTTCGTCAATCCGCTTGCGGAGCTCGGCGAGAAGGTCACCAAGCTGACGACCGAGATCGGCATGAAGGCGTTCAAGAACCCGGACGAGGTCGGCGCCGCGGCCGTCGACTACCTGCGCGTCTGCGGCCACCTCGTCTTCGCCTACCTGTGGGCACGGATGGCCAAGGTGGCGCTGGCGAAGCAGTCGTCGGGCGATCCCTTCTACGCCGCCAAGCTCGGCACGGCCCGCTTCTACTTCGCCAAGCTCCTGCCCGAGACGGCGGCGCTCATCCGCACAGCCCGTTCCGGCTCGGCAGCGATGATGGACTTCGAGGTTGCCCACTTCTGAAGGGATCGGAACCCATGAACGTCACCCTGACCGCTTCGCATCGTTTCCTCGCCGCCTTCGCGCTGATGGCGGCGGCGTTCTCGGCATTCGGCCAGGCGGCGACGCCGGCCGGCACCTGGCGAACGATCGACGACAAGACCAAGCAGGACAAGTCGCTGGTCCGCATCGTCGAGAGCGGCGGCGTCTACACCGGCAGGGTCGAGAAGATCGTCGACCCTGACGCGCCGAAGGATGCTGTGTGCAAGGACTGCACCGACGACCGCAAGGACAAGCCCATCGTCGGCATGACGATCCTGCGCGGCGTCAAGCAGAGCCCCAAGGACGGTGCCGTGTACGAGGGCGGCGACATCCTGGATCCGAACAACGGCAAGGTGTATCGCGTCCGCCTCAAGGTCGTCGACAACGGCGCCCGCCTCGAGGTGCGCGGCTTCATCGGCACGCCCATGCTGGGCCGCACGCAGACCTGGGTCCGCGCCGAGTAGCCGGTGGGCGAAGCGATCGCATCGATCCCGCGGCGGGGCCTCGCGCGCCCGCCGGCGTTGCGCTGGTGGGCGCACAGCCAGCTGAAGAAGCCGCTCTTCGGCCGGTTCATGAAGGAATGGCGCTGGCCGCAGGACGTGCCGGCCGACGGGTGGCTGCCGGTCCGCATCGCCAGCGCCAGCCACGCCTCGCTCGCTGCGATCGTCAAGCGGACGACGGTCGAGCCCGCGCGCGGCATCGTCGTCTGTGCGCACCCGATGGGCCTGGCGGCCAAGGGCTTCTGGCTGCGCAACGGCCACGCCGACGCACTGCTCGGCGAAGGCTTCCACGTCCTGGCGTTCGACTTCAACGGCTTCGGTGAGAGCGCCTCGACGAACTTCGACTACACCGCCGACGTCCTGGCCGCCGGCCGGTGGGCGAAGGATCGCTTCCCGGGCTTGCCGGTGCATGCGCTGACGGCTTCCTTCGGGGCCATGAACACGATCTCGGCCATGGGCCTGCCCGGCTTTGCGTACGAGCGAGTCGTCGCCGAAGGCTGCGCGAACTCGTTGCCGGCGTTCTGGAAGGCCTATCCGTTCGCCTACGCGATGCTCGAGCTGACGCGTTGCATTTCGCCCGGCACCGAGCGCGCGCTGCGGCCGGAGCTGCAGGTGGCCCGCATGCCCGCGCATTGCCGGCTGCTGCTCATCCACAGCCGCGCCGATGCATGGACGCCGGTGCAGCACGGCGACCGCATCGCCGCCGCGGCGCCGCCGGGCTCCCGCATCGAGCGGCTCGTGCTGCAAGGCGCCGAACACACCCACGGCATGCGCGACGAGCGCGATGCCTATTGGCCGGCGGTGCGCCGGTTCCTGATTTCAGCGGAGGTCTCGTGAATCGATTCCAGGTACGAAAGGTCGCCGTCCTCGGCGCCGGTGTCATGGGCGCGCAGATCGCGGCGCACCTCGTCAACGTCAGGGTGCCGGTCGTGCTGTTCGACCTGCCCGCCAAGGAGGGTCCGAAGAACGGCATCGTCACCAAGGCGGTCGAAGGGCTCAAGAAGCTGAAGCCGGCGCCGCTCGGCGTGCCCGAGGACGCCGCCCTGATCGAGCAGGCGAACTACGAGGAGCACCTCGACAAGCTGAAGGAGTGCGACCTCGTCATCGAGGCGATCGCCGAGCGGATGGACTGGAAGCTCGACCTGTACACGAAGATCGCCGGCTCGATCGCGCCGCACGCCATCGTCGCCAGCAACACGTCCGGCCTCAGCATCACCAAGCTGTCGGAGGTGCTGCCGGAGGCGATCAAGCCGCGCTTCTGCGGCATCCACTTCTTCAACCCGCCGCGCTACATGGCGCTGGTCGAGCTGATCGCGACGCCGACCACCGAGCCGGAAGTCCTCGACCAGCTCGAGGCGTTCGTGACGACGACGCTCGGCAAGTCGGTCGTGCGCGCCCAGGACACGCCCAACTTCATCGCCAATCGCGTCGGGATCGCCGGCATGCTGGCAACGATGAAGGAGGCCGAGACCTATGGCCTGACGTTCGACGTCGTCGACGACCTCACCGGCAAGAAGCTCGGCCGCGCCAGCTCGGGCACCTTCCGCACCGCCGACGTGGTCGGGCTCGACACCATGGCCCACGTCATCAAGACGCTGCAGGACAACCTGGGGCCGGAGCAGGGCAACGATCCGTTCTTCGCCAGCTTCGCGACGCCCCCGGTGCTGCAGAAGCTGCTTGACGCCAAGGCGCTCGGCCAGAAGAGCGGCGCCGGCTTCTACAAGAAGGTCGGCAAGGACATCCTGCGCTACGACGCGGCGACGGGCGACTACGTGCCCGGTGGCGGCAAGGCCGACGAGATCGTCGCGCGCATGCTCAAGAAGCCGCCCGCGGAGCGTCTCAAGCTGCTGCACGACTCGAAGAATCCGCAGGCGCAGTTCCTGTGGGCGATCCTGCGCGACAGCTTCCACTACGCCGCCGTGCACCTCGCCGAGATCGCCGAGAGCGCCCGCGACGTCGACTTCGCGATGCGCTGGGGCTTCGGCACCAGCCAGGGTCCGTTCGAGCTGTGGCAGGCGGCGGGCTGGAGCCAGGTCGCGCAGTGGGTGAAGGAGGACATCGATGCCGCCCGCGCCCTCAGCAGCGCGCCGCTGCCGCCCTGGGTGTTCGAAGGATCGGTCGCCAGCAACGGCGGCCCGCACCGGCCGGAGGGCTCGTGGAGCCCCAGGCACGCGCGCTTCGTCGCGCCGAGCACCTTGCCGGTGTACGCGCGCCAGCCGTTCCGCGAGAACGTCTTCGGCGCCGACGCGGCGGCGCCGCTGAAGGCCGGCACCGAGGTGTTCCGCAACGACGAGGTCCGTGTCTGGTCGCTCGATGGCGACGTGCTGATCGCCAGCATCACGGCGAAGCTGCACCTCATCAGCCCGGCCGTGACGCAGGGCCTGCTGAAGGCGGTCGAGCTCGCCGAGTCCGCCTACCAGGGGCTCGTCATCTGGTCGCCCGACGACGTCTTCTCCGCCGGCGCCAACCTCGAGGTCCTGATGCCGGTCTTCATGAAGAGCGGCGGCAAGGGCATCCTGCCGGAGGAGAAGAAGCTGCAGGATGCGATGCTGCGCATCCGCTACGCCGGCGTGCCGGTCGTCGCCGCCGTTCGCGGCATGGCGCTCGGCGGCGGCTGCGAGCTGGCGATTCACTGTGCCCGACGGGTCGCGGCGATGGAAAGCTACATGGGCTTCGTCGAGGTCGGCGTCGGCCTCATCCCGGGGGGCGGCGGGCTCGCCTATATCGCACGCCGCGCCGCCGAGATGGCGGCCGCCGGCAACGCCAACGCCGACCTGTTCCAGTTCCTGCGCGACCCGTTCACCAGCGCCGCGACGGCCAAGGTCGGCACCAGCGCCATCGAGAGCAGGAAGCTCGGCTACCTGCTCGACAGCGATGTCATCGTCGCGCACAAGGACGAGCTGCTCCAGGTCGCGACGCAGCAGGTGAAGGCCATGGCCGAGAGCGGCTGGCGGCCGCCGATGCGCACCACCTTCCCAGTGGCGGGACGGAGCGCCAAGGCGACGATCAAGGGCCAGCTCACCAACATGCGCGACGGCCGCTTCATCAGCGAGCACGATTTCCACGTCGCCGAGCTGATCGCCGACGTGGTCTGCGGCGGCGACGTCGACGCCGGCTCGCAGGTGACGCAGGAATACCTGATGGCGCTCGAGCGCCAGCACTTCTGCGGCCTGCTCGACCACCCGAAGACGCAGGAACGGATCATGGGAATGCTGCAGACGGGCAAGCCCGTCCGCAACTGAAAGGACCGACATGAACAAGCAGGTGCAGGACGCCTACATCGTCGCCGCCACGCGCACGCCGATCGGCCGCAGCGGGCGCGGCTTCTTCCGCAACACCCGGCCCGACGACCTCCTCGTCGCCGCGATCCGCGGCGCGCTGGCGCAGGTGCCCGGGCTCGATCCCCAGGCGATCGAGGACGCCATCGTCGGCTGCGCGATGCCCGAGGGCGAGCAGGGCCTGAACGTGGCGCGCATCGGCGCCTTGCTGGCCGGCCTGCCTGCGGGTGTCGGCGGTGTTACCGTGAACCGCTTCTGCGCTTCCGGACTCACGGCGGTGCAGATGGCGGCCGACCGCATCCGTGTCGGCGAGGCCGACGTCATGATCGCCGGCGGCTGCGAGTCGATGAGCATGGTGCCGATGAGCGGCCACAAGCCTTCGTTCAACCCGGCCGTGTTCGAGCGCGACGAGAACGTCGGCATCGCCTACGGCATGGGTCTCACGGCCGAGAAGGTGGCGGTGCAGTGGAAGGTCAGCCGCGAGGCGCAGGACGCGTTCGCGCTGCAGTCGCACCAGCGCGCGCTGAAGGCGATCGCCGACGGCGAGTTCACGGACGAGATCACGCCGGTCGAGGTGATCGACCGCGCGCCGGATCTCTCGGGCCGCGGCGAGGCCGGGGAGCGGGTCGAGAAGAAGCGCACCGTCAACCTCGACGAAGGTCCGCGCAAGGACACCTCGCTCGACGGTCTGGCGAAGCTGAAGCCGGTGTTCGCCTCGCCGACGGACAGCAAGGGCAAGCCGACCGGCATGGGCAGCGTCACCGCGGGAAACAGCTCGCAGACCAGCGACGGCGCTGGGGCCCTCATCCTCGCCAGCGAAGCGGCGGTGAAGCGCTTCGACCTCAAGCCGCTGGCCCGCTTCGTGAGCTTCGCCAGCCGCGGCGTGCCGCCCGAGATCATGGGCATCGGCCCGATCGAGGCGATTCCGGCAGCGCTGCGCTACGCCGGGCTGCAGCTCGCCGACATGGGCTGGATCGAGCTCAACGAGGCCTTCGCCGCGCAGTCGCTGGCGGTGATGAACAGCCTCGGCCTCGACCCCGCCAAGGTGAACCCGATGGGCGGTGCGATCGCGCTCGGCCACCCGCTCGGCGCGACAGGCGCGATCCGCGCCGCCACCGTCGTGCACGCGCTGCGCCGCCACAACCTGAAGCACGGGATGCTGACGATGTGCGTCGGCACGGGCCAGGGTGCCGCCGGCATCTTCGAGCGGGTCTGAGCGCGTGACCCGGAACGTGCCCGACGCGGTCGAGGCGAGCGTCGCCCGGACGATCGACGCCGAGCGCGTCGGGGTGGACCCCGGCGCGGCGATCGAGGTGCGCTTCTTCCAACCGCCTGCCGGCGAGTGCGCAAGCTTCGCCGTCCTGATCGGCGGCGCGATGGGCGTCCGCCAGGGCTACTACCGTCCCTTCGCCGAGTGGCTCGCCCGGCAGCGCGTCGTCGTCGCGACCTTCGACTACCGAGGCACCGGCGACTCGCGCCAGCCGGAGTTCGCCAGCACGCTGCGCGGCTTCGAGGCCGACCTGTTCAGCTGGGCCCGCGACTTCGATGCCGCCATCGATGCGCTGAGCCGGCGCGCGCCGGGCCTGCCGCTCTACGTGGTCGGCCACAGCCTCGGGGCGCAGCTGCCGGGCATGCTGCGCCACCGCGACCGGATCGCCGGCCTTGTTGGTGTCGCCACGGGCAGCGGCTATTGGCGCGACAACGCGCCGCCGCTGAAGCGCACGGTGCTGTACTTCTGGCATGCGCTCGTGCCGCTCGCCACCTGGCTGTTCGGCTACTTCCCCGGTGCGCGCCTGCGCAAGGTGGGCGACCTGCCGCGCGGCGTGATCCTGCAGTGGCGGCGCTGGTGCATGAACCCGCGCTACCACGTCGGCGCCGAGGGCGAGGCGCTGCGACGGCAGTTCGAGTCGGTGCGCTTTCCGGTCGTCGCGCTGTCGATGACCGATGACGAGATGATGACCGAGCGCGGCACGCGCGTGCTCGTCGACTGCTACGCCAACGCGCCGCGCCGCGTCGAGCGCATCGCGCCCGACGACGTGCAGGCGCGGCGCATCGGCCACTTCGGTTTCTTCCGCCCCGCCTTCGAGTCCACGCTCTGGGCGCGTTCCCTGGCGCTGCTGCGCGCCTTCGTCCCCGTCAAGGAGATGGCATGAGCATCAAGTCCGCAACCCTGAACGGCGTCGCCACGATCGAGATCGCGCGGCCCGAGAAGAAGAACGCCATCACCGCGGCGATGTACGCGGCGATGGCCGAAGCGCTGGTCGCGGCACAGGGCGACGCCGCCGTGCGCGCGGTGCTCATCACCGGCCAGCCGGGAATCTTCTCGTCCGGCAACGACATCGAGGACTTCATGCAGCGGCCGCCGAGCCTGACCGAGTCGCCGGCGTTCGGCTTCATGAAGGCGCTGCTGGGTTGCGACAAGCCCGTCGTCGCCGCCGTGACCGGGGCGGCGATCGGCATCGGCACGACGATGCTGCTGCACTGCGACTTTGTCTACGTCTCGGACGAAGCCCGCCTGGCCATGCCGTTCGTGAGCCTGGGCTTGGTCCCCGAGTTCGCCTCCAGCCTCGTTCTGCCGCGCCTGCTCGGCAACGTGCGCGCCGCCGAGAAGCTCCTCCTCGGCGATCCGTTCACGGGCGCCGATGCGGTCGAGGCGGGCATCGCCAACGCCGTCCTTCCCGCTGCCGAGGTGGTGCGCCACGCGCGCCGTGTCGCCGAGCGCTTCAACAGCCTGCCGCCCGGCGCGGTGCAGGAAACCAAGCGGCTGCTGCGCCGCGCCGCCCGGTCCGAGCTGATGGAGACGATCGCCCTGGAAGGCAAGGTCTTCGGCGAGCGCCTGCAAAGCGGCGAGGCCAAGGAAGCGTTCAGCGCCTTCTTCCAGAAGCGCCAGCCCGACTTCTCGAAGTTCTGACGCCGGCGGCGAGCCGGCCTCTACCAGCTCACGTCGCGCTCTGCCGTCGCGCCGATCTTGTGGATCGCGAGGTCGGCGCCGATGAACTCGTCCTCCTGCGACATGCGCAGCCCCATCACCGCCCGGATCGCGGCGTAGACGACGAGCCCGGCGCCGAACGCCCACGCAATGCCCAGGGCGGTGCCGATCAGCTGGGCGCCGACGTTCACGCCGCCCCGGCCGCCGAGCGCCGCCATGCCGAACACGCCGGCGGCGACGCCGCCCCAGGCGCCGCACAGGCCGTGCAGCGGCCACACGCCGAGCACGTCGTCGATCTTCCAGCGGTTCTGCGTCAGCGTGAACATGACGACGAAGATCGCGCCGGCGACGCCGCCCGTGGCCAGCGCGCCCAGCGGGTGCATCACGTCCGAGCCGGCGCAGACCGCGACGAGCCCCGCCAGCGGACCGTTGTGGACGAAGCCCGGGTCGTTGCGGCCGATCAGCGTCGCGACGAGCGTGCCGCCCGCCATGGCCATCAGCGAATTGACGGCGACCAGGCCGGAGATCTTCTCGAGCGTCTGCGCGCTCATGACGTTGAAGCCGAACCAGCCGACCGTCAGCATCCAGGCACCGAGGGCGAGGAAGGGGATGCTCGACGGCGGGTGCGCGCTCATGGCGCCGTCCTTGCGGTAGCGGTTGCGGCGGGCGCCGAGGAGGATCACCGCCGCCAGGCCGATCCAGCCGCCGACGGTGTGGACGACGACGCTGCCGGCGAAGTCATGGAACTCGTCGCCGGTTGCGGCCTTGATCCAGCCCTGGATGCCGAAGGACTGGTTCCAGGCCACGCCCTCGAACAGCGGGTAGACGAGGCCGACCAGCACCGCCGTGGCCATCAGCTGCGGGCCGAAGCGCGAGCGCTCGGCGATGCCGCCGGAGACGATCGCCGGAATCGCCGCGGCGAAGGTCAGGAGGAAGAAGAACTTGACGAGCTCGTAGCCGTTCTTGGCCGACAGCGCCTCCGCGCCGGTGAAGAAGTGGGTTCCGTAGGCGACCGCATAGCCGACGAAGAAGTAGGCGACGGTCGAGACGGCGAAGTCGACCATGATCTTCACCAGCGCGTTGACCTGGTTCTTGGAGCGGACGGTGCCCAGCTCGAGGAAGGCGAAGCCGCCGTGCATGGCCAGGACCATGATGGCGCCGAGCAGGATGAAGAGGGCGTCGCCGCCGCTGCGCACGTCGTTCATCGGCGCGCTAGTCCACGGTCACCTTGGCGTCGCGGATCACCTTGCCCCACTTGGCGGTCTCGGCGTCGAGGAAGGTCTGGAACTCCTCCGGCGTGCTGCCGACCGGGATCGTTCCCATGGCGTCGAGCCGCGCCTTGACATCGTCGAGGCGGACGATGCGGGCGACCTCGTCGGCAATGCGCTTCACGATCTCGCGCGGCGTTCCGGCCGGGGCGAGCACGCCCGCCCAGGTGCTCCCGGTGAACCCGGCGAGCCCCTGCTCGATGAAGGTGGGCACGTCCGGCGCGGCCGGCAGGCGGCGATCGCTGGCGACGCCGATCAGGCGGACCTGTCCGCTCCTGCCCGGACCGATGAGCCCGGAGGCCGCGTCGAAGAAGAGCTGGATCTGGCCGCCCATCAGGTCGGTCAGCGCCGGCGCCGCGCCGCGGTACGGGATGTGGACCATGAAGGTCCCGGTCTGCGCCTTGAGGAACTCGGTGGTCAGATGCGCTGCGGAGCCGTTGCCGCTGGAGCCGAAGCTGATCTTGCCCGGGTTGCGCTTCGCATAGGCGATGAGCTCGGCCGCCGTCTTGAAGGGCGCGTTGTTGTTGACGGCGGCGATCAGCGGCGCGACGCCGATCAGAGACACGGGAACCAGGTCCTTCTTCGGGTCGTAGGGCAGCTTCGGGTAGAGCGTGGTGTTCGCCGCGTAGGCCGCGATCACGACCCCGATCGTGTGCCCGTCGGGCGGCGCCTTGGCGATCAGGTCGACGCCGATGATGCTGTTCGCCCCCGGCTTGTTGTCGATGGCGAAGGTCTGGCCGAGCCGCTCCTGGAGCTTTTGCGTGATCAGGCGTGCCGTCACGTCGGTGAAGCCCCCGGGCGTGTAGGGAACGATCACGCGGATGGGGCGGGCCGGCCAGGTCTGCGCCTGGACCGACGGCAGGGCGACGGCAGCGCCGGCGGCGAGTAGCCGGCCCGTGAATCGGCGCCTGTCGGGTGCGGAAAGGGTCATGGGGTCTCCTCGAGCGTTGCAGCGGCGGTCGTCCGCGTCGGGGCGCACCAATGTAGCGCGGCGGTCACGGCCGCCTCACCGGGTTGTGCCGGAGAAGGCCGGGCCCTTGCACGGGTCATCGGCTTTGCGAAAATGCGCGGCATGATGAATCGCAAGCCTCGCAAGCCGGCGCGCGGCCAGGACCGGGTCCACGCGCGCACCCGCCGCCGCATGCGTGCCGCCGTCGCGGTGTTCGGCCTGGCGCTGGGTGCCGTCTCGCCGCTGCACGCGCAGACGCTGCGCAAGGCCTCCGTGGACATGCGCCAGGGCGCCAGCTCCATCGATGCACGCTGGCGCGAGAGCCTCGAGGATTTCGCCGCGCGCGACCGCGCCCAGGCACCGGCGCCCGGCGGAGTGGTCTTCGTCGGCAGCTCGTCGATCCGGCTCTGGAACGACCTCGAGCGCGAGTTCGGCGGCATGACGGTGGTCAAGCGCGGCTTCGGCGGCTCGCGCCTCTCGGATTGCGCACGCTACGTCGCCCAGCTCGTCCTGCCTTACAAGCCGCGCACCGTGGTCGTCTATGCCGGCGACAACGACCTCGCGGAAGGCGCGACTCCCGAAGGCGTGCTCGCCAGCTACACCGAGTTCGTCGAGCGGGTCCGGGAGGCGCTGCCGGAGACGCGCATCGTCTACATCTCGATCAAGCCGAGCCCGCTGCGCGAGGCGCTGATGCCGGCGGCGATCCAGGCCAACGAGCTCATCGAGGAGTACTCGAAGCGGCACCCGGGCCTCGGCTACATCGACATCTACACGAGGATGCTGGACGACAAGGGCCGGCCCCGCGCCGAGCTCTTCCTGCCCGACGCGCTGCACCTCAACGCCGCTGGCTACGCTCTGTGGAAGTCGGCGATCGCCGAGCACCTTCGCTGAGCGACTCGCCCGCCGCCTGGCGGGCTCTGGCCCGGGCTGCCCGCGCGGCCGCGAACCGGGCCCGGACCTCGGCCGCGTGGCGGTCGATCCGCTCGCTGACGAGCGCCACCAGGTAGAGGACGACGAAGCAGGTGGCCAGGATCGCCACGTCGATGGCCCACGGGCGTTCCGGCTTCGGCACGCCGAACGCCGTCAGTGCGAGCAGCGCGAGGACGAGGTGGGCGCAGAACACGGGCAGCGAGGCCGCGCCCAGCGTCTCGAGCACGCGCAGGCGCGGCAGGTGCGTCTTCAGCCAGGGACCGAAATGCAGCACCAGCGCCACCAGCGCGAGCAGGTTGATGACGCGCAATGGTCCGAGCTGCCACTTGTCGAACAGCATGTTCAGGGCGACGTCGCCGAGGAAGGGCGCCTGCCCGACGGCGTGACGCCAGACCAAGCCGGTGAGGGCCACGGCCGCTGCAGAGGCGACGAGCCAGCGTGGAAAGGACGTCACGTGCGTGCCGTTTGCGTAGCACGCGCCCATCCAGAGACCGAGCATCCAGATCATCTGCCAGGCGAGGATGTGGAAGGCGCCGGTCTCGGCGAGCGGGATGGGCAGTCCGGTCAGGTGCACGACCGTGTCGTAGAGCGCCCGGCTGAGGCCGAACTGCGTCGCCAGCCAGATGGCGCCGCTGCCGACCAGGAGGCCGAGCCAGCCGTGCTTGGCTCCCTGCACCAGGGCCAGGGGGCTGGCCAGCATGAACAGGATGTACATCGGCAGGATGTCGAGCAGGGGCGGGTTGTAGACCAGCAGCAGCGCGCCGACGAAGGCGGCGATCGGCTGCTGCAGGAAGAAGGACACGAGGTTCGTGACGGCCTCCTGCTGCACGACGAGGCCGATCATGGCGACGGCGAAGAACAGGAAGAAGAGCAGCGCCGCCTGGCTGAGATAGATCTTGAGGACGCGCTTGAGGAAGGCGGTCCGCATGCCCTCGAAGCCGCTCTTCAGCTGCTTCTCGGTGTAGATCCAGCCGGCCATGAAAGCGGAAAGGAGAACGAATCCCTCGGCGGCGGAAACGTACCCGAACGGCTGCCCCAGCGGGGAGACGAAGCGCGTGGGCACGTGCGTGATCGTCATGAGCACCAGCATCACGCCGCGCAGGGCGTCGATCTGCCACAGCCTGCCGGAGGGCTTCCCGCCCCCGTCGCTCCGCGGTTCGCTCATGCGCGGCGACGCCCGCCTCGGAGATGGCGCCCGCAGTCCGTGCTCAGCTGCCGCTCAGGGGCCGGGGCCGGCCCGAAGCGTCGATCGCGACGTAGGTGACGTTCGCCTCCGTCACCTTCACGACGTGCAGGTCGGCCGGGTTGCGCTCGGCGAACACCTCGATGTTCACGGTGATCGAGGTGCGGCCGATGCGCTCGACGCGGGCGTAGAAGCTGAGCAGGTCGCCCATCGAGACCGGCTGCTTGAAGACGAACTCGTTGACGGCAACCGTGGCGATGCGGCCCTTGGCGATCCTGGCCGGAAGGACGGCGCCGGCGAGGTCGACCTGGGCCATGATCCAGCCACCGAAGATGTCGCCGTTGCCGTTCGCGTCGGCCGGCATGGGCATCACGCGCATGACGAGCTGGCGGTCGTTCGGGAGCTGGAGCGGCGCCACTTCGGCGACGGCAGCCTGCAGCTGCTGGCTTGAAATCTCGGGCATATTGCTCCACGTCAACGACGGCCCATTCTTCCATCAAAACCGCTTGTCCCTGCTCCTGAAGCCCGCCTCCTGATGCGACCCGCTGCCCTGTCCACGCCGCCTCCGGCCCAGGTGGCCGGCGCGCGTGAAGCGGCGCCGCGCTCCGACTGGCGCACCCTCCGCAAGCTCCTGCCCTACGTCTGGGCCTGGCGATGGCGCGTCCTGGTCGCGCTCGCCTGCCTGGTCGCCGCCAAGGTCGCCAACATCGGCGTCCCGCTGGTGCTCAAGCAGCTGGTCGACTCGCTCGCGCTGCAGCCGGGCGACGCGCGCAGCGTGCTCGTCGTGCCGGTGGCCCTGCTCATCGCCTACGGCGCGCTGCGGCTGTCGATCACGCTGTTCACGGAGCTGCGCGAGTTCCTGTTCTACCCGGTGGCGGCGCGCATCGCCCGGCGGGTGTCCCTCGAGGCCTTCGAGCACCTGCTGAGCCTGAGCCTGCGCTTCCATCTCGAGCGGCAGACGGGAGGCGTCTCGCGCGACATCGAGCGTGGCTCGCGCTCGATCCAGTCGCTGCTCAACTACACGATCTACAACATCCTGCCGACGCTGGTCGAGATCACGATGGTGATCGTGCTGCTCTCGGCCAAGTTCGACGGCTGGTTCGCCGCGATCACCTTCGGGGCGCTCGTCCTCTACATCGCCTTCACGGTGAGCGTGACGGAGTGGCGAACGGCGTTCCGCCGGGCGATGAACGAGCAGGACTCCAAGGCCAACACCAAGGCCCTCGATGCCCTGCTCAACTACGAGACGGTGAAGTACTTCTCCAACGAGGGCTTCGAGCAGGCCCGCTACGACGAGAACCTGCACCGGCTGGAGAAGGCATCGATCAAGTCGCAGACCTCGCTCTCGCTGCTGAACCTCGGGCAGAGCCTGATCATCGCCGCGGCGGTGACGCTGCTGGTCTGGCGCGCGACGGTCGGCGTCGTCGCCGGGACCATGACGCTGGGCGACCTGGTGCTGGTGAACGCGCTCATGATCCAGCTGTACATCCCGCTCAACTTCCTGGGCGTCATCTACCGCGAGATCAAGCAGTCGATGATCGACATGGAGAAGATGTTCGCCCTCCTCGGGCAGAACCGCGAGATCGCCGACGCGCCCGACGCCAAGCCCCTGGAGGCCCGCGGCGGCTCGGTCCGCTTCGAGGACGTGCGCTTCGGCTACGACCGCGACCGGGAGATCCTCCACGGCGTCAGCTTCGAGATCCCGGCCGGCAAGACCGTGGCCGTCGTCGGCCCGTCCGGCTCGGGCAAGAGCACGCTGGCGCGGCTGATGTTCCGCTTCTACGACGTCGACGCCGGCAGCATCCGCATCGACGGCCAGGACATCCGCTCGGTGACGCAGAAGAGCCTGCGCGAGGCGATCGGCATCGTCCCCCAGGACACGGTGCTCTTCAACGACACCGTCGAATACAACATCGCCTACGGCCGCACCGGCGCCGGCCGCGCCGAGGTCGAGGCAGCGGCCCGTTCGGCGCACATCCACAGTTTCATCGCCTCGACGCCGAAGGGCTACGAGACCATGGTCGGCGAGCGAGGGCTGAAGCTGTCGGGCGGCGAGAAGCAGCGCGTGGCCATCGCCCGCACGCTCCTGAAGGATCCGCCCATCATGATCTTCGACGAAGCCACCTCCGCGCTGGACTCGGCCAACGAACGGGCCATCCAGGCGGAGCTGCAGAGCGTGGCGCGCAACCGGACGGCGCTGGTCATCGCGCACCGGCTGTCGACGGTGGTCGACGCGCACCAGATCCTGGTGATGTCGGACGGCCGCATCGTCGAGCGCGGCACGCACGCCGAGCTCGTCGGCCGGGACGGCCGCTACGCCGAGATGTGGCAGCTGCAGCAGAGCAGCGCCGAAGCCGGGCTCGCCTGAAACGCTCCGGCCGGGCACGATCGTTGCGGTGGATCGTCCCAGGCAAACCCTTGCTTTTCGGGCAAACACCGGAACCGGGTCAACGGTCCTCCCTAGAATTTCGTTCTCACCGCGACGAGGCATGCCTCGAGCCATCCAACCACAGGAGTTTTCATGAAGACAACGTTTCTGGCCGGGTTCGCGCTCGCCGCGTCCGCGCTCGCCGTCACCGGCGCGCAGGCGCAGGCGAACGACACGCTGAAGAAGATCAAGGACAGCGGCAGCATCACGATGGGCGTGCGCGAGTCGTCCGGCGCCCTGGCGTTCACGCTCGGCGACGGCAAGTACGCCGGCTTCCACTACGACGTCTGCCAGCGCGTCATCGCCGACATCCAGAAGCAGCTCGGGATGGCCAAGATCGACATCAAGTACCAGCCCGTGACGTCGCAGAACCGCATCCCGCTGGTCCAGAACGGCACCGTCGACATCGAGTGCGGCTCGACCACCAACAACACCGCGCGGCTGAAGGACGTCGCCTTCGCCCCAGCCCTCTACGTCGAGGAAGTGCGCATCGCCGTCAAGGCCAACAGCGGCATCAACAACATCGCCGCGCTGAACGGGAAGACGGTCGCCACCACCACGGGCACGACCTCGGTGCAGCTGCTGCGCAAGAACAAGCGCGCGCAGGGCATGGACTTCAAGGAGCTGAACGGCAAGGACCACTCCGACAGCTTCCTGCTGCTCGAGTCGGGCCGTGCCGACGCCTTCGTGATGGACGGCCAGATCCTCGCCGGCCTGATCTCCAAGTCGAAGAACCCGGCCGACTTCAAGATCGTCGGCGAGCCGCTGAGCGTCGAGCCGATCGCGATCATGTACCGCAAGGACGACCCGGCCTTCAAGAAGGCGGTCGACGACAGCGTGCGCAACCTGGCCAAGAGCGGCGAGGTCGCCAAGCTCTACGACAAGTGGTTCATGCAGCCGATCCCGCCGGCCAACACCCGGGTCAACCTGCCGCCGAGCGACGCCACCAAGGCCGCATGGGCCAACCCGAGCGACAAGCCGCTCGAGGAATACGCCCAGCCTTGAAGGGACGCTGACCGACTCAGGTAAGCCCTAGCGCCTCGCGGCGCGGAGTTTGCTTACAGTCCGAGCGCGACGCGAAGCCATTCGCGTCGCGCTTTTTCATTTGTCGGGCGCGCCGCCGCGGCTCGCGGCGCACGAGGGAGCTCGCATTGGGAACGTGGGACTGGCAGGTCTTCCTGCAGGACACCGGAGGAGGCGAAACCTATCTGCGCTGGATGATGTCGGCATGGGGCTGGACGCTGTCGGTCGCCGTGCTGGCGCTCCTCGTCGCCCTCGTCGTCGGATCGCTGATGGGGATCCTGCGCACCACGCCGAACAAGCTGTTCGTCTCCATCGGCAATGCCTGGACCGAGCTGTTCCGCAACATCCCGCTGCTGGTGCAGATCTTCCTCTGGTACCACGTGCTGCCGTCGATCTTCCTGTCGCTGCGTGCCGTGCCCAGCTTCCTGCTGGTCGTCCTCGCGCTCGGCTTCTTCACCTCGGCGCGCATCTCGGAGCAGGTGCGCGCCGGCATCCAGTCGCTGCCGAAGGGCCAGACCTACGCCGGCCTGGCGACCGGACTCACCCTGCCGCAGACCTACCGCTACGTGCTGCTGCCGATGGCCTACCGGATCATCATCCCGCCGCTCACCAGCGAGTCGATGAACATCATCAAGAACACCTCGGTGGCGTTCGCGGTTTCCATCGCCGAGCTGACGAACTTCGCGCTGCAGGCGCAGGAGGAGACGTCGCGCGGCGTGGAGATCTACCTCGCGGTGACGGCGGCGTACTTCGTCTCGGCCTTCGCCGTGAACCGGCTGGCACGCCTGATCGAGGTCAAGGTGCAGGTGCCCGGCCTGCTCGGCGCGAAGTGACGCGGAAGACCGCGGGATGAATCTCGACTTCGGCTTCCTCACCTGGGGCGTCATCCAGAGCTTCGTCATCAAGGGGCTGATCTTCTCGTTCCAGCTGACCCTGATCGCGATGATCGGCGGCATCGCCCTCGGCACCGTGCTGGCGCTGATGCGCCTGTCCGGCAAGCCGTGGCTGGTGCTGCCCGCAGCGGCCTACGTCAATACGCTGCGCTCCATCCCGCTGGTCATGGTGATCCTCTGGTTCTTCCTGCTGATCCCGCTGATCGTCGGCAGGCCGATGGGCGCCGAACTCTCCGCCATCATCACCTTCACCGTCTTCGAGGCGGCCTACTACTCGGAGATCATGCGCGCCGGCATCCAGTCGGTGTCGAAGGGCCAGGTCAGCGCCGGCTACGCCGTCGGCATGACGTATGCGCAGTGCATGAAGCTCATCGTGCTGCCGCAGGCCTTCCGCAACATGCTGCCGGTGCTGCTGACGCAGACCATCATCCTGTTCCAGGACACGTCGCTGGTCTACGCCATCGGCGCCTACGACCTGCTGAAGGGGTTCGAGGTCGCCGGCAAGAACTTCAACCGCCCGGTCGAGACTTATCTGGTGGCGGCGGTCGTCTACTTCGTCATCTGCTTCAGCCTGTCGATGCTCGTGCGGCAGCTGCAGAAGAGGATCGCCATCATCCGCTGAGGGCCTCGTCGGCAGCGATACGGAAGCACAACAACATGATCGACATCAAGAACGTCTCGAAGTGGTACGGCAGCTTCCAGGTCCTGACCGACAACACGACGACGATCAGCAAGGGAGAGGTCGTCGTCGTGTGCGGCCCCTCCGGCTCAGGCAAGTCGACCCTGATCAAGACCGTCAACGCGCTCGAGCCGTTCCAGAAGGGAGACATCGTCGTCGACGGCATCTCGCTGAAGGACCCGAAGACGAACCTGCCCAAGCTGCGCTCGCGGGTCGGCATGGTGTTCCAGCACTTCGAGCTCTTCCCGCACCTGACCGTCACCCAGAACCTGACCCTGGCGCAGATCAAGGTGCTCAACCGATCGCAGGACGACGCCCTCGCCCGCGGGCTGAAGATGCTCGACCGCGTGGGCCTCATGGCGCACAAGGACAAGTACCCGGGCCAGCTCTCCGGCGGCCAGCAGCAGCGCGTCGCGATCGCGCGCGCGCTGTCGATGGACCCGATCGTCATGCTGTTCGACGAGCCCACGTCGGCGCTCGACCCGGAGATGGTCGGCGAGGTGCTCGACGTCATGGTCCTCCTCGCCAAGGAAGGCATGACGATGATGGTGGTCACGCACGAGATGGGCTTCGCGCGCAAGGTGAGCCACCGCGTCATCTTCATGGACGCCGGCAGGATCGTCGAGGACTGCACGCGCGACGAGTTCTTCGGCAACCCGGACGACCGCTCGCCGCGGGCCAAGGATTTCCTCTCGAAGATCCTCCAGCACTGAAGGGTCGCGTCCGGCCCGCCCCCGCGGCGGCGGCGACAATGTGCGGATGATTTCCGAGCTGACGATCGTTCGCCCCGACGACTGGCATCTGCACGTCCGCGACGGCGTCGCGCTGCGGTCGGTGGTGCCGCACAGCGCCCGCCAGTTCGGGCGGGCGGTGATCATGCCGAACCTGCGTCCCCCCGTCGTCGATTGCGAGCAGGCGCTGGCGTATCGCAAGCGCGTCCTCGCCGCCGTGCCGCACGGCGTCGAGTTCGAGCCTTTGATGACGCTCTACCTCACGGACTCGACCCCGCCTGCCGAGATGCGACGCGCCCGCGAGGGCGGCATCGTGGCGGTCAAGCTCTACCCTGCGGGCGCGACGACGAACAGCGATGCCGGTGTCACCGACCTGCGCCGCACCTACCCGACCCTCGAAGCGGCCGAGCGCGAAGGGATCGTCCTGCTGGTGCACGGCGAAGTGACGGACCCCGGGGTCGACGTCTTCGACCGCGAGGCGGTGTTCATCGACCGCCACCTGGCGCCGCTGCGTCGCGACTTTCCCGAGCTGAAGATCGTTCTCGAGCACGTCACGACGCGCGAGGGCGCGCAGTACGTCGCCGCCGCCGGCGCGCACACGGCGGCGACGCTCACGGCGCACCATCTGCTCTACAACCGCAACGCTCTCTTCAGCGGCGGCATCCGGCCGCATCACTACTGCCTGCCGGTGCTCAAGCGCGAAGCTCATCGGCTCGCTCTCGTCGCCGCGGCGACGTCGGGCAGCGGCCGCTTCTTCCTCGGCACGGACAGCGCGCCGCACGCTGCCGCGCTGAAGGAGCATGCGTCGGGCTGCGCCGGCTGCTACACGGCCTTCAGCGCGCTCGAGCTCTACGCCGAGGCGTTCGACCGCGCCGGCGCGCTCGACAAGCTGGAAGCCTTCGCGAGCACCGCGGGAGCCGATTTCTACGGCCTGCCGCGCAATGCCGGCACCGTGACCTTGCGCCGGGAGAGCTGGACCGTGCCGGACACCTTGCCGTTCGGCGACACCGTCGTGAAGCCCCTCGCGGCTGGCGACACCCTGAGCTGGCGCCTGTCGGCTGAAGGCACGACATGATGAACGACCGCCAGCGCATCGCGCTCCTGATCGATGCCGACGGGATGTCGATGGAAGTGATCGCCGGGGCGATCGAGCTCGTCAAGACGCGTCACGGCGCGATCCATGTTCGCCGCTGCTACTGCAGCGCCGAGTTCGCGACCAAGAACCTCGGCTTCCTCAAGGAAAACGGCATCCGCGCGATGGTCAATGCGACCAGCGGGAAGAACTGCACCGACATCGCGCTCGCCATCGATGCGGTCGAGCTTTGCGGCGCCGAGCCTCCTACCGTCGTGGTCATCGTCGCGTCCGACTCGGATTTCGCACCGCTCGTGATCCGCCTGCGCGAGCGCGGCTGCCGCGTCGAAGGCATCGGCCAGGCGGGCAAGACGGGCGTGGAAACGCCGCGGGTCTACGATGACTTCGTCGACTTGCCGCAGGCCCGCAGGTCGGCAGCGAGAGCGGCACCGCGAGCGCCGGCCCGGCCGGCGGCCAAGGCGGCAGTGCGCGCGGCTGCGGCGCCGCCGGCGCCGACTGCCGCTCCCCTGCCGGAGGGACTCGCCGCCATCCTGGAGGCGATTCCCGACCTCGCCGCGGGCCGCAAGGTGGAACTCAACGTCGCTGCCGAGGCACTTCGCAAGGCCGGCCTGCTCTCGAAGAGCGGCTCGTCGACGAAGCTCTTCAGGAATCACCCCGACGAGCTCGTCCTCATGCCGGCGCGTCAGCCGAATTCGGTCCAGCTCCGCGGCCGCGCGGCGTAAAGCCCAAGGCACGAAAAAGGGCGGCCCCGTCGCCGGGGCCGCCCTTGCATGCGCGACGCTCGGACGAGCGCCGACGGATGCGGTTCTTACTTCTTCGGCGCTTCGGGGGTCGGGGTCGCCTCGCCCGCCGGGGTCTTGGCGGCGGACCTGGTTTCGGCCTTGCGCTCGGCGCGGGTCTTCGTGGTGCCCTTGCTCTTCTCGGCGCGGTCATCGGCCTTGTGCGACGACTCGCCGGCCGGCTTCAGGGTGCCGGCGTCGGCAGCCGTCTTCGTCTCGGTCTTCCGCTCGGTGCGCGTCTTGGTCGACGCCGGGCCCGATGCCGCGAGGGCGGGGGTGGCTTCGCCGGGCTTGGCCAGGCTGCCGGTCCTGGCTTCCGACTTCACGTCGGCGCGCGCCGCCGGGGCGGTGGTCTGCGCGAGGGCGGCTTGCGAGAACAGGGCCACTGCCGCGGCGACAGCGCTCAGAGCGAGTTTGGTCTTCATCGAAATCTCCTGATCATTGAAGGGATGGGGCATTTCACGAAGTCGCCGCTCGGGGCAATAAGACATGTTCAGGAGCGAGACTTGACATGAAAACGCGGCAACCAGGGATCGGTTGACGCCGGCGAGAGCGGCGCTCATGGCCCCGCAATCAGGCAGTTTACCCGTTATCGCCGGTTTTTCAGCCACCGTCGTGCCGTCGAGAACCAGTGTCGCGTTCGCGAAACGGTCGCGCGGCCTTCGCCGATAATTGGCAGGTGAAGCGGGCCAGACCGCCGCTGGTGCCGCTTTGACGGCACTGGAGGAAGGTCCGGACTGCACAGGGCGGCGTAGCAGCTAACGGCTGTCCACCGCGAGGTGAGGATCAGAGCAACAGAGACGAGTCGGCCGGCACCGAAAGGGGTCGGCCGGGTGAAACGGGCAATCTCTACGCGCAGCAATACCCAATAGGCCGGCGTGGGCCGGCGGGCTTCGGCCCGCGGCCTGGAAGTGTGGCTCCGCACGAGCCGGCGGGTAGGTAGCACCGAGCCGGGCAGCGATGCCCGGCCCAGAGGAATGGCGGTCACGGTCGTCGCCGCAAGGCGGGCGACTGCACAGAATCCGGCCTATCGGCTCGCTTCACACTATTCAGACCATGCCGGGCTCGGGTGGATCGCATCGAGCACCGCATTGAATCCCGACGCAAGAACACTCTGGCAGGCGCCGAAATGGGCGCTCGCCGTCCTGCTCGCCTGCCTCGGCATGCTGGGCCCCTTCTCGATCGACACCTACCTGCCCGCCTTCACGGGGATCGCGCAGGCGATCGGCGCCTCGCCCGTCGAGATGCAGCAGACGCTCTCGGCCTACCTGTTCGGCTTCGCCGTCATGAACCTCTTCCACGGCGCGCTTTCCGACAGCTTGGGGCGCCGGCCGGTGGTGCTGGTCGGCCTGGTCATGTTCACGCTGGCATCGGTCGGCTGCGCGCTGTCCGAGCACATCGGTGCGCTCGTCTTCTTCCGCGCCCTGCAGGGGATGTCGGCCGGCGCCGGGATCGTGATCTCGCGGGCCGTGATCCGCGACATGTTTCCGCCCGCCGACGCGCAGAAGGTGATGTCGCAGGTGACGATCTTCTTCGGCGTCGCACCGGCGATAGCGCCGATGATCGGCGGCTTCCTTTTCGTCCACGCCGGCTGGCACTCGATCTTCTGGTTCCTGTCCGCGCTCGGCGTGCTGCTGATGGTGGCCAACTGGAAGCTGCTGCCGGAGACCCTGCACGCCAGCGAGCGGCAGCCGTTCAACGTTCGCAACCTCATGAGCGGCTATTGGCGCCTGGCGAGCGATCCACGCTTCCTGACGCTGTGCCTCGCGAGTGGCATCCCGTTCAACGGCATGTTCCTGTACGTGCTGTCGACGCCGGTCTTCCTCGGGGACCTGCTGCACCTGGCGCCGGAGCAGTTCTTCTGGTTCTTCCTGCTCAGCATCGCCGGCATCATGAGCGGCGCCTACCTGTCCGGGCGGATGGCGGGCAAGGTCAAGCCGTCCCGGCAGATCCGCTATGGCTTCCTCATCATGGCCGGCGTGTCGGTCCTGAACCTGGTCTTGAACCTGCTGTTCGAGGCGAACGCGTGGTGGGCCCTGTTTCCGATCGCGCTCTACTCCTTCGGCTGGGCGATGATGGTTCCGGTCGTCACCCTCCTGGTGCTCGACCTGGTGCCGGAGCGTCGCGGCATGGCCTCCTCGTTCCAGGCCTGCGTCGGCAGCGCCGCCAACGGCGTGGTCGCCGGCGTGCTCGCGCCCCTCGTGATGCACTCCACCGTGGCGCTCGCCGCGACGTCACTCGCCTTGATGAGCGTGGGCATCGTCGCGTGGCTGTGGGTCAAGCCGCGGCTGCAGCCGATGCTCGCCGCCCGCGCCGCCCCCGCCTGAGGCCGGCTCCGGCCCGGTCGATGCCGGGTCCATGCCGCGGCGGCGGCGCGATCGGCGCGACAATGGACGCCATGCTGGTGCTGCTGGCCGGACTCGTCATCTTTCTCGGCGTCCATAGCGTCTCGATCGCCGCGCCGGGCTGGCGCGCCGCGCAGGTGGCGCGCCGCGGCGAGGGCGCCTGGAAGGGCGTGTACTCGATCGCTTCGGCGCTCGGGCTCGCCCTCATCGTCGTCGGCTACGGATTGGCACGACGCGAGCCGGTCCTGATCTACACCCCGCCGTCCGGCCTCGCTCATCTGGCGCTGCTGCTCATGCTGCCGGTGTTTCCGCTGCTGCTCGCGGCGTACCTGCCGGGTCGCATCCGCGCCGCGGTCAAGCACCCCATGCTGCTGGCGGTGAAGCTCTGGGCGGCGGCGCACCTGCTGGCCAACGGGACGCTCGCCGACCTGCTGCTGTTCGGCGGCTTCCTGGGGTGGGCGGTGCTCGACCTGATCTCGGTCAAGCGGCGCTCGGCCGCCGAGGCGCACCGTGCACCGGCGGCGCCGGCGGGACGGGCGAACGACGCCATCGCCGTGGTCGGCGGCCTGGCCATCTACGGGCTGTTCGTCGCCGGCGGCCACCGCTGGCTCACGGGCGTGTCGCCGCTGGCCTGACGATCGGACGGAGCGAGCCCCGATGTCGCCCTTCGCCCGCTCGCCGGGTCCGCGATTCGACAGCGCGCCGTTCCGGCTCAGCGGCACCATCTACGGCAGCCTGCTGAACAGCCGCGCCGTCCTGGACTCGCTCGGCGCGGCAGTGCAGCAGCCGCCGTACAAGGGAGCACCGCGCAGCGTCGTGCTGTTCCTCAAGCCGCCGAACACCATCGTCGCCGCGGGCGAGCCCATCCTCGTCGATGCCGACGTGCCCGAGCTCGAGGTCGCCGGCCAGCTGGGCCTCGTGCTCGGCCGAACGGCGTGCGCCGTGCGCGAGGCCGAGGCGCTCGCGCACGTCGCCGGGTACATCGTCGTCGCGGACTTCAGCGCGCCGCACGAGATGCACTTCCGGCCGCAGGTGCGCTTCAAGGCGCGCGACGCCTCCTGCGCGCTCGGGCCGCGCGTCGTGCCCGCGGAGCGCATCGCCGATCCGGACGCGCTCGCGATCCGGGTCCGTGTCGACGGCCGGCTCGCCCAGCAAGGGAGCACCGGCGATCGGGTGCGCAGCGCGGCGCGGCTCCTCGCCGACGTCACCGAATTCATGACGCTGTCGCCCGGCGACATCCTGATGACCGGCGCCCTGACCGATCCGCCGCGGGTCCGCGCCGGCGCGCGGGTGGAGATCGACATCGACGGCCTCGAGCGACTCGAGACGCGGGTCGCCGAAGCCGGGAGCCCGCGCCCGTGAAGCACGCCCGGGTCGCCTATGCGGGCGCCATCCACGAAGCGACACCCGTCGGCGTCGACGAGCGTTCGCTGCGCCTGGCCGACGGGCGTGTCGTCGACGAGGAGGCCGTCGTGTGGCTGCCACCCTTCGACGTCGGCACCGTCGTCGCGCTCGGCCTCAACTACGCCGACCACGCCAAGGAGCTGGCCTTCAAGGCGCAGGACGAGCCGCTCGTCTTCCTCAAGGGGCCGTGCACGCTGCTCGGCCACCGCGGGCAGACGCGGCGGCCGGCCGACGCGACCTTCATGCACTACGAGTGCGAGCTGGCGGTCGTGATCGGCCGGCCCGCCCGCCACGTGCGCCGGGCCGACGCGCAGGCGCACGTCGCCGGCTACACCGTGGCCAACGACTACGCCATCCGCGACTACCTCGAGAACTGGTACCGGCCCAACATGCGCGTCAAGAACCGCGATGGCGCGACGGTGCTCGGCCCCTGGCTCGTCGACGCCGCCGACGTCCACTGGCCGCCTCGTCTCGAGCTGCGCACCTCGGTCAACGGACGCGAGACGCAGCGTGGCAACAGCCGCGACCTGGGCTTCGACATTCCCTTTCTCATCGAGTACCTGAGCGGCTTCATGACGCTCTCGCCCGGCGACGTGATACTGACCGGGACGCCCGAGGGCGTCGTCGATGTCGTGCCGGGCGACGAGGTGGCCTGCGAGATCGAAGGCATCGGCCGCCTCGTCAACAACATCGTCGGCGACGACGTGTTCGGCCGTTGCGGCGACGGCTCGCCGTCGGCAGAGCCGAGGAGACAGGCATGAGGATCCAGCACCTGATCGACGGCCGTGCCGTCGAGAGCGAGGCCTATTTCGAGACGGTCGACCCGGCGACGCAGGAGGTGCTCGCCGAGGTCGCGCGGGGCGGCGCCGCCGAGGTCGACGCCGCGGTGGCGGCGGCGCGGGCGGCGTTTCCCGCCTGGGCGGCGACGCCGCCGGCGCAGCGCGCGGCCGTCATGCGCAGGCTCGGCGACCTCATCGCCGCCCATGTGCCGACGATCTCGGAGACGGAGACCCGCGACACCGGTCAGGTCATCGCCCAGACGAAGAAGCAGCTCGTGCCGCGGGCGGCCGACAACTTCCACTACTTCGCCGAGATGTGCGTGCGCGTCGACGGCCACACCTACCCGACGCCCACGCATCTCAACTACACGCTGTTCCACCCGGTCGGCGTCTGCGCCTTGATCTCGCCGTGGAACGTGCCCTTCATGACGGCGACCTGGAAGGTGGCGCCGTGCCTGGCCTTCGGCAACACCGCGGTCCTGAAGATGAGCGAGCTGTCCCCGCTCACCGCGGCGCGGCTCGGCGAGCTCGCGCTCGAGGCAGGCGTTCCGGCCGGCGTGCTGAACGTCGTGCACGGCCACGGGCGGGAGGCCGGCGAGGCGCTGGTCGCCCACGCCGACGTGCGTGCGATCTCCTTCACCGGCTCGACCCGCACCGGCAATCACATCGTCCGCACGGCGGGGCTGAAGAAGTTCTCGATGGAGCTCGGCGGCAAGAGCCCGTTCGTGGTGTTCGAGGACGCGGACTTCGAGCGCGCGCTCGACGCTGCGGTGTTCATGATGTTCTCGAACAACGGCGAGCGCTGCACGGCCGGCTCGCGCATCCTCGTGCAGCGGCCCGTCTACGCCGAGTTCGCGCGCCGCTTCGCGGAGCGCGCGTCGCGAATCTCCGTCGGCGATCCGCTCGACGAGAAGACCGTCGTCGGGCCGATGATCAGCCGAGCCCATCTCGAGAAGGTGCGCAGCTACATCGAGCTCGGCCGCGAGGAAGGCGCCGTCCTGCTCTGCGGCGGGCTCGACCGGCCGAGCGTCGCGGCGCGCGTCCGCGACGGCAACTTCGTCGTGCCGACGGTCTTCGGCGACGTGCAGAACCGCATGCGCATCGCCCAGGAGGAGATCTTCGGCCCGGTCGCCTGCCTGATCGCCTTCGACGACGAAGCCGATGCCATCGCCCAGGCCAACGACATCCCGTACGGCCTGTCGAGCTACGTCTGGACACGCGACATCGGCCGCGCGCACCGGGTCGCCGCCGCCATCGAGGCCGGCATGTGCTTCGTCAACAGCCAGAACGTGCGCGACCTGCGCCAGCCGTTCGGTGGCACGAAGGCCTCGGGCACCGGCCGCGAAGGCGGCACCTGGAGCTACGAGGTCTTCTGCGAGCCGAAGAACGTCTGCGTCTCGATCACCGACCACCCGATCCCGCGCTGGGGCACGCCATGAGCCTCTATGCCACGCAGAAGTTCCTCTTCAACCTCAACCGCGACGAAGCGGTGCAGAAGCGCTTCCGCGAGAACCTGCCCGAGCTGCTGAACGACTACGAGCTCGACGCCGAGGAGCGCGAGGCCATCCTCGCGGGCGACATCGGCAAGCTCTACGTGCTCGGCTCGAACGGGCAGCTGCTGATGCACTTCGCGGCCCTGCTCGGCATGCCCTGGGCCGACTACATCGAGTCGATGCGGGAAGGCGTGCGTCGCCATGGCCGCGTGCGCGCCGGCATCTACGCGATGACCACCTCCACCGACGACAAGGTCGCCGGGGTCTGACATGTCGGCCAGCCGTCGGCAGGCGTTGTGCATCGGCCTGGCTTCGCTGGCGATGCCATCGAGGGTGCCGGCCCAGCCGCAGAGGATCCGCGTCGGCTTCCTCGGCGGCATCTCGCCCGACGCGAGTGCGCAGCGCACGGCGCTCGAGCCCTTCCGGCGAGCGATGCGCGAGCTCGGTCATGTCGAAGGGCAGAACCTCGAGATGCACTACCGCTGGGCCGAGGGTCAGCCTGACCGGTTGCCCGGCCTGGCCGCGGAGCTGGTGCGCCTGGAGCCGGACGTCATCGTCACGATGGGCCCGGGGCCGGCCTTCGCGGCCAAGCGGGCGACGACCACCATCCCGGTGGTGGCGGCGGTCGTGGACACTCCGGTGGAGAACGGACTGGTGGCCGACTTCGTGCGCCCCGGAGGCAACGTGACGGGGATCAGCTCGCTCGGCGGCGAGGTCTTCGCCAAGCGGCTGCAGCTGCTCAAGGACCTGGTGCCCTCGACCCGGCGGGTCGCCGTCCTGATGAATCCGGCCACGGTGTCGCGTGACCTCCTCGATCGCGGTCTCGCCGACGTCGAACGGCGCCTCGGCCTGCCGATCCAGGTGTTCGAGGCACGCACTCCCGACCAGTTCCAGGGCGCCTTCGAGGCGATGAAGCGGGCCGGCTGCGACGGCGCGCTGGTGTTTGCCGACGCCACGTTCTGGGCCCATCGCACCCGGATCCACGAACTGCTCGCGAAGCACCGCCTGCCGGCGATCCTCGGCGGTCGCGACTGGCTCGACGGCGGCGGCCTGGCGTCGTACCAGGTCGACTTCCAGGTGATCTTCCGGCGCGCGGCGGCGATGGTCGACGCCATCGTCAAGGGCGCGAAGCCGGCGGTCACGCCCTTCGAGCAGGCGACCAAGCTCGAGCTCGTCATCAACCTGAAGTCGGCCCGGGAGCTGGGGATCGCGGTGCCCCAGTCGCTGCTGGTCTCGGCCGACGAGCTGATCCGGTGAGAGCGCCATGAGCCTCGTCTTCGCCGGCGTCTGCAGCCACGCGCCGGGGATCACCGGCCGCGCCCACCTCGCCGATGCCGGGCCGCGCGACGCCTTCCACGACGCGTTCCGCGGCATGGGCGAGGCCCTGGCCGAGACGCGGCCCGACGCGCTCATCGTCATCGCCGCCGAGCACTTCGCGAACTTCTTCCTGAACAACATGCCGGCCTACGCCATCGGCATGGCCGACCGCTACGAGGGCCCGATCGAGGATCCGCAGTGGCTCGGCATCCCCAGGACGCGGATTCCCGGCGATGCGGCGCTGTCGCAGCGCCTGATCCGCGAGGTGATGGAGGAGGTCGACGTCGCCTTCGCGGAGGAGTGGAAGTTCGACCACGGGATCATGGTCCCCCTGCATTTCCTCACCCCGCGCTTCGACGTTCCCGTCATCCCGGCGAACATCAACTGCCAGGGCCCGCCGCTCACGCCCTTGAAGCGCGCCTGGGCGTTCGGGGCGGCCCTCCGGCGCGCCTGCGACGCGATGCCGGAACGCATCGCCCTGGTCGGCACGGGCGGCATCTCGCATTGGCCGGCGACCCCCGACTCGGGCAAGATCAACGAGGCCTGGGACCGGGAGTTCCTCGACCGCTGGGCGCGCAACGACCGCGAGGCCCTGCTCGCCTACAGCGACGAGGCGACCTACCGCGAGGCGGGGCAGGGCGGCTTCGAGATCCGGACCTTCATCGCCGTCGCCGCCGCGGCGCGCGGTCCGGGCACCATCCGCGCCTACGTGCCGATCCCGATCTTCTCGGTCGGCTGCACCATCGGCCTCATGGCCATCGCCTGACGGAGACACCGCCATGCCGCACGTCGTCATCCACTACACCGCGAACCTGGGCCCGGGCGACGCCATGGGCGCGCTCTGCAAGGCGCTGGCGGAGGTGATCGTCGCCCAGCGCGACGCGGCGGGGCAGCGCGTCTTCCCGATCGGCGGAACCCGGGTGCTCGCCTACCCCGCCAGCGACTTCGCCGTCGCCGACGGTGGAGCGGACCGGGCCTTCGTCTACCTCAACGTCCGCATCGCCGCCGGCCGCCCGTCGGCCGCCGTGAAGGCGACGGGCGAGGCCCTGCTCGCCGCCGTGCAGCAGCACTTCGCGGCGATCTTCGCGAGCCGGCCGATCGGCATCACCCTGCAGGTCGACGAAGGGGCGCCGGCGTTCGACGCGAAGCACAGCAACCTGCATCCGCTGTTCGAAGGCCGCTAGCCGATGCTGTCGAGCGAGACGATCGCCGGCCTCGCCGCGGAGCTGCACCGGGCCGAGAAGGGGCGCGTCCAGCTGCGCCACTTCTCGGCTCGCCACCCGCAGATGACCATCGACGACGGCTACGCGATCCAGCGCGCCTGGCTGGCGCTCCGGCTCGCCGAAGGGCGCGTCGTGAAAGGCCGCAAGATCGGCCTGACCTCGCGCGCCATGCAGCAGTCCTCGCAGATCGACGAGCCCGACTTCGCGCCCCTGCTCGACGACATGTTCTTCGCCGAAGGCGACATTCCCTTCGACCGCTTCATCGCGCCGCGCGTCGAGGTCGAGCTGGCGTTCGTGCTGGACCGGCCGCTGCGCGGCCCCCGGGTGACCCTCGAGCAGGTGCTGGCGGCGACCGCGTCGGTGACGCCGGCCGTCGAGATCATCGATGCCCGCATCGAGCAGTTCGATCGCGACACGAAGGCGCCGCGCAAGGTGTTCGACACGATCGCGGACTTCGCCGCCAATGCCGGCATCGTCACCGGCGGTCGCGCCGTGCGGCCCGATGCGGTCGACCTGCGCTGGGTCGGCGCCATCCTGACAAGGAACGGCGTCGTCGAGGAGACCGGTCTCGCCGCCGGCGTGCTCGACCACCCGGCCAAGGGCATCGCCTGGCTGGCCAACAAGATCGCGCCGTACGAGGAGCAGCTGGATGCCGGCGACGTCGTCCTCGCCGGCTCGTTCACGCGGCCGGCCAGCGCGGCACGCGGCGACGTTTTCCGGGTCGACTACGGCCCGCTCGGCGCGATCGCCTTCCGCTTCGTCTGATCACGAGGACACCCATGGAGCTTCCGCGCAATCCCTTCAAGGCGGCGATGTCGCGGCGCCAGGCGCAGATCGGCCTCTGGCTGGGCATGTCGAACGCGTACGTCGCCGAGCTGCTCGCGACCTGCGGCTTCGACTGGCTGCTCGTCGACGGCGAGCACTCGCCGAACGACGTGCGCAGCACGCTGGCGCAACTGCAGGCGATCGAGCCGTATCCGACGCACGCCATCGTCCGCACGGTCGACGACAACCCGGCCGGCATCAAGCAGGTCCTCGACATCGGCGCACTCACCGTGCTCGTGCCGATGGTGCACACGGCCGAGCAGGCGGGCCGCGTCGTCGCGGCAACGCGCTACGCACCGCGCGGCGTGCGCGGCCTCGCCAGCGCGCTGGCCCGGGCCTCGCGCTGGAACGGCGTCGAACGTTATGCCGAGCGCGCCGATTCGGAGATCTGCGTGCTCGTCCAGGTGGAGTCGGTCGAAGGGCTCGCCAACCTCGCCGCCATCGCCGGGACCGACGGCGTCGACGGCGTCTTCTTCGGGCCGGCCGACCTGTCGGCGTCGATGGGCCACCTCGGCCGGCCGGGCCACCCGGACGTGCTGGCGGCGATCGATGCCGGCATCGCGACGGTGCTGCGCGCCGGCAAGGCGCCCGGCATCCTCGTAACCGAGGCCGATCTCGCCCGCGCCTACCTCGCTGCCGGTGCCCTGTTCGTCGCCGTGGGCCTCGACACGACCCTGCTCGCAGGCGCCGCGCGCGCCCTGGCGGCATCGTTCAAGACGCGTCCCGCGTGATGTAGTACCGCACGCGGCGTCCGTCCTTCACGTCGATAGGTCTCCCCTCGGCGCCGGACCGGCTTCTCAGGCTCGGCTTTGACAAGCGCGCGCAAGTCTATGTTTCTCCGCGTTTTTTGGCGGCCGGTGCTGCTTTGTCGAGCATCATGTAAGTCCTTGATTCCATTGATTTTTGTGCTGCTCACGAATTGACCCTGCCCAAGGCTTGGGCTACAGTGGCATAAAGTGCACTTCGGTGGGGTTTTGTGGCGAACGTTGTGTTTCAAGGCCCCGCAGCGCTGACGCTGGATGGAAAGGGTCGCATCGCGATGCCGGCTCGCCATCGCGAGCTGCTGGCGGCCATGGGCGTCAACCAGCTCACCATCACCAAGCATCCTGAAGGCTCGCTGCTCATCTTCCCCCGCCCCGCGTGGGAAAATTTTCGCGATCGCGTCGCGGCCCTGCCGATGGATTCGAGCGGCTGGAAGCGCGTCTTCCTGGGCAACGCGATGGACGTCGAGATCGATGCCTCGTCCCGCCTCCTCATTGCCCCCGAGCTGCGCGCCGCGGCCGGGCTGGTGCGCGACGTGATGCTGCTCGGCATGGGCAGCCACTTCGAGCTGTGGGACGCGCAGCGCCATGCCGAGCACGAGGCGGCGGTGATGGCATCGCCGATGCCCGACTCGCTCAAGCACTTCAGCTTCTGAATGCACGCCGGCATCGCCCCGACGCACACCACCGTCCTGCTCCGCGAGGCGGTCGACGCGCTGGTGACGTCGGTCGACGGGACCTACGTCGACGGCACCTTCGGCCGCGGCGGCCATGCCCGTGCCGTGCTGGCCGGGCTGTCGGCGAGCGGTCGGCTGGTGGCCATCGACCGCGACCCGGAGGCCGTCGCCAGCGCCCGCGCCGACGCCGAGCTCGCCGCCGACCCGCGCTTCTCGATCGAGCACACCGCCTTCTCGGCCATGACCGCGACGCTGGCGGCGCGCGGCATCGCGCAGGTGAGCGGAGTCCTCCTCGACCTCGGCGTGTCGTCGCCGCAAATCGACGCGGCCGAGCGCGGCTTCAGCTTCCGCTTCGACGGACCGCTCGACATGCGGATGGACACCAGCCGGGGCGAAAGCGCGGCCGAGTTCCTGGCCCGCGCCGACGAGCGCCACATTGCCGAGGTGATACGAGACTATGGGGAAGAACGGTTTGCTCTACAGGTTGCAAAGGCGCTTGTTGCTCGGCGCGAGAGCGGGCGTCCTGTACGAACCACAGGCGAGCTTTCCGACGTCGTGGCTCGTGCGGTGCGGACCCGAGAGGCGGGCCAGAACCCTGCAACGCGCACGTTTCAGGCGCTTCGGATTTTCGTCAACGCCGAGCTTGAGGAGCTCGAGCAGGCCCTGAGCGCATCGCTCGCGCTGCTGGCGCCCGGCGGCCGCCTGGTCGTCATCAGCTTCCATTCGCTCGAGGACCGGATCGTCAAGACCTTCATCGCCCGCGAGAGCCGGACCGAGGTGGACCGGCGTGCCCCGTTCGCGGCCGAGGCGCCGCATCGGCTGCGCGCGCTGGCCCGCGTCAAGCCGGGGCCGGCCGAGACGGCGGCGAATCCGCGCGCGCGCTCGGCCGTGATGCGGGTCGCCGAACGGACCGACGTGCCGCTCGCCGCCGGAGGTCCGGCATGACGCGCCTCAACGTGCTGCTCCTGATCGCCCTCATCGCGAGCAGCCTCTACCTCGTGCGGGTCTCGTACGAGTCGCGGCGCCTGTTCGCCGCGCTCGACAAGGCGCAGAGCGAGGAGCGCGCGCTCGACACCGACAGCGAGCGCCTCAAGACGGAGCTGCGCTCGCAGGCGACGCCGCTGCGCGTGGAGCGGACGGCGCGCGACCGCCTGGCCATGCGCAGCGCCTCGCCGGGAGTCACCCACTACATCGATCGATCGGCGCCGGCGGCCTCGTCCTCCGCCGGCGCGACCTTGGGAGCCGGCCGATGAGTCGCAAGAGCAGCGCCCGCCCGCGCGTCGCCGCCAGCGTCAGGAGCGTCAACTACACGACGAGCCCGCTGCTCGCCACGCCGACGCCGCCGTGGCGCTCGAAGATGCTGGTCGGCCTCGTCGGCCTCGGCTTCGCCGTCCTGCTCGGCCGCGCCGTCTACGTGCAGATCGTCGATGCGCCGTTCTTCCTCAAGCAGGGCGAGATCCGCTACGGCCACACGCTCGGGCTGCCCGCCAGCCGCGGCCGCATCGTCGACCGCAACGGCCTGGTCCTCGCCGCCAGCGTGCCGGCGCCGTCGATCTGGGCGATCCCGAAGGACCTCGAGGGCGACGCGCGCAGCCGCGCGAAGCTCGCCTCGCTGCTCGGCATGACCAGCGCCGAGCTCGAGACCCGCCTCCGCGACAACCCGAACTTCGTCTGGCTGCGGCGGCAGGTCGACGAGCCGGTGGCCACGGCCGTGAAAGGCCTGCGCATCCGCGGCATCCACGAAGTTCGCGAGTACAAGCGCAAGTACCCGGAGGGCGAGGCGGCGGCACACGTCGTCGGCTTCACCAACGTCGAGGACCGCGGCCAGGAGGGCGTCGAGCTCGCGTTCCAGAGCGACCTCGCCGGCAAGGACGGGACGCGCCGCGTCATCAAGGACCGGCTCGGGCGGGTGATCGAGGACGTCGGCGACAGCATCGCGCCCGTCGACGGCCGCGACATCGGCCTGACGATCGACTCCAAGGTGCAGTTCTTCGCCTACCAGCGCATCCGCGACGCCGTCGCCGCGCACAAGGCCAAGGCCGGCAGCGTCGTCGTCCTCGACGCGCAGAGCGGCGAGGTGCTCGCGCTCGCCAACTTCCCGAGCTACGTGCCGGGCGACCGCAAGAACCTCACCGGGGCGCAGCTGCGCAACCGGGCCCTGACCGACACCTTCGAGCCCGGCTCGACGATGAAGCCCTTCGTCGCCGCCTGGGCGATGGAGAGCGGCCGCGTCACGCCCGATACGGTGATCCAGACCGCCCCCGGCCGGATGCAAATCACCGGCTCGACGATCACTGACGCGCACCCGCACGGCAACCTCACGGTGCGCCAGGTGATCCAGAAGTCGAGCAACGTCGGCGCCGTGCGCATGGCGATGAGCTTCTCGTCGCGCGAGATGTGGGAGCTCTACAGCGCCCTCGGCTTCGGCCAGAAGCCGCAGCTCGGCTTCCCGGGCGTGGTCAGCGGCCGCCTGCGGCCGCACAAGACCTGGCGGCCGATCGAGCAGGCGACGATGAGCTACGGCTACGGCCTATCGGCGTCGCTGTTCCAGATCGCCCACGCGTACACGGTCTTCGCGCACGACGGCGAGCTGATCCCGGTGACCCTGACCCGGCCCCTCGGCGTCGTGCCGACGCCGCGCGTCACCGGCGTGCGCGTGATCTCGCCGAAGACTGCGGCCGCCGTCCGCGACATGCTGCACCTGGCGGCGCTGCCCGGAGGCACCGCGCCCAAGGCGCAGGTCCTCGGCTACTCGGTCGGCGGCAAGAGCGGCACCGCCTACAAGCAGGAAGGCACCAGCTACGCGCAGAAGAAGTACCGCTCGTGGTTCGTCGGCATGGCGCCGATCGCCAACCCGCGCGTCATCGTCGCCGTGATGGTGGACGAGCCCAGCGCGGGCAAGCACTTCGGCGGCGACGTCGCCGCCCCGGTGTTCAGCGAGGTCGTGCAGCAGACCTTGCGCCTGCTCGGCGTGCAGCCGGACCTCGACGTCAAGCCGCAGATCGTCTCGCGCGAGATGCCCGCCGAAGAGGAGAGCTTCTAGTGGCCGACGCTCCCGGCCGCATGGCGCGGCTGGACTCCCGCGAAGCGGCGCACGCCTGGCTGGTGCGCCGCGAGGTCCGGGCGCTCGCCAGCGACAGCCGCCGCGTCGAGCCGGGAAGCGCCTTCATCGCCTGGCCCGGACACGTCGGCGACGGACGCGCCTACGTCGGCGCCGCCCTCGCCGCCGGCGCCGGCGCCTGCCTCGTGGAGGCCGAGGGCGTCGAGGCGTTCGGCTTCGACGCCGAGCCGCGGGTCGGCGCCTGCCGTGGCCTGAAGGCGGCCGCCGGCGACATCGCCAGCCGCTTCCTCGAGGTGCCGAGCGCCCGCCTGGAGGTGATCGCGATCACCGGCACCAACGGCAAGACCTCGACCACCTGGTGGGTCGCGCAGGCCCTCGGCCAGCTCGGCCGCCGGTGCGGGGTGATCGGAACGCTCGGCATCGGCGTGCCGCCGCACGCAGGCGCCTCGGCCGGCGACGGGCAGGGCGAGGTGCGCAGCACCGGCCTGACGACGCCGGACCCGGTCACGCTGCAGAAGGCGCTGCGCGACTTCGTCGACGGCGGCTTCGCGGCCTGCGCCATCGAGGCGTCGTCGATCGGCATCGCCGAGCATCGCCTCGCCGGCACCCGGGTGGCGATCGCGGTCTTCACCAACTTCACGCAGGACCACCTCGACTACCACGGCGACATGGCCGCCTACTGGCAAGCCAAGGCACAGCTCTTCGCCTGGCCCGGCCTCAAGGCGGCGGTCGTCAACCTCGACGATGCGCACGGCGTGAGCCTCGCCGACTCGCTGGCCGCGACCAGCGTGGAGACCTGGACGATCTCGTCGCGCGCCGAGGCGCGCCTGCGCGCGGTGAACATCGAGCACCGTGCCGACGGCCTCGCCTTCGAGGTCGTCGAGGGCGAGGCTCGCGTCTCGATCGCGACGCCCCTGATCGGCGACTTCAACGTCGTCAACGTGCTGTGCGTCGTCGGCAGCCTGCGGGCGATGGGCGTCGGACTCGCCGACAGCGCCCGGGCCTGCGCTGGGCTGCGGCCGGTGCCGGGGCGCATGCAGCGCGTCGTCGCCGAGGACGAGAGCTCGCCCGGGACGCCGGCGACCGAGCAGCCGGAAGTCGTCGTCGACTATGCGCACACCCCCGACGCGCTGGAGAAGGCGCTCGCCGCGCTGGCGCCGCTGGCGCGCCAGCGCGGCGGCACGCTCTGGTGCGTGTTCGGCTGCGGCGGCAACCGCGACCCCGGGAAGCGCCCGCTGATGGGGGCGATCGCCTGCCGCCTGGCGGGCCGCGTCGTCCTCACCAGCGACAACCCGCGGCTCGAATCGCCGGAACGCATCCTCGCCCAGATCCTCGCCGGTGCCATCGGCCACGAGGAGGTCGACGTCATCGAGAACCGCGCCGAGGCGATCCAGCATGCGGTCGGCTCGGCCGGGCCGCGCGACGTCGTGCTCATCGCCGGCAAGGGACACGAGGACTACCAGGACGCCGGCGGGCAGAAGACCCCGTTCTCCGATGCGAGCGAGGCAGCGTCGGCGCTGCGCCGGCGAACCGTCGCCGCCGCGACGGGCGGCGCCGAGCGCCGGCGCGGCAAGCGCGGGCCGACGGCGGGCGCCGACCGGCGTCGGGGCGGGCGCGCTGCCGCGGTCGCTGCCGAGCGACGCCTCGGCCAAGCCAGCCCGGCGTCCGGGGCCGCTCCCCCGGCGGCCGACGTGCCGCCCATGGCCACGCTCGGCGAGCTGGCTGCGCTGCTTCGGGACGCGCGCCTGGTCGGCGACCCGGCGACGCCGATCGGCCGCGTCCACAGCGACACGCGCAGCCTCGCCGCCGGCGACCTCTTCGTCGCCCTGCGCGGCGAGCGCTTCGACGCGCACGAGTTCCTGGCGTCGGCGCGTGCCGCCGGCGCGGTCGCGGCGATCGCCGAGCACGGCCTGGCGGCCGCGGGCCTGCCCGGGCTCGAGGTCGGCGACACGCGCGCGGCGCTCGGCGCGCTCGGCGCCGCGTGGCGGCGGCGCTTCCAACTGCCACTCGTGGCTGTCGCCGGCAGCAACGGCAAGACGACGGTGACGCAGATGATCGCGTCGATCTTCCGCGCCTGGCACGGCGACGCTGCCTTCGCGACGCAAGGCAACCTGAACAACGACATCGGCGTGCCGCTCACCTTGCTGCGTCTGCGCGACCGCGCCGACCTCCGCCACCGCGTGGCCGTCGTCGAGCTCGGGATGAACCACCCCGGCGAGATCGCCCGGCTCGCGGCGATGGCGGCGCCGAGCGTGGGGCTCGTCAACAACGCGCAGCGCGAGCACCTCGAGTTCATGGCCGACGTCGACGCCGTCGCGCGCGAGAACGGCGCCGTCATCGCCGCGCTCGATGCCCAGGGCGTCGCCGTGTTTCCGGCCGACGACGCGCACGCGCCGACCTGGCGCGCCATCGCCGGCGAGCGTCGCGTCTTCACCTTCGCCCTCGACGCCGGTGCGACGGTGAGCGGCCAGGCGCAGTGGCACGCCGAGGCAGGCGCCGGCCACTGGTCCGTGCGCGCGCAGACGCCTGCGGGCGTCCTGGCCTTCGAGCTTCACGTCGCCGGCATCCACAACGTCCGCAACGCACTCGCCGCCACCGCGGGCGCCATGGCCGCCGGCTGCCCGCTCGACGCCGTCGCTGCCGGGCTGGCCCGCTTCGCGCCGGTGCGCGGCCGCTCGCACGTCCGACGGATCGTGCGCGATGGCGTCGAGCGGACGCTGGTCGACGACAGCTACAACGCCAATCCGGACTCGGTGCGTGCCGCGATCGACGTGCTGGCGGCGCTGCCGGGGCCGCGCTGGCTCGTGCTCGGCGACATGGGCGAGGTCGGCGACCAGGGACCGGCCTTTCATCGCGAGGTCGGCGCCTTCGCGGCCGAGCGCCGCATCGAGCACCTGTGGGCGGCCGGGCCGGAGAGCGCGAGCACCGTGGCCCCGTTCCCGGGCGCACGCCGCTTCGCCGATGCCGCGGGCCTGATCGCCGCCCTCGGCGAGGCGCCGGCCTTCGCCTCGGTGCTGGTCAAGGGATCGCGCTTCATGCAGATGGAGCGCGTGGTGGCCGCGCTCACCGGCGAGGCCGCCGCAAGCGATTCGCCGGGTCCCGGGGTGGGAGGTGCGCATGCTCCTTAGCCTCGCCGACTGGCTGCAGGCGCAGTCGCCGGAGTTCGGCTTCTTCCGCGTCTTCCAGTACCTGACCTTCCGGGCGATCATGGCCGCGATGACCTCGCTGCTGATCGGCCTGGTGTTCGGGCCGTGGGTCATCCGCCGCCTGAGCGCCCTGAAGATCGGCCAGCCGGTGCGCTCCTACGGCGTCGAGGCGCATCAGTCGAAGACCGGCACGCCGACGATGGGCGGCGTCCTCATCCTGCTCGGCATCGGCGTCTCGACCCTGCTCTGGTTCGACTGGAGCAACCGCTTCGTGTGGATCGTGATGGTCGTGACGATCGGCTTCGGCGCGATCGGCTGGGTCGACGACTGGCGGAAGGTGGTGCACAAGAACCCCGAAGGCATGCCGTCGCGGGAGAAGTACTTCTGGCAGTCGGTGATCGGCATCATCGCCGCGCTCTACCTCGCCTTCTCGGTCAGCGAGACCTCCAACCTGCGGGTCCTCGAGCTCTTCCTGCGCTGGGTGCAGAGCGGCTTCTCGAACGACCTGCCGCCGAAGGCCGACCTCATCGTGCCCTTCTTCAAGTCGGTGAGCTATCCGCTCGGGGTGTTCGGCTTCATCGTCCTCACCTACCTGGTCATCGTCGGCAGCAGCAACGCCGTCAACCTGACCGACGGCCTCGACGGCCTGGCCATCATGCCGGTGGTCATGGTCGGCTCGGCCCTCGGCGTGTTCGCCTACGTCACCGGCAGCTCGGTCTACAGCCGCTACCTGCTCTTCCCTTACATCCCGGGCGCCGGCGAGCTGCTCATCTTCTGCGCCGCCATGGCCGGCGCCGGCCTCGCCTTCCTGTGGTTCAACACCCATCCGGCGCAGGTCTTCATGGGCGACGTCGGCGCCCTCGCGCTCGGCGGGGCGCTGGGCACGATCGCCGTCATCACCCGGCAGGAGATCGTGCTGGCGATCATGGGCGGCATCTTCGTCGCCGAGGCGCTGTCGGTGATGGCGCAGGTGGTGTGGTTCAAGTACACCAAGCGGCGCTACGGCGCAGGCCGGCGCTTCCTGAAGATGGCGCCGCTGCACCACCACTTCGAGAAGTCCGGCTGGCGCGAGGAGCAGGTCGTCGTCCGGTTCTGGATCATCACCATGCTGCTGTGCCTGGTCGGCCTGGCCAGCCTGAAGCTCAGATGACCGCGCTCGTCCTCGGCCTCGGCATCTCCGGCCTCGCCATGGCGCGATGGCTCGCGCGCGCGGGCGAGACCGTTCGCGTGTGGGACTCGCGCAGCGATCCGCCCGGTGCGGCCGCGCTCGCCGAGCACGTGCCGGGCGCCGAGCGGATCGTCGGCGAGCTCGGCGCCGGCGCGCTCGCAGGGGTGACGCGTGTGCTGCAGAGCCCGGGCCTGGCCCCCGGCGATGCGCGCATCTCCAAGCTGCTCGAGGCGGCCCGCGACGCGCGGGTTCCGGTCCAGGGCGAGCTCGACCTCTTCCGCGAGGCACTCGAGGAATTGCGCATCCGCATCGACTATGCGCCCAAGGTCGTCGCCGTCACCGGCACCAACGGCAAGACGACGACCACGGCGATGACGACCCTGCTCGTCGAGCGCAGCGGCCGGCGCGTCGCCGCCGCCGGCAACATCGGCCCGACGATGCTGCAGACGCTCGCCGACCTGCTCGACGCCGGCCCGCTCGACAGTGCGCGCGAGCGCCTGCCGGAAGTCTGGGTCCTCGAGCTGTCGAGCTTCCAGCTCGCCACGGCCGACGTCTTCGACGCGCACGCCGTGGCGCTGCTGAACCTGACCGAGGACCATCTCGACTGGCACGGCTCGTTCGCCGCCTACGCGGCGGCGAAGGCGCGCATCTTCGGCCAGCGGGCGGTGATCGTCGTCGACCGCGACGACGCCGCCGTGCGCCAGCTCATCCCGCCGCCGGTGCAGCTGCCGGTGCGCAAGGGAAGGGCGCCGAAGACGATCGCGCGCAGGACCGTCTTCTTCGGCGCCGGGGCACCGGAGCGGCCGGGCGATTTCGGCCTGGTGGTCGAGAACGACATGGCCTGGCTGGTCCGGGCCCGCGACGACGACGACGTGGGCAGCGGCGCCGAGCTCGGCATCCAGCACCTGATGCCCGCCGATGCCCTGCGCGTGCGCGGCCGCCACAACGCGCTCAACGCGCTCGCCGCCCTGGCCCTGGCGACCGCCATCGGCTGCCCGCTCGCGCCGATGCTGCACGCCCTGCGCGAGTACCGCGGCGAGGCGCACCGGGTCGAGCACGTCGCCAGCATCGACGGCGTCGACGCCTTCGACGACAGCAAGGGCACCAACGTCGGCGCGACGGTGGCGGCGCTCGTCGGCCTCGGCGCCGAGCGTGCGCCGGGCCGGCTCGTCGTCATCCTCGGGGGCGACGGCAAGGGGCAGGACTTCACGCCGCTGATCGAGCCGCTGCGCCGCCATGCGCGGGCGGCGATCACGATCGGCCGCGACGCGGCGGCGATCGAGAAGGTCGTCAGGCGCGCCGGACTGGCGGTCGAGCGCCGCGACACGCTCGAAGCCGCCGTCGCCGCCGCCTTCGAGCGCGCGGAGCAGGGCGACGCCGTCCTGCTCAGCCCCGCCTGCGCCAGCCTCGACATGTTCCGCAACTACGGCCACCGCGCCGAGGTGTTCGTCGCTGCCGTGCAGGCGCTGGCCGAGGCCTCGTTGCAGGGGCACGCGGCATGAACGCGGTGTTCACGGACATCCTCCAGTCCTGGCGCGAGCGGCTCGCGCCGCAGCCCTCCGCATCGGCCCCGCGGCCGACGGGGCGCGGCCGCGGGACGGTCGCCGAGGCGATCCCGGTGCGCGAGTGGATCAGCGTCGACGCCGGGCAGCCGGCGCGGCTGCTCGGCTTCGACCGGGCTCTCGTGTTCGTCGTCGTGGCCCTGCTGTCGCTCGGCCTGGTGATGGTCTACAGCGCCTCCGTGGCCCTGCCCGACAACCCGCGCTTCGCCCGCTACACGCCGACCTTCTTCCTGGTGCGCCACCTCCTGTCGCTGGCGATTGCCGTCGCCGCCGCTCTCGTCGTCGTGCAGGTCCCGGTGTCGATCTGGGAGAAGCTCTCGCCGTGGATCTTCGTCGCCTCGCTGCTGCTCCTCGTCGTCGTGCTGCTGCCTTTCGTGGGCAAGGGCGTGAACGGGGCGCGGCGCTGGATACCGCTCGGCGTCATGAGCTTCCAGCCGTCGGAGCTGACCAAGCTGGCCATCGCGCTCTACGCCGCCGGCTACATGGTGCGGCGCATGGACGTGAAGGAGAACTTCGTGCGCGCGGTCGTGCCGATGGCGATCTCGATCGCCATCGTCGGCCTGCTCCTGCTCGCCGAGCCGGACATGGGCGCCTTCCTGGTGATCGCCACCATCGCCATGGGCATCCTCTTTCTCGGCGGGGTCAACGGCCGCATGTTCCTGCTCATCAGCGGCGTGCTGATCGCCGCCTTCGTGCTGATGATCACCCTCAGCGAATGGCGGCGCGAGCGCATCTTCGCCTACCTCAACCCCTGGGACGAGCGCTACACGCTCGGCAAGGCGTACCAGCTTTCGCATTCGCTGATCGCCTTCGGACGCGGCGAGATCTTCGGCCAGGGGCTCGGCTCGAGCGTCGAGAAGCTGCACTACCTGCCGGAGGCGCACACCGACTTCCTGCTCGCGGTCATCGGCGAGGAGCTGGGCTTCGTCGGCGTGGCCTCGGTCATCGTCGCCTTCTTCTGGCTGGCACGGCGCCTGTTCCACATCGGCCGCCAGGCGATCGCGCTCGACCGCGTCTTCGCCGGCCTGTTCGCGCAGGGCGTCGGCATCTGGATCGGCGGCCAGGCGTTCATCAACATGGGCGTGAACCTCGGCGTCCTGCCGACCAAGGGGCTGACGCTGCCCCTCATGAGCTACGGCGGCTCGGCGATCGTGATGAGCATGATTGCCCTGGCCATCGTGGTTCGCATCGACATCGAGAACCGCCAGCTGATGCGCGGGGGGCGGGCATGACGACGCGGCGGCACCTGCTGGTCATGGCCGCCGGCACCGGCGGGCACGTGATTCCGGGCCTGGCGGTCGCGAGCGAGATGCAGCGGCGCGGCTGGAACGTGAGCTGGCTCGGGACCTACTCCGGGCTGGAGAACAAGCTGGTGCCGGCCGCCGGCATCGCCCTGGATCGCGTCGCCTTCAACGGCCTGCGCGGCAAGGGCCTCGTCGGCAACGTGCTCGGCGCGATCCGCCTCCTGCTCGCCTTCCCGGCCTGCGCGCGGATCATCGGCCGGCGCCGCGCCGACGCCGTGCTCGGCATGGGCGGCTACCTGTGCTTCCCGGGCGGCTGGATGGCGCGGCTGCGCGGCAAGCCGCTCCTTCTCGTCAATGCCGACGCCAAGCTCCTGCTCAGCAACAAGACCCTGCTGCCGGCGGCGCGACGGATCGCCTTCGGCTTCGACGCCGCCTCGACCGCCGAGCTCGGCGCCAAGGGCGTCGTGACCGGGAACCCGGTGCGCGCCGACATCGAGGGCATCCCCGATCCGCGCCAGCGCTTCATCGGCCGCAAGGGCCGGCTCAACCTGCTCGTCGTCGGCGGCAGCCTCGGCGCGCGCGTCCTCAACGAGTGCCTGCCGCAGGCGCTGGCCCTGATGAAGGAGCCGCGTCGCCCGAACGTCGTGCACCAGACCGGCGCTGCCGGCGAGGCCTCGGTGCGCGACGCGTACCGCAAGGCCGGCATCCGCGCCGAGGTGCTGCCCTTCATCGACAACATGGCAGCGCGCCTCATCGAGTGCGACCTGATCGTCTGCCGCGCCGGCGCGATCACCGTGAGCGAGCTGTGCGCTGCCGGCGTCGCCGCGGTGCTGGTGCCCTTCGTCGCCAGCACGACCTCGCACCAGCGCGACAACGCCGCCTGGCTGGCGTCGCACGAGGGCGGCATCCATCTCGAGCAATCGGAGCTGTCGCCGACCCGGCTGGCCGACCTGCTCGGCAGCCTGACGCGCGAGGACCTGCTGTCGATGGCGATCCGGGCGCGCGCGCTGGCGCGGCCGCACGCCGCCGCCCGCGTCGCCGACGAGATCGAGAGCATGGTGGCGTCATGACGCGACTCGCCGCACCGGCCGGACCCCCGGCCGCCCCAAGGCCGGCCGCGCCCCCTCGGGGGGCAGCGACCGAAGGGAGGCGCTACCGGGCACCATGAAGCACGCGGTCAAGAACATCCACTTCGTCGGCATCGGCGGCGCCGGCATGAGCGGCATCGCCGAGATCCTGCACAACCTCGGCTATCGCGTCTCCGGCTCCGACCAGCACGCGAGCCCGGTGACGCGGGCCCTGGCCAAGCTCGGCATCCGCGTCGCCATCGGCCACGACGCCGAGCACATCGCCGGCGCGGAGGCGGTCGTCACCTCGAGCGCGGTGAAGGGCGACAACCCCGAGGTGATGGCGGCGCGCGCCCGCCGCGTGCCGGTCGTCCCGCGCGCCGTGATGCTGGCCGAGCTGATGCGTCTGAAGCAGGGCATCGCCATTGCCGGAACGCACGGCAAGACGACGACCACGAGCCTGGTCACCAGCGTCCTCGCCGAGGCGGGCGTCGACCCGACGTTCGTGATCGGCGGCCGCCTCAACGCCGCCGGCGCGAACTCGCGGCTCGGCGCCGGGGACTACATCGTCGTCGAGGCCGACGAGTCCGACGCGTCGTTCCTGAACCTGCTGCCGGTCATGGCGGTCGTCACCAACATCGACGCCGACCACATGGACACCTACGGGCACGACGTCTCGCGGCTGCGCCAGGCCTTCGTCGAGTTCATCCACAAGATGCCCTTCTACGGCGCCGCGGTGCTGTGCACCGACGACCCCGGCGTGCGCTCGATCGTGCCGATGATCTCGCGACCGATCGTCAGCTACGGCTTCGGCGCCGACGCGATGGTGCGCGCCGTCGACGTCGAGGCGCACGGTCCGACCATGCGCTTCACCGTGCAGCGTCGGGACGGCGTGCGCATGCCGGACCTTGCCGTGACGCTCAACCTGCCCGGCGACCACAACGTCCTCAACGCGCTCGCCGCCGTCGCCGTCGCCGCCGAGCTCGAGCTGCCGGACAGCGCGGTCGTCAAGGGGCTGGCCGAATTCCACGGCGTCGACCGCCGCTTCCAGCACTACGGCGACCTGCCGGTGGCCGGCGGGACCTTCGCCCTCATCGACGACTACGGCCACCACCCCGTGGAGATGGCGGCGACGCTCGCCGCGGCGCGCGGCGCCTTCCCCGGCCGCCGCCTCGTCCTCGCCTTCCAGCCGCACCGCTACACGCGCACGCGCGACTGCTTCGAGGACTTCGTCAAGGTCATCGGCGGCGCCGACCTGGTCCTGCTCGGGGAGGTCTACGCCGCCGGCGAGGCACCCATCGTTGCCGCCGACAGCCGCGCCCTGGCGCGCGCGCTGCGCGTCGCCGGGCGCGTCGACCCGCTCTTCGTCGACGACATCGGGTCGATGGCCGAGACCATCCTCGCCCAGGCCCAGCCGGGCGACGTGGTGATCTCGATGGGCGCCGGCTCGATCGGCAACGTGCCGGCGCAGGTCGTCGAACTCGTTCGCGGAGCGACAGCATGAATGGCTTGGGCAAGGTGGCGGTGCTGATGGGCGGCGATTCCGCCGAGCGCGAGATCTCGCTGCTGTCGGGCAACGGCGTCCTCGCCGCCCTGCGCTCGCAGGGCGTCGATGCGCACGCGTTCGACCCGGCCGAGCGCGATCTCTCGGAGCTGAAGCGGGACGGCATCGCGCGCTGCTTCATCGCCCTGCACGGCCGCCACGGCGAGGACGGCTGCGTCCAGGGTGCTCTCGAGCTGCTGGGCATTCCGTACACCGGCTCGGGGGTGCTCGCCTCGGCGATCGCCATCGACAAGGTGATGACCAAGCGGATCTGGATCGCCGAGGGCCTGCCGACGCCGCGGTTCGTGCGCCTCGCCGCCGACCAGCAGGCGCGGGAGCAGGTGCGCGCGGTGCCCGACGTGATCGGCCTGCCGCTCGTCGTCAAGCCGCCGCGAGAGGGCTCGTCGATCGGCATCACCAAGGTCGCCGGCTACTCGCAGATGCAGGCGGCGGTCGAGCTCGCCGCGCGCTTCGATGCCGACGTGCTGTGCGAGGAATTCATCGAGGGCGACGAGGTCACCTGCCCGGTGCTCGGCGAAGGCGCCGACGCGGTCGCCCTGCCGGTGGTGCGCATCGTCGCGCCGCAGGGCGAGTACGACTACCAGAACAAGTACTTCACCGACGTCGTCCGCTACGACTGCCCGAGCGGCCTGCCCAAGGCCGAGGAGCGCGAGATCCAGCGCATCGTGCTCGCCGCCTATCGCATCCTCGGCTGCCGCGGCTGGGGCCGCGCCGACCTGATGTTGCGCAGCAGCGACCGCAAGCCCTTCCTGCTCGAGATGAACACCTCGCCGGGCATGACCTCGCACTCCCTGGTGCCGATGTCGGCGCGCGCCGCCGGCATCGGCTACGAGGCCTTGTGCGTGCGCCTGCTCGACTCGGCCTGCCTCGACGCCCGCTCCGCGGGAGCACCGGCAGGGGCGGCGGCCTCCGGAGGGGACGCCTGACGATGGCCCGCCCTGCGCCCCCGGCCGAGGCGGTGCCCGAGCTGCCGCCCGAGGTCCGCCTCATGAACCAGACGGCTGCGGCGCTGGCGATCGTCGCCGCCTTGCTGCTGGTGGCCGTCGCCGTGATCTGGCTGTCGCGCCAGCCGCTGTTCGCGATCCGCGCCATCGCCGTCGACGGCGACGTCAGCCGCAACAGCGTCTCCACGATCCGCGCCAATGCGGCGCCGCGGCTGACGGGCAACTTCCTCACCATGGACCTCGGCGCCGTGCGTCGTGCCTTCGAGTCCGTGCCCTGGGTTCGCCATGCGGTGGTGCGGCGCGTCTGGCCGAACCGGCTGCGCGTGCAGCTGGAGGAGCATCGGCCGGTGGCGCTCTGGGGCAGCGACAGCGGCAGCGAGAAGCTCGTCAACAGCTTCGGCGAGGTCTTCGAGGCCAATCTCGGCGACGTCGAGGACGACGACCTGCCCCGGCTGGTCGGCCCGGACGGCAGCTCGGCCCAGGTGCTGACGATGCTCGGCCGCATCGAGGCCGTGATCGCGCCGCTCGGCTCGCGCGTCGAGGCGCTGGCGCTGTCGAGCCGCGGCTCCTGGCGCGTGACGCTCGACAACCGTGCGGTCCTCGAGCTCGGGCGCGGCAGCGACGACGACGTCGTCGCCCGCTCGGGGCGCTTCGTGGCGACCCTCGGCAACGTGACGGACCGCTTCCAGCGCCCGCTCGAGTACGCGGACCTGCGCCACCAGGATGGCTACGCGGTGCGGCTGAAGGGCGTCTCGACCCTGGCCGCGCCGGTGCCCGAGAAGAAGAAGTAAAGGACGGACATGAACGACCCCGACGCTCACTTCGTTCGCTGCCCCCCGAGGGGGCGCTCAGCGTCCTTCGGGCGGCCGGGCGGACGCTGACATGGCCAAGGAACTCAAGGATCTCGTCGTCGGCCTCGACATCGGCACCGCCAAGGTGATGGCCGTCGTCGCCGAGGTCCTGCCCGACGGCGAGCTGCGCATCGCCGGGCTGGGCAGCGCGCCGGCGCACGGGCTCAAGCGCGGCGTCGTCGTCAACATCGACGCGACCGTGCAGTCGATCCAGCAGGCCTTGAAAGAGGCCGAGATGATGGCCGACTGCAAGATCACGCGCGTCTACACCGGCATCACCGGCAGCCACATCCGTGGCCAGAACTCGACGGGCATGGTGATCGTGCGCGACAAGGAGGTGACGCCGGTCGACGTCGCCCGGGTTGTCGAGACCGCCAAGGCGATCAACATCCCGAACGACCAGCGCCTGCTCCTCGTCGAGCCGCAGGAGTTCGTGATCGACGGCCACGAGGTGAAGGAGCCGATCGGCATGAGCGGCGGCCGCCTCGAGGTGCGCGTGCACATCGTGACGGGCGCGCAGAGCGCGGCCGAGAACATCGTCAAGTGCGTGCGTCGCTGCGGCCTGGAGGTCGAGCAGCTGGTGCTCAACCCGAGCGCGTCGAGCCACTCGGTGCTGACCGAGGACGAGAAGGACCTCGGCGTGGCCCTCGTCGACATCGGCGCCGGCACGACCGACGTCGCGATCTTCACCGACGGCTCGATCCGGCACACGGCCGTGATCCCGATCGCCGGCGACCTGATCACGAGCGACATCGCGATGGCGCTGCGCACGCCGACCAAGGACGCCGAGGAGATCAAGGTCGAGTACGGCGTCGCCAAGCAGCTGCTCGCCGACCCGAACGAGCAGCTCGAGGTGCCGGGCCTCGGCGACCGGCCGCCGCGCATGCTGTCGCGGCAGGCGCTCTCAGGCGTCATCGAGCCGCGCGTCGAGGAAATCTATTCGCTGGTGCACCAGGTGATCCGCGAGAGCGGCTTCGAGGAGCTGCTGTCGTCGGGGATCGTCATCACCGGCGGTTCGGCGGTGATGCCGGGAATGATCGAGCTCGGCGAGGACATCTTCCTGAAGCCCGTGCGGAAGGGCACGCCGACCTACCGCGGCGCCCTGCACGACATGGTCGCCAACCCGCGCTCGGCCACCGTGATGGGCCTGCTCGAGGAAGCTCGCATGGCGCGCACGCGCGGCCAGCGCGCAGCGCAGCAGGCCGGGTCGGTGAAGACGCTGTTCGGCCGAGCCCGCGACTGGTTCCTGGGGAACTTCTGAGATGACTGACTTCGAGCCTCGTCGTCCAGCCGCGCGGTCGCCTCGCGTGGGGTGGTCGCGCGGCGCGGCGTCGCGCGGGGCTTCGTCGTGCGGCGCACCGAGCGTCAGGCCGGCGGCGGCGCCGGTGTTCTCCGGCCCTCGCTCGCGGTCGACCAGCGCGCAGTGCAGCCCGCAGACTCATCAACACCATCGTGGCTCACCGGCGGAGGTGCGACCGCGAATGGGGCCTGCGCCCACAGGCGCCACCGCCGTCCTGTGGGTGACAGCGGTGGCACACGGGGGAACGTCGGCATCCGGACCGGTCGCTCCGCTTCGACGTTGCAGGACAGGTGGCACCTGTCCCGCCCGGGCCCTCGCCGGACGCGGCGTTTGCGCAAGACCGCCGCCGCCGAGAACCCACGACCCGCCGCCGACCGGATAGCGGAGGGCGTCAGGAAGGCAAACAACAACGTATCCCAGGACCGGAATTTCAAGGCAACTGCAAGGATTGGAGCAAGACATGGCTATCGAAATGATCGAAGAGTTCAACATGGGCACCCAGATCAAGGTGATCGGGATCGGCGGCGGCGGCGGCAATGCCGTCGAGCACATGATCGAGGAGGGTGTCCAGGGCGTCGATTTCGTCGTCGCCAACACCGACGCGCAGGCGCTCAACCGCTCGGCCGCGCACCACCTGATCCAGCTCGGCTCCACCGGGCTCGGCGCCGGCGCCAAGCCGGAAGCGGGCAAGGCGGCGGCCGAGGAAGCGGTCGACCGCATCCGCGAGGCGATCGACGGCGCGCACATGCTGTTCATCACCGCCGGCATGGGCGGCGGCACCGGCACCGGCGCCGCGCCGGTGATCGCCCGCGTCGCCCGGGAGATGGGCATCCTCACCGTCGGCGTCGTCACCAAGCCGTTCGACTTCGAGGGGCCGCGCCGCATGAAGGCAGCCGACAACGGCGTCTCGGAACTCGAGGCGAATGTCGACTCGCTCATCGTCATCCTCAACGACAAGCTGCTCGACGTGCTCGGCGACGACGTGACCCAGGACCAGGCGTTCGCGCACGCCAACGACGTGCTGAAGAACGCGGTCGGCGGGATCAGCGACATCATCCACATCCCGGGCTTGGTCAACGTCGACTTCGAGGACGTGAAGACGGTGATGAGCGAGCCGGGCAAGGCGATGATGGGCACGGCCAGCGCGACCGGCCCGGACCGCGCCAACAAGGCCGCGGAAGCCGCCGTCGCCTGCCCGCTGCTCGAGGGCATCGACCTCTCCGGCGCGCGCGGCGTGCTGGTCCTGATCGCCGCCAACCGCAACACCTTCAAGCTGTCGGAGAGCCGCAACGCGATGAACACCATCCGTCGCTACGCGGCCGACGAGGCGCACGTCATCTACGGCACCGCCTACGACGAATCGCTCGGCGACCAGCTGCGCGTGACGGTGATCGCGACCGGCCTGAACCCGGCCCGCCGGGTGCAGGCGCCGCCGATGTCTGTGGTGCACAGCGCGCCGGTGCAGGTGCAACGGACCGGCACCGACAACCTGCCGGTGCTCAACCAGCAGGTGCAGATGCCGCCCCAGCAGCACGACTACAGCGGCCTGTCGACGCCGAGCGTCTGGCGCAACGGCCGCACGGCGGCGGCCAAGGTCGACGCGCTGGCCAGCAACGGCATGGACGAGATCGAGATCCCGGCGTTCCTGCGCAAGCAGGCGGACTGAAGCCTCGACACCACCGACCTGCGGGGGCGCTGCCATGCGCAGTGCCCCCTGCCGGTCGGTCCTGTCTTCCAGGGCCTACCATGCACTCTCCCAGGGCACCGCAGTGCGGCCTCACGCTCGGCCGCACGAGAATAATCCTGCACCTCGCCCATGCCCCGGTTCCTGCTCATCAGCCCGATCTACACCGCGTCCGCGCTCACCGGCGGCGGGCAGCGCACGCTGCATCTGTATGAGGCACTGAGCCGACTCGGCACCGTCGACGTCCTGCTCGTCTCCGAACGGGTCTGCGGGCATCTGGAACGAGAGATGCCTGCCTTCCGCGCAGCGTTCACGGGGGCCGAGGAGATCATCGTTCAGCGATCCACGGAGCAGTTCCTCTGGACACCCAGCCCGTCGGCGGGAACCCTCGAGAAGCTGCTCCATCCCTTCCGGCGCGTGTACCACGGCATGCGAGCTCCGGAGCACTTCTACGCTCCGACCCCAAGGGCGCTGGCTACCCTGAACGGGCTCGTCGAGTCCAGGCAGTACGACGCAATCTTCGGTCGCTACCTGCAGGCCACGGCGTTGTCGGGGGCCCTGGCGCAGGACCAGGCTCCCGTCTTGGTCGATCTCGATGATCTCGACGAGTTCGTGGTCAGCTCCCGGGCGGCATCGCCGACGACGTCTCGCCTGCGCAGGCTCGCCCTGCAGCTCCGGCTTGTCAAGCTCGTGCCCTTGGCGCGGGAGTTGCGCGCGCGGTGCCGCCACGTCTTCACTGCGACCGAAGCCGATCGCCTGGCCATCGACCATCCCTCCAGCTCCGTCCTTCCCAACATTCCCTTTCGACCTCGCGGCTTCGTGGCACCACCTGCCGCCCCCGACAGCCAGGTCGTGCTCTTCGTGGGTACGTACGAGCACCGCGTGAACCGGGAAGGTGTGTACCATTTCGTGACGCGCTGCTGGCCGTCCATCCATCGTGCCGTGCCTGGGGCCCGTTTCCGGGTCGTGGGATCGGGGTCCTGGGAGCGGGTGCGCGTGCAGCTGCAATCCCAACCCGGCGTTGAGGTCGTCGGCAAGATCGACGATCTGTACGGTGAGTATGCTGCGGCTGCGCTCTGCGTGGCGCCGCTGCACGAGGGCTCCGGCACGAAGATCAAGGTCCTCGAGGCCTTGCTGTACGGTCGGGTCGTGGTCGCCACCAGTCATTCGACGAGAGGCTTCGAGGATCTGCTGCAAGGCGGCGTCGTCGAGGCCACATCCGACCGGCAGATGGTAGAGCACTGCATGAACCTCCTGAAGGACCCCGCTCGACGGGAGTCCATGGCAGCGACGGGCGGCCTGCTCGTTGCCGCACGCTATTCGTCAGACGCCATCGTTCACATCGTCGAACGAGCCCTGGGCACGGTGCATGCCGCGGCGACATCCCGTACCCGAGAAGTCACATCGTGAACCGCACCTCACGAATGTCGCCCGGCGTGTCCTTGCCGGTCGTCTGCATTCACGAAGATCGCAGCGAGTCGCTCATCGGCGTCAAGTTGACCGTCCTGAGCCTGGCGCGCCATGCCCCGAGGCTGCGCGTGCTGGTCAGTTGTCCCGGCGCCGGCGCCGAATTCGCCGCCTGGCTGGAGGCGCAGCCGAACGCTTCGCGCGTCCAGCTGACAAGCGTCAGGGGGACTGCGTGGAACATTAAGCCCTCGGTGCTCCTGGAACTGCTCGACAGCCACCCCGACGTGGTCTGGCTGGATTCCGACATCATCGTTGCGGGTGACATCGAGGTGCACTTGGTGGCGCTGTCTCCGGACGTGATCGTCACTGCCGAGGAGACCTACTGGGGTCAGCGGCAGGGCGACGATTTCAGAACGTCCGCGTGGGGGCTCGAGTCAACCCGCACATTCGCCTGCACCATGAACACCGGCGTGCTGCGCGTCACGCGCGAGCACATCGACATGCTCGAAGCATGGCAGGCGATGCTCGCCCACCCGGCTTACCTGCGGGCCCAGGCGGGTCCCTGGTACGAGCGTCCGCTGCACATGCTCGGCGACCAGGAGGCGCTCACGGGCCTGCTCGGCTCCGCCGAGTTCGCCCATCTGCCGGTGTCCTTCCTGCAGCGCGGAAGCGTCATCGCCCAATGCTTCGGCCCGGCCGGGTTCACGCCGGCGGAGCGCGTGGGCGCCTTGCTGCGGGGCGGGCCGGCGTTGATCCATGCGATGGGACCCAAGCCGTGGCTGCGGCCCTCAAGCCACGGAGGCCCGGCTCCATCGAAGGACATGCTGACGTCGATGCGCGAGTGGTACGGGTACCTGACTCTCGACGTGTCGCCCTACTGCATCGAGGCACGCCGCTATGTCGGCGAACCCGGCCTCGAACTGGGCTGGGCTGAGCCGGTCTCGGCGGCCGGGAGGTTGCTGTGCATGGTCGGGGGCGGACGTCCTGCCGCTCCAGGCCTTCCGATCGCCGTCGTCGACCACGTCGCGCGATGGATCAGGAAGATGCTGGGCATTGCTCGCTATCCCCAGAGCCAGGACACCTTCCTCAAAGAGCGTCCCTTCTGACATGCCGGGTGCCGGCAAGCCGCTGCTCTACACCCTCCACTGCGGCAACTTCTACGGTACGGAGCGCATGGCCCTCGCCACCCTGGAGGGGCTCACCGAGTACCGGCGAGTCGTCCTCGCGCCGCGGTCCACCGCCTCGCCTTCCGTCCTCGATGTCGCCCGAGACCTGTCGTACGAAGTACGACCCATCGAAGGGCTGGGGCAGCTGCTGCTGGCGCTGATCCCCGTGTTCCTGCGCCACCGCCAGGTCGACGTGATCTCCAGCTCCGCCTCGCACAACCTGGTGTGCGCGTGGCTGGCCCGAGTGCTGTTCGTGCGGCTCAGGCAGCTCAACGTGGTTCACGGCGGCGGCGAGGAGCGCCACAGCTATGCGAACAAGCACCGGCTGAACGGCACGCGCGTGCGACTCGTCGCCGTCTCGCGCTTCGTGCAGGAACGGCTGCTGGCGCACGACGTACGCCCGGACAAGATCGAGGTCATCGCCAACTTCCTGTCGCCGTCGGACGCGCGGACGCGGCCCCGTCGTCCGCCCTTCGCCCGCGTGCGCGCCGGCTCCCGGCCAAAGGACACGGCCCGTATTCGCGTCGCGGTCGTCTCGCGCCTCGATCCCGTCAAGCGGCTGGACCTCATCCTCGAGGCCGTGGCGACGGGCCAGCTGGCCGACTTCCGATTCGACGTGTTCGGGGCCGGCGACCTCCTGTCGAGCTACCGCGAGCGAGCCGCAGCGCTGGGTGGAACGATCGAGTTCCACGGCTACGTGGCCGATGTCGGCGACCGGCTGGCGGCGGCCGACTTCCTGCTGCACGTGTGTCCGGACGAGCCCTTCGGCCTCGTCGTTCTCGAGGCGTTCAACGCCGGGCTTCCGGTGATCGTTCCCGATGCCGGGGGGCCGGCCGAGCTGGTGGAGGACGGGGTCAGCGGCCTGACCTATGCAGCGGGCGACCTCGCGGACCTCCTGCGCTGCCTCAAGGCGGCCGCAGCCCTCGCCGATGCACGCCTCGACGCGATGGCCGCTGCAGCGCGCGCTGCGCTCGACAGCCGGTATTCGGCAGCGGTCGGTGTCGAGGCTTACCGACGGGCGCTGGCGCATGCCGGACGCTGACGACAGGGCCAGCTTCGACCTCGTCCTCGTCGGCTACCGGCCTGCCGACACCCGATCAGCGGTGCGCTTCTGCGATCGCACGTTCAGGCCAGGCAGCAGGGGCCGCAAGCTGCTCGTGCTGAACAGCCCTCCCACCTTGCACGACCAAGACCTTGCCGAGGGATGGCAGACACTGCGAGGCTCGAACACGCTCGCAGAGTTCTCGGGATGGCAGGAGGGGCTCGAGCATCTGCACGCTGACGGCCTGCCGCCTGGCGAAGTCCTGTTCGTCAACGACACCGTCTGCACCCACCGTCATTTCAGCATCTTCCGGGCCTGGGCCTTCGAGCGTGCTCGCAGGCGTGCCCTGCCGGCGCGCCTGGTGGCTTTCCGGGACAGCGTCCCCGGCCGCTCGCTGAGCATCGCCGGGTTTCCGCTCGATGGCTGGGCGAGCACCTACTGCTTCGCGCTGTCCGCGGAAGCCTTGCGCCGCCTGGAGGGGCGGCTGTACGACTCCGCGAGGCTGGTCGCCTGCGTGCCCGGCGGCATCAGCGAGGACGGCTTCTTCCGCTCGCTGTCGCCCGACCTCGAGGCTCACCTGCGCCACTGGCTGTTCGACGGCGCGTGGTATGGCGGGGCCAGGCTCGACGACGAGAACCAGGGCCGCCTGACGCTCAAGGCGCGCTGCATCGTCGCCGAGCTGCTTCTGTCGGCGCGCTGCGCCGCGCGCGGCATCGAGGCGATCGATCCGTTTCGGGAGCATCCCTGGCTGGAGCGGGCGGACCGGCTCGAACGGCGTGTCGTCCGCGAATGGCAACGGCTCGTCCGCCGCTGAATCCCGGCGTCCGAGCGCGGAAACCGCGGCTCGCCCCGTCGCTCCGCGCGTGGATCACTGACAATCCGGAGCGATGCTGGCTCAGAGAACGCTCAAGTCGATGACCCGTGCCGTCGGCGTCGGCGTGCACGGCGGCCAGAAGGTCGAGATGACGCTCAGGCCCGCAGCCCCCGACTCCGGCATCGTCTTTCGCCGTGTCGACCTGCCCCGCTCGGTGGTGATCAAGGCCGACGCGTTCTCGGTGTGCGACACGCGCCTCGCCACGACCCTGTCGGCCGGCGGCGATCCGGGCGGTCCCAAGGTGAAGACGGTCGAGCACCTGCTGTCGGCGTGCTCGGGCCTCGGCCTCGACAACCTGATCGTCGACCTCACGGCCGAGGAGGTCCCCATCCTCGACGGCTCGGCCGCTGCCTTCGTCTTCCTGCTGCAGAGCGCCGGCATCGAGCTGCAGGACGCACCCAAGCGTTTCCTGCGCGTCAAGCGGGCGGTGGAGGTCCGGGAAGGCGAGGGGCCGTCGCTCAAGTGGGCGCGCCTCGAGCCGCACGAGGGCTACACCCTCGGCTTCGAGATCGAGTTCGATCACCCCGTGGTCAGCGAGACCGGCCAGCGCTTCGTCTTCGACATGGGCTCCGGCCGCTACAAGCGCGAGATCGCCCGCGCGCGCACCTTCGGCTTCACCAAGGAGGTGGAGATGATGCGATCGCGCGGCCTGGCCCTCGGCGGCAGCCTCGACAACGCCGTGGTCGTCGACGAGTTCAAGGTCCTGAACACCGACGGCCTGCGCTACGGCGACGAGTTCGTCAAGCACAAGATCCTCGACGCCATCGGCGACATGATGATGATCGGTCATCCCCTGCTCGCCGCGTACCGCGCCTACAAGTCGGGCCACGCCCTCAACAACCAGCTCGCCCGCGCGCTGCTGTCGGACCCGAGCGCCTGGGAGGTCGTCACCTTCGAGGACGAGTCCCGCGCCCCGCCGGGTCTGGCCGAGCTCGCCCCCGCCTGGTGAGATGACGGTCTTCCGATGGATCGTCGGTGTCCTCGGAGCCCTGTTCGCCGTCGGCGCGATCGCCAGCTTCGCTCTCTACATCAGCTTCGACGCGCATGTCTGGCTCGAGCGGGCGCGCAAGCTCCGTCGCTGGGTCTACCTGGTGGCGCTGCTGTGGTTCAACGTCGAGGTCTGGGGCCGGGTGATCTACACCCTGATCCGCTGGGGCAGGTAGCCGACGCTCGCTAGCCCAGGCCGAGGAATTCGACGATCTCCGGCAGGTGCTCGTCGAAGTCGCCGAGCGCATGGTCGCTGCCCTCGATCAGGCGCACCCGGCAGCCGGCATAGCGCGTGTGCATCTCGCGCCACGAGAGCACCTCGTCGCCCTTGGCGATGACCGCGAGATAGCGCTCGGGCCGGGTGAGGCGAGGCGGCGGCGCGATGCTCCGCAGCTCCTCGATGTACTCCGGGCGGAACACGAACGCCTCGTCGCTGTGCCAGGCCGTGGTCTGGCCGACCGATCGCGCCAGATCGCGGGCCGGATCGACGGCCGGGTTGAGCAGCACGGCGCGGCAGCCGGTGCGCTCGGCGACGATCGTCGCGTAGAAGCCGCCGAGCGAGCTGCCGACCACGGCCATGCGCTCGCTCGGCCAGGCGGCGATCGCCGCCATCGCGTCGTCGATCGCCTTCTGCGGCGACGGCGCGAGCTGCGGACAGGACCAGACCAGGTCGGGCCGGTGCGCGGCGACCCATGCCGCCATGCGTCGCGCCTTGGTCGAGTGCGGCGAGGAGCGGAAGCCGTGCAGGTAGAGCAGGTGCGTCGTCGCCGCCGCGGGCGCCGACGGCGCGGCGCTCATGCGGCGACGCGGACGTTTCCCGCCAGGCGACCGAGCAGCTTCTGGTGCACGCCGCCGAAGCCGCCGTTGCTCATGCAGAGCACGTGGTCGCCGGGCCGAGCCGCGGCGCTCACCCGCGTCACCAGCTCGTCGATGCTGGACGCGACGACGGCCCGAGCGCCCATCGGGGCCAGGGCGCCGGCGACGTCCCAGCCGAGGCCGCCGCAATGGCAGAAGGCGAGGTCGGCCTCCTCGAGCGCCCAGGGCAGCTGCGCCTTGACGGCGCCGAGCTTCATGGTGTTCGAGCGCGGCTCGAAGACGGCCAGGATGCGCGCGGCGCCGACCTTGCGCCGCAGCCCGTCGATGGTCGTGCGGATGGCGGTCGGGTGGTGCGCGAAGTCGTCGTACACCGCGACGCCGTCGGCGACACCCTTGAGCTCGAGGCGCCGGCGCACGTTGCGGAACCGTGCGAGGGCCCGCGCCGAAACGTCGGGCGCGATGCCGATGTGCTCGGCCGCGGCGACGGCGGCCAGCGCGTTCAGCTGGTTGTGCTCGCCGAGGAGCGCCCACTCGACGCGCGCGACCTTCTGGCCGCCTCGGAGGACGTCGAAGGCGTGCGGCTCGCCGCGCGCGCGCAGCATGCCGCTTTCCTCCTTCCTGCCGCCGAAGCGCTGCACCTCGCTCCAGCAGCCCATGGCCAGGACGCGCTGCAGCGCCTCGTCGCGGGCGTTGACGACCAGCCGGCCCTGACCGGGGACCGTGCGCACGAGGTGATGGAACTGGCGCTCGATCGCCGCGAGGTTCTCGAAGATGTCGGCGTGGTCGAGCTCGAGGTTGTTGAGGATCGCCGTGCGCGGCCGGTAGTGGACGAACTTGCTGCGCTTGTCGAAGAAGGCCGTGTCGTATTCGTCGGCCTCGATCACGAACGGCGAGCCGGGCGCGCCCAGGCGCGCCGAGATGCCGAAGTCGAGCGGGACGCCGCCGATGAGAAAGCCCGGCGCGCGCCCCGCCTGCTCGAGGATCCAGGCGAGCATCGAGGTCGTTCCCGTCTTGCCGTGCGTGCCGGCGACGGCGAGGACGTGCCGGCCGGCGAGCACGTGGTCGGCGAGCCACTGCGGACCGCTGGTGTAGGGCGCGTTCGCATCGAGCACCGCCTCGAGCAGCGCGTTGCCGCGCGTGATCGCGTTGCCGATGACGAAGAGGTCGGGCTCGAGGGCCAGCTGGTCCGCGCCGTAGCCCTCGATCAGTTCGATGCCGAGCGCCGCGAGCTGGTCGCTCATCGGCGGATACACGTTGGCGTCACAGCCGGTGACGCGGTGGCCGGCCTCGCGCGCCAATGCGGCCAGCCCGCCCATGAAAGTGCCGCAGATGCCGAGGACGTGGAGGTGCATGGTGATCGCGAGAGAGGCCGCCGCGGCGAGCCGAGGGTCAGGACGTCGGCCTCAGAGGCCCAGCCACTTGCCGATGGCGAGCATCGCGGCCTCGTCGTAGGCGGCGAAGCCTTCGTACTTGATGGGCTCCAGCTTCTTGCGGCCTTCATCCGAGGTGTCGAGGCCGACCAGGTACTCGCGCACCTTCTGGACCTGCTCGGCGGTGAGCGAGCCGCTCGCCAGCATGTGCTTGATCGGGACCGGCCGCGACTTGCCGAGGATCCGTCCGCCCTTGGCCGTCCAGCCCTTGACCACGGCGTTCGCCGCGGTCGCGCCGGCATGCGTCAGGTGCGTCTCGACGAAGAACGGCACCGCGTCCTGGTAGCGGGTGTAGACGTAGCGGACCTGCTGGCCGGCGCCGAAGGTGTCGCGCAAGGTCGCCCGCACCATCCACGAGGTGATCGAGTCCTCGTCGGGGGCGCCGATGCTGGCGCCCTTGAGATCGGTCATCGCCTGGTAGCGCGAGTCGGCGCGGACCAGGAAGTTGGCGGTGTAGTTCTGGTAGCCCTTGGTCACCGCGAGCAGCTTGTAGCCCGAATCGCGGATCGCCAGCACCGAGAGGTGGGCCGGATGCACGAAGGCCAGGTCGTACTCGCGCGCCGCGAGCCCCTTGCGCAGGGTCGGGTAGTCGGCGATCGGCTCGACGGTGACGGGCTGCTTCAGGATCTTGCTGAGATCGCTCGACAGGGCCGCGTACTTAGCCCGGATCTCGTCGTTCGTGACCCGGTAGGTCACGCCTTCGTTGACGGCGAAGACGAGGGCCTGGGCGGCGCTGCCGAAGCAGGCGAGTGCCAGGGCCGCGAGGACGCGGATCGAGGCGGTCTTCATCGAGCGATCTCCATCTCCAGCACGGGAACGAAACATTGTGCAAGACAATTTCGGCGATGGACTGGATCGTGACCGCGCCTTTCGTGTATCCCGCACTCGAAGCGGCGCATATCTTCGGCATCGGCCTGCTCGTCGGCAGCCTGTTCGTCTTCGAGCTGCGCGTCTGGGGCCTCGGACGCGCCGTCGACGCGCCCGCGCTCGGGCGCCTGGCGCTGCCGGTGACGCTTGGCGGCTTCTGCCTCGCCGCCGCGACCGGCTCGATCATGTTCGCCGCGCAGGCCGCCGAGCTGATCGCGAATCGCGCCTTCCTGCTGAAGATGGGGCTGCTGCTCCTCGCGGGCGGCAATGCGATCTGGTTCCACCTGCGCGGCGCGATCGTGCGTGGCGACGCCCTGGCCCGGCTGCAGACCGTGGTTTCGCTGGGGCTTTGGATCGGGGTCATCATCTGCGGTCGCTGGATCGCTTACCAGTGAGCCGGCGCCACGCATCGAATCACCAGGAGGTCTGCCCATGCTTCGTCGTCAGTGCATCGCCCTCGCCGCCATCGGGTTCCTGCCCGTGCGCGCGCTCGCCCACCACGGCTGGAGCAGCTTCGACCTCGACAAGCCGATCTACCTCGAAGGCCGCGTCGACAAGGTGGCGTGGCGCAACCCGCACGCCGAGCTGATGCTCCAGGTCGCGCCCGACCTGCGCGTTCCGGCCGACCTGCCGAGCCGCAAGCCGCCGGCGCAGTCCGCGGGCGTCGACGGCGCCAGGATCTTCGCGGCCGCCAAGCCGCCGACCCGCCGCGACAAGGTCTGGGAGATCGAGCTCGCGCCGTTGACGCGGATGGACGCCTGGAAGGTGGCCGAGATCAAGCCGGGCCAGTCCATCGCCGTGATCGGCTACACGCAGCCGGGCGATCAGGGCGAAGCCGTGCTGCGCGCCGAGTACCTGTTCGCGGACGGCAAGATCTACGGCCTGCGCTCGTCACCGGCCTGAGGCCCGCCGAACGCCGAACGGTCAGACGCCGAGGCTCTCGGCCGCGGTCTTCACCGTCGCGGCGACGTCGTCGTGCGAATGCGCGGCGCTGACGAAGCCCGCCTCGTACAGCGCCGGCGCGAGGTACACGCCGCGCTCCAGCATGGCATGGAAGAAGCGGTTGAAGCGGTCGCGGTCGCTCGCCATCACCTCGGTGTAGTTCTGCGGCAGCTCCGCGGCGAAGAAGAAGCCGAACATGCCGCCTTCGCAATCCGCCGTCATCGGCACCCCGGCCGCCTGGGCCGCTTCGAGCAGGCCTACCACGAGGCCGCGGGTTCGTGCCGCCAGGGCGTCGAAGAAGCCGGGCCGGGCGATCTCGCGCAGCGTGGCGAGGCCGCACGCCGTCGCCACCGGGTTGCCGGACAGCGTGCCCGCCTGATACACCGGCCCGAGTGGCGCAAGCTGCTCCATCAGGGCGCGCGGGCCGCCGAAGGCAGCGAGCGGCATGCCGCCGCCGATCACCTTGCCGAAGACGCTGAGGTCCGGAGCAAAGCCTGGGATCGCCGCCGCGTAGACCGCCTGCGCGCCGCCGAGCGCGACACGAAAGCCGGTCATCACCTCGTCGAACACCAGCAGCGCGCCGTGGCTGCGGGTGAGCTCGCGCAGGCGCTGCATGAACGGCACGCTGGCGCGCACGAAGTTCATGTTGCCCGCGATCGGCTCAATCATCACGCAGGCGATGTCGGGGCCGTGCAGGGCGAAGGCTTCCTCGAGCTGGGCCACGTCGTTGTACTGCAGCACCAGCGTGTGCTGGACCACAGCGTCGGGCACGCCGGCGCTGGTCGGGTGGCCGAAGGTGGCCAGGCCGGAGCCGGCCTTCACCAGCAACGCGTCGGCGTGGCCGTGGTAGCAGCCTTCGAACTTGACGATCAGGCTGCGGCCGGTGACGCCGCGCGCGAGGCGCAGCGCGCTCATCGCCGCCTCGGTCCCCGAGCTGACGAGGCGCAGCTGCTCCATGCTCGGCACGTGGCGGAGGATCTCCTCGACGAGCAGCGTCTCGCGCTCGGTCGGGGCGCCGAACGAGAGGCCGCCGTCGACCGCCTCGTGCACGGCCGCCTGGACGGCGGGGTGCCGGTGGCCCAGGATCATCGGGCCCCACGAGCCGATGTAGTCGATGTAGCGGCGGCCGTCGGCATCGACGATGTGGGCGCCGTCGGCGCGGACGATGAAGCGCGGCGTGCCGCCGACGGCGCGAAAGGCGCGCACCGGCGAGTTCACGCCGCCCGGGATCACCCGGCGGGCACGATCGAAGAGCTCGGCGTTGCGGTCGGGTCCCGCTTCAGTGGACATGGCGTGGGTTCTTGGGAGCCGTTGCCGGCTCGCCCTCCGCGCTCGCCGTGTCGCCTTCGGCCTCGCCGCCGCCTTCCTCCTCCTCGGCCGGCAAGGCCCAGAAGAAGCGGTCGGGAATGACGTTGCCCATGCCCGGCCGGAAGCCCGCGTCGAGCGCCTGGTCGAGGAACGAGAGCGCCTCCCCGACGGCGGCGTGCAGCTCGACGCCGGTCGCGAGCAGGGCGGCGAGGGCGGCCGCCAGGGTCTCGCCGGCGCCGACGAAGGTGGTCTCGAAGCGCTCGAACTTCTCGCCCGTGATCGGCCCCTGCGCGGACGCCAGCACGTTGTCGAGGAACTGGTCGGGCAGGGGCACGCTCGTGACCAGCACGAAGCGCGTGCCGTGCTTGCTCGCGGCGACGGCGAGCTCGCGCGACGAGGCCGGCCGCTCGCCCTCCCAGTCGGGCAGCAGGAAGTCGGTGAGCGTCTGATGGCTGCCGACGAGGACCTCGGTCTGCGGCAGCACGAGGTCGCGGAACGCCTCGAGGTACGCCTGCTGATCGTCCTCCTCGACCCAGGCCAGGTTCGGCAGGTAGGCGACGAGCGGAACGTCCGGATAGTCGGACAGGATCTCCGCGACTGCGCTCACGCCTTCGGTCGAGCCGAGGTAGCCCACCTTCCAGGCGGCGATGGTCACGTCCTCGAGGACGCTGCGGGCCTGCTCGACGATGACCTCGGCATCGATGCCATGGTGATCGAAGATCTCGGCCGTGTCGCGCATGACGATGCTGGTCACGACCGGCAAGGCATGCGCGCCCATCGCCGCGATCGTCGCGACGTCGGCGGCGATGCCGCCCGCCCCGCTCGGATCGCTGGCGTTGAAGGTCATCACGCAAGGCGGCGCGGGTTGCTCTTCGAGCGCAGTGGTGTCGGCGTCGGTGGCCGGCGAAGTGGCGGTCATGGACCTCCCGAAAGCCGCGTGGAGTGCCGCTCGCAAAGGCCCCGGCAGACCTCTAGCCGAACGTGAAGAATGTTGCGTATGTACCTACACAGCCTTGCGATTTCACGAGGGGCCGTGTCTACAATCTGTTGGCATTGTAGTGAGGCATCGGCCCCGACCGAGCGAGCGACGTGAGCGACCCCAAGACCTGGATGTGCCTGATCTGTGGGTGGATCTACGACGAAGCGGCGGGAGATGCGGAACACGGTCTGGCACCGGGGACGCCCTGGTCCGACGTTCCCATGAACTGGACCTGTCCGGAGTGCGGCGCCCGCAAGGAAGACTTCGAGATGGTGCAGATCTGACGCCCGCCTGCATGCGGATCGGCAACGAGGTCGTTGAGGAGAAACCCAGGTGACGAACGCGGCCGAAGCCGAACAAGCCGGATTGAAGGTGCTCGTCATCGACGACAGCAACACCATCCGCCGCAGCGCCGAGATCTTCCTGAAGCAGGGCGGCTACGAGGTCCTCCTGGCCGAAGACGGCTTCGACGCGCTGTCGAAGGTCAACGATCACGACCCCGACCTCATCTTCTGCGACATCCTGATGCCGCGGCTCGACGGCTACCAGACCTGCGCCATCATCAAGCGCAACGTCAAGTTCCAGACGGTGCCGATCATCATGCTGTCGTCCAAGGACGGGCTGTTCGACAAGGCCCGGGGCCGCATGGTCGGCTCCGAGGACTACCTCACCAAGCCGTTCACCAAGGACCAGCTGCTGCAGGCCGTGCAGCAGCATCGCCGCGCCGCCGCCTGAGCGCGCATCGGGCTGCCGCGAAGCGTCGTTGAGAAAGCCATTCCATGCCGATCCAGAAGATCCTCCTCGTCGACGACTCGAAGACCGAGCTGCATCACATGTCCGACCTGCTCGGCAAGGGCGGCTTCGCCGTGCGCACCGCCGAGAACGGCGAGGAAGCGATGAAGCGGCTGGGCGAGGAGAAGCCCGACCTCATCCTCATGGACGTCGTGATGCCGGGCCAGAACGGCTTCCAGCTGACCCGCGCCATCACCCGCGACCCGCGTTTCGCGAACGTGCCGGTGATCATGTGCACCAGCAAGGACCAGGAGACCGACAAGGTCTGGGGCATGCGCCAGGGCGCCCGCGACTACATCGTCAAGCCGGTCGACCCGACCGAGCTGCTCGCGAAGATCCGCGCCTTCGACTGACGTGAATGGCGAACAAGCAGGCCCTTCGCGAACTGCAGACCCGGCTGGCCGAGCGACTCCAGGCGGCGCGCACCGAGCCGCTCTCGCAGTCGTGGCTTGCCGTCGAGTGCAGGTCGCGCGGCTTCCTCTTCCCGCTCCGCGACGCCGGCGAGATCTTTCCCCTCGCACCGCTGGTGCCGGTGCCGCACAGCCACCGCTGGTTCCTCGGCGTGTCGAACCTGCGCGGCCATCTGCACGGGGTCGTCGACCTGGCCGGCTTCCTCGGCTTGAAGGGCCACGAGCCTTCGCGTGACCAGGCGCGTCTGGTCGGCTTCAACCAGGCCTTCGATCTCAACTGCGTGCTTCTCGTCGACCGGCTCGCCGGCCTGCGCAGCGAGGAGGAGCTGACGCGCGACGGCGACGACGCCGCGGCGCGGCCGGGCTTCGCAGGCGGCCGCTATCGCGACGGCTCGGCGCGGGTCTGGCAGGAGCTGAACCTCGCCGAGCTGGCAGGGGATGAGTCGTTCCTCCGCATCGTCGGATGAGCAGGTTGCCGCGGCGACACAAAGGTAAGAGGTCCATATGAGCTTCGTGAACAAGATCAAGGGATGGGGTCAGAAGTCCGAGGCCGAGCACGACGTCCTCGAGCACGACGCCGCTTTCGCTCACGCCTACGCGCAGGGGGGCGGGACGGCGGCGCTGACGCCGACCGACCTGCCGCTCGCCGACGTCGAGTCCGCGTCGGCGTTCGACGCGCCCTCGCTGCAGACCGGCACGCCGGCCCAGAACTCGTCGATCATCTCCGAGGCTGTCCCCTCGGAGACGGCCGACTTCACCGAGACGCGCCTGCAGGCCGACACCGGCGCGGCGCCGCTCGGCGTGGCGCTGCCCATGATCGGCACCCGGCCGGCCGCCGAGCAGCAGCGCATCCTGCTGTCGATCCTCGGCGTGGGCCTGCTCGGCCTCGTCATCCTCACCGTGATGTCGCTGGTCTCCGCGGGGCGCGGCGCCGCACAGGTCACCGCCACCGGCCAGGCGCTCATGCAGTCGCAGCGGCTGGCGAAGTCCGTTTCGCAGGCCCTGACCGGCGCGCCGAGCGCGTTCCCCGAGGTCAAGGAAAGCGCCGAGGTGCTGGCGAGCAACGTGCGGGGCCTGCACACCGGCAGCGGCACCATCGCCGCGGCGCCGGCCGCGGTGCAGGAAGCACTCGAGGCGACCCTGCCGATGGTCGACCGGGCCGAGAAGAGCGCCACCGTCGTGCTCGCGCAGCAGAAGGCGCTCACCGACGTCGGCGTCGCGCTGCGCAGCATCAACCGCCAGTCCTTCGACCTGCTCGAGGCTTCGGAAGCGATCCTGTCGCTCAAGCTGCAACGCGACCCGAACCCGATCGAGGTCTCGGCGCTGAGCCAGATCGTGATGCTGACGCAGCGGATCGGCAAGTCGGCGAACGAGTTCCTGACGACCGAAGGCGTGAATCCCGAGGCCGCCTTCCTGCTCGAGAGGGACCTCAACTCCTTCAACGAGATCACCCGTGCGCTGATCGACGGCAACCCGCAGATGAGCCTGCCGGGAATCCGCGATCCGCAGGTCCGCGAGCGGCTGGTGGCCCTGCTCAAGCTCTATCAGGACACCCGGGCCCGCGGCACGGTCATCCTGACCAACCTGCCGGGGATGAACGCGGCGCGCGAAGCGCAGAACACCATCGTCGGAGACAGCGAACCGCTGCGCAAGAACCTGGAGACGGTGCAGGAGCGGCTCGGCGCGACCACCGGCTTCAGCGGCTGGATCGTGTTCCTCCTCATCCTGAGCGCGGCGCTCGTGATTCTCGGCGGCTATGGCTTCCTGCGCCTGTACGTCGGCGAGCAGGGGCAGCGCGCAACGCTGGCGCAGAACCGCCGCCTCGAGGCCGAGAGCCAGGAGAAGGAAGCCAAGCGCGTCAACGACGCCAACCAGGCGGCCATCTTGCGGCTGATGAACGAGCTGCAGGGCGTCGCCGAGGGCGACCTGACGCAGCAGGCGACGGTGACCGAGGACATCACCGGCGCGATCGCCGACTCCGTGAACTACACCGTCGAGGAGCTGCGCACGCTTGTCTCGCAGGTGCAGGGCACGGTCGGCCGCGTGACGACCACCACCGAGCAGGTCGAGGCGAACTCGACCGAGCTGCTGGCGACGTCGTCCGAGCAGCTGCGCGAGATCCGCGACACCGGCGAATCGGTGCTGCAGATGGCCGGCCGCATCAACCAGGTGTCGACGCAGGCGCAGGAAACGGCCCAGGTGGCGCGGCAGTCGCTGCAGGCGGCCGAGTCCGGCCTGCAGGCAGTGCAGAACACCATCGGCGGCATGAACTCGATCCGCGACCAGATCCAGGAGACCTCGAAGCGGATCAAGCGGCTGGGCGAGTCGTCGCAGGAGATCGGCGAGATCACCGAGCTGATCTCGGACATCACGGAGCAGACGAACGTCCTGGCGCTGAACGCCGCCATCCAGGCGGCCTCCGCAGGCGAAGCCGGCCGCGGCTTCTCGGTCGTCGCCGAGGAAGTGCAGCGGCTGGCCGAGCGCTCGGCCGACGCCACGCGGCAGATCGCCGCGCTGGTGAAGACGATTCAGACCGACACCCAGGACGCCGTCGGCGCGATGGAGCGTTCGACCCAGGGTGTCGTCGAGGGAACGAGACTGTCCGATGCGGCCGGCACGGCGCTGGCCGAGATCGACCGGGTGACGCGCACGCTGACCGAGCTGGTTTCGCAGATCTCGCAGCAGTCGCTCTCCGAGGCGCAGTCGGCGAACGTCGTCGCCGCCAACATCCAGCACATCTTCGCGGTCACGGAGCAGACCGGCGAAGGCACGCGGTCGACGGCGCACATGGTGCGCGAGCTGTCGCGCACGGCCGAGGAGCTGAAGCAGTCGGTCGCCCGATTCAAGATCGCCTAGGCCGCGGGCCTTCACCCTTCCTGCCAGAGGCGCTCCGATGGACAGCACGACCGACGATTCCGCCGCCGCACCGGCGCCCAGCGCCCGCCCCGGCGACGACCTGAGCGCGATCGCCTGGGTCCACGAGGAGCTGCGGCGCTCGCTCGACGCCGCCCACAAATCGCTGCGACGCTTCCTGAAGGATTCCGAGGTCGTCACCGGCTCGGACATCGACTCGGTCGACCCCTCCGTGCTGCGCGCGGCACGGGCGCAGATCCACCAGGGCGTCGGCGCCCTCGAGCTCGTGGGCCTGCCGGCGCCGGCGATCGTCCTGCGTGCGAGCGAGACGGCGGTGCAGCGCAGCGTCGCCAAGCCGCAATCGCTCACGCCCGAGCTGGTCGGCGACATCGAGCGTTCCTCGTTTGCGCTCCTCGACTTCCTGACCCGCATCCTTGCCGGCAAGCAGGTCTCGCCGCTCTCGCTCTTCCCGCAGTACCGCGCCGTGCAGGAGGCGGTCGAGGCCGAGCGGGTGCACCCCGCTGACCTGTGGAGCACCGACTGGCGCTGGCGCGACATCGAGAGCGACCCGGACGTCGTGCCGCGGCAGGCCGATGGCATCGTGCGGGCGGAGCTCGAATCGCACCTGCTCTCGCTGATGCGCGGGACCCAGGCGCTCACCGCGGCTGCGAAGATGAGCGAGGTCAGCGCCGCCCTGGGCGCCGGCACCGCCCATCCGCAGGTGCGCACGTTCTGGAACCTCGCGGCGGCGATGTTCGAGGCCCAGCACCATGGCCTGCTCGGCTTCGACGTCTTCACCAAGCGCGTCGCCTCGCGCCTGCTGGCGCAGTTCCGCATCCTGCAGCGCGGCGACTCCGATGTGTCCGAACGCCTCGCCCGCGACGTCCTCTTCTTCTGCGCACAGGCGGCGCCGACGCCGAAGACCGTGCGCCTGCCGCGCCTCGCCGCGGCGCGTGCGGCCTACGGGCTGGCGGAGGAGACGCCCACCGACTACGCGACCAGCGTGCTCGGCCGCTTCGACCCGGCCGTCGTGACGCACGCCAAGAAGCGCGTCGTCGCCGCCAAGGAAGCCTGGTCGGCGACCGCCGGCGGCGAGATGCATCGCCTCGGCGGCCTGTCGGAGCAGTTCGCGCTGGTCGGCGACTCGCTGCGCAAGCTGTTCCCGTTCGGCGAGTCGTTCGCCTCGGAGCTGCAGGCGGCGGTCGTGCAGACGCAGCAGGCACAGGCCGCGCCGCCGCCGGCGGTCGCCATGGAAGTCGCGACCAGCATCCTCTACCTGGAAGCGGCGCTCGACGACAACGACTTCGACCAGCCGGAGCACGCCGATCGCGTGCGCCGACTGGGCGCGCGCCTCGCAGGCGTGCGTGCGGGACAGCCACCCGAGCCGCTCGAGCCGTGGATGGAGGAGCTCTATCGGCGCGTCTCCGACCGGCAGACGATGGGCAGCGTCGTGCAGGAGCTGCGCAGCTCGCTGACCGAGGCCGAGAAGGCGATCGATCAGTTCTTCCGCAACCCCGAGGACCACAACGTCCTCCTCAACGTCCCGGTTCAGCTGACGTCCATGCGCGGCGTCCTGTCGGTGCTGGGCATGGACCACGCGTCGCACGCCCTGCTGCGCATGAGAGACGAGGTCGACGGCCTGGTCTCGACCGAGGTCGATCCGGCGCGCGTCCGTTCGGCGGGGGTCTTCGACCGGCTCGCCGGCAACCTGTCGGCGCTCGGCTTCCTGATCGACATGCTGAGCGTGCAGCCGCAGATGGCGAAGTCGCTCTTCACCTTCAACGCCGCCACCGGGACGCTCGCGCCGGTGATGGGGCGCACCGGCCCGACGGAGCCGCTGGTCGCCGCCCCCGTGGAGCCGCGCCTCATCGAGCAGGCGCAGATGCTCGCCTTCAGCTCGGTGCGCGAAGACGTGCCGCTGCAGGACGTCACTCGCGATCTCGAGCGCCTGTCGCACGAAGCGCAGGCCGCCGACCAGCCGGCACTCGCGGCCGCCGTCCTGAAGGCGCAGGAAGCGATCGGCAAGGCCGAGGACGCCGAGGCCGTCGCCAGCGCCCGCGGCGATCTCTCCGAGGCCCTCGTCGACTTCGTCGCCACGGCCACGGAGCCGGTCGGGCTCGCGCCGGTGAGCGCACCGGTGCCGCTCGCGCCGATCAAGTCCATCACCGTCGTCGGCGAGCTCGAGCACGACGACGAGATGCGCGACATCTTCCTCGAGGAAGCGCGCGAGGTGATCGAGTCGGCGCAGGCTGCCTGCGCCGAGCTGCAGGCCGCGCCCAGCGATCTCGGCATCCTGACGACCCTGCGGCGCGCGTTCCATACGCTGAAGGGCAGCTCGCGCATGGTCGGGCTGATGCCGTTCGGCGAGGCCGCCTGGTCCGGCGAGCAGATCTTCAACACCCAGCTCGCCGAGCAGCGCCCGGCCGAGCCGCCGCTGATCGAGTTCACGCAGTGGATGCTCGCGCACCTCTCGTCGTGGATCGACGACATCGCGGCGCATCGCGACGGCGCTCGCAACGAGGGCGAAGTCAAGATCGCCGCCGACCGACTGACGCGCCGGCTGCAGGCCGGCGTCGGCGGCAGCTCCGACATCACGCTGCCGCTGGGGCTGCCCGGCGCCAGCGACCTCGAGCTTCGCACCCTCGCTCAGGAGCCGGAGGCGGCCGCCGGGGACCTCGCCTTCGAGCTGGACCTCTCGCGCTTCGATGCACCGGCCGCCCGGGCGAGCGAGCCGGCCGCCGCGGTCGCCCCGACGGTGCCGGCCGCGCCCGACGCTGCGTCGGTGATGTTCGCCCGCTTCGACGGCACGGCCGACGACGTGGCGACGGCTCCGGCCGAGCTCGATGCGACGTTCGTCGACTCGCTCGTCTCGGGTCCGGTCGACCTCGACCTCGGTGTGCCGACGGAGCCCGCGCCGCTGATCCAGAACCTTGCCCCGAGCGGCCCGCGCCTAGGCCCCCCCGAGGCCGAGCCGGGACTGCTCTTGGATCTGGCGACCGGCAGCTCGGTGCGCGCCGGTGCGGCCGCCGACCCGGGGCTGGACTCCGGCTCCGGGGTCGATTTCGAGCTCGAGTCCGCGCCCGACGCGGCGAGCGAACCGGCGGTGGCGGTCGACGAGCACGTCAAGGTCGTCGGCCCGCTGCGGATCGGCATCCCGCTCTTCAACATCTACCTGAACGAGGCCGACGAGCTGTCGCGCCGGCTGATGACCGAAGTCGCCGAATGGGCGATGGAGCTGCACCGTCCGGTCGGCGAAGCGGCGATCTCGCTCGCGCACTCGCTCGCCGGCAGCTCGGCGACGGTCGGATTCGCCGATCTGTCCCACCTCGCGCGTGCCCTCGAGCATGCGCTTGCGCGATCGGAGGTCATCGGTCACGGCACGGCGGAAGAAGCACGCCTCTTCGTCGACGCCACGGAAGAGATCCGCCGCCTCCTGCACCAGTTCGCCGCCGGGTTCCTGCGCGAGTCGGAGCCCCAGCTGCTGGCGCGCCTGGCCGAGCACGAGGTCAGCTCGGCCATCCGCCTCGAGGCGGTGACCGCCGCGTCGGAGCTGGCTGCGCAGGACGAGGAGGCACCGGCCCAGGCGGCGATCGCTTTCGAGCCGCTGCTGACGCTGGACACCGACGTCGACGCCGGCTCCCAGGCGAGGAGCGAGGCAGTCGCCGAGCGCACCGCGACCCCGTTGCCCCTGGTCCCCGTCGTCCCACCTGTGGCCGTGGCAGCGGATCCGGCGCTCGACCACGCACCGGATGCGCCGGTGCAAGAGCCGTCCGGCGGACCGGACGAGCACCTGACGGCAGCCGCTGTCCCGGGAGAGGCACCGGCCTCCGACCCGGCCGCCGCCGTCGCGCCCGTCGAGGCTCGCATCCAGGAAGGCGCGCCACGCCGCGTCGAGCCCGACGACCAGGGTGCCGCAGTCCGCGTCGACACCGCCGCCATGGCCCAGGCAGACCCCAACGCCGGGCCGGCCGAACCGATGGCCGATGCCGCGGAGGAGCCCGCCGAGTCGCAGTTCGGTGCCCTCTCGCCGTTCCCGTCGCTCGGCCTCTCCGAGCTGAAGCCGCTGGCGTCCGCGCCGCAGGAGGCGCTGCGACCTGCGGCGGGGCGTGCCTCCACGTTCGGCGACCTCGATGACGAGATCGATGCCGTCGACGCCGTCGACCTCGAGCTCTTCCCGATCTTCGAGGAAGAAGCCCAGGAACTGCTGCCGAAGCTCGACGGGCAGCTGCGCGAGTGGGCTGCCGAGCCGGCCAACCTCGGCCATGCCTCGGCCTGCATGCGCACGCTGCACACGCTGAAGGGCGGTGCCCGACTGGCCGGAGCCATGCGCCTCGGCGAGATGGCGCACCGCCTGGAGACGCGCATCGAGCGGCTCACCGCGACGGATGCGCCGAGCCCCGGCGCCGGCGACGTCGAGACCCTGCAGACGCTGTCCGATTCGATGACCCAGGCCTTCGAGGCGCTGCGCAGCCGCGACGCCCAGGCCTATGCCGATGCGGTGGCTGCGGCCGTGCTGCCGGCGGCGCAGGTGCCGGCCCCCGATGCCGCACCGGTCCCGGCGGTCGCTCCGGTGTTCGAGGTGGCGCCGATGGGGCCCGCTGCCGTCGCGGCCAACGACAGCTACGAGTCGGCGCGGGCTGCCGAGCGCGGCGCGGCCAAGGAGGCGCGGGCGCACACCCGTGTCGAGGCGGACGCCAACGCCACGGCCGAGCTGCCTGAGATCGACTGGTCGCGCTTCACCCAGCGGACGAGCGCGCCGGTGAAGGCGGTCGAGAAGACGCAGGCCACGCAGTCAGCCGTTCGCGTGCGTGCCCCGCTGCTCGACCGGCTCGTGAACCAGGCCGGCGAAGTGAGCATCACCCGCTCGCGCATCGAGTCCGGCGTCGGCCAGATCAAGGGCTCGCTGTCCGACCTGACCGACAACCTCGAGCGCCTGCGCGGGCAGCTGCGCGACATCGAGCTGCAGGGCGAGGTGCAGATGACGTCGCGGCTGGAAGCCGCGAAGGCGGCGTCGCAGTCCTTCGACCCGCTCGAGTTCGACCGCTTCACCCGCTTCCAGGAGCTGACGCGGATGATGGCCGAGTCGGTGAACGACGTGGCCACGGTGCAGCGGACCTTGCAGCGCTCGCTCGAGTCGACAGAGGACGAGCTGGCGGCGCAGGCGCGCCTGACGCGTGACCTGCAGGACGACCTGCTGCGCACCCGCATGATCGAGTTCGAAGGCCTGTCCGACCGCCTCTACCGCGTCGTCCGCCTGGCCGCCAAGGAGACGGGCAAGCAGGTGCGCCTCGACATCGTCGGCGGGTCGATCGAGGTCGACCGCGGCGTCCTCGATCGCATGACCGGCGCCTTCGAGCACCTGTTGCGCAACTGCGTCTCGCACGGCATCGAGTTGCCGGCGGCTCGCCTCGCCGCCGGCAAGGACGCCGCCGGCTCCATCGTCGTCGCCCTCTCGCACGAGGGCAACGAAGTGGGTGTCGAGTTCCGCGACGACGGCGCCGGCCTCGACCTGCCCCGCATCCGTGCCAAGGCGATCGCCCAGCGGCTGATCGACCCCGACGCCCCGCACGACGATGCGGAGCTCGCCAACCTCATCTTCACGCCCGGCTTCACGACCGCGGAGAGCGTCACCGAGCTCGCCGGCCGCGGCGTCGGCATGGACGTCGTGCGCTCCGAGGTGGTGGCGATGGGCGGCCGCATCGAGACAGCGACGGCGGCCGGGCAGGGCACCTCGTTCAAGCTCATCCTCCCGCTCACCACGGCAGTGACGCAGGTCGTGATGCTTCGTTGCGGCGACAGCACTGTCGCCGTGCCGTCGACGCTGGTCGAGATCGTGCGCCGGGCCAAGGCCGAGGAGATCGCGGCCGCCTACGAGAGCGGGTCCTTCGATCTGGGCGATGCCACGGCGCCGTTCTTCTGGCTCGGTGCCCTGCTGCAGCTCGGCTCGGTGCCTGGCGAGAACGCCGCCCGCATGCGCACGGTGGTCGTCGTTCGCAGTGCGCAGCAGCGCATCGTCGTGCACGTGGACGAAGTGCTGGGCAACCAGGAAGTCGTGGTCAAGAACCTCGGCCCGCAGCTGTCGCGGCTGCCCGGCCTGGCCGGCATGACGCTGCTCGCCTCCGGCGCCGTGACCCTGATCTACAACCCGGTCGCCCTCGCCACGCTGTACGGCGAGACGGCGCGGCAGGCGTCGCAGGGCGCGATGCGAGGCGGGCAGGCGGGGGCCCCGGCGTGGCCGCACGCGGCCGAGGCGCCGGTGCAGGTCGCGCCGCTGGTCCTCGTCGTCGACGACTCGTTGACCGTCCGCCGGGTGACGCAGCGGATGCTGGTGCGCGAGGGTTACCGCGTGAAGCTCGCCAAGGATGGCCTCGACGCGCTCGAGCGGCTGGCGGAGGAGGTGCCGAGCATCGTCCTCTCCGACATCGAGATGCCGCGCATGGACGGCTTCGACCTGGTCCGCAACATCCGCTCCGATGCGCGCTGGCGCAGCCTGCCGGTGATCATGATCACCTCTCGGATCGCCCAGAAGCACCGCGAGCACGCAGCCGAGCTCGGCGTCGATCACTACCTCGGCAAGCCCTACTCCGAGGAAGACCTGCTCGCCCTGGTCGGCCGCTACACGGTCGCGGCGTCGGCGACCGCCTGAGCCGCCGGGCGGCGGCGGCGGGCCGGGTCAAGCCCGCGCCGCCTTCACCGCCGCCTTGACCACCGAGTACCGCTGCAAGGTCTTCTCACGCGCCTCGGCGTGGTCGACGATCGGCCGCGGGTAGTGGCGGCCGAGCTCGACGCCGGCGGCCTCCAGCTCGATCGGGCTCGCCTGCCACGGCGCATGGATGTCGTCGCCCAGGCGGCCGAGCTGCGGCAGGTAGCGGCGGATGAACTTGCCTTCCGGGTCGAAGCGCCGGCTCTGCGTGACCGGGTTGAAGAGCCGGAACCAGGGCTGCGCGTCGCAGCCGGTCGAGGCGACCCACTGCCAGCCGCCGTTGTTCGACGCCAGCTCGTAGTCGATGAGGTGGAGCGCGAAGTGCGCCTCGCCGCGACGCCAGTCGATGCCGAGGTCCTTGACCAGGAAGCTCGCCGCGACCATCCGCAGGCGGTTGTGCATCCAGCCGGTCTGCTGCAGCTGCAGCATCGCCGCGTCGACCAGCGGATAGCCGGTCCGGCCCTCGCACCAGGCGGCGAAGGCCTCGTCGGCATGGCGTCCGTGCTCGAAGCGGACGCGGTCGAACTCCGGGTTGCAGCTCGCGCCGACGACGTGCGGGTGGTGGTGCAGGACCTGCTGGTAGAAGTCGCGCCAGGCCAGCTCCGACAGCCACACCGAGGCGCCGCGGCTGCCCCGGGTGCCGGCGGCGGCGATGTGCTCGCGCGCGGCGGCCGCCAGGCGACGGATGGAGATCGTGCCGAAGCGCAGGTGCACGCTCAGGTAGCTCGGGCCCCTGAGCGCCGGGAAGTCGCGCGCCGTGTCGTAGCGGTCGATGCGCTCGAGGAAGTCGGCCAGCAAGGCCTCGGCCTCCGCCGTGCCGGCGCGGACCTGCAGCTCGTGAAGGTTGGTCGGCACGAAGCCGAGCCGCGCCAGCGAGATCTCCGGCAGGTCCACGTCGGCCGGGGCCGCCGCGAGGGCACCCGCGTGCCGCTCGATGGGGTAGGCCTTGACGTAAAAGTCGTCGATCTTCCTGAGCCACGCGTTGAGGTAGGGCGTGAAGACGCCGTAGGGCTTGCCGCTCAGCGTCAGCACCTCGCCGCGCTCGAAGATCACGTGGTCCTTCGAGGTGTGCAGGGCGACGCCGCGGTCCGCGAGCAGGCCGCGCACGCGCGCGTCTCGGGCCAGGGCGTAGGGATCGTCGTCGTGGTTGGCGAAGACGGCCTGCACGTGCAGCGCCTCGGCGAGGGCGACGATCTCGTCGGCGGCCTGCCCCTGGCGGACGAGCAGGCGGACGCCCGGCGTGCCGTGCGCCCGGCCGAGCGCCGCCAGGTCGGCCTCGAGCGCCGCGACGGCATCGGCGATGAACTCGACCCGGCGGTCGGCCCGGGGCAACGGGTCGAGGATGGTGCGATCGAAGACGAACGCACACCAGACCTGCCGGGCCGAGCGCAGCGCGTGGTGCAGCGCTGCCTGGTCGACGGCCCGCAGGTCGCGGCGAAACCAGACCAGCGCCCGGTCGAGAGTCTTCTCCATGGTCCGCAGTGTGCCGAAAGGGCGTTCCCGGGGCGCGGCGTTGCCCCACAGGCGCGGTCGGCAAGCCATGCGGAATAAAATGGCGGCATGGCGTCGAGCTCGATCAACCTCACGAACCAGTTCCTGATCGCCATGCCGGGCATGGGCGACGGCACGTTCGCGGGCACCGTGGTCTACCTGTGCGAGCACACGGAGAAGGGCGCGCTCGGCCTGGTCATCAACAAGCCGATCGACATCACGCTCAAGAACCTGTTCGACAAGGTCGAGCTCTCGCTCGACCGCGAGGACATCGCCGAGCTGCCGGTCTACTTCGGCGGCCCGGTGCAGACCGAGCGCGGCTTCGTGCTGCACGAAGCCCAGGACGGTGCCGACGAGGACAGCCTCTACAACTCGTCGCTGAAGATCGAGGGCGGCCTCGAGATGACGACGAGCAAGGACGTGCTCGAGGCGATCTCGAGCGGCGCCGGCCCGAAGAAGATGCTGGTCACGCTCGGCTACAGCGGCTGGGCCGCCGGCCAGCTCGAGGACGAGATCAGCCGCAACGGCTGGATCAACGTCGAGGCCGAGCCGGGCATCATTTTCGACACGCCCGTGCACCAGCGCTACGACAAGGCCCTGTCGCTGCTCGGCATCGATGCCGGCATGCTCAGCTCCGACGCGGGGCATGCGTGAGCGTCACCCTGGCGTCCGCCTCGCAAGTCCTCTCCTTCCTCGCTTTCGATTTCGGCACCCGACGCGTCGGAGTGGCGGTCGGCAACTCGCTGACGCGCACGGCAACGCCGCTGCCTACGATCGACAGCCAGGGGGAAGCCAGGCTCGAGGCCATCGGCGCGCTCATCGGCCAATGGCAGCCGTCGGCCCTCGTGATCGGCGTTCCGTTCCACCCGAACGGCGCGGCGCATGCCAACACCGTGCGGGCACGGCGCTTCGGCCGCGAGCTGCAGGCGCGATTCCGGCTTCCGGTGCACGAGGTCGACGAGCGCTACAGCACGACCTCGGCGCGCAGCGCCGGCGCCGCCGACACCGACGCGGCGGCGGCCGCCATCATCCTCGAGCAGCACCTGGCCGGCCTGCCATGAGCATCGCCGCCGAGCCGGTCGATCCGCGCAGCCTCGACGCCGAAGCGCTGTACCGCGAGCTCATCGGCGGCGTGCGGGCACTGCTGAAGCCCGGGGCCGCCCTGGTCGGGATCTGGTCCGGCGGCGCCTGGCTGGCGGAGCGGCTGCAGAAGGACCTCGGGCTCGACGGCGCGCCCGGCGTGATCTCGAGCGCCTTGCACCGCGACGACTTCTCCCAGCGCGGCCTCAGCGCCGGCGCCGACCACACCAAGCTGCCGTTCGCGGTGCAGGACCGGCCGATCGTCCTCATCGACGACGTCCTCTACACCGGCCGGACCATTCGCGCCGCGATCAACGAGCTCTACGACTTCGGGCGGCCGGCGAGCGTTGCCCTGGCGGTGCTCGTCGACCGCGGCGGGCGCGAGCTGCCGATCGAGGCGGGCTGCGCCGTGGCGCGCGTGCGGCTCGAGGCCTCGCAGCGCCTCCGCCTCGGTCGCGACGACACCGGCCGCTTCAGCTTCGAGCTCCACTGACGGCCACCGCACCATGTTCGTCCGCCGCAATCCGCAGCTCAATCGCAACGACGAACTGATCCATCTGCTCTCGATCGAGGGCCTGCCGCAGGCGGTGCTGCTGCACATCCTGGACACCGCCGGCACCTTCCTCAGCGTCAACGAACGCGACGTCAAGAAGGTCCCGCTGCTGCGCGGCAAGAGCGTCTTCAACCTCTTCTTCGAGAACTCGACCCGGACCCGCACGACCTTCGAGATCGCCGCCAAGCGGCTCTCCGCCGACGTCATCAACCTCGACATCGCCCGCTCGAGCACGGCCAAGGGCGAGAGCCTGCTCGACACCATCGCCAACCTGTCGGCGATGCATGCCGACATGTTCGTCGTCCGCCACTCGGAAAGCGGTGCGCCCTACCTGATCGCCCAGCATTGCGCGCCGCACGTGCACGTCGTCAACGCCGGCGACGGCAGGCACTCGCATCCGACGCAGGGGCTGCTCGACATGTACACGATCCGCCACTACAAGAAGGACTTCCGCCAGCTCACGGTGGCGATCGTCGGCGACGTCGTGCACTCGCGCGTCGCCCGTTCCGACATCCACGCGCTGACGACGCTGGGCGCACCGGAGATCCGGGTCGTCGGGCCGAAGACCCTGGTGCCCAGCGACCTGCGCGAGATGGGCGTGCGGGTCTGCCACGAGCTCGACGAGGGCATCCGCGGCGCCGACGTGATCATCGCCCTGCGCCTGCAGAACGAGCGCATGAGCGGGGCGATGCTGCCGAGCGCCAGCGAGTACTACAAGACCTTCGGCCTGAACGCCGAGAAGCTGGCCCTGGCCAAGCCCGACGCCATCGTCATGCATCCGGGGCCGATCAACCGCGGCGTCGAGATCGACTCGGTGGTCGCCGACGGCAAGCAGAGCGTGATCCTGCCGCAGGTCACCTTCGGCATCGCCGTGCGCATGGCGGTGATGTCGATCATCGCCGGCAACAGCGCGTGAGCCGGCGGCGAAAGGAACGCGCGTGAAGATCCTGATCCGCAACGGCCGCCTGCTCGACCCCGGCACCGGTGGCGACGAGAGCGCCGCGCTGGCGGTGGCCGACGGGCGCATCGTCGGCACGGCCGACTTCACGCCCGATCGCACGATCGATGCCCGCGGCGGCGTCGTCGCGCCGGGCCTGGTCGACCTCGCCGCGCGCCTCGGTGAGCCGGGGCACGAGCACGCCGGGCTGCTGGAGTCGGAGCTCGCCGCGGCGGTGGCGGGCGGCGTCACCAGCCTCGTCTGCCCGCCGGACACCGAGCCGGTGCTCGACGAGCCGGGTCTCGTCGAGATGCTGAAGTTCCGCGCCCGCAACCTGAACCTGGCGCGGCTGCATCCGCTCGGCGCCCTGACACGCGGACTCGCCGGCGAGTCGCTCACCGAGATGGCCGAGCTGACGGAGGCCGGCTGCGTCGGCTTCGGCCAGGCCGACACCGCCGTGCGCGACACCCTCGTCCTGCACCGCGCCCTGCAGTACGCGGCGACCTTCGGCTATTCGGTGTGGCTGCGGCCGAACGACGCCTGGCTCGGCAACGGGGTCGCGGCCAAGGGACCGCTGGCGACCCGCATGGGCCTGTCGGGCGTGCCGGTCATCGCCGAGACCATCGCCCTGGCGACGATCTTCGAGCTGGTCCGCGACACCGGGGCCCGCGTCCACCTGTGCCGGCTGAGCAGCGCGGCCGGCGTGGAGATGGTGCGTCGGGCCAAGGCCGAGCGCCTGCCCGTGAGCTGCGACGCCAGCATCCACCAGCTGCACCTGATCGACGTCGACCTCGGCTACTTCGACGCGGCGATGCGCCTCGTGCCGCCGCTGCGCCAGCAGAGGGACCGCGACGCGATCCGCGCCGGCCTCGCGGACGGCACCATCGATGCACTGGTGAGCGACCACACGCCCGTCGCGGAGGACGCCAAGCACCTGCCCTTCGCCGAGGCGCAGCCCGGTGCGACCGGACTCGAGCTGCTCCTCGCCGCGGCGCTGAAGTGGGGCGAGGCCGACGAGCTCGGCCTGGCGGCGACGCTGGCCACCGTGACCAGCCGCCCGGCGGCATTGCTGGCCGGCCTCTCGGGCGCGTCGCGAGCCCACGACGCCGCCCCGGTCGGCCTCGCCGTCGGCGCGACGGCCGATGTGTGCGTGTTCGAGCCGCGCGAGCGCTGGACCGTCGACGCCTCGACGCTGACCAGCCGCAGCCGGCACACGCCCTTCACCGGGCAGGAGATGCCCGGCCGGGTGCGCTGCACGCTCGTCGCCGGCCGCGTCGCCTTCGAAGCGGACGCCTAGCGGCGCGATGCGCCGCGCCCGCGCCGCGCTGCGCCTCGCGCGTGCCGTCGCGCACGGCGTGCAGGGGCTCTGCGTCGTCCTCTTCGTGTTTCCGCGGCTCGACGAGCCGGCGCGCCACGAGCGCATCCGCCGCTGGTCGCTCGCCTTGCTGCAGTCGCTGGGCATCCGCCTGGAAGCGACCGGAGAGCCGGCGCGAGGCGGCAGCCTGCTCGTCGCCAACCACGTTTCGTGGCTCGACATCATGGCCATCCATGCCGTCGCGCCGCACGCGCGGTTCGTGTCGAAGGCAGACGTGAAAGGCTGGCCGCTGGTCTCGCGCCTCGTGGATTCGGCCGGCACGCTCTACCTTCAGCGCGAGAGGAAGCGCGACGCCTTGCGGGTCGTTCATGCGATGGCGTCGGCGCTGCAGGGCGGCGACACGGTGGCGATCTTTCCCGAAGGCACGACCTCGACGGGGCACACGCTGCTGCCCTTCCATGCCAATCTGCTGCAGGCGGCGATCGCCACCGCCACCCCGGTCCAGCCGGTGGCGCTGCGCTATTCCGACGCCACC